>WNFQ01002142.1_pt1 | contig 30326 bp, 32 predicted proteins | sample 5400171 | NCBI WGS metagenome assembly WNFQ01 (sample SAMN13153356, study PRJNA577476) | soil metagenome | isolation source: 20 cm soil under Madrone tree | place: USA:California | collected 2016-06-14
AGTACAGCATAGGCTTACCCTTACCACTACTTCACTTCGCTGCACATTCTCCTCGTGTTACTGTCAAGTATTTTTTGTTTTTATTTATTTAATTTTATGGTGTCCCAGATGTACGTCTCGGCGATACAGAAACTACAGTTCCTGGACTTCATGCAACATCGACATTCGAACACCTGGTGTTGATGTAATTTGGTCACCGAGCACCACCGTCTCAGCCCAGAGCATCCATACTATGTCGGAACATTGACCATATCCTGTGACTCACTCGCACTCGCCGGACGGGAACAAGTCATCATACTGCAAGTACTGTACCGAAAATAAACTGATGGGGAGAACCAGTTGGGCATGCAACTTCACGGTGGGAATCCCGGTTGCCTCGTGACTTCCGCGGCCCGGAATGGCGGCCACTGTACCCGGGCCACTTATCGGTGTCACCTGTCCCCTTCCTATCATCCCCTCATCACCGACTATCCCTCTCTTCTCCACGAGCCACCATGTCCACCGCTCCTTCCACGCCCACCTCACGTCTTGACTTTGTCTCCATTTTCAACGCTGCTTTGGAATCTTACAAACGCAAGACCAACAATGGCCTAGCCTCCCATCCGCTTCTTCCCAGGCTTCAATCCTGTGTTTCCCCCAAGGATATCCTCACTATCTTGCGAGAGCAAATTCCCGCGTCCGACAGGTCCCAGAATATCAACAACGGGCTCACAAAATGGGTCATCCAGACCGTGAGTGCCTTGTGTGCGTATTCGGACTGGCTTCAAGTTGGCCAGGCTGTTGAACTGGTGAAGATCGGACGTATCCTTAGGGATAATTCCTGCTCTAATGCTCATGTTCAGGCGTTCCCACCTGCAATTGTAATTTTTGCGGGGATCCATGTCCTTTCGGTCGGTGTTCTTCATGATTCTCCTCTCCTGCGTAACCTTGTTTGACAACAAAGGCTCCCAGGCGGGTAATGTCAGCACGTGTCAAGACAAGCTCGTTGATGTCTTTCACCGCATCGAACATTTCTTCCAGTGGCTTGAGATATACACTAGCATCACGCCGACTACAGCTATGATGGACCTGGTCGTTGAAAGTATGGTCGAGGTACTAACCATCCTTGTGGTCACCTCCAAAGAAGCGAAATATGGACGATTGAGTGTGTCGATATCACGTAGATTCACCATTCTTGACTCATACCTCATTCAGGAAAGTATTTTAAGAAGTTGATGGGAAACAGAGACATCGAGGATAGCTTGGAGAGATTGGACAAATTGACTCAAGAACATGCGCAGATGGCATTTTTAGGGTTGCTGAATGTCACCCACAGCGTCGATGGCAAAGTCATGGCCGTCGATAATAGCGCGATGGATATCGATGATAGCGTGAAGGGTGTTGAAGGGAAAGTACAAGACGTCCGCGGCAATGTGCAAGGTGTTGGCAACAAGGTTCATAGTGTCAAGGGGATCGTGCGAGCTGTCCTAGGTGACTTTCAAGATGTTGGTAACATCATGCAAGGCATTGGTAGCGACATAAAAGATACTCCCAGCGAGGTCCAAGATCTTGCCAACAAATTAGAGAAGGTCAAGTGTTCGTAATCTCTTTAAAGCATGGTCATTATTCCGAGGGTTCAGACTGTTACCGATTTTACAGGGAACCAGCTTGGGGATAGTCTTTTACGATGGCTTTCGCCTCCGGATCCATCCATAAATCATAACATTGCATACAAGGTCCATCACGGCGGTACAACCCAATGGTTCTTTCAAGGAAGTATTTTCAATCAGTGGAAATCTACCGGTTCAGTGTTGTGGATACATGGAAAACGTGCGTTACTGTTGACTTTCACCATACGACGACTCTGATTATCCCTCGGTTCCTACAGCCGGTTCAGGGAAAAGTGTGCTCTGGTTCGCTCTTCTTTCACTCCCCCCCTATTGAAACTGACATCAATTCAGTTCCTCGGTCATACAAGATATCATAACTTTGCGCGATGCCGGGAGGGCCTCGATGGCCTATTTCTATTTCGACTTCAAGGATAGCCATAAACAATCAATTCGCGGCTTGCTTTCGTCTCTCCTCACCCAACTTTCTGCTCAGTCCGATCCCTGTTGTGACATGCTCTCTCAATTCTATTATTCACACGATGGTGGAGCAAGGCAACCTAGTGACCACAGTATGGTAGAATGCCTCAAAAAGATGCTCATCCTCGAGGCGCAAAAGCCTACCTACATCATCATGGATGCCCTTGACGAGTGTCCGAACACGTCTGGGCTACCATCACCGCGAGAAATGGTCCTCGAACTTGTGAAGGAACTCGTTGACCTTTCCCTCTCAAACCTCCACATCTGTGTTACCAGCAGGCCAGAGATTGACATTCAGTTTTGCCTCGAACTCTTAACCTCATGCCGTGTATCCCTTCATGACCAAAGTGGACAACAGAAGGACATCGCCAACTATGTCGCCTCTTCCGTACGTTCCAAGTGGACGCGGAGATGGCGGGAGGAAGACAAGAGTCTGGCAATCAAAATACTATGTGAGAAATCGGATGGAATGTAAGCGTGTTGACATCTGTCTATAACAAACCTTAATACTTGTCACAGGTTCAGATGGGTGTTTTGCCAATTGGAAGCACTGCGGTATTGTCTCCCATCAAGTGTCCGGAGGTTCCTTCTCGAGTTGCCCGTAACCCTGGACGAGACATACGAACGCATCCTGAGGGAGATCCAGAAGTCTAACCGAGACCATGCACGTCGATTGTTGCATTGTCTGGTAGTGGCTGTTCGCCCACTTCAAGTCCAGGAACTCGCAGATGTCCTTGCGATTGATTTCGAAGAGGATATTACGAGGCTAAATCCGAACTGGCGCTGGGAGGACGAAGAACAAGCAGTCTTGTCGACTTGCTCAAGTTTGGTCAGCATAGTGGCGGTCGGAGATTCACGCATTGTCCAATTTTCTCATTTCAGTGTCAAGGAATTCTTGACATCGGAGCGGCTTGCCGTGTCCAGCAGCGGTCTTGAGCCCTATCACGTTTCACTGGAGCCCGCTCATACTACTCTTGCACAAGCATGCCTTGCTGTTCTCCTCCATTTGGACGATCACATTGACCGTGACAACCTCAAGAGCCTCCCGTTGGCTCTTTACGCTGCTCAGCACTGGGCCACGCATGCCTGGGTTGAGAATGTATCGTCATACATCATGGGTGGGATGGAACGTCTGTTTGAAGCAGACAACCCTCACTTTGCAACGTGGCTTTGGATTTACAATGAAGATAGGCCAAGTCCTTTCATATCAACCATGCGCCCCGAGCAACCGGAAGCAGTCCCCCTATATTACGCCTCACGGCTCGGATTTCGTGACCTGGCAGAACACCTCATCGCTGAGCATCCAGAGCATGTACTTGCCGAGGGAGGTTATGAAGGGACTCCGATTCATGCTGCAGCGAGAGCAGGACACGCTAACACTTTGTCATTATTACTCGACAATGGCGCAGATGTGAACAGCCGGGGCATAAATGGCGGGACTCCTCTGCATCGAGCGTCGTGGAAAGGAGAACTCGAAGTTGGGGAGTGTCTACTCGATCATGGCGCGGATATCAATGCTCGAGACTGCGATAAGTGGACTCCGCTGTTCCCGGCGGTGAGCGAAGGACATGTCGCGTTTACTCGGATGCTGCTTGAACGCGGAGCAGATATTAATTTTCAAAGCGTCTCTGGCAGGTCTCCGCTACATTGGGCAGTATCCGACGGAGAAGTCCAAGACGTACAATTATTACTGGACCACGGCGCGGATGTCAATGCGCGCAACAGACATGGCGAGACCCCTTCGCAGTTGGCGTCATTGTTACGGCGACAAGAAATTCTAAAACTATTGTCTATGTATGGTGCCGAGTCCGCAAAGTAGTATCTACTTGTTGCCTCCACGATCGAGTGTAATGTCACTTTCCTATACGCTCACAAATACACAGCACCTTAGCTTCACTATTAATTCACTTCATGGAGAAGTGTGACGTTGAGGGAAGTGTACTGAACGAGAAGGGTGAGTAAATCGTGAACAAACGCGAGAGTGTGTCCGACGAGTAAATCTTCTTCAGACATAACGCAGTGCATGGACCCAAAACCAGAGTTCAAACCGACAAATTCTGCGCGCACACAGCTGTTGTTAGGACACGTGTAATAGCCAGAGCGCATGGACTGTAGGAATGTCGATCAAAGGTAATTCCAGTGAATTCATACAAAAACATTCTTTTATTCGTAATAGATAATAAACGTTACAATTAACCTGAAGGAAGCAGGCGCGTCATAAACAGAGTATAGTAAATCCAAAAACAAAAAAAAGAAAAGAACCATGGCGAAAGCTGGACTAGGCTGATTCCTGCTTCCGCTTGGCAGACCTCGATATGCCGAGGCCGGGCGTGACAGTGCCGCCGTCCCTGTTGTGGGCAATCATATCCACGCCATGCTCGATAAACATGCGAGCGACTTCCACTTGTCCGTGGTCTAAGGCCAGATGAAATGGGGTTTTCCCGTCCTTATTCTGGGCTGTTGTTATATCCGCACCATGTTCACTGGCAATAAGCATGCGAACGAAATCCATTTGTCCATGACGCGATGCCAGATGTAACATAGTCTCTCCATCATCGTTCTGGGCTGCCATATCCGCGCCATGTTCGATAAACATGCGAGCGACGTCCACTTCCCCATGACGCAACACCCGGTGGAATGGAGTCTCCCCGACCCCGTTCTGGGCTGTCATACTCGCACCGCGCTCAATAAGCATGCGAGCGACTTCCATCTCTGTCTGACGCAACGCCAGATGTAGTGGAGTATCCCCGACCTTGTTCCGGGCTGCGACAGCTGTACCGCGCTCGATAAGCATGCGAGCGACTTCTACGTTTTCCTGATGCAATGCCAGATGTAATGGGCTCTCCCCGTCGTTGTCCTCGGCTGTCATATCCGCGCCGCGCTCAATAAGTATGCGAGCAGCTTCCACGTGTCCATTTTTTGATGCCAGATGTAAAGGGGTCGAACAGTTGATGAAGTCTCGACAGTGCACATCCTGTGAGTGGTCGCTGACGAGGAACTCTATTATGGAATGTAAGCCCCAGGAAGCGGCATAATGCAAGGGTGCTCTGAGGGGTGGAAATGGCCTTTCAGCTTGTAGGTTTCGCTTCCGCCGAGGAACATATTGGTTGTATGGGTAGTATGAGCCGCATGGGTCGTATATCCAGAGGCAGACCGCAAGGTGTGATTCCCTCGGATTAAACAATTGTTTCATGCCATCTTCCACGATTCGCGACACGTCCTCGAACTGGGCATGGTGAACCCAGTGCTCGGCAGCATATATGGCGAGAGGGAAGTTTTCCGGACCATCGCGGGTGACGACATCCTCATTCAGGTGTAGTAGAATGCCCAAACAGGCCTTTGCCGCAAGGGCGTGAGCAGGTGTCATAGACACATGATAGCGGCGGGAAGTGACGTCGGCTGCATTAGCAAGGCGGGTGGATGTCAAGAATTCTTTCACAGAAAAATGAGAAAATTGTATGACAGGGGAGTGACCGTGATCGACAATGGTAAGTAGACTGGAACATAGAGACAGCACCTCTTGGGGATTTTCCAGGCGCCAGTCCGTATAAAACTTCGGCATCGATCCTTCCTCGGACTTGAAATCGAATGCGAGCAACTCGGCGAGTTCCTCAACCATAAGGGGGCGGGAAGCCACCGCGACAAACTGAAACATGCGATGGGCGAATTCCCAATTTGCATTGTTGATCTCTCGCAAGGTGCGCTCATATGTCTCGTCGAGCGTCCCTGGTAACTTGGCCAGTGCATGCCGGATACGTGCTGGGATGCAGTCGCAAATGTAGACCACCTGACAATCCACCCAACGGAACCTACATCACAAATATGAGCGAGTCATCAAAAAAAATCGGTATTGACGCCGTACATCCCGTCGGCGTGTTTTGAAAAAACGTCGATGACCTGTTTCTTGTCTTCCGCTTTCCACCTTCCTTTTTTGGGAAGCGTGTTAATGGCCCACTTGATATAGCCCTCGATGTCCCTCTTTTGACCATTCTCGTCATGCAGGGAAACAGAGCGGAAAGCCAATCGACCGAGGACATCCTTAATATCGGTCTCTGGCCGGCTAGTAACGCATATGCGCAGATTCGGAATTTGTGATTGAATGAGCTTCTTTATGAGGTGTAGGACTTCAGCACGGGGCGATCGGACGGCAGATGGGTTTGGGCATTCATCCAAAGCATCCGTGATGAGGTAGACAGGAGGTAGTCCAGGGCAAATAAGTAGATCTTTTAGGCATCTTCTAAGTGCATCCTCTCTGGGAGAACGCAAACCCTTCGCGTGATCCGAGTAGAAGTTGGAAAGAATATTACAGTAGGAGTCATATTGATGACAAAGTTGGACTAAAAGGGACGAGAGCAGTCCGCGCAGGTCCTTCTTTTTGTCCTCCCTAAAATCATAGTAGAAAAAGGCCAATGACGCGAGCCCAGCTTTCCGCATGGCATCGATGTCCTCGATGATTGTGGAGCTGGACGACATGGTAGGTTCCCGAGAAATGAATATACGAAACCTCCGACATACCAAAGGACGCTCTTTCCCGCACCCGCTACAAAATGAAAAAAAAAAAAAAAATATCGGTAAAAGCACAAGAGCTAGGCGTTAACTGACGTTTTCCATAAACCCATAGAAGGGAACTCCGGTCCTCAGATGCTTTCCATTCTGAGAACGTCTTACCCTGAACGAACCAAGCTGCAGACTCGCTGTGCCGTAATTTGCAGGCATTATGATGATTATTCCAAGAGTCAGGCGGTGATAGCCATTTGAAAATATCTTGTTGTAAGCTGTCACCTGTCGGACAGTCTCAGTGATTCCCAGTTATATCGCGACATCAAAAAAGGTCTCACGCTTCGACTTGTTTAGGTCGCTCGCGACTTGATGCATGCTTTCTGTTGCTTAGTCAGACACGGAGTTGACTTGATTGTCGTTTACAAACATACTGAGAACATCCGTGAGATAGTCGATCGATGTTTTGCCGTCTACAAGGGTCATCAACCCCCAAATAGTGAAAAGCTTAGTAGACTTACTCACCTTCCATAACCACCTTCGTATTCTGAACAAGGCCATGGACGACATCGAGAATCTGCGCTATGGCTTGCCGAGCTTCGTCCTGCGTCAGTCGGTCCAGCCTCTGGGCCATCGCCTCCATTTTCTTTTCTCCAACAAGCTTCCCAACAAGTTTTTCTGAATTTCATGGGTGAGGTAATAAATTACCTCACCGATGACGGACTCACTGAAGTTTCCCGTCTTCATTTGTTTGGTCGCCAACGCGAGCGTGGAGAGCAGCTCCACGAGTATCTTGACGATCATTTCGTTCATACCGTCCGTAGGAGGGATCTTGGTATAGATCTCAAGGCGATTGAGAAAGTTTCCAATCGACTCGAGCAAATTGACCAGCGCATCATAGTCATCAATGATGCCCTTGACCGCCTGATATTCTGAAAAGTTACAAAGATGTGCCCACAGGGACTAAAGAAAAGTACGTACGGAGAGTAGGACACCGAGGCCAGTCTGTATTGCTTTCACGGGTGGGAGATGCTATAAGATGGAGGTCAGAGTCATTGAACACCCAGTCAGCGACTGCGGACGTACCAGACCGACATAATGACTTAAACCGGCTGCTGGAGAAAGGTTATACAGAACTGTCAAGACCTTTTTGAGCGGCTTCATGAATTTGTCTTTTTCCCGGAATTTCTTGAAGGCTTGCGCTTGTTCACTAAGAACGTCGGTAACGGACTCGACTGAGTCACAATCCTGGAGGCGCTCGGCGAGAGGATGTTCGGCCAATTCTATACCCGTCTGCTCTTTGTAGTTGTCCAAGGCCGCCTCAAAGAGCACCCGTAAACGAGACGATTCTGACTGGTCACTCATATCAGAAGTGGGGGAAGAAATGTGGGATCGGAAAGGACAGTTGGTTCGGTGGGAGGAAGTGATGGGGGACAATGGGATGCGGTGGTAGAGGGTTGAAATGACAAAGCAATTGCGAAAAACGATGGGGTGTAATTGGCAGAAGATATCGATAAACGCCGATATTGAACGTTGAGCGCTCCACTGCTTGTGTAGATAAATGAATTCACAGGAAGTAGGCAGGCCCTCAAAGTGAGATCACGGCAGCAGGACTGTAGGCCTGTGGCGATGACACCCAGAGAGGAGGGCACAAACGATGAGGTAACGAACGGGAGACGCCGAGGAGACTTTGACGACTGATTAATACTGATTGACCGCATAGAGATTGTCCGGGCGACCATGAAAGAGAGAACGCTTAGATGGCACGATGTTTCTGACAACTCGAAAGGTCAACTCGGAATAAAGAGTGTGTGGCAAGAATGAATGTCAGTCATGGTGTTGCTTTTCAGTACACTATCATGCAGTATGGACCAAACAAACACCTTCTCAACCTCCCATCTCCCGTCCATCACAGTATGAAAGAAAAATTATCATCGTACATCAGTGCAGATGGTATTTATTTCAGTTCAATCATGGTGTGTGTCTCAGTGTAAATGGGAGCTGCCCAAAGCTACTGTTCCGGGTCTACCTACCAACCCGAAACTAAGGTTGGGGTCTGTGCGGCCCGCACACGCGGCAAACGAGACGACGGCAGCCTGGGGGCGTATTTGGGTAACTCACAAGGTAACTATGTAACTGATCTTTAGATGCTACAAGCCTTATCCTATTTTACGACTATAGAACCAGCGTCTGGGTCTGTCACCTCAGCCCTCCTAGGTCTGGCTCCAGCGGAAACCGCAGACCACACCAAGAGCACCAAGAACAGACCCCCACCAAGGAGTGTTCATAATTGATAGGCACTTCCGGGTCAAATCTTTGGTATCGTAGATGATGATTCGAGGACTCTCAAATTTAGAGATGACCACCTGGAAACGATTAAAGATAAGGACGAATCGAGGAGACGGTTCGAAGACAGGAAAGTACAAATATACGAGACGCGAAAAGGCCAAGGAAGTCAACACGCCCGGGACAGGACGCTTGGCGCGGGTGTGAAGGGCTGTAAAGCATCCCAGGGTGGGGACCTGCCCGTTTAACAGGAGCCATCCGCACGGCAGAGTGAGCAGTTCACAGAGACAGAATGTATAGCAAGGGTTAATAAGGCAGGGTGGAGGCACAAGATGGTCGAATGGGATAGGATACGGATCTTCCGTCATCTACGCCAGCGGCCTGGGGAGCGTACGGGAACCGACAAGTAATCTCCAGGAAAACAGAGAAAACGGATGAGTATCTAAATGGAGCGGCACAGCAAGGGCGGAAGAGGGAAGCTCGAGCTGTGACGGTCGGATGCGATAAAGTCTGGTTTGAGACATTTGATAAGTGGGTATCAATGTTATGGGAAAAATTAGGTACCGACACCGCGTATAACAGTTGTGTAGCACCCAGCCAAAGCAGCCACCTGTAGAGATGCCATATACTGACAGCAAAGTTCGAGGCGACATCCACATTGAATAGCAGGATATGAAATGACTATTTCACCCCTGAGGTAAGGAATCGGAAATAAAGCCATCGAAACCAGGCCATGTCGTGGGTCATCCAGCGCACTGCGAAAGGCGTAACTGTTTTGGTTAAAAGGGGATTCATTCAGCCTTGTTCGCGTAATGACATCCCGAACTGGCACTGTCCAGTATTGAATGGTAGCATATGGAGCCGGGGGATGTTGGCGCCATCTCAGTTAAAACACATAGGTATGCATAACATGGTGCGTCTGATTGGCAAATGCGGTAGAGGGAGAGGTCTACTTGGAGCAGGGAGTGACTTGAGACCAGGACCTCCATCACGGAAAAAGTAGGGAAAAAGCATGATTGGAGGACGGATATCACATAAGTCATGCAATTTACCCATTTCTCTGTAAAGGAGTTTCTGAGCCTCGCCACGTTGCCTCGTATCGAGCACGATGCCAACCAGATTGGACCTATCTTGACCCATGCAACGACGTCTTGAGGAATTGGTTGGGCATATAACTCGGTTGACAATATCAATCCTTTGTCGCAATTGGGGGAGTTGTGTGTGCGAAAAGACCGTCTTTAGCTTCGTTCCGAAAGCCAGGAGGTCGGAGAAAAGAGTAAGGAAGTAAAGGGGAACAAACAACATCGATGGCAGGACCTGCTTTGTCACGGTCGGCCGTGATCGGGCCGTCACCGGGACAGCGCCAGATCTAGAGAGCGATCGGCCCGGGGCACAGCCCTTTTCTTTGCCTCGGCCGCGCATTCGGCCGCGCTGAGACCGATTGTGAGCTCGAGTCCTGGCCCGAGTTGTCACACAATTTCGAGTCCCCTTTCGCGTGATCTTATATATCTGCCTCGTGAGCGGCTAATCGGTACTTTCAAGTCATAATGGTTCCTTACCGCACTCAAATACTGTATGACACACTCGAGTAGGGCACTTCCCATGCTTCGAGCATTTCTCTATTCCTTTTCTTCCAGGAAGTGCGTCAAGTCTCCGTTTTCTTATTCTAGAGGTCATCGGAAGTGTTCCAAAAACCACGGACGGAATACTCGCTTCTGCGTTGCTTTTTTATTGGCACGATGCCCGACAATCTACATTACCCACACAGACCTGAGACAATAAGCTACCGGAATTGCGTCTTAAGTGCAATACTACTAAGTTACGATCAGGAGCAGAGACAACGAATCAGTCAAATTAACAGGGTAATACGGGGATCAACGCGTGTCCACAACAACCCGTCCATCAACAATTGAAGGTACAAATACGGAAAGGTTAAAGGATACGCTGTTATTGGGAACTTTACGCACCATCACGCTTCTGTACGCGCTACTTGCATGTGACAGTGATTGAAGATCAAGATGCTCGTGTTGTTTTCGGCAAGACTCTACTACCCATGGTACTTGTAACAGTGGCGGGAAATATCCAAGCCATACGATCATTACTGGAGTACAGCGGAGATTTCAAATACGCGCGACGGAGGAGGCAGTACCTTTTCACAATTGGCGTCAAGATTTGAGCAACAACAAACAAAAGGTCGATGGGTCGATGGTGCCTGTTGACTGCCGTGACTGTAGGACCAGCGGTTGACTCGGGAGTCTCCGAGAGCATACAGAATTCAAGTTCCGACTCGAGCGCGTTGCGCGTTTCCTTCAGTACTACAGTAGTACTGTATGTACCTATCCCAGGCCTCTCGCTCAGTCCATTAAGCAGCTAGTCGGTGTCTTCACATCAGTACCTCTTCCTTACCGCCCTCGAATGGGGCATTTTCCGTTTTACGAGAACCATGCCTGCCTCATCCGCCGGGGGAAGTGCGTGTGATTCCCCACTTGACAACAACCTAGAGGTCATCGTAAATGCACCGCTAACTGCCACCAACTACGCCCAACCCTAGACGGTTTTGCATGTGTTCGCTGTGTAGAAGATCTATATCACACTTTTGCACTATCCTTCCATCCCATGTTCATTGGATAGACCCCATTTTCTGAAACGCGTGACATGTCACGCAGAGAAGGGCCACCGGTTAGAAATGGTCGATGGACCGAAATTGGACGAGTGGTCGCACTTCTTCTCGAGACTGGAATTAACACGGGCACAGTGGAATACCTGACTTGTAGGAAGAAGGGAGTGTAGAAGGGAGATTATGATCCAGAGGGCGGGTTCGTGAGTTTTTAGTCAAACTTTATGTCTTTGTGCACGCGTTCATTGCTACCAGTTCCAGAAGAACCTTATTAAAAGTAGAGACGGAGGCCTATATACATGATACAAGGCTCACAGGATAATCATCCTCAGGACGAGCGAACGGGTTTAGATCAATACAAGAAGGATCACATTTGGAGTAAAACGCATGACAAAAAGGTTGGCCGTCCGGAGCCTCGTAGCTGGATGAGCTATTAACGCGCGCCAGATGAGTAAATTCCCCCGGTACTAGAAAGTTCAAGTGTTATAATTGCAGGCTGGGTTCCTACCGCAGAAGCCGTGCACTCTATTCGGACACAGATCTGAAGGACTAAGCTACAAGTGCAACGGCTTAAGTAAAGTACTACTACCACATAGCCTGGGCATGTTCGGAGGCTCGAACTGGGAAGAGCGCGTGCAGAGATAACGACCCGCGACAACGGCCCGGACCGCAAAAACAATAAGGTACAAATACGGAAATGTGAAACACGAGACTTGGGATGCACTGCGTTAAATACGCGCCCACACTGGCACCCACAACTCCAACGACGGCTCGTTTCCAACATGGGCGAGTTTAAATGACAGGACAAGCAGCGTGGGAGTACCAAGAGCCATCAGTCCGACGGTTGCTTGATCGCCCTTGAACAATAGTTGCACAATGCGCACTGTCCGTTGCCGCATACTGAGAGGGCTACTTATCAACGCCCACTCGCATCTTTCACTCACCACTAACTATCACTCTCTTATCCACGAGTCACCATGTCCTCTGTCACCTCCACATCCACCTCATGTCCTGATTTCACTACTATTTTCAACGCCGCTTTGGAATCTTACAGACGCAAGACCAAGAAAGACCTAGCCTCGCACCCGCTCCTTCATAAGCTTCAATACTGTGATTCCCCTGAGGCTATCCTCACAGTCTTTCGAGAACAAGTCCCCGCGTTCAACCCGTCCCAAAATAGTGACGACGAAATAACAAAATGGGTCATCCCGACCGTGAATGTCTTGAATGCGTATTCGGGCACCCTTGGCCAGGCTGTAGGACTAGTGAATATTGGCATGCTTCGTTGCGGAGGAATTTCCATTCTAATATTTGATTTTCAGGCATTCCCACCAGCGAACATAATCTTTGCGGGGATTGGCGTTCTCCTCTCCGTCAGTGTTCTTTATGGTTCCATCGGGAAGCCTATTTTAACACCTAGGGCTCCCAGGCGGCTAAAGATGCCAGCACGAGCAAAAACAAGCTCATTGAGATTTTTAGCCGCATAGAACATTTCTTCCAGCGGCTTGAAATTTACACTGGCTTCACACCGACCGCGGATATGACGTACATCATGGTTAGCATTATGGTTGAGATACTAACCATCTTTGCAATCGCGACCAAGGAAGTGAAGTCTGGATGGTTGAGTAAGTTGATGTCGCATCTATTCACCCTTCTTGACTCACATTTTATTCAGAAAAGTGTCTCAAGAAGTTAATGGGGAACTCAGACATCGATGATAGCTTGCAAAAGCTGGACAAATTGATTCAAGAAGAGGAACAGATGGCAAAGGCGGTACAGCTGAAGGTCACACGCAGCATCGATGAAAAAGTCACGGACGTTGGCAACAAAGCGCAAAGCATTGGCGACGACGTGAAAGATATCTACAACAAGGTCCGAGACGTTGATGATAAATTGGACCAGTTCAACCGTTCGTAACCTCTTTACCCCATGTTCGTTGTTTTGAGAGCTCAGACGGCTTCACAGGAAACCAGCTCAGAGATAATCTTTTACCATGGCTTATTCCCTCGGATACATCTAAAAATCATAATATTGCATGCAAAGCTCGTCACGGAGATACGGCCCAATGGTTCTTTCAAGGAAGTATATTCAACCAATGGAAATCCACTGGCTCCTTATTGTGGATACACGGAAAACGTGCGTTATTCTTGGCTTTCAACGTGCGATGGCCCCTGATCACTCCCATTTCTATAGCCGGTTCAGGGAAAACTGTGCTCTGGTTCGCCTTTCTTCGACACTCTGCCCCTGTGAAACTAATATTATCAGTCTAGCTCCTCAATCATAGAAGATATCAGAGCCTTGCACGACGCTGGAAGGGCCTTGATGTCCAATTTTTATTTCGACTTCAGGGACGTCGATAAACAAAATCTTTCCAACTTGCTTCCGTCTCTCCTCATACAACTTTCCGCTCAATCCAGTTCTTGTTATGACATACTCTCCCGACTCTATTCTGCACACGATTGCCAACGGAAACCTACTGATCGCGATATGGTAGCATGCCTCAAAGAAATGCTTCGCCTCGAGGGCCAAGCGCCTATTTACATCATCATGGACGCTCTCGACGAGTGTCCGACCACGTCTACCACCCTGGGCCCATCACCGCGAGAAGAGGTCCTCGAGTTTGTAGATCAACTCGTTGGCCTTCACCTCCCAAATCTCCACATATGTGTTACGAGTCGGCCAGAGCATGATATTCAGGTTTCCCTCGAATGCTTAGCTGTATGTCCTATATCCCTTCACGACGAAAGTGGACAAAGAGCTAGTTATTAAGACCCTGTCAGAAAAAGCGGATGGAATGTAAGTGTGTTGATGTTGATACTTGTCTATAATTCAATCGTAAATCTCCACATAGGTTTCGGTGGGCGTTTTGCCAATTGGAAGTCCTGCGGCATTGTTTCCCGTCGAGTGTTCGGGCCATATTGGATGACTTGCCCGAAAGCCTGGACGAGACATACGAACACATCCTGAGGGGGATCAAAAAGTCCAACCAAAGACATGCGCATCGATTGATGCAATGTCTGGCCGCGGCTATTCGCCCACTTAAAGTTGAGGAACTTGCACAGGTCCTGGAATTTGACTTCGACGCGGAGGGGATCCCTAAGCTGAATCCAGACTGGCGCTGGGAGGATCACGAAGACGCAATCAAGTTGGCATGCTCGAGTTTGATCATCATAGTCAATGACGGAGATTCACGGATTGTCCAATTTTCGCATTTTTCCGTCAAGGAATTCTTGACGGCGAACCGGCTTGCCGACCCCGTCCGAGACGTCTCGCGCTATCACATTCAGCTGGAGGTCGCTCATACGATCCTTGCACAAGCATGCCTTGGAGTTCTCCTACATTTGGACGATCAGATTGACCGCGACAAGGTCAAGAAATTCCCATTGGCTCTCTATGCTGGTCGGTACTGGGACAGCCATGCCCGGACTGGGACTGTCTCGTCACGCGTCAAGGATGGATTGGTGCATCTGTTTGACGCAGACAAGCCACATCTTACCATGTTGCTCTGGCTTTATGACAGCGAATATCCGGATCTGAGGTATTGTTCCCTGCCCACTGAATGCCCCGGGAAACTCAAAGCTGTCCCCTTATATTATGCCGCAATTTTCGGAATTCGGAATATGGCAGAACAACTCATCGCTGAGCATCCGGATCATGTAAACGCGAGGTCCGATAGAGATTGGACTCCGATGCATGCCGCAGCAAGTGCAGGACATGTTAACATTCTGTCATTACTACTCGAACATGGCGCAGGCGTAGACGCCCGAAACAATGTCGGTGCAACTCCGCTGCTTGTAGCATCGTGGCATGAACAAGTCGAAGCTGGGCGGTATCTAATCGATTATGGTGCCGATGTCAATGCTCGAGACAACAACAATATCACTCCTCTATACCCCGGGTTTGGAGGACATGTCGAGATCGTTGATTTGCTAATAGAACGCGGGGCAAAGGTCTATCCCCGGCATAGATTACAGTGAGACTTCATTACACCAGGCGGTACCACATGCTCACAACGCCATGCGTTGGTGGTGAATATTACACGAGGATTAACTTTAAAATCGTCAATAAACATATGTAACCAAAGTATCCCGCCACTAGGCTCTACTGGTATCACGATTTCGAAAGAAAAGTGTGAGAGTCGCCCAGAACCGTGACCCATTACTTTGCACGCTCTACTGTATTTCTGCATGACCAGCCCAGGCCTGCAGGGTATCTCAGTGCGTTTTAAAAGGAGGGAGGCATCAATGGGACGGAAGATACGGTGAGGTACTCCAACCGGCCATAGATAAATACAGTAGCGTATGGATCCAAAGAAAGTGAGTGCCATCTCGATCACTTAAAACACCCTCTCATGACGTAGAGCATTCTGAATAGTGAATACAGTGCGATGATAGGTGCGGGAGGGCCCCCCGCTCAGAGAAGTAAAAAAGTGACATGGGACCAGAGACTCCCTTCACGGAGAAAGCAGGAAAAAAAAACAGCAATGAATTCGAGACGGGCCCGGATGGCGAGCTCAGCTCGAAAAAAAGGTTTCATGCCAATTTTTTTTCACCCACTTCTCCGTGAAAGAATTTCTGGAATCTACGCGCCACTTTTTTGTTTTTTTTTCCCCCTGGACCGGGCTGCTTCTTCACATCCGAGTCGTGCGAGATCCATGGGCATATTATTGTCGCCAGCGGAGCATTTTGACGGCTAGTAAGAGAACTTTTGAAAAATGCCACCAAAGCACTGCATTTCGTGTTTGAAATCACTTGGATAGTACGACACGTCGAAGAAGAGATGGATGAAAAAAGGTACCGTGGGTGAGTAATGGCAGAAATGAGAAAATGAGAAATGATTCGAGTCGACCCTGCTTTGTCTCGGCTGTCTCCGGGAATGCTATCGGCATAAATCGGCATCGGCACATGTTCTCCTCATCGTCGTGAGCCCGATAATGGCCCGTATGTGTGCCTACGATGTCTCCATCCGAATGTCGATTCACCTCGTCGTATCATACAAGAATCAGCTGATATGCACAACCGACCACAGAACTATTATGCCGCATAACAGTAAAACATAACTTTATTGATAACGACGAGTATCCGGGCCACGTCGTATAGCATTAACCTTCCGCATCGCCTCGCCAACAGCCGCCTCATCAGGGATATCCTCAAAGCCGACCCACTCTTCCATCCACCGCACCAAACGAACGTACTCCCCACCATCCTCACCGCGGCGGCGCAGACGCTCCAACAACGGTGCACCGATGCTCACTTCGGCCCAAAATACGAGCGCATACGCTAGCGTGTGCGTACGCGGTTTGATGTCTAATGCACGCATCCACGCTAGGACCTGCGGTATTTGACTCGCGCATCGCGCTACGCCCAGCAGGAGAACTGCTGCGCGGAACGTGCCGTCGTCTGGTACAAAAGAAAGGTATGCGCCGTGGGCGTGGGTGGGGAGAAGGGACGTGAGAGGGAGGTGGTTATGATGGGGTGAATCACGTAGGGGTGAATCATCCTTGGAATCATTGCCGCTGTTGTAGTGTTCGTCGCTGGGTACGGTGTTGTGGGGTGGTGGTGCGAGGAAGCGCTTGAGGTCGCGGAACGGTGCAGTGGCGGGACTTTCGCCTGATGAGCGTATGGCATGCGCTGGTGCTTGGACGTTCGCGAGTGCAGGCCACCCGGCTAATAATGCGCTAGTAAAGATCCTATACGCGCGACGCCATGCACGCTCGCCGCCCCACAGATCGCCCTCGTTGACAGCAAGCGAATTTTCGAGCTTTGCGTAGCTTCTGCGACGTGCGTTGTCGAGTGACTCTGTGTCCGCAACGGTAGAGATCATCTCCATTCCCGATCGCGCGACTATAGTCCCATCGGGCTTAGAGAACGGTAAACGGAAGCGGAGGTCAAAGCCGAGCTCTTGGATCGCGCCGGCAAAGCTATCGCCATTAAGCGTCGCTTGCCGCGCGGCGTTGAGCATGACGGTGAATGAGAACGCGTCTGGCGTGACGGCGTACAGTATACCCATATGCTCCCACAGTCGCAGCGCAGCGCTGGGGTTGGTCACACTGAGTACGCGCATGAAATGATTGACCAGGCCGATGGATACCGACGACGTACTCTCCGCATGAATGAGGGGTTCTGGAGTACGACGGGACAGGCTTTTAATGAGGGTAAGAGCACGCTCAGGGTGCCCTGCACGAGTCAACACTTCCACGCCGACACGAAGAGCAATCATGTCGAGGTGTAACTTGCGTGTACCGTGCCTGCGATAGCGCTCCCAAACTTCCAACGCAAGAGCAAATGCACGTTTGCAAAGAAGGCCGCGGAGGACGATGGTGTATGAAAGGGTCGTGTGGGTGCGGAAAGGAAAGTGTTGGGCATGAGACCAGTCGAAGAAGGCGACGAGGTTCTCCGGAGAGAAGGACTGGGTAGTCGAAAGGCTGACGAGACGGGCCGCCCAGGCTGCTGCGCTGGTGTTCTTCTGCTTGTTGAGAAATCGGTGGGATTGCCCTGTCTTTGTGAATCGCAACCATTCGGCATCTGCGTCAAACTGCGTGCGTTGGGAGTTCTCATGTAGGAGGTGAGTGAGATAGTCGACGGTGGTAGATGGTATGATCTGGTCAGTTTCGGATCCAGGAGGCCGAGATTGTTTTGAAGATGTTATTTTGGGCGGGCCGTCCTGTCTCTGGTCCAGGCGACGGATAGCACGGGCATAGGCGGCAGCATCGTGTAATGAACTACTATTCACAGAGATGCGAAGAAGGGATTCTAAGTGAGCACGATCCGGGACAATCTTGTCGCGGATCATACGTTGACGCAGCTCCTCGGAGAGTTCCACCGTGATAAACCGATTCTCGAGAAGCAAGCGGTATGTCTTCTTGGTGAGGAAGAGCTTGCGTTCGGTCATGGTTTTGAGAAGTAAAACTGCGAGGCGGGCTACGTAACGACCATCGGTTGGAGAGTACGTGTAATGTGACAATGCTCGCAAAAGACGATTGAAATGCCAATGTTCGTGAAAAATTGGGAGGCCAATAAAAAGTCTTACGACACGGTCTAGTGCACGGAGGACTTTATACGTAGATAATAGGTGAACCATGAGGAGGAGCATGGGCGAATGCAACTCCGGGGGGACATAAGGCAGATAGGTGATGATTACATGCGAAGCCTTCTCTGCATCTGCCGGCGACTGTACCTTTGAGCATAGTCTGACAAGCAGCCAGGTTGGTGGTGGATGTGTTACACTAGGTGATAAGGGGGATGAAGCAAATTTTTCTGGCGGAGTCGACGGTCGAGCTATAGACTCAAGACGGGCGGCGGCGGAATCGAGGGTAGGAAGAATTGCGACCGAGTGCCAGGACGGGTCATAAGAGGGGTCGGTGTGTCTGAGTGACCTGAGAAAGCGAGCAATGCGGTGTTGGAGGGTGTCTGTGCTGTAGCGACGGACGACGATCAGTGTATGCTCTGTCACAACAGACACAAACAGAAAAGAAATGCAAATAAATGCGCTCTTTTCTCTTCTCTCCGTCGTCGCCACCTCCCATGCCTCGTATCCTCTTCGTCAGCGGCTTTCATCCCGCAACTCGTGCTCGCGACCTCGCTTTTGAGTTTGAACGGTACGGTTCCCGTCTCCGTTCTCCTGAGAATTTTAGGCTCACAGCTAGACTCCTTTCTCAGCTACGGCCCTCTAATCCGTTGCGATGTTCCTGCTCCTCGCAACCCTTCCGCACACTCTAATCCGTATGTACCTTCCGTCCTTGGTTTCTCCCTGCTCTTCCGCTGCAGCGCCACGAGTGCCATTTTCGCCGCACATTCGCCCGTCGTCTCCGCACGCACACGCATGCACGCATCTTTTCATTTCGATTCGAGCGCCGTCGTCTTTCCGCGCCATTCGATCTCGCGTCGAGTCCGAACGAAAGCTCAACATCCCTCGACTGTCGCAGTTACGCATTCGTTGAGTTTCGCAGCACCCGCGATGCCGAGGATGCCTACTATGACATGTATGTCTCACTTTCAACCCTTTCTCCTTTCATTCCACACCTGATCCTCGTTTTTCTTTTTTTCCCCTCAGGCACGGACGCATGTTTGAGGGTTCCCGCCTAGGCATACAGGTGAGTCACTGATCCTCCATCGTCCGTGTGGCGAATTGATAGGCGTTCACCACCTCCTCGCCGAGAACGCTCCCGCAGCCCTCGTCGCCGCACTGGCCGTGACCGAGATCGCGACCGTGAACGTGAACACGACCGAGGCCGAGACCGGGATCGTGAGAAGGACAAGGACAAGGACAAGGACCACGACCGGGATGATCGCGATCGTAAGGATAGGGTTAGAGATCGCCGAGATAGGGACCAATATCGAGACAAGGAGAAGGACGACCACCGTCGCAGCAGGAGCCCCGACCGCAAGCGCAGCCTGTCGCCCCCCCCGATCAAGGAAGATGACGTTTCTAGGTCCCCGCCTCCAGTCCGAAAGGGTGACGGTTCTGGCATGTCTCCTATCCGTGTGGATTAGAGCAAAAAATGGCTCGTTGCTTGACTTGTTGCTGTCTGTTCTGCTCCTCAATTTTGGTTCTGTCTGTGTCCCAAAAAGTCTGATGTGCCTCTGTTGCGCTGTTGGCCTTTATGATTCTTATTTTACCGTAGTAGCGTAAGGTAGCCGAATTGTTATTCGTTTGAGTCTCTTTGCCGCCTGCAAATGGCGTTTGCCGTCTTCGTTTGCGCCCGAACCACCACTTCATCCTCATGGACGACACACACGAACCGACAGTAGATGACCTTCGGGTCAAGCTCTGCTACATTTGTCGTGAGGAGGAACGCCATGATGGTGCGCCATTATATGTTCCCGCACACACGGCCCCGAACTCAATGTGTGTACCCTAGGACCGCCTCATCCACCGACTGTCTGGACACATCCATGCAAATGCACACTAGTTGCACACGAATCTTGTCTCCTCCACTGGATCAAGACCCAACAGCGCGACTTTGGTCGCTCACGGGGCGATCTCAAGTGTCCCCAGTGCGGCGAGCTCTACGAGTTTGAGGGCTTCAACCCCCGAGTCCTCCGAATTCTCAACACCGTAAACCGCACCCTGTCCCGCACTGGCCGCATCGTAACTGCGTGCTGCGTCGGTACCATCATTGTCTCCACCGGCGCAGGTGAGTTCGCCACCACCATCGCACTCCCTTTTGGGAGTTCGAGCTAAGCGAGCGACACAACAGGTCTTTACCTCACTTGCACGGCTTATGGCGCCTTTGCCGTGCGCGAGTTCGTCGGTCCAGGTATCTTCCGGGCATTATTAACTTCCGATCCCGCCAACTGGCCCTTGCACGCATGGTTCTATCTACCCATGATCCCATTCTCGCTCATCGTCTCACGCACTCCAGTCGTCATATGGACCACGTCTCCGCTCGTCCCGCTCCTCTTCCCCTGGCCATCCACCGTCCCCATCTCAGCTCGTGGGAGCAACTGGAGCGTGCGATTCGGCCCGCTCGCTAGCCGCCCTGCGTTGTGGCCTCCACCCCCTGCACTCGTCTGCGCTCTGTTCCCGATCGTCCGCATGCTGTATGGCCGTCTGCGTGATCGTGTTATTAGGACGGTGGTGCAGGATCTTTTCCAGCCGCGCGCTCAAGCTGCACGACAACAACGGCAGCAGGAACGGAGGGTCCAGCAGGGAGGAGACCAACAGCCACGAGGAAATCAGCAAGAAGTGCCGCAGCGTCGTCTACAGGAGTTGCGGGTGGAGCTACACCAGCGGCAAATAGAGCTGGTACCTCCCGGCGCAGCCGCTGGGCGTCGCTTCCAGTTCCAAGTAGGTGACCACTTTGGATTTGAAATCGCCCAGTATATCTTCAATCGCGATGCCCCTGTGCCCGCGAACGCACCTGGTCGCGCCCACGCCATCGCGGTTGGTAATAATGCAGCCGACGGCGACGACGGAAGGGCGGTGGACAATCCTGCAAATCAACAGCAACAGGGACAACAGCCCGCTGAAGGGCAAGGCCCACTAGCTCCAGCTCTAGCCCCAGCAGATCAAGACCCACAACAACGACAGCAACCCCCCGCAGAACCAGGGCAAGGACAGGGACAGGGACAAGAACCAGCTGCACCTCCACGAGACGAGAATGACCCCGGCGCCATAGCATTGCGCGCAATCCGCGTGACAGGCGCCAGCCTAGGCCGTCTCATCGGCGGCGCTCTCCTAATGCCCTCAATCGCCCGCGTGATGGGTTCGATGCTCCTGCACATATCACACGTCGTACCCTTACTACGCACCATCATCGCCCCTTTGCCTCCACCCTTACCGCTTCTACCTTCACCGCCTTCCGGGCCAATCAGCACACTGATCAGGCTTATTCGGGGCGCTCCTGCAGCCGGCGTTGGTGCGGTGCAGGTGGGGTATCAGGGGTATGGTCGTCGGTGGTTAGGTGGTAGTGGTTTGGGCGCTGCGGTGCTTAGAGGTTTGTTCGCGACGAGCCAGGAATGGGCGAGGAACGACCCTATTTGGTACGTACTTTCTTCCGTCCACCCATCCCACTTACTTACCATGTTATAATAGGTGGCGAAATGTTCTAGGACTTGGTATTTTCATTGTGGTTAGTGCACAATACGTTTCTTTCCTGGCAGGTGTCGAGAGCTGAACTTCTTTTATAGGTCAAGGATGGCCTGAAGATCTACCATTTGTGGCTTGCGAAGAGAGAACTCGAGGAAAGGCACATCAAAAACAAGTCATTTGCTGGCATTGACTTGACGGGGCTTGACCTGATCGAACGGGAAAAGCCAGAAGCATAAAAAGCAATAGTAGCAGGCGCCGAAAGCCGCACATCATTTCACGCATTTGTTGACATCCCCGTTTTTTTCTCCTTTCCCATTCGTCTGCAATCGCCCGCCACTCCGTACCGACTCGTTTTCTTTACAGCCGCCCCACCCAGTCTCTTTTTCTCACGTCCATGTCACCATACAGTATCGTCGTAGCATCCTCTTGATAGCCTGATGGTCGCAAAGGCGTGATGGCCCATTCAGATAGCACCGTAAACATGAATGAGGATGTTCCGTCGATTCAAGATATGCATATGCTAATCGACCTCTAATACAGTCCCACGTTGCACACTTCCCCATCCTATAACAAACAGCCGTAAGCTCAGCGACAAAGATGAAAATAAAAAGGAAAAGACGGAGGTGCTTACCGACTAGTCGCCAATGCTTCTCGATTCGGCGCGAGAGCGCTACTTTCTCCCCGATTTCCGTGCACGCGGGCGATGTCAGCTGGATCTTAGCCAGGTCCGCCTTGACGCTCAACACGCGTCCGCCGGTTGACGTCGAACCGATGTTGATCAGGAGGAGCTCGCCCTTGACTAATTTCCCAACCTTGGTCTGTTTCTTATCCTCCGTTTTGACGCCTAGCAGTCGGCGAAGCAGGAACAAGCTAATTTCCAACTCTACCCCGGGTGAAAATGATCGAAACCTTTTATTTTATTTTTTCCAATGGAGAAAGGGTGGTGAACGTACCGGTAAAGATTTGGGGTAGTTTGCCGACGCCACCGAGGACCTGTCCGACGAGACGGTCCGCGCGACATAGCGTCGGGTCGATCTTGGTGCCTACACCTATGAGACCTCCCGGCACGGCGAACTGCAACTGGTTAGTCTCAGCATGAAGCGAGACAATGCGCGAGTAGATGGGCTGGCAGCGATTACGCCCCGCGCTATCCTTCGTGACGATCCCGGGCCGAATCTCGACTTCCATCCCGAGACGGAGCACGCCCGAAAGGATGGACCCTCCCGCGACGCCGCCTTTGAGCTCGTCGACTTCCGCACCGGGCTTGTTCACGTCGAAGGAGCGGATCACGATCAGTCGGGGATCTGAGGTGAAGTCCCGCACGGGGATCGGGATGCACTTTACGATGTATTCGTTTACGGCGTCGATGTTGTATTTGAGCTGCGCGGAGATTGGAACGATGGGAGATGACTCTGCCACGGTACCTGAGGAAGAGCAAACGCTTTGGTCAGACATTGGGCGAAGAGCGAGATGGGTGGTTAGATGGATAATTGAATGGACACCTTTGACAAACGCCGCAATGCTTTTTTGATGTTCGAGGGCCTGCGCCTCTTTGATCAAGTCGACCTTGTTTTGGAGGATGATGAGATGCTCGAGTTTCATGATCTCCACGGCGGCCAAGTGCTCCGATGTCTGGGGTTGCGGACACGTTTCGTTCGCTGCGATGAGAAGAAGTGCGGCGTCCATGACCGCCGCGCCGTTCAACATGGTAGCCATCAGAATGTCATGTCCTGGACAGTCGACGAACGAGACGTGACGAATGAGCTTCATCCGGTGTCCACAGCCTGGCCGTTCGCATGGTGGGTTATCCTCCTTGTCGGAGCGATATGAGCGGTAGTTTCCTGGCCGCGGACAAGCCTCGTTTTCGCATTTGTAAATCTAGTAGAGTACGTCACGTCGGGAACACCATGCCCTAAAGGGGCGCCAGCGCGCAACAGAGCCATAGATACACACCTTGGCATTAGCATAACCCAGCTTAATCGTGATATTCCGCACGAGCTCGTTCTTGAATCTGACGGTCATGACTCCTGATATTGCTTTTACTACGGTGGATTTTCCGTGTGCGACATGTCCTATTGTGCCTGCAACCCGACTATGAGTAGACAGCTCCGCGGCCAATAACAAGGGATGCGCACCGAGATTTATAGTGGCCTGAGGACATTCCTGAGAAAAGAGAGAGAAAAGCGAGAGCGATCCGCACTCACTTGTTTTGAGATGACCTCAGGCGATAACGGTGTCAACTTTGAGACCTCAATGTCTACCTTTGGGACAGCCTCGACCTCCTCCTCTTCCTCCGAATCCGAATCTTCGTGATCCTTCCTTAGTTTCTCGTCACCTGGCATATTGAAAAAGCTGACTTTTGATACAGTCCGAGTCTAGAGCGAGTCTGAGCGACAAGACAAGAAAAGATGGTAATATCTGACTCGATCGCTCAGATCTCCCCAAATACGTACAAACACCACACCCTAATCACTGACCATAAGCACAGTTGAACCCAATGACCGCAAAAACACTACCACCCGTGCTGCATCGACATCGATCTGCCGCAGCGACCTCTCGGCCGACTTTCCTGCTGTTGACATGACCGACGGGTCGCGCCAGCATTACAGTAGCTCCTTTGATGTCCGTTGCGATACTTTGTGAAGGTGTGTGAAGACCTGGCAGCAAATCAATATTGGTTCCGATGCTTTCCGGTCCTACGCTGCAGTTCGGTTCCCGATCGCGACGCCGCCCATTTCGCAAACTCGACCTAGGCGGTTAGCTGCCGAATTTTTCCTTCGCTTTTCTGCGCCACACTCGTATCACAACTCGTATCATGGCGCTTCTGGCGGTGATGCTCATAGCGACGGTTGTTGTGGCCGCTTGTCGCCACCAACCGAGTGTATTTTACCTTGGCCAGCCGCGGTATCTCGTCCCTCCCTTTCGGGTTGCCACTAACAGTCATTTTGCGCCCGCGTAAGGTGGATGGCAATTCTTGATTTGCTTGCTACTCGGAAATTGCGCACAAGACGGCGTCATCAGTCACGTCGAGTTGGGCGGCAAGGCTTCATAGCTTCCCGTGTCGACCTTGCATTTCGGCTCGTAATTTTTTACAATTCCTTTTATCTATCATGTGGTTCTCATTTGGCCTTACCCGTCCGGATTTTCCCTGTGCTGCGGCTGCGACCACAGCGCCGCAAGCACCGAAAAGCTCATGCTGTTATTGCGTCAGCGGTTCGCGTACGTTGTACATATGTACAATAGTCACGGTCCTCCGAGTCCGGGTTGAATTCAAGTTTGCTCGTTGACCAGCACCCCAACCCCGACCAAAGACGACTGCCATTTCCGGACGTGACTTGATATCACTTGCTACGTGGTCGCGCTATTCACTATAATCAATCGTTCGTTAGGTAACCAACCACCTCCGGTCATGACGCGCTCTCAGAACCATCTCTGGTCATTTGACAGGTTCACTGGCAAGTGCATAAGTGTAAGGTGAGACGCGTGGCTGCGCTCGTACGGGCTGCCCTGAAGCGTCCTAGTACCGATCTTATCACTGCTTTCTTGACATCAAACATTACAGACATTTATTCATCCCTATCCCCTTTTATTCTTTGATATTCACTTCAGTATGTCTCGACTATGATAGACTGCATGCATGCAGGTTCTAGTGTACATTCTTGGTGTCACACGCCATGTGACGCCCGAGCGACCACATGGTCCTCGCGTTGACTATTCCTTTCGCCTCCCCTTCGCTTCCCATCTTCCCTGGACCTTAGGTAGCATGAGATGCATATATTCACGCTACCAGATACCCTACAAGACGGACTCGAACGGAAGCCCCACTTTTATTCCCCTTTCTTTCTTTGTGTGCGCAACGTCCCAGGACGACTTATTTCCTCTGTTTCTTTCTCTGTTTCTTGCCTGATTGACTCGAACTCGACGCTACGAAGACGCCTCAAGTTGACTGCTACGACGACGAACGATACCTCGACTGTTGACACGCCGACCTTTCCCCCCGTCTCGTCTTTATCTCATCATCTTCACCCTCTTATCACCCTCCTCCTGAACTCACTCGCGCTTACCAACAGCGCTACAATAAGGTTGACATACAAATCCTACTTTCGATGCAGGCAGTACGTAAGTCGTACTTGCCGTATCCGAATCGGCGAACGTGCTGATCATATCCACGGTACACCTATGTTACGAGGGTTCTTCTTTGTACCATATTTCGACCTCTGTGTCAGTGAAATTTGTAATCATCCGAGTCCATGGCCAGAACCTCCATCGGCTCTAGACAAATATCACAGGAGAGCCCTTCCCTTTTCCTTGTCGTGGGGTCTAATAGGGTCACACACCTCGAGTAAATTTTCTGTCTTCCCCATACGCTCAGAATCCAACGTCCCTTTGAACGGTGAAGCACTTGTCTTTCTCGCGGGAAGAATGGGGAGTTTCCTGTTGGCGTTTTGTCTCATAATCACCATTTCTGCTTCTCCCCAAGTTGCATGCACCTTCCGCCGTCCTCGCGATTCTCACTGCAGGCCGCATTTCAAGCCAGCTTGGAGGTCACTGTCAGCCGATGGTTTGGGTCTGGCGGTTGAAAAAAACTGACGTTGGCTTAGCGAAAGAAATCGTTAAGAGGTCGGTGGTCATCGCCTTGATGACGTTCAGCGAGTTGGGCGTAAGCCAAGAGCATTTCAGACCCCCCCCCCGCGTTTGCGTGAATAATGGTATAATAGAGGTAGTCTGACGCCATCCTTTCACACCTGCTTCGAAAATCATTGTTAGTTTTTGGACTACACACTCTTTCGCGACAATGAGACTTGTCCAACACTCGATCGACCACTGGCAAGCGCAGTGCAACGAACGGATCTGTCGGGGCATGGGCCGGTCTTCCTGGCTTGTCAATTAAAACCTTCTATTCTATCCTTTTGCTTCTCCGGCAGTATGAAACTCCGTGGCCATCAATTGAACGTGTGGTATGGCTCACCGTGTCCCCAGAAATAGACATGAGTCGCGGATCAATGATGATCACGAATGCCCCATTCCTAGCTGAACATCAAAATGAGGTTGCGTTTGGTGTTGATCATCAACAACACCTGTATTGAATGTCACATCCCAGTGTAGCTGTCCTCCGCAGTTGAATAAAATTTGATGCGGTTTCAGCGCTCCTTACCTATTGAATCGGACAAATCAGACATTGCATATCAGTTACAAGCCCACGCGCAACTCACCATTCCGGCTCCTACGCCTCTATCGGAAAAATGACAAGTCAGCCAAGCGTATGGCGTGTCAGAGACGCGGGTCAATCAGTCTGATGCTAAACGTCGCCACCTTTAATTTGTCTCGGGTGTATCCGTAAAATTTGCGCGTCAGCGAACTTGGACCTTGGCCATCTCGCACGCCCGAAAATATTGAACACCACATCACAAGGGAACAGGATACGTAGGTATTACACTGGCCGTTACTGGCGGGAGGCACCTCAGCATAATAGAACACGGAAATACGCTGACCGTAGGCATTGGGTTGACAGTGATGGCCTCCCCTGTCTCCGCGTTTGACGTCGTTTTGAATGCCCAATTTGGCTGACCAGGAATGCGAAGGCCGGAAGGAAAAGCAGATCGGGGTCGCGGGCGAGTGCTGTCAGTGTAAATTGATCGGGCGTTCGAAGAGCAATAGAAAGAAAATCATCAGGCGCAGGTAATCCCACATGGTGCTTGGGCACGAGGGGTACCCTTTTTTTTTTCTCGTTGGGGGGATCCGCATTTGTATATATACAACTACCGGGCATTGCTTTGCGTAACTTCCCAGTTAGTTACCCCTGGTTGAAAGGCGTATAAACAATAGAAGTTACGTAACCACGGCGACTTTTTCTCAAGCTGGTACTCATACCTAGGAGTCGGTTATACGGCCTTTCCGAGTCCCTCCTTCACCATCATAGTGGGAGGGGAGGTGCCGAACGCAGGCCGTTGCCAGTTGCAGGTGCAAGATCTCCCATGGGTGTGGTCCTTCTGCACTGAGCAGCTGCAGCCCTAAAAAATGGAGATGTCAGCAACTAGGACGAGCACGGAAGGGGGCGCGAATTAAATTGGGGTCTCTCACCTCCGAGTCCTGGACCGAGCCCCAGAAATGGAAATGTCATCCACAAACGTCCATAAAAAGAATACCTTGCGTTTCTCTCCCCGCACGTATCCAACTAACATCATCCATAACCAGCCGTAGTGGTCGCAGCTATTTTTCCATTACTATTGGGATGCTGGCGGGGAGAGGTGTCATTATTCGACGTGGTAATTGGGAGAGCCGGAATTAAGTGAGGTATATAAGTTATTGGTACGCGCCGATACGCAGCTGAAAGGAGTACTGGATCTCTTCTGATATCCGATCAACTTGGGCATTTTGTATGTCCTCGGTAAACGAAGACCAGGAAAAAAGAGCACCACACGTCCAAATGGGGGAACTTAACAGGGGCATTCCCGTAGGATTAAAGCGGGTCCGAGGTCAATAAAACACTCGTGACGTGTTCTTGTTCCATCTGCACATGGGCAGTCAAGTGAGTCAGGAAGAAAACATGGCCGGGTGCCCTACTTTCATTTCAATGTTGATTCGACGCCCGAACTCTGACTCACAAAGACCCTGTGAAAATGATGTTTCATTTCCAGACGCCAAACTTAAAGACTGATGGAATCCGGAGTTTCCCGAAGAAGGTCCGACTGATTGTTACCAGTACTGTACTGCACGGGACCAACAAATATTTGGATTGGGGCGCGCCCGTACCAGTGCTAGAGCAGGTAAGTAGCTGAACGTATTTTGACGCTAAGGGGAGTCACATGGGCCTGTGAGGCCAGTTTTTTACGCAATTGACGAGCCTTCTTTAAAAGACAAAAAGGAGCGCGTGGGAGGGATAGTAGCTCTTCTATGACGCGGGCGCTACATTCGCAGAAATCAAAATAAACTTGAAAAGCACATCTTAGTTTCAAACCACGCACTTTGCTCGACAGCCTGCAATATTTATATCACGTATAAGGATGGGGAAGGGTGGGGAGGAGAAAGAGGACATTGGATGATCCGAAATGTGAAGGGCGCACTCGCATAAAATCCACCCGCCCCTGCGTCCTTTTTTGGAGGAAGGAGGGGGGTGGAGATGCTCTTTCAGATACGGCGAATTAAGTCGAACCGCCAGGGCAGGAGTTCTGTTTTTCCGAGTCGTATGGCACCTTCTCTGCGGCCTGCGGACTCGGAGGCACCTCGCCGAAAGAAGCGGGAGAACGGGAAGCTCGTGTGGGCAAGTACCGGGGTATAGTTGGCATCAAGCATCATCATCATGAACGCGGAAGTAAAAGCCTCTGCACGGGGGGCCCTTATTTCGTTTCGTTCGCCTTCTTCCGTAGACGGTTCTGTTCTGTTCTGGAATCTGAGTCATGCTGATAAATAAACCCAAGCTTCTTTGATTACCTTGGAACCTGGAACGGGAATTGAACGGGAATGGCCAGTGGGTTCCACTTAGACGCGCGCTGCGGCGCTGACCATGCAGGGCTGGCCGCAGTGATCACAAACAAACAACAATAGCAGAGAGACGCCCATTTCCCCCGCAGGTTTTTAATGGTCGCCGAATGCCGAAATAGATTGCCGCCTATCACCATCCAATGATTACTGTACGCTGTAACCATTACGGCGATAACGATAACCGTACTTACTCCCTCTAGTGGACGCTTCAAGTTGCAGGTCAGGCCCCATGAACGGAGTTATAGGCGGGCCACTATGTCCTACCTTCGTCGTCATTGTTGTCATCATAACTCCAGAAGGAGTGCTCCTGTGCTCCTCTACTCGGGCGGACCGGAGTACAGGACCTTTCAAATTAGGGACTCCAAACGAGAGGCTCGTATAATACAGCCCGAGTGCTTAAGTCGGTTACTAGCAGTTCAATAATTCCGTACCGGTGACTAGACCTTTATATATATATTTTTTCCACCGTATAAATATTCTGCGAAATTTCCGAACTGACTGTATGACAGACGTGCCTCACCCGTGACGATGTCACGTTGGGTTGGCCAGTACCAGGACCTTTTTTTCTTCTGGAATTCTAACTTAGGCCCACCACATTACGAAGGTTTTGGCGATGCTGGTGTAGTGGCGCCTAATGTCAAACCCTGACCTGACTGAGGCGCTAGCCTGGTCTGCGGACAAACCATATTCCGCGTTAGGAAGTCAAACACGTCCTGAAGGCAATGTGTCGATAGCGGGAACTTGCTGTGGATCAATTGATTTATTCTCCAGTCGACGACGATACCCGTAGTCTTCGCATATTCACAACGGATTCAGCAACTGTGACCAATTTACCAACCAGTGCT
>WNFQ01000472.1_pt1 | contig 30323 bp, 34 predicted proteins | sample 5400171 | NCBI WGS metagenome assembly WNFQ01 (sample SAMN13153356, study PRJNA577476) | soil metagenome | isolation source: 20 cm soil under Madrone tree | place: USA:California | collected 2016-06-14
CTCCCACAGATGTGTCTCGGAGGTTCTACCGGCTGCAATTTTGGAATTGGTGCACGGACGTCCGGGACGCCTCAGGTGAATGTGCGAGGAAGGGACTGCAAATTGTCTCATAGGCGTCAAAAACAAAAATGAAATGTAGCTCCGCTCCGCTCCATGAAGACATGTGTCCAATGTGACATAAATGACCAAATCCGGAGAGAGCCGATTCCATTACAGTCGAAGCTCCAATAACGCATACCCTTTTTGGAGCACTTATTTCCACTTCATGGCTGGTCCAGAACTCTGCACCAAAAAATTGTTACATATTCTTGTAGACTACCTAGTCTAACCGCAGAATCCCCCCAAGCAAATGTACTTTTTGTAATGGCACACCTTTGGTATGCTTCGGAAGAAGTATGCGTTGTTAGAGCTTCGACTGTACATTGTTGTTCACGCTATCGCACCACTATCGCTATGACAAGATCTTCCAACACAGCTCACCATATCGATTTCTCAGGGACATCAACGACATCATCCATCGACAGTCTTCGGATTTACTCGGGAATCCCGTTCGCATGGAAATACTGTAATGCTTGTCTGGCAGCGCGGCGCCTAGCACCAGCTTTAGAGGTGCCTTCCCCCGTACCGACGATGACACCTCGGACTGAAGCAATCGTGTTAGCATGGCAAATCGCAAGAAGGAACACGACTCGCTAACATGTGTACGTTCCGATATGTACGGCCTGGTCATTTGGCCCAGTTTGATGGCTTCTAAAAGCCAAGAATTGGGTCAGATTTTCCGGCTTTTTGATTTCTTGCAAGTAGTTGTTGAGATCACGAACAGGGTCTGAACGTCGTCAGAGACAAACAAGAGGAGTACTGAAGCGACCATAGCGTACCATCCGTTGCCATTATGAGGGAAAATGTTGAGAACTCGATGCTGACCAGTGATTGACCATCGTGTCTTAAATACCGTGAGGCCAGTCTCTATCTCGTTGTTAAACATTGGGATAGACCTTGCGCCCCTACACCCCAATACTCCTACATCCAAGGCGTCATACAGCTTTGATCCCCGATCTCTACAGCTGAGGCAGCACAGCGAACGAGACGAAGTCCAGGTAAGAGACATCACGGGCCGGTTACTGGCACATACAACGCACAAAACGGCTTAGCGCTCAACCTCGCACTACTGCAGCACTAGCCAACCCGAAACAGGAAGGAAGAAAGTTCCAAAGTACAAGGCCATTCATTCCAACAACTTGCGCGTCTCTGGGGCGAAGATAGTAGGACTTGGGCGGTCCGAGGGTCATAAGGATTGTATGACTTGTCACCGTTCCTCTGGAGATCCGGAGCTGCGTATCAGGGTTGGGGACCAGATCATACATACAGAGCTTATAGCATCTCCGAGATGCTCCTTATTGTCCTTTTTATAATGGACCCAGACAGTACCAGTCTACGACCAGATCCCGAGCCAAAATGAGAGGGGAAAGAGTGACATAGAGAGGTGTGCGAGATCATTGGGCTAAAGAAGGTCCTTGTTGTATCTATCACAGAGGGATGCGGCGTCGGGAGAAGTAAAGTGAATGTCCCGGTGACTGGCGCACGGGAGCACGTGCCGACTCTCGCATCTACAGCATAACTGAGTACGCTTTCACTGGCATGTGCGAAGGGGGCCAATGCAGTTCTGAACAGCACCAGCACTCCCGCATAGACGCCCTCGCTTTCGAATTTAGAATAGCCAATCGATCGCAAGCCCTGAGTCTCACACTAGTAGTATGTGCGTTGAAGTCGATGCATTTCCCCCCTGGCACATCCACTGAAGCCAAGCCTGAACAGAAAACAGAATGAACAAGATGGTGTGGTAATGTAGATGTCTATGAACAAAGGGTCTATCTATAAACACCATCGCTCTATCAATTACCGAGGCATCCCCAAATTAAAAGCGATGCTATGACTAGTGAAGAGCAAATATAGGGTGATTTGGAGGGAGGCTTTGCAGAAATTGCAGAGCCTGAATGGCAGCCACGTACTTGGCGTTATAAATGGAACCGCCCTTTCCAGAGCCAATTGCGTGTCCATGTACTGCGCACCGGGAGCTTAGTACTCGATTGTCAGAATGACCAAACGGCTCACGTTTGGCGGTAGCATAATGGACCCTTTGATGAGGAGGGCCGTCTTCCTTCAAGAGCCACGAAAAATGGCGGGTCAAGTTGCCAAATTGATCTCGGTAGCGCTGAAGATAGTTGTTGAGGTCTCGTATAGGATCTGAATTCAAATTGCGCGATGAACACCACGAAATATACTGGATAGATGAAGGCGTAGCTTACCCATTGCAGATACGAAGATGTAGTAGTGACAATGTGAATATGTGAGCGTTGGTTTGTACCGATGGGTGAAAACTGAGAATGCCGATGGTTGTGCAAGCCTTCCTACCCATTAAATAGCACGACGATAGGACACCCATTGCCAGCCGTACCCTGGTTAGACCCTAGTACAACAACTCGTAGTCGTGCCTGTGCCCCCGGAGGCCAACACTCCAACATTTGCAGTAGTAGTGGGCATTCCCAGAGGCCGGAAATCTTTGGCTGATTCTTGTTGCCCGGGCGATGCGATGCGGCAATATGGCACCTGGACTACGCCATACAGTCAGGGTGCCCGGTAAAAGTGCCCCAAACTCAAGACTCAAGACCATAGGAACCGATTCGAGGATTCGGCCTCTCGCTCAATTTACCCGGAGATCGGAGCGCTCAAGGTGTTATGGCCCGATTCCGACTTGCCGGGGTCGCCGAAAGTAGAGATGGTACATAGAGACTTTCCAATAGAACATTGTATGGATAACGTTTCATGCCTTTGTAGGGTCATCCGAGAGGATGGCGAAGCAGAAGACGTGCACAGCTCTTGAAGTGGTTTGACCGAGGAATGCAAAAGGTTCGCGGTTGAGGAATGCTATGCCAAAGTCATTTTCCCCTAAAACCTTGTCTCGAAATGTACCTGTGTGACGCCGTCAAACAGGTTATTATCGAGATTACAAGACAATAAAACATGCTATATCAGGAGAAGAAATTCGTTCTTGCTGGGCGGGTAACCGAATTGCAATGCAAGGACCCCAAATATCGGTTACGTAAACATATAACGATGAGTGCACACTCAGGCTTTTGTCCGTGCTTGCTCCGATACAGGAGACATGTAAGCTTGTTCCTTATCCATGGCACAGGACTGCAGCTTGTAGTTTGCATTGATATTGTGGGTAGCGTGATCATGTATGAGTGATAGCGACACTCCATATACCTGTGTACTTGTACTTGAAGCTTCGCTATTAGCACACGGCCAATACTTGGACACATGCGTTTCAACATGCGAAACATTATGCACGCCAAGGACTGGTAAGATATCCAGTTGTTCGTAGTACTTGGAATATTGAGGGCGCTCGAATACATAAATACATCAACCTAGGCACAGCAACATGACAATGGCTATTATCCCAACAATAATACAGTGGCTCACCAAAGCGGGCAAGCGTGCTCCCTCGCTCCCATCAGAAAATTTGTTCATTCATCATAACCCGGCGGGGCATCCACGGGGGTCCCTCCTCCTCGTGATGGACCCGGTAGAGGCGATGCATATGCGGCTGACCACAAGATTAGAATGCATTAACAAGAGAAAGGTGCCGTCTTACGGAGGGATTCCTCCTCATCTCTCATCTGCCTTTTCATGTATATGGCACGTTCTCGCGTCTTCTCCAGCAAGCTGACGAATTGGAAGATGCCCTGGTTCTTCAAGCGGATCTCCGATTTAGAGCCGGTAGTGAGCCCGCCATCAGGAGAGGGCCTAATATCGATGGTCAGATAGTTGGAACCCATGTAAGGCTGTTCAAATATTGTTGATGTTATGGTTGGGAGGGGTAGATTAAGTGTGTTGAGTCCTGTGCTACCAACGTCACTCTCGGAAACGAAAATCAACTAGGAGTCCGTCCATGTTCCGCATAAGTTTTTCAAGAACAGCATCGGCTTCGGAAAAAACATACACGTTGATCTGTCAAATATAGATTTCCTGTTCCGTTCAGTTTACGAGCACCGCCAGATCCACCGGACGACGAAGAACCGGTGGGAGGTGTATCTGGAATGGAAAGGGAAACTTCTGCACCCGATTCTACTGTCATGATTGTAAGCTCCCCGGGTAGAGGAACGGGAGTACGGTCAGGTTTAAGCATCGTCCAGTTGAGAGCCATCGCTGAAGTAGAACGGGGTTGATGATCGTGATCGTGGAAGGATAGATACGCGGCCACGCCTGCGGCTTTCTCACACACGGCACGGCCATCAATGGTAATACAAAGGACCATCAATTATTTAACAGCGTTATTACTTGTCAAGGCTACCTGGCGCAATGGTAGCGCGTTTGGCTTCGATTGCCCAACGGTACCAAAAGGTTGCAGGTTCGAGTCCTGCGGTGGTCATTTTTTCCCGTCCTGTCTATTTTAATGTATGAACTTTTTTTTTCGAATGCGTATACCTGTCTTTTTCATCAAACATTCTTTGCACGGCGATTACAGTAAATTACGAGTCCATGTGCAACGATTTACACATTCTGCACGTGATATAACGTGTCGCGGTCGCGTCCCGCTCACAAATTCACAATTACAATGCCACAAGCGACGGTCTGTTCATCCTATATATCTCCCATCACGAACGGTGTAATCTGGTGCTAAACGTCATGGACCTGCACAAGGAAATGTCCCAACACTCATCCAACCCTCTCGAGCTTCCTTCCTCAGATGTGCGAAACAAGGCAGCGTTGCAAAAATATCGCAAAGCTCGGGCAATAGGCGGAAACCAACGCGACTCGGACGAGCCAGAAGATGAGCTTGAGGTTTCTGACCTCAAAAATTATCAACAACACATTGTAGGGCTTCTCCAGGACCGGCCGGCGGCGCAAGCTCAGTACACCATGCGAGGGAACATGGGTTCGGAAATACTCATTGACCTGGATGAAGACATGGACGGTGACAAGGAGCAAGATTACGATGGCGAAAATAGCGATGAATTTGATGGGGACGGTGGCATGGACGCGGATACAACTGCAGAAATCGACGAAGAAATGACTCTGTACCTCAAGTCGCGGGAGGAGCAGGAGGAGATCAAGCTCGAAATTGCAGACCTTGAGGAGGCGGTCCCTGCCATCACGCGGGACTATAAACTTATCGACCGCCTCGGCACGGGCACATTTTCGTCGGTGTACAAAGCCGTCGACCTTGGGTATCACGAAAAGTGGGATAACATGGTGTGGCATGGCATACATCCCGTCGGATCGTCCGCGCACCACCAATCGGTACCGCGATCGCGCTTCTCAAAAGTTTTTGTCGCGATCAAGCGCATTTATGTGACGAGCAACCCGGAACGGATACGAAACGAAATTTCCATCTTGGAAACGTGTCGGGGTGCGCGACACGTGTCACAGCTTATTACCGCCTTTCGACACGAGGACCAGGTCGTCGCGATCATGCCGTACCATCCGCATGAGGACTTTCGTGTGCGTGCACGCGTATTAGAGGTCGCCACATCTACTGACGTTAATCAAACCTTCACAGTCATTTTACCGCACAATTCCGATGGCTGGGATCCGAGCGTACTTCAGATGCATGTTTCGTGCTTTGCGGGATATACATGCGCGGGGTATTATCCACCGCGATGTCAAGCCTGCCAATTTTCTCTTTGACCCTCACAAAGGAGTAGGAACCCTGGTCGACCTCGGCCTAGCCTGTGTGAGTATTGTCCTTTTGGGGGAACTTTTTGGACAAAGGACTGAAAAGAGTGCTTTTCATTTAGCGCATGGGTGTAGAGCCACCCACACATTACGGTAAATGTCTGCACACTGCGCCAACAAAGGAACACCCACATGGCCGGCTAAGGCGTGCTTCTGAATACAACGCGGATTTTGTCAGGAAAAAGCAGAAGGATGCGCGAATGCGCAGCGGTTGGACTTCTGATAGGGTAGGCTATCTAGAAAAGGACACAAGGTATGCACTCCCGTGCTGCACCTGAGCCCTGGTCTTACGGAATTCACAGACCTCATTCGAGAGCTAATCGAGCAGGCACGCGAGGTTTTCGCGCACCAGAGGTACTTCTGAAATGTAATGAACAAACTGGGGGTTCGTTGTAGCGCGTCTTATCATCGGGGGTGCATCTTTTCTGACCATGCATGTTTTTTGTCAGCTATCGATATGTGGTCTGCGGGCATGATCCTCCTCTTCTTCTTGACCGGAAAGTTCCCTCTTTTCCAGTCCAACGACGACGTCGAAGCGCTCTTGGAGATAGCGTGCATTATCGGGCGCCGACGGATGGAGAAAGCGGCAACTCTACATTGTGAGCGCTTGCCAGAAGCCCGTGCGGCTCAGTATACTAATTGGGTCCTACAGCCCGGACGTTCACCACGAATATTCCATCGATTACATCAGAAGGGAAACCCTGGCGGGAGTTCGTAGAGGCGCTGAATCCAAAGCTGCGGGAGCGGACGGTTGGTGACATGTGCCTGCACCCCTACAACACGAGTGAGGCATCGTCTGGAGGGAGTTCTTATCCGCCTCCTTCGTCCTCATCACCAGGAGGAGAAACTGTCTCACGCGGGACGCACTGGCAGACTGAACTCGTAGGTGTTCAAGATCACGAGACGGACGTAGAACAAGCGCTTGATCTGCTCGAACGTCTGTTACACCCAGAGTCGATTAAACGTATCACGCCGCAGCAGGCACTGTATCATCCGTTTCTGCACGAGGGCGGGGAGCAAGGTGACGACGCGTTCTTTCCGCACCCATTTGGAGAAGGCGTCTGCGGGAGGTGGCATATTGTGGACACAGTAACGGAGGAGTTTCGGGTGCGTATCCGGACAGACGAGGGGAGCACACGTGTGATATCATTGATGGCAGGGGAGGGCATGGCCATCGGGAACGAACCGTGTGAGTTTCACCAGGGAGAGGAATTGTAACATAAATTATTTGATTTAATGGCCTCAGGCGGGATCGAACGTGCGGTGTCAGGGGTGAGAATGTTGCGCTTGTCGGCCCTCTGAGTGGCTCGCGACGAATCGATGCGCTCTCGGATGTGTCGTCCAATGTGAGCAGAGTAAATGTCGACAACGACGACAACGACCCCTCCGACCGACTTCCCTCTTGACCAGCTAGCCCCTCTCGTCCTCGTTCTTGTCGTTCCCCTTCTTGTCCTCTACGGTCGAAACTACTTTGGTCAGGTCGCCTTCCACATGATTACCGTCGCCAGCTCCGCGCTCCCTTGGAACTGGTCATCAGTATATGAACACGGATCTATCATCTCCAAGCCCAAGAAGAAACTCCCCGTCCGTACTCGCGCGGAGCAGTTGGCCGCGAGAACCGATGGTCGCCCTGGTGCGTCACCCGTCAAACTATTGTTCCTTTCGCCAGGGCAGACTTTGAAACAATCATTTCCCAAGCCACCGATGGCGCATCAGAAGGGGAGAAGGGTTTATTCTACCCCGGTCTCGTCAATATTTCCGGGACATATTGCTTCATGAACTCTACTATGCAGGTCCGCCTCGCCCTCCACCCGTCCTGTTCGCCCCAGCCGATACCTAATCATACCACCCCGCGTGCATTATAGGCACTCGCCTCGCTATCGTACCTGCAACCACACATAGATGCCATCCACGCCAAAGCGGAGGCAGTCGACATACCCACGCCAGTCGTCGACGCTCTGCGCGACCTCCTACACGGTGCGATATGCCCCCTCCTTCCCACCCGTCTTCGCTACTTTCCCAACACGCATGACCCCTTCCCCCATCAGGCTTAAACACCCCTTCCTCTCACTACCGCTCCATCCGCCCCGTCGAAATGATAGCGGCACTCTCGCACCCCGAGCCAGGCAGACGCAGCCCGCTCTTCTCGTCACGTGAGCACCAAGACGCACAAGAACTCTTCCAGCTCGTCTCGGAATATTTCAAGAAAGAGGCGACCGCTGTAGATCGTGAAGGCGCGCGTGACCTCGGCCTCGTTGTGCTCGCATCTCTTTCGTCTTTTTCGTCATCAATGGCAGCCGCCACGACGAGCGTCGACGTATCCAAGGGCGTGTTCGATGGCCTCACTGCAAACCGTCGGAGTTGCTGTGAGTGCGGCTACACTGAGGCGGTCATGCACTTTCCATTTGACAACTGGCAGCTCACCGTTCCTCGTGTTGTGCGTCGCGTTTCTTTTCCCCCTGTACTTTTTTTCTTCTTGGCTGAGTAGTAGCATCCGTCCCAGGCGAGTTGTAGACTCGAGGACTGCCTCGTGGACTACACACGCTTGGAAATCTTGACAGATTGTATCTGCCGCAAGTGCTCAATGCGCACGACCCTTCGCCGACTAGAGCAAGACACAGAACGGCTTGCTGCCGAGGCGAGCAAGTCGGCGTCTGTATCCCATTCGAAAAAGAAGCGCCTCCGCGAGGTTAGGCGATTCGCACTTCGCCTCAAAACTGCTCTAGAAGAGGGCCGGATTGAGGAGGACATCAAGGGTATCAAGATAGATAAGGTGTTCTCCAGAGCTTCAACGAAGCAAGCCATGGTCGCGCGGGTCAGTTGGCGTTGTTTTTTTCAGACCCCTGTCTAATTTGGCCTACGCTTAGCCTCCGCCTGTACTCGTGCTACACCTCAACCGCTCTGTGCACTTTGGTACATACGCGTCCAAGAATACTGCACGCGTACACTTTCCAGAGGTGCTAGACCTGACACCATTCACGACCTCAGGCATGCTCTCCATCTCACCCTCATTCCCCATATCCTCGCACTCGCACATGCCCTCTCCCACCGCTGCCGTCGCAGCAGCCGCCACATCACTGTCCACACAAATAACCAAAGCATACAATCAGAACCTTGCACTACAACCACCACGCGTGCTGTACCGGCTCGCAGCAGCGGTATGCCACTACGGTCAACACTCGTTCGGGCACTACGTCTGCTTTCGACGTAAACCGCGCGGGTTGGGGCGCGTCGGGCCCCCACGGCTGAATGAAGGATTCCATGCGACGCCGGGAAGGGGCTGGTTACGCGCGAGCGATGATGCGGTACGCGAAGTCGGGATCGAGACTGTATTGCAGGAGGGATCTGGCGCGTTTATGCTCTATTACGAACGAGTGATGAACGAGGATAAGCTACCCGGCGTGCCTGTATGGTCCCAACATTCCCGGGCGACGACCGACGATGACGATGACAACGTGGGAGAAATAAACAGTGATGGCGGTGTCCAGGAGAAGAAGGCACGGACTTACCGATCGCACAAGGATGTGGTTAGGTGTGAATCGGGCGAGGATGTAGATGATGGGATGGAGGAGGTTCCGTTGATCAAGGCGCGCGTCGTGCGGAGTGTGTCGCTTGGGGTAGGTGATGACATTGAGGGCGCGTCGGTGTTGGTGAAGTACGAGGCGGAGGCGTTGAAGGGGGAGCAGGATGCGGATGCGGATGCGGGTGAAGAAGGACCGGATTCGGAGGCGCGGATATCACGGTCACGGTCGTCATTACCTACACCGGCCACCAAGACTGAGCATGTCGAGGTCGAGCCCACAGTTGAGTTGCTGCCCCCGTCGGTGGTGTCTGCCGACACACCATCACCTATACCCGACACACCTGTGGTGGACGAACCACCGATAGAGGCGGTTCCCCGATCGGTGGGCTCATGAGTGTATTGATTTATCCCTATTGCATTTTGCATTGCTTGGTTACATCTTAGTTTCTTGTGATTTGGAGTTCGGGGCCATGTTATGCATTTTTCAAATAGTAATGCGAATTTATCATGCCTCGCACAGGTGAGGATTGCAAGCACGCACGCGTAAGTGTGAGAGCAGCAGGCAAATAATAATGATACACAGTTCCTCGTCCTCTGCGGTAAGAAACAAAGCAAGAAACAAAGGTACTAGATAAAGAGCAAGAGATTCTCCGTGCCAATTGAAAGTTCCGGGAAATTTCCTAGGATAAACGGACAGCCGGGGCCCATTCATTGCATACCGAACTCGAGTCGTGTCATATTTCACAGGTAAGGGAGCTTGTTAGGCCTCATTTATCCGATCACCAGTAGACGTGGCGCTCGACGGTGCGCGGCTTGGGCCTGGTGTAGATTGTGCGCTTGACCCGGGTCACGGAGGGGTACCATGTGTGGTAAATTTCGCCGGGCTCGAATTGGACCTCAACTACTTGCCTACCCTGAAAAAGGTGCGAGGTGTGCATACACATTAGGGGGAAATATTCGCGATGATTAAAGAGGCTACTACGTACGGCGTAGTCCATGTGGGAACCGATCACGAGGCCTTCACGACGACCATAAGCACCATGGTTGACGGTGACGATGTCGCCGGGCTATTCATTCGTGCATATGCGAGGAGAGACCGAAAATGAATTGGATGGATATGTGCCCACGGGAATTATTTTTGTGCGTTTGGTTGGTTATTAGCGACGGGTGTGATCGGGAAAAAAAGAAATGGAATGAAAAACTACGCACCACGATATCTTCGCTGGACATGATGCTTTGCTGCAAGTCGGTCGGTGTTTGCTTGATGGGAGGCTTATACGTCGACGGATGGATAGAGGGGTGAGAGCGCTGTTGTGAAGAAAGGAAGGGAAGGGGCCCGTTGACGGGTTTTATATGTCCGAAAAAGATAATCAAATGATGGCATTGTTCTCGCGCCCACGCGGCTTTCGCGAGGTATCATAATCACCCTTTTTTTTCCCGAGTGCTGAACCCTTTTATTCTCTCTCCCGTCATAAATATATACAATACACCGTCCGGAGATCCCGTTAAATGGCAGTCAAGCACTCATTCCCCCCTCTTCTCCTCATTACTACAGAGCATTCATTCCCGAACAGTCCATTTTCGGAGGGCGCAGGGTAATATTGATTTTTGTCCTTTTATTTGTTCCCTTTTGGAAATACGCAGGACGCCTCGTGTCCACCATCAACCACGTGTCCGTGGGCCTCGCACTAGCGGTATGCGAGTCCGCTTCTCCCGTGCCTCATTGTAACAGTTAAGCGGTACGGTATTGTCACGGTAGCGTCTGGCCGTCTCGATGCAACGTTGATCGATTGGCACGAAAAGCAGAGCTCTACCAGGATGCGGAGGTCGCAAGCCGTGCGACCGCCAAAGTCCGAAATCTGCCTAACTTTGAATGATGGGCGGAGGTCTTCGATGAGGTCATCCTCTGAACTCGAGTTATGGAAGTACGACATGGAGTCTGTCGGGCCGACACAGCCTCATTGCAAGAGGACCCGTGTGGTCTAGCCACGTGGTGATCCATGCGAAATAGGCATTTCGATGGCTAATGGTGCACCCTGAAGCATCAAATTCAGTAATAGTAGTTGTAGGGAAGAGATCTAAAGTCGTCAATCTCACAATCCCCATTTGAGAAGGAAGCAGAAGTAAGGCTAGTCAAGCTACAAGGGTAAAGTAGATATGCCACCAAAACCACATAATTCATCGCGTCTTATCCTCTCTAAGGATTGCCTCATTCAACTCATCCAGCGGAGCCAGCTCTTTCTTGTCCACGAGGTCAAACTGTACGTCTGGTGAGCGATGCGTATTTTTCCAACCCTAAGGAGCAACATACCTCGTTGATGAAGAGGAAAAAGTGGCGATAGCTCGTATTAAGATGGGCTTGTTTACGTCGTATAAGCCAATGGAAAAGAAAAGGAGTCGACAAACGGAGTGAAAACGCACCTTCGATGCCGAGCGCGCAGATCTGATCAAAGTGGTTGCTGTATATGTGCGCATACACGCGAAATAATCGTCGCACAATGGTGCGCACAGTGTCCTTGAATGTCCGAGGAAATGAAACACCTATTCCCTTCATCAGCGGCGCGGGAAAACGGCGAGAACAGGGAGAAATACCGATGGCATTTGGGAAGATGGCTTCGTCATCGAGGATACTCTGGGTCCAGTTCATAAGAGCATCAACATATTCGGGAGCGGGAAGCTTCGTGGGGCGTTTGTAGCGCACGCCGTCCTCCCAGAGATATTCATATCTGGTTCAATGAACATCATAATGACGACAAAGTACGCTTGGAATCTCACCGAGGGCCCGCAGACATAATCGGGCACTAAGATAAGCGCTATCCATTTAGACTCTCAGGGGGATCCGAGAAGAGGGGTAAGGCGGACCTCCTGAGGAGTGCAAAACTCCGTCACTGTGCCGTAGAGCATGTTAAGGTGGTTGAAGAAATCGACGGCTAGGGGGACGATGATCTCATCGACGGAGAAAAGCCTAGGCCTGACTGGCTCGACTTACCATGCACAGCGAGCCATTCGTTCAGATCTTCGCCTTCTGGGAGCTTTACTGCAAGGCGTAGGTTTCCGGATCCCTAAAGAAGGTCAATCCTACGCTGGAAATGGCGTTTGTCGTATTAGTACGGGAACGCACCAGTGTCGCTTCAGCGTATTTCCTGAGCTGATATTGCTTGGTACCCTCGGGTACATCTTTGCGTGGCTTGAAGGTCCGTGTCTTACCCCTGTTGTAGATTGTAATGAACCGGTCGGAATGCCAGATAAAGCTCTTACAAGCCGAAGAATGTCGACATAGTTGATGTCAGTGCTGAGATGATCACATCACAAGAGATAAGGCGATCACGTGACACGGTCGGACGCAAATAGTAGGTCAACCTAGAACACATCCTCCTCTCCTCGAAAATATTTCGAGATCGAAAGGGTCGAAAGGGGTCCTTGCATCAATTCTAGGACCCCTTTCTCAACAGTTTAAAAATGTAGGGAGTTTCCGCCTTCTCTTGCTTTCTTGTAAAACCGTAAAACCCCAACATCATGATGTCCCAGCGCATTTTATTCGTCTTCACATCTGCTTCACAGTCACTGCGGGGTGACCAGACGGTAACCAACCACCCTACTTGGTTCTTGCGATGCATCCTTAATGGCTTTATCACAGGGTTGGTACCTTCCTGAGGCGGCCCACCCTTACTACGTCCTGTCGCCGCACTTCACCATAGACTTTGGTGCTCCTGGTGGTCCAAATCCTACGATGGACCTTTCTAGCGAAAACGTGAATACTGTTCCGATGGCCACATACAGCCATGCTTACACCATCTGTTTTAGCAATATAAAGACGATGAAGAATGTCAGCGCTTCCTCAAGGATTCGAAGGCCCAGTCTCTTCTCGAGAATGCAAAGAAATTGCGTGATGTCAATTTCGATGACTATGTAGCAATCTACTACATCGGTGGACGTGGTCCTGTCATTGACCTCCCGGAGTACCGCCCAAACATTGAACTGGCGGAAAAAGTACGCACAAATCTCGTCAGAGAACTCTGACTTCTTATACCTCTTCTAGTTCTACCGCTCGGGAAAGCTTGTTAGTGCCGTCTGTCATGGCCCTGCGTAAGTAGACAGGTGCATATTTCTTACCTCCACGAGCACCGGCTGAAATGGATATCAAGTGCCCTTGTTTATGCCACGAGAACCGACGGAGCGTCTATTTTCAACGGCAAACACGCTACGGCATTCTCGGACGACGAAGAACATCAAGTTGGTAGACTGAATGTGAGTCGGAAATGTCAGTCAATATGTGTCTTTTCCAACAGAGAATAGGGCATACCTTTCTCCATCGAAAAGCGCATCAGATTACTCGGGGGAACCTACGAGAAAGCGGATAAGCCCTGGGACGTTCGTACCATTCCTGTTATTTTTTCGACCTTCCATTGAGCTAGATGTGCATCCACAGCCGAAGGTTGTTTGTTCCGGAAACCTGATGACTGGGCAGAACCCAGAATCCGCTAGGCCTCTTGCGAAAAAGATGAAAGAGATGCTGCAGTCGGGCAATGCTTAAAAGACCGAACATCAAATTGGTCCATGCGAAAAAGTCAGCGAAGAATGTAAATGACAGAATGTAAAAGTTGAACAGCGCTGTCTGGAAATAAAAAGAACGAATGAATTGCTTGCCAGACAACTCGCTCATTGTGCGCTTCAGTAAATCAGGACAATGCCACAAAGCAGGCTCGAAATGCCTCTAGACTGGCAATTTTATGGTATCAATAAATGACCGAAAGGGCACTGTACTTACAGGACGGTCGGCGATCTGTTCTTCTCCAGACTCATTCATTACGTGCGCCAAGTTGACAGGCCCTCTGTTGTACCTTTTATCCTTACTACCTGGCTTCAAATCTTGCAGGTTGGTTCCACCTGCAGGCTGATGTCATATTCGCTCTTGGCCTATTAAAAAGTGATGAGCGTCATTGGTGACCGCTGGTCTGTCAGATCGCTCGGTCGTTGCGTCTTAGTGATCCTACTCTGCAATTCAATTTCTAAACGACAGTGACCTGGATACTATACACATGCCACAACGTTTTAGCCAAGTTGATGTACGTACAATGCAGCAAAAATGTCTCTACTCACCACACGAGGGCCACCCTCAGCTCTCTAACGGGGCACTTGGTGACATGGGAAAACGCCGAACTCGTTTTTTGCTGGTCACAGAAGTAGACGTTGGACGCCATTCAGCCTCAGCTATCGATGACCGAATCGGCAATGTCAACATGATATGCCTCATCCAACTGTCTTGCAGTATACGGGCTTATGCTTGGTTTACTATTGGTACTACTTGCATTATCCAGTTCACGTAGATGGAGGATCAATGGTGCTGAGAATCGAAGCGTCGGTCTGAGTGAGTCAAAATGTGAGAAAACGCAAGAGCATGACTATAACAGCAAACTCTGTTATGGTTTACGACTCTGGCTTGGTTATCTAGCGCTTGTGGAGCTGCATGCGTGTGTTCATATGAGGAGACTGTCGAGTGTACTGTAAACGTGGCTGAAGAAATCGAGGACGTGTTTCCTGCCATGAGCTGGACATTACTTAATACGTTCAGATACATCTGTCTGCGGGGCTTGAAGCTTGAAGCTTGAAGGCGCGTGTCCGGCCATAATGCCAAATAGAACAATTTAAGCCAAAGGAGGTGGAACAGTGGTGGAACGGTGAGATGAATGGTGAGATGAACACATCAATGGGCATATACGGTGATCACGTGCGTTGAGTGGACCGAGGACCCCTTATTAGTTCCCGTTTGTCACTGCCCCCCTACTAATTTCTTGCATCCTCAATAACTTGAACCCTATTACAGGTGGTACTCCCTGAGGCGGTCCATCCTTACTACGTCCTCTCGCCACACTATATTGTGGATTTTGCAGCCCCTGTTGGCCCGAATCCCCCTGCTGGAAGGGTCGAGGTGAAGATGATTTGGGTCTGATGGCCACAGACAGTCATAATGAAATCATGTGTTCCAGAAATGTAAAGATGATGAAGAACGATTTCCCGAATGACACATTTAAAGAACGTAAAACACTTGGGTGCTATTATATAGCAATTTTCTACGTCGGAGGACATTGTCCTGTCATTGACCTCGCGGAAGACCAGACAAACAGAGTGCGTACAAATCATGTCAGGGAACGCTGACGTTTTGCGTCAAAGCACTTGGGGGAAAATACGTAAAACCCGACGAACTGTGGGGAGTTCTGGTAAGCTGATTGCAGGGCAGATTCCAGCATCCGTTAGCCTAAGGCCTCGGGTTCTTGCACAAGAGATTTTGAAGACGCTGCAGGCGTGCCATACTTAAGGACAAACGTTTTTTTTTTATCTATGCGAAGAAGTCAGCAAGTAAATAGCAGAGATGTATCAATCCGACACGCGCTGTCAATGCGCTGTCAATGATTTGGAAATTAAAAAATAATTCCTTGCCATATAACTACGCAATTGTGCAGGGCAGACAGAAGCCTAGCACCACAAAGCAGGTTGAAACACTGGACTGGCAATCTGTCGAGAAATGGCCGAAAGGACACTTACAGGCGGTAGCACAATCTATTCTTCCTTATACTTATTCATTCGGCCTTGAAGGAGAATCACCCTACGCGCCTGGTTGACGGGCTTTTGTTGGACTTGGACCCTGTTTCTTACGAGTAACTACCTGGCAACAACTCGAAAGCGCCGAGTCGCGGCATGTTGGACTGTCTGGTTGCCTGGTCGTTGTGTGGGACGACATATCGAATTTCGGAAATTCTTCTCGGGAACTTCTCATGCGCCTTTCTGAAGGACAGCGGCCCCCTGGAGTTACTGTGCGCATCACGTTTGGCTGAGTTGGCCTACACGCAGTGCAGCAAAGGCACGACCACTCACCTACGACCGATCGCGAACCCTCATCTTCTCAAAGGACACTCGGTGATGTTCTAACTCGTTGATTCAGCCTCGTCGACGTGGACGTTGAAACGTCATATCTGGTCGCCTGCCAGTGCAATCGGCAAGCAGGACCGGCATGGGTTGGCTCGAGTCTCCCCCGTCAAGCCAGCACAAAATCCCCGTTCAATGGTACGGTACATTCTAGCTCTATCCGTTAAAATTTTGATATTGATGGAGCAACAATGACGCTGAGAGATCGAACCGTTGGTCTGGGGGTCTGAATCAGTCGGAGAGAGAGATGGCGCAACGGCGCGACTATTACAGTAACTTTCTCGGAGACTCGTGACATGGCTGATTACGAATTGACCATGAATCGCCCCTGGTGACCCTCTCAGCCGACGAGTGCGGAGTTGCGTGCGTGCGTTCATACAGTACCCCCTATCCTCCTCTCCCATGAGACGTTCCTGCGGCATGACAAGAAGGAGAAAATGGCTTATCACGAGGTGAAAGGCTGAAAGTGGTAGTACTGCACCGTAAATGGCAGCCGCCCCAACAAGTCCCGAGCCTGAACGTCCCAGCTCTGCGTTATCTTTCAATGGCCTCAGCTCTCTACGGTGGCCGACATGTAGGAAGAGGACTCGGATATATTTCATTTGGACGTTACTTTCACCCGTATCTATGCCCCCATCTGCCATCTGCCGCCCTCCCGCGGCGTCCCTACCTACGCTCTTTTCCCATTGGCCGACTCGGAAATTCCCCCTTCCCCCATTTAGTCGCCCGATGCGACGCGGCGACGCTCACTCACTCACCCTAGTGCGTACAGGACATGCATATCTCAGTGAGGGGCTTGACCGTCGCCTTGAACTCATTGGGTGACTCGTCGTGTAGGATCGAACCAGGCCCCACTGACAAGCCCGAGCCCATTTATCCAAGTCGTCCAAAGACCTCTCTGGGAAGAAGAGTTTCTCTTCGTATGTCACCGCAGTGAGAGTGAGAGCGTTCACCTCGAGCCGGCCATAATACATACACCTTCCTGAGTCCAGGCCGTGGGATGTATTCGAATCGGACCATCAACAGAGACGGTGTCGACTTGAAGCACTGTCACGATGCGTTCTGGACAGGTACTGGGAGTGGCAAGACCAAGCCTACTACCCTCATCCTATTATCCGAAGGGATCGGGGGTTTCCCAGGATTGCCGGGGTGTAGACATTAGCTAGGAATGTTAAACGCGTCGAAGTAAGGACAAATAGAATTGAAAACATGTATTTTTAGTTGTGAGATACCTCATTAGCTTTGCCGCCATCATCATACGTTTGCAAAGGCCGTTCAAAGTGTTACAATCACAGTACGACTTCATTGTAGCAGCACTCGAAGTATAGACATTTATCAAGACATTCTGCGGCACCGAGAGACTACCGCTTGGCTACAGTAAAAGAAGCTTGACTAGGCCTCTTACATTTCCGGGACACCATTCGTCCGAAATAACTCATAAGTCGCCTCCGCGGCCTTTTGCCTGGCCTCATTCTTCGACCTGCCTTTTCCTTTGCCGTAGCACTGATTGCGGACTACAGATGGAGATCAGTTCTACGGAAGGGTGTTTCACACAATGGACATGACACACAAATAGCCGTTGCAAAATGTGTGGCGTCCCCGTCTTTACCCTCTTGGGTGAACACATAGCGAAGGTGGTGGGAAACATTTCCCTTCGGCCGCCCCTGGAGCAGATTGTTAAGCAAGACCGGATAATCTGTTCGGGTTACGTGCGTCACAATCGAAAGTCTTAGACACTCAGTGGATACACTCACCCTGTTCGGCCATATTGTTGCTGTTCAAGTTGTCGTTGCGAATGATAGTTTGCAAAGGTCCAGTAATGGTGGTTTGGGACGATCCTAGGGGTTGATGAACCCTATAAATACTCTGCTGCAGCAGTATTATCGCAAACGTGGCTTAGCTTGCTCCCGGTCTTCTAAGAAAAAAAATGGCGTCCATTTTTGACAGTCATACAGTCCGACAGCGACAGTATCTGGGATGTGAAGGTGAGTAACGTGACAGCCACAGAGGTCAGGACTACAACTGTTAGGACCCGGAAAATGTCTCCATGTAGAAATGAGCATCGCGAATCACATGTCATCCAGCAGAGTGGGCTCTTGGAGTAAATTTAAGTGTCGTGAAATGCGCGTGGGACGAAGAGTCGTTCTAATCAGACATGCGGTGTTGCATTTTAGGGACAGGAGAACCCCAACGTAGCCAGCAATAGACGCGATAGCATTTACAACAGGCGCCCAAATGTTTGGCCCCGTGTGGTATTAACTTCGCCTCGAACTGTTGAGAACTGAGACTATCCTGGTGGTAATGCCGTTTTACAACGCTAAATGCAAAATATGTTAGGTCGCAGGTCAGTCTCGCGGGAAAAGGACACTTCGCTCCCTGTCCGAGTCGGTCCGGGTTCTGAGGCAGTGTACGCTGTACATTGTACCAGAAAAAACACATCTACACGCCAATGTGATGGTTATTAAACGGGTCCTTCGGAAGCTCGTCTTGGTAAGCGCGTAAGCGCTTACGTCTTGTAGTTGTATAAGTTTTGCCCGAAGAATCAAAAAATTCTTTCGGGGTTGCTCTCAGAGAGAGCCCGCAGCCCTCAAGGCGGCGGCGGAATGACCTTCACATCTCCATTTAAGGGGACTAACCCTTCACCAATCCCAGGTTCATTTGTTGGGTCGTGGCCCCTGGAGGCCAGAGTCAAATGTACAAGGAGCTATATGAAGTCTATTGTACGGAAACTCACCATTAATCGGGATACAAGCCGCAGATGTTTGATAGGCCCAGGCGCCAAAGATTACAAGCGCGAACGAGAGAGTAGCGCTCGGTCGGCGGAACACCGTGTGCAGTCAGTAGCTCTTCTCGACATTGAAGCTCCGTAATGACTAATTCCCACATAACTCGTGGTCCAATACTGGGTGCATGCGGCCGGTCAGCGGGTTCAGGGGAGTGGATGGGATTGAATAATACTCTTAATTGTGCCAAGTGGGCGCCACTGACACGAAACAATGCTCGCTTGCGGCGTAATCTCGCTAAGTAAAGGGTACGGGTACTATCCAACTAAATGCTCGAGTCATGAGGGCATGAATGGAAAATCAGGGTTTGCTTTTGTGGAGTACTGGAGTGTTGCATGGCGCTAGAAGAGGAACCGGAGCGAGAAAAGAAAAGTGAAGAACTGGAGTGATCAAGTTGAACGTTCCGGCACGCTCTATGAGGTGAAATAGGACAGTGATTGCGTGCTCGTGTCCGTGCGGGTACTGTTGTTGCCCTATCGTCGCAGTTTGTGAACTCTGTCAGGGCGTTGGGGATTCAGAAGTCGGCTCCGGGCAAATCTCAGAGCGCGCGTACTACAATCGTGTGCCTGCATTAGTATGTAACAGTGTAGGGTCGACGCCACTTACCCCTTCAAGGACCCGATTTGATGCTCGCTGGACAATGTTGATCACAACAATGTCGCCGTGACTTTCGGAGTTTGTAAGCATCCAATCAAACGAGAATAGTATGTATCTGGTTGGAACCAGAAGAGCAGTCGGAAGCGGAAACGAAATCACAGGGCAGTAGGGATGGGTGGTAGACAGAGGCTAGTAAGTTCACATGACGAAAGGGAATGTTTCCACAAGTCGAATGGGATGCCGTGTGCGAGGGTGATCGCAGGTCACGCGAAGGTTTTCCTGTGAGCGGTTCGCGGCACGGGGCCATCGGATTGACATCCTAGAGGGTGATGAGGTTGGTGATGAGGTTGCACAGGTGGGCCGATCAACCGGGATTCAACCTCGTTCGACACTTGGATCGATAACGAAGGATGCGCTAGCCATGCAAGACAATTATCGGAGCAGACCGGGTTTGGAAAAGGGGCCAGTGGCATGTCCTGTTGCAGCGCGGGTTAGGCTCTGATTCAGTCGTGCGCCCCAATAGAAGGGCAGAGCACTCTCCAATATCGATCTGCACGTACACCGGCTGATCCTGAATTTGAACGCTCGCGCGTCAGTCGTGAAACCGGGGGCATAATAGGCAAGAACCATCCAGGAAAATCCGAGGCGGTTACTACGAAGGGTGTATGATTGACCTTTGTTGTAAACACAGTTGAATAATTGAGGGGATAATAAGTTACAGGACGTGCTAAAATAAAGAAACGGGAAAACTCACTTGTTCATATCATTGCCATCAACGTCCATAACTTTGGCATCTCTTCATCTCACGGAACTTTCTCTATACTTTTTCTACGAAGCCGTTTGCGTGAAGTAAAGGAATCTAAATCCACTGTGCGTGCAATTCGCGACGATGAGATGAGGTTGTTAGAGGGGTCTCGAAAATGGAAGAGGAACAAGTTGGTAAACCGGACGTATGTCTGTTCACCCTCGCACTTATTAGTTGAGCCTTGAAAGAGGAACATCACGATGCTCCAGAGCCGCAAGCGGAGCCAATTTATAAACCCTTTATTCAAGCTGTTCCTTGTATCCTGCCTGTCTTTCTGGCTTCGGATCTTGTCCTCAGGCTGATATGAAGGCCGATAAAACATCAATCGGCGCTCCTGACCGGACATTCTCGCAACGACATGCTAATCCTACTCCAGCATTGTTGGCATACAAGCAACACAGGTGCCTCTACTCACCCACGACGAATGGACACCCTCAGCCTGCAAAAGGGCACTCAGTAATAATAAAAGACGGTCGAACTCATTGCTTTCTGTTAACAGAAGTGGATGTTGGGTGATATACGGACTTGTTGCGGCCTTTACGGACTTGTTGCCTTGTTCCCTTTACGTCAGCAATCGGGGCCCGGGTGCCGGTCCGAGTTCGCAGGGTCACCTTTGGCGTGCACCAGACCACCACGAAGCTTCGTGCCTTCACGAGAAAATATCGTTCATCTCCCCTCCTGAGACATGAAATGACATACCAGAGAGAGCAGGTGGTTTATTAGAGGGCGTTACATGGTCAAATCAGCTACCTGGGGCCCCAAGCCACGCCTTCGCCATTGTGCCACGTTATGACTGGCCGCGCGTTTCGAAATCACTGTTGCCATGCCCTTCCTCGTGCCACCCAGGATGGGTCTTCCCGAAAGTGTTTTTTTTTCCGAGTAGCTCGGCCCCCTTTGTTTGGAAAAGCCCCTCAAACATACTCGCGATGCGCGATGGTTCAACCAAATCCAATGACGAGCCAGGCTTTCGAGTCACGGTCGCTATGTAGGCTTGGCCGAAGTACTCAGTATCCATCCGTCCTTCTATCCATCTAGATTGTACTGGAAATACTACGCTAGGAGTTTTGAGTTGAGTGTTGCCTACAAATATCTCTGGCAAGGTGGTCTCTATTGTAAAGTGAGTGGGTTAATTCAACGAAGGTCATTAGCGGTGTTAAGTGATTTCGGCAGAGAGAAAGACCAAGTCTATCCTGGTCCTACCATCTGAATGGATCTGTTAGTGTCTGAGGTTACATAGTTCATCCGTGTTTGTCCACATTACCTCGGTGCGTCCGCCAATATTCCCAGCTAATGACAACAATCTCTGAAGTTGTGAGATAACCATTTATCGCGCTCAGCTTATATTTGCAAGGCCGGTCCAAAGCGTAACAGAACAGTACAATATCATTCAAAGCAGAAACAACATTTCAAAGTAGAAACATCACAGTAGAAACGTTCGTCAAGCCCTTCTGCGGCAACCGAAAAAACCGCTTGTTTACAGAAGAGAAGCTTCAAGCTTCTTACGTTGGGACACCGTTGGCCCGGAAGTGCTCATAAACCACCTGGGCGGCGGCAGCCTTCGCCAAACCTTTAGACTTGCCCCTGCCTACGGCGTAAGATACACCGCGGACTACAGAAGATCAGTCAGTTAAACGGCCGTACATTTTGCTCAATGGCAGGGTACTCACACTTGGCAGTAGCAAAATGAGTAACGTTGTCGTCGGGACCCTCTCTGGTCATCACATATTCGAAGTATGGGGTAAGATTTCCAGTAGGATGCCCTTGGAGCAGATTGTTCAGCATGCGGGGGTAATCTGTTCAGCATCAGTGCGTCACAAAACGAACTTCTATGATACCGTACAGGCATACTCACCAGGGGCAGACATGTTGTCGATGTTGTAGCGATTGATAGTTTGCAAGGCTCGAGTATTGGGTTGTGACGACTCCAGAGGTTGACAAGATCGTATAAATACTCAGCTGCCACAACAATTCCAATACGACGTCTGTCTTGCTCCCCATCCTAGGGGGCCAAACCCACATATTATCGCCATATTTTGACAGCCCTACAGCCAGGAAATGACAGGTATCTGGGCTAGGTGAAAGTGGAACAGAGTGATCGCCACAGAGGTCAAGCCTACAGCTGTCGGGACGTGACCAAACGACTCTATGTGGTATTTCGTCTTCACAAGGAGCACCGCCAAAAACATGCTGATTCAAACCTTACACCCTATGCACTCGCTGAAGCCAGGGGAGGGAAAAGAAAAAAGGGGATCCCCGGAGGGCTGGTAGCTAGAAATTTAGTAAAAAAAAGCAGAACGTGGGCCCTCAGGTGTAGTTTGAGCGTCATGAAATACACGTGTAATGGAAAGATCATTCGGATGAATCAGAAAAGCAGTGATGCGCTTTGGGGAAGGTAGACGAGGCGTGTGGAATTGTCGGACGCGATGACATTTACGACAGGCGCCCACAAAGCTCGGCTGCGTGTGGTTATGGGCTTCGCATCGAATTGTCGAGAATTCCATGTTTAAAAACGTGTGCTGGTCGCATTGCAGTACTACAGGGCTAACTATGAAATATGGGAGGTTGCAAGGTCTCACGGAATTGTCACGGAACGTCGGCGGTCCGGATTCCGAGTCAGCGCAACAGCGCAAGTACTGCCAGTGTCCTAGAAAGAACACAAAAATACGCCAATGTAAACGCCATTAAACATGCCCCTGGCTTGTTTGGGCAAGCGCCAGGTTCTTCGTAGTTACAAATGGCAACAATCTCTGCGCCTAGAGAATTGAAATCGTTCTCAGAGAAGGCGCCCTCCAAATCAATAATCGCACGTCCTAACAGCGGCGACAAACACACTTTCACATTTCCATTCGAAGGGATTGGTGCCTTATCAATCGCTCCCTCATGGTGGGTTGTGGCTTCTAGATATGGCTCTAAGGCCTGTGTTATGCATGATACACGGGGGCGCGTGCATACAGCGAGTTTACTCACATACTAAGACTTTAGTAGGCTTCAGCGCCAAAACGCATTGATAAGCTACGTGATCCCGAACGCCGAACGAACAGGAGGAGTTAGCGCTCAGTCGGCGCAATGCTGTAATCCGTAGCTTTTCCTCGACATTTACGTTTCGTCCCGATTACAGATTCCTACATATCTTGTGGTCAAACACCCCTGAGTGCATACGGAGTGGAAAACACCGGTCAGCGGGTCTAATGACGTGGATTGGATCGAAAAATACTCCTAGTTGTGCCAAGTGGGCGTCCGTTGACACGAAGCGATGCTTGCTTGCGGCGCAATCTCGCCAAGACAAAGTACGGACATTGTCCGGCCAGGTGCTCGTCGACATCTACGCGACTGCACCTAACAAACAGGATAGTGAGAGGTCTATTGGCGATGAAGCGGGGGACTCACGAGGGGGCTTCGAATGAATAGAAATCAGAAATTGTTTCTGTGATGTGCTGGAGTGGTTCCATTTGCGTGGCGCTAGAAAATGGACGGGAGGGAGGAAAAAAGTGATGATTCAGGGTGATCAGGGTGATGATCCTGGCACACTCCATTAAGTGAGATAAATCATTGATTACGGGCTCTTGTCTGTAGGGGTACTGCGCCTGCCCCATCCGCACGGTTCGTGAGCGGTGACGGGGCCATCGGTAATTCGGAAGTTGGCACAGGACAAAGTCTTGGGGTGCCAGTACAATCATCTTGTACCTGTTTTGGATGTAACATGTAATCAACACAGCACACTTCCATCAAAAACCAGGGCTTCTGATGCTCGATAACAAAACTGTTGATCATAACAAGGTCGCCGTAATTTTGCAGGGCTTTGTTCGCATCAAATCAAACAAAGAGTAGCGGGTAACTGGTCAGGGCGGTCAGGAGCGGGAAAGAGTTCGGAGGGGGCAATATGTGATTAGAAGGTGACTTGGCGATGCATATGCGTCGTAGTTAGCGGTGGTGGACTGGTCAACCGAAATTCACTTCCTACCGACTTAAACGCAGTAGCCATGTGATACAATTTGTCGAAGCTCGTTCCAACGAGGTTCAGAAAAGGGGCAAAGTTCTGCAGTTGAACGTACTCTGAGAAAGAAAAGTTTAGCAAACGGAGCCGACTGCCATACGTTTGGGCCTTGTTTGGATCGTGCACTCCTGTTGAAGGCCGGGCAGTACTCCGATATCAATTACCAGACTACAGGTACGCCTCGATGAACCTAGTTCAAACAGCTTGCGCGTCAGTTGTGAAATAGGGTATATTAGAGTCTCAACCCGGAAGAAAATCTCGAGAGTTGAGGGAGCGATTGACCTTTGTATATTCACAAATAGGTCAACAAGACCTGCCTGCCTATGGTAAAAATGTGACAGCCATGTTCCACCCTTTCTTAAGCTGGAAGCCATCAAGCATCTGTCTTGCAGCTGCGGCAAGCTGCGCGTTCTCAAAAACAACTTCTGCTGTTTTGACCTTTTCTCCGGCTCCATTGGGCTTTGTAGTCGGCTTGACTTGCGCCGTCTGAAAACCACGGTATCTGAAGGATTTTTAGATACGAGTTGTGAAGTGGTGTGAGCCACTAGGACGTACTGCTGAAATAATACAGCCAGGACACCATTTGTGACCTCCTGTGGGAGGTTTGAACAGTGCAACTTGTTGGAGGGCTGTACTTGTGCTAAATGGATAGTCGAATATGATAGTGTAAACGTGGTTGAGTAATTGAATACGGTAAAGGATAATACAGTACGTACTATTAGAAGTCGCCGGCACGGAAGGACCCGCCTCATCGTCGTCATCATCAATATCCATCTCCTCGTCGTCCTCATCTACTCGCCCTCGCTTAGCACCCACATTGGATTCCTCGGCCTCACGTAAACGCTTGGCAGAAGAAGCATGGGAAAGGTTCGGTGGAATAAAGTTGGGGTCCTCACGGCGCAGCGTGGCATACGATTTGGATTTTGCATATGAAATACGCTATGAGGAGGACCTAATATGAGAAACAAGATACGGGATAGAAACGGTACGGACGGACCAAGGGCTTATTGTAGAATACCATGCCGTCACATGCACGAAGAGCAGCAGTGGCAGAAGGGAGATCAGTAAAGACGAGAAACGCCTGGCCTCTCATTTTTGGAGTTTTGGTAGCAACGACATCGATAAGCTTGCCATAGGTGGTAAAGAGCGCATAGAGCTGAGAGCGAATTTCATTCTTGTTTATCTTGTCATTGAGGTTGTTGATATAAAGGGTCGTGTTGGGCTGAGTGTTATCTGCCATGCTAGAGTGAAGAGCAAGTTGCAAGCAACGTTCGTGACCGAACGTGACCGCCTCGTGACTGCCTTCCCACGTTGACCACCTGATCGTGCCATAATTCAATTTTTTCAGCTCAGAAAATGCCCATTTAACTTGCCCAAAGTCTGGTTCGCTTCAGGGCCCTCCTTGACTCTCGATAACCAAGCTCGCCACTCGTCTCGAGTGTCCCTCTCAGCCCGACGCCCAAGGCTTGTTTCAGTTCGGTCTATCAGGGCGTTCGTTCGCGTTCTTCTCTACCTCTTCCCATATCCTAACCGCTCCTTCATAGTCTCGTTCCCTAGTCTCGTTCTCCTTACGAATCTATTTCCAGTCTTTTTTCGGCTGTTTATGACCATTGACGCGTCTGCCAACTCTTCAAGAACGACTACATGGACTATTTCTTTGATCACAACCGACTCCCGTCCTTCCTCACCCCCTTCGTCTCTCTCTCCTATCCTGTCGACCCTCCCTTGAATCCTGACTCATTTCCAAACTCTTCCTACTATGATATCGGCTATCTCGATGTCTGTCTAATCGTGACCTTCATAGCCATCATGGCCATCCTTCGTGATGCCACTCGTGAACTCCTGTTCGAACCATTTGCTAACTGGAAACTCACGCGTGACTGGCGTCGTCGTCAGGCCCTCAAGTCGGGTAGCGCAACTCCGGATCTGAAAGCGAGTAGTGTCAAAAGTAATGGGAGGATCAATGGCCCCGTTACAACAATCGGTAGTGCAGAGAAACTAGTAGCGGACCGCCCAGCTGAACGTTCATCCGATGCTCGTCGTATTCGCCATGCTGTGCTTCGATTCGCAGAGCAAGGTTGGCTGGTAGTATACTACTCTTGGCAGTGGTCGCTAGGGGTCGTACGTGTTTCATATCATCTCCTTTTGGAAATCCACCTGCTAATCTTAGCCTAGTATATCCACTGTCACCTTCCCACGAGCCTCTGGACAGGGTACCCTCATATACCCCTCCCTGGCATTGTCAAGGCGTACTATCTCATGCAGATATCTCTCTACTTACATCTCGTTCTTCTTCTCCATGCCGAGGCCCCACGGAAAGACCACTGGCAAATGATGGCTCACCATGTCGTAACCATTGTACTGATTGTCGCCAGTTACGCGTACAATTTTACGCGCGTTGGATGTCTAATAATGGTCATTATGGACTGGTGTGACGCTTTCTTCCCGGTACCTGCCTCTTCTCCTTTTAATATCTTGAGGGTGTGCTCACATTTCATTCGAAGCTCGCTAAGATGTTGCGATACCTTCGGTACCAGACCGCCTGCGACGTAGCTTTTGTATGGTGGATGTTATCGTGGTTTGTGACGCGTCATGTGTTGTTCTGTAAAGTCATTGTGTCCGCATATTGGGATGCTCCAAACCAAATCGAGTTCGGCTGGTCACCCGAACGCGGACACTGGCTCACGAAAGAGGTGCACAAAGTCTTCGTCTCCCTCCTTGTTATTTTAGAAGTGAGCACTATCTCTATGGTTCATGATGCAGCTAATTTTGCGTCTTGCGCTAGGTTATCCAGAGTATCTGGTCATACCTTATATGTGGCGTAGCATATCGCGTACTAAAGGGTGAGGGGGCTGATGACTCACGGAGTGATGACGAAGGGTAAGTACTCTTGCCATACTGGCGGAGTTTCACTGACAGGGCTGGTTAAAGCGAGGATGAGGAAGTCAAGAAGGACCGCTAATGGAACGAATTTGGCTGGTTTGACACCAGGACATCAGATGGACTATCTAATGATCCTCTCGGATTTACGGGACGGTAGTGCTGTATATCGGGAACTTCTCTCTTCCCCAGCTTGCGCTGTCTGTGTATATCACGTTCTATTTGTTTGTTTGGTGTGGTGCGAGTCAACTGTTACCCAGTGACGACCCAGTTCGCCAGCGCGTAACGCGACAATCCTCTGTTTCCACATCGTGATCCACCCATTATAGATTCCATCTTAAACTACTCATTTGTGACGTATCCTTCCACCGGATATTATCCAGTTCGACCAGATTGCGACTAGGAATGTAATCGTCTTCCCAACTCGAGGGCAACTGCCCTGAGTTTACCCCAAGCCGAGGAACGCGAGTAAATACAGGTCGACTTGATTGCCTGTTATTTTCTTCTGAACGTAACCAGGGTGATTTGTCTTCCTTGTCATCGGAACTCTAACGCCGCATTGTCTCAGCACAGTGCCTGTGAAGGCCGATTGTGCGACTGGCACAGTCGGAAGCACTATGCTGGCATGGCAGGCGTTTTGCCACCTTTGTGACAACTATTTGTCTCACAACTAGCAGAATCGGAGCAGGTTCTTTCATTTCCTATCATTGCGGGTATACGGTGGTCCAGGAACTTTCATTTGTTCATTGGGTTTGACCATTCTGTCGTGTGCGGCGCACTATGTGCTGCGAGCAAAAGGCTGCGTGTGGCGTGTCTGCCTCACCCTTTGTTTTTTGTCCCAAGAAAATACATACCGTACGCATTGCGTTTACCACTTCTTCAGGTTAAAGGGATAACGCCATCGTCGACCTTAAGGAAGGAAAGATAGTAGCGCGGTCGCAACGGCGCAATAATATTTTGTTATTGAGATCATCACATGATGGTATTATCACGTGATCCTTGACGCCAACTTCGACGTTTGAAACAACTGCACCTATTACGCCGTGCGATGTCTCTTCTCTTGGAAACATCCCTTGGTGACATAGTCATCGATCTCGAGGTCGAGGCATGTCCAAAAACTTGCGAGAATTTTCTCAAACTCTGCAAGGTATACTACTACAACCTTAATGCTTTTTTCAACGGTTTGTTTCGCCAACTTCATCATTCATGTTTCCTAAACTTTGGTTCCACAGTCTCAAAAGACTTTCTCGCCCAAGCTGGTGACCCAACCGCAACAGGTACCGGTGGAGGATCCATCTGGTCCTTCATTGCTTCCCAAATTGGGGGAGGGAACGTACCGCGCTATTTCGTTCCAGAGGTGGTTCCTCGCCTGAAGCATGCGGAGAAAGGTACCGTTTCTATGGCCATTGCACCCACCATAGAAGGCCAACATGCCGGTGGCTGCGGAAGTCAGTTTTTCATAACGCTTGCGGATGGCATCGAATACCTCGATGGGAAGCACGCGGTGTTCGGGCATGTCGTCGAGGGTGTTGATACCCTGGACAAGATAAACGAGGTTTTTGTGGACCAGGACAGGAGACCTTTCAAGGATATTCGGATACGACATGTCGTTGTACTTGGCGCGTGTTTTCCTTAACTCAGTTGAGGTGGCTCACTGACAGATGTCATAGAGGATCCCTTTCCTGACCCACCGGGTCTCGTTGTCCCAAATTCACCGCCCACACGTCCCCAGGATAACTCAACTCGGATCGCCGAAGATGAAGATCCCCTTGAAGAGTTACCTGAAGAGGAAGCTGAGAAACAGCGTCGCAAACAGGCCGCGGCCGCCTCAGCGCTTACACTTGAGATGGTTGGCGATTTGCCTTTCGCCAACGTACGACCGCCGGAGAACGTTCTCTTTGTGTGCAAACTCAACCCAGTAACCCGAGATGAAGATCTCGAGCTTATTTTCTCGCGTTTCGGTCCAATCATGAGTTGTCAGGTCATCAGAGACAAGAAGACTGGCGATTCCCTCCAGTATGCGTTCATAGAGTTTGATAAGCGCGAGGATGCCGAACAGGTATGTGAATCTTTTATTGTTCCGGATCTGGTTGATGAGTGCGTTTCCAAAAATAGGCTTACTTCAAAATGCAAAACGTTCTCGTGGACGATCGCCGTATATGGGTTGACTTGTATGTATCAAAATTGTTTTCCAAGCATATATGCCAATCCGATGCCTTTCTGCTAGCTCACAATCGGTCGCGCGACTTAACAATAAGTGGTCAAACGATCCTAATAGAGAGGGCCAAGCGGGTCGCCGTAATGCCCGAGGTGGCGGTGGCTTTGGCGGTCGTGATGATCTTGAAGCCACGAGGAAGTACCGGGATGGCGATGGCGGGCGCGATCGAAGTCCGTCGTATGAGATGGTATTCGATCTCCGGGATTCACCCCGAAGGCACCGTGACGGTGACGAACGAGGGCCACGCAGACGTTCGAGGTCAAGGTCGCCTCATGAAAGAAGGCAGCGGAGGCGTAGCAGAAGCAGGGACGTGGGGCGACGGAGGAGGACCCCAGACAGCGATCGTGACAGGCGGCTAACGCGGCGCTAACTTCCGAGTTCTTCCGGTTCAGTTACCTTGACAGATCGTTTTAGGTTTGCTCCCACCGCGCGTACACCCCATCGTGACGGTTGATGTGTTGATGTGGGAATGCGGTGTTGTACTATCGTACCGTACTACCCTCTTTCGAGTCAGAGGGTCCTGTGCTCTATGACTGAATTGATCTAATTAGGCCCATCAGGCGCGAATGAAACGTACTAAAGCACCTTGGTCGGGGTGCTCTCCACACCTTTGAACCACCCCAGTCCTCTATGAACTTCTCTTCTCCCTCTCCAGACCCTATCTTCAACGCTCCCGACGCGGACGTCATCTTGCGTTCTGATGACGCGCGCCCAACCGACTTTAAGGTCCACCGGTGTATACTTATCGCCGGATCCCCTTTCTTCCAAACCGTGTTTTCACTACCGCAACCCAAATGTGCAAGTGAGGACCCTATGCCCGTCCTGGACGTTGCAGAACCCTCTGCTGTTCTCGACCCCTT
>WNFQ01001028.1_pt1 | contig 30291 bp, 24 predicted proteins | sample 5400171 | NCBI WGS metagenome assembly WNFQ01 (sample SAMN13153356, study PRJNA577476) | soil metagenome | isolation source: 20 cm soil under Madrone tree | place: USA:California | collected 2016-06-14
TGAAGGACATCACGTTCCGCCTGGCGCCGGCCACGCGCGATGAGGCGTTGTCGATGCTCGATGGCGTTGCGGCTGCGGAGATCCTGCGCGGCGCGCGCGGCGCACCGCCCGTGGACCGCGAGTCCCTGGCGACCATGATCGGCAACGTCTCGCAGCTGGTGGCGGACTTTCCCGAAATCTCCGAGCTCGACCTCAATCCGGTGTTCGCAACCCCCCAGGGCGCCACCGCGGCCGACGTGCGCGTGGTGCTGGATTTCAAGCCGCCCGTGGTGCGCTACCGGCCGAGCCAGGACGTCATCATCCGCCAGATGAACCGGATCATGAAGCCGGATGCCGTAGCGGTGATCGGCGCCTCGGCGGAGAACGGCAAGATCGGCAATTCGATCATGAAGAATCTCATCAACGGCGGCTATCAGGGCGCGATCTATCCGATCCACCCGAGCGCCGACTCGATCATGGGCAAGAAGGCCTACAAGAGCGTCAAGGATGTCCCGGGGGTTATCGACGTGGCGGTATTCGCCATTCCGGCCAAGTTCGTCGCCCAGGCGCTCATCGAGGTGGGCGAGAAAAAGATCCCCGGCGCGGTGCTGATCCCTTCCGGATTTGCCGAAACCGGCAACCTGGCGGGTCAGGAAGAGCTGGTGGCCATCGCCCGCAAGTACGACATCCGCCTGATGGGCCCGAATATCTATGGCTTCTATTACACGCCCAAGAATCTGTGCGCGACCTTCTGTACGGCTTATGACGTCAAGGGTGCCGCGGCGCTCTCCTCCCAGTCCGGCGGCATCGGTATGGCGATCATCGGTTTCTCGCGCTCGGCGAAAATGGGGGTGTCGGCGATCGTGGGACTCGGCAACAAGTCCGACATCGACGAGGACGATCTGCTCACGTTCTTCGAGCAGGATGACAACACCCAGATCATTGCCCAGCACCTGGAGGATCTGAAGGACGGCCGCGCGTTCGCGGAGGTCGCCAGGCGGGTCTCGAAGAAGAAGCCGGTGGTGGTTCTGAAGGCCGGTCGCACCAGCATGGGAGCGCGCGCGGCGAGCTCGCATACCGGCGCGCTCGCCGGCAACGACAAGATCTACGACGACGTCTTCCGCCAGGCCGGCGTCATTCGCGCACGCTCGCTGCGCGACCTGCTCGATTTCGCGCGTGGCATACCGGTGCTGCCGACACCCAAGGGCAACAACGTCGTGATCATTACCGGGGCCGGAGGCTCGGGTGTGCTGCTCTCGGACGCCTGCGTGGACAACGGACTGTCGTTGATGGCGATGCCTCCGGACCTGGACGCGGCCTTCCGCAAGTTCATCCCGCCCTTCGGCGCGGCCGGCAATCCGGTCGACATCACCGGGGGTGAGCCGCCGACCACCTATCAGAACACCGTACGCCTCGGTCTCGAGGACTCGCGCATTCACGCGCTCATCCTCGGCTACTGGCACACCATCATCACTCCACCCATGGTGTTTGCGCGGCTCATGGCGCAGGTGGTGGAAGAAATGCGCGCCAAGGGCTTCGTGAAGCCCGTGGTCGCCTCGCTCGCCGGCGACGTGGAGGTCGAGGAGGCGGCTGAATTCCTGTACCAGCACGGCATTCCGGCGTATGCCTACTCGACCGAGATCCCGGTCGCGGTGCTGGGCGCCAAGTATCGCTGGGCCCGCGGCGCGGGCCTCATACCGCCGCTTTAGAGGGAAACGACACAGGTCACACGCCGCCAGACAAGATGGACTCGCGCCGCCGGGGAGCGGGCGCGAGAGCAACGAAGAGTGAGTTATACGAACAACACCACGCTCGAGGAGGATCTCGCAATGCTTACCACCAAGGCGCCCAGATTATGGTTCGCGGCGCTCGCGGGGGTGCTGGCCATCGCCTGCTATCCCACGCCCAGCCGTGCTGCCGAAGACCCGGCGCTCAAGGAGCAGATCCGCATCCTGAAACAGCGGATCGATGAGCTGAACAAACAGGTCGATGAGCTGGCGAAGAAGGAGCAGCAGGATGCGGCCGCAGCGGCTGCCGCGGCCAAGCCGGCCGCCGCTCCAGCAGTGGGCCCGCCCGCGGAGCCGAAGTTCGAGGCCTACGTGAAGGAGCAAAAGGACAAGGGTGCGGAGCCCAAGCTGGCGGCCTTCATGAAGGGCTTTTTCGGTACCCTGGACGTCTCCATCGACGAGACGACCAAGGGCATGAGCGACCTGATCGCGTACCACTTTGGTTCTGCCCCGAACGGTGGCCCTCCCTACCCTAACAACGGAGCGAAGTCGCCCCCTGGTCCGTTCGGGCGAGTCAGCTGGCTCGCGGCGATGTCGAGCAACGGCTCGAACGTCGGTTACCGGGGGCAGCAGAAGATCGGAACGACCGATGTGGACTTCATCTACCAGGTATCGACCTCCCTCAATATGGTGGCCGCGCCGGGGCTGCAGAACACGTGGACCAAATCCTCGAACACCGTCCAGGGGGCCATCGGACTCGGCGACACGTGGGTGGGCTTACAGGGCAAGGAGTGGGGCAAGCTCAAGTTCGGCGAGATGCTGACGCCGTACCGGACCTCCACCGACCGGCTGAATCCATTCGCCGGGCAGCTGGGCGATTACGGCGTGGTCATGGGGAACACCGGCGGCGACAACCGCGTGGAGTTCGGCACGCGCATGGATCACGTGGTCATGTACAACTCGCCCACCATGCAGGGCTTCAGTTTCGATGCCGCCTACGCGTTCGGTCAGAACCCGGACCCCAACAACAACATCACCCCGCTGGGTTCTCCGGACTGCACCGGATCCAACAGCCCGGGCAGCGGCAACCTGTTCCTGAACTGCGATGACGGCGGCTTCAATTGGGCCTTCAGCGCCGACTTGAAGTACGAGACGGGTCCCCTCTATCTCACGGCAGCCTACGAGCTTCACTCCAAGGTGAATCGCAGCAGCGACGGCATCGGCTCGAACAGCCCGTTCTACGGAGCCCTGGCCGGCTGCGGGACCGTCGCCGCGCCGAACCCGAACGCCTCCCCGCTGCTCGACTGTGCGGACTTCCTGGCCTTCGCGGCGGAGTTCCCGGATGCGGCAGCGGTGAGCTCGCCCCCATACAGCACGGCGTTCGATGTGGCCGATGAATGGGCGATGAAGATCGGCGGACAGTATCGCTTCGACTTCGGCCTGACGGTCTCCTACTTCTGGGAGGAAATGCATCGCAGCCTGCCGGACGTCATGCAGTTTCAGAACGAGCGTCAGCGCACCGGCGACTGGCTGGCCCTCGACTGGGTGCTGAACGGCGGCACCGACCGGATCGCCGTCGGTTGGGCGCATGCCGGTGCGACGCCGGGTGACCCCTCTGGACAGCACAACTTCAACCCGAATCTGCTCGGCAACAACCAGTCGAACATGTACACGCTCGCCTGGTGGCACAAGCTCGACAAGCAGCTGACGTACTACCTTAACGTGGCCGACACCGCCAACGATGGCAACGCGCACTACGACATCGGCGCCGGCACCCATGGCATCAAGACGGATTGCCACGACGCCACGCACACGACGTTCACCGACTTCAGCAGTGCTGGTCCCACGACCTGGGGTGGCTGCCATCCGATCGGAGTGTCGACGGGTCTCAATTACAAGTTCTGATATGCCGGCGATACCCCTTCGCGGCGTGGCATGGCGGGACCCAGACACTGCCCGAGCGGCCTGCTCCTGGCGGCGACGCCGGGAGCGGCCGTTCTGGGCCCGGCCGCGTCTCGTGGCGCAGGCAAGCCCCGGCCGGGCTAAGCTGGAATGGTCATCACTGCGGCTGCCGCATACATCATCGCGCTGACGGCGATCCGGAGGACAACTTGTTTGCAATCATGAGTCGCGCCGCGGGCGCCGGATTCGCCCTGGCGTTGCTGTGCGGCGTGGCCGCGTGTGCAACGGGTCCCGCAAAAAGCGACGCTCAGCAACAGGCCGACCGGGAAACAGCCGCGCACGTGCAGAACGCGCTGGACGCGGACAAGCGTCTCTACGCCCGGCACATCTTCGTTCACGCTGACAACGGCGTGGTGCGCCTGACGGGCTTTGTCTGGGATCCACCGGATCTCAACGAGGCGAAGAGCGTGGCCGAGCTGGTGCCGGGCGTCTCGCGCGTCGTGAATGACCTGGAACTGGAACGCAACGGGATGGACAACTCGGGCGTGACGCGCTAGCCGACTGCTCCACCACTGCGCCGCGATCGCCGGCGCAGATCGCAACAACATGGCCGCTTCAGCACGAGGTGGTCCGCTTGCGCTTCGCCGAGCGCAGGAACTGTTCGCAGTCCTCCAGGCGCGGGCAACGGCACTGGAAGCTCGTCTCCAGGAGTAACTTCATCCGCTGTGCCCGGTCCATCAGGGCGTTAACTTCTTCCAGCTTGCGCGCGGCCAGGGCGCGCCAGCGCGCCGCTGGGGGCGTCTGCTCGGAGAAGCCGGACAGGAACAGCCGGGTCTCGCCGATGGTGAAGCCCGCCTCGAGCGCGAGCCGGATGAGATAGATCCGCCCGAACACCGCCTCGCTGTAACGGCGCTGCCTGGATCTTCGGGGTGGCGCCGGCAGCAGGCCGGCTTTTTCGTAGTACCGCAGCGCCGAGGCCGACAGGCCCGCCTCGCGCGCTACCTGGCCGATCGAAAGCTCTCGCATCTGATGTTCCGCCCGCTTGACTTGAAGTGCACTTTAACTCGAAGAGTGCCCCGACATAAAGGGCCTGCCGCCCTCGAGGAGACGGAACATGTCCGAGATCAGCCGCGCCGGAGTGCTGCTGGCGGTGTTGTCATTCCTGGGACCGATCCCGGGGCAAGCCGCGGGTGCGGTTCCAGACTACGTCATGGCCGCGATCGCAGATCCCGCCCGGCCGCCGCAGCAGGTTGCGCGCGACACGGAGCGCAAACCCGGTGCGGTGCTGGCATTCGCAGGCGTAAAGCCCGGGGACCGGGTGGCGGATTTCATGTCCGGCGAAGCCTACTTCACGCGGCTCTTCAGCCGCATCGTGGGCAAGACGGGACGCGTGTACGCCTTTCTGCCCGAGGAGCAGCTGAAGAACTGCGCGCCGGAAGAGACCGCCGGAACCCGTGCCGTGCAGCACGACGGCAGCTATGCCAACGTGAGCGTGTTGACCGCGCCGGTAGCCCGCTTCCGACCGCCCGAGCCGCTCGACCTCATCTGGACCTCGCTGAATTTCCACGACCTGTACGATTCCTTCATGGGTCCGGCGGACGTCAGCCATGTCACCCAGGCGCTCTTCGACGCCCTCAGGCCCGGGGGCGAGTTGCTGGTGATCGACCACGTCGCGCAAGCCGGCTCGGAGATTCGTGACACCGATACGCTGCATCGCATAGACCCGGAGGTCATCATCCGCAGCGCACAGACGGCGGGATTCCGGCTCGAAGCGCGCAGCGATTTACTGCGCAATCCGCACGACACGCACCAGCTGCGCGTGTTCGATCCAGCGATTCGCGGACAAACCGATCAAGTGATCCTGAAATTCAGAAAGCCGCCCGGCGCGACGCCCGCCTTGGCCCCCTGACCACGAGCCAATTCGCACCGGCGGCGCCGATCGTGGCGAGGAGGATGAGCGATTTGCTGAAATCCACCCGCGTGAGGAGCACGGCACAGATCGCCACGCCGAGGACCGGAAGGATCAGTCCACCGGGCAGACGCCACAGCGCGGCCGCGGCCTGCCTGCGGCGCAGAACCGGTACGGCCACACACACGGCCGCGTAAAAGAACAGCCGCGCCACGGCCGACAGCGTGACGTTCCAGGAGAAGCTCGCGAACTGGGAAAAACCCCACAGCAGCAGCGCGAATACCAGGATCGAGCAGTAGGGGGTGCGATAGCGCGGGTGCACGCGGGCGAACCAGGCCGGGAAGTCGCCCCGTTCGGCCAGAGCGAAGGTGCCGCGCGGCGCGGTCAGCATGTTGGCGCTGATGTAGCCGTAGACCGAAATCAATGCCCCGGCGGAAATGAGCGCTGCGCCCGCCGGCCCGATGACCACCCGGGCCGCATCCGCCAGCGGCCGGGCGCTGTGCGCGGCGTCGACCAGCACCCCGATCACGATCAGCTGCAGCACCGCATACAGCGCAGTAAGAATAAGGAGTGCCACGAACAAGGCGAAGGCCGCATCCCGTCGTGGATCACGCGCCTCGCCCATCGGGTTGAGCGCGGCTTCATAGCCACCGTAGGCAAACAGCAGCAGCAGCATCGCCTGCAACCAGCCATCCACCGAGGCGGCCACCGGCGTCGCCGCGACTCGCGGATGCACCGACAGGTAAAGCACCCCGGCCACGCATACCATTCCCAACGCCAGCAGCTTCGCCACCACGGTTGCATTGCTGACCAGCGTGCCCGCTGCCACGCCGCGATAGTTCACCGCTGCGAGGCTGCCGAGAAACACGCCGATGACCATGAGCCTCGGCAGCGGCTGGGTCGCGGCAGGCCAGAATTCCCCCAGGTAAATGACCAGCAGATTCACCCCGGCGGCGCACGCCGTCAGGCGGCTGAGCAGCATCAGCCAACCCACCTGCAGGCCTGCGAACCTGCCGAAGGTATGGCGCACATACAGGTAGGTGCCGCCGGTCTCGGTGAACTGGGACGCAACTTCCGCGTAGCAGGCGATAATGACCGCCATGCCCGCGCCGGCGATCAGCACGGCGGCGGGACTCGCGTGCCCAACCAGTCCGGCAACTACCGAGGGCAACCCGAAGATGCCGCTGCCGAGGATGCTGTTGACCGCGAGTGCTACCATGCTCCAGCGGCCAATCGCGCGGACCAGTTGCGGCTGCGAGGTGCGCGGCGGCTCGTGCGTCATCGCGCCCTTGTATCACAAAGCCGGCGATCGGGACCGCCGTCCCTGACTCGAGGAGCCCTAAGTGCGCTATTCGTATGCGACGCACCTGGAGTGCAGTGTCAGCGCGCAACGGTACGACATCGCGAGGTTGCACGGTCTGTCGGCGGCGAACAGGCCGCTGCTGGCGCGCTATGACCTGGATGCCCTCAGGCGCGTCGTGCCGCGGGAAGAGATCGCGGCACGTCCGCCGGGCCTGTGGCGGTGGCGCGAACTGCTGCCGGTCGCTGAGCCGGCTCACATCGTCAGTCTGGGTGAGGTGGAAACACCGCTGGTGCCTCTGACCAACAGCCAACGGCCCGCCGGGTTCACGGCTCCCATGGTCAAGGACGAGGCTCGCCTGCCGACCGGTTCGTTCAAGGCGCGCGGCCTGTGCGTGGCGGTATCGATGGCGAAGGCCCACGGCGTGCGGCGCATTGCCATTCCGACCAATGGCAACGCCGGTGCGGCGCTCGCCGCCTACGCCGCGCGCGCCGGCATCGAGGCGTATTGCTTCTGCCCGGACGACACCCCCGAAATCAACCTCAGCGAGATCGCCCTGCAGGGCGCGACGGTGTGGCGTGTCAACGGCCTGATCAACGATTGCGCCCGCCTGGTCGAGTTGGGCAAGCCGCAGTTCGGCTGGTTCGACATGTCGACGCTGAAGGAGCCATATCGGATCGAAGGCAAGAAGACCATGGGACTGGAGCTGGCGGTACAGCTGCAGTGGCGGCTGCCGGAGGTCGTGTTCTATCCAACCGGTGGCGGCACCGGTCTGATCGGCATGTGGAAAGCGTGGCAGGAGCTGCTGACCCTCGGTTGGATTTCAGGTCCCCTGCCGCGGCTCATCGCCGTTCAATCCAGCGGCTGCGCGCCGATCGTGCGCGCATTCGATGCCGGGGCGAACACCGCCATCCCCTGGGAGAATGCCCGCACGATCGCGGCGGGTATCCGCGTGCCGGCGGCGCTGGGTGATTTCCTGATCCTGCGCGCGCTGCGCGACAGCGGCGGCTGCGCGCTCGCGGTGCCGGACTCGGACATCGAGTCCGCCCGGCAGCACGTGGGATCACGGGATGGCCTGCTCCTCAGCCCCGAGGGCGCGGCGACCTACGCGGCCTACCTGCAGGCGGCCGCGGGCGGCAAGGTACGCCCGAGCGAGCGCGTGGTCCTGTTCAATTGCGCCAGCGGCCTCAAGTATCCGATGCCGGCCGTGGCTCAACACATGGATGTGCACGCACCGTTCCCGGGCGGCGTCAAGAGCGCGCCGTCGAGCCCTTGAGCTGGTCGGCGACTGGCAGACGGCGGATGCGCCTGCCGCTCGCGGCAAAAATGGCGTTGACCAGCGCGGGGGCGACGGTGGGCATTCCCATCTCCCCGGCACCGGAGGGCGGGAATTCCGAGGCGACGAGGTGCACTGCGACGTCCGGTGCCGCCGCCATGCGCAGCAGCGGGTAATCGGGGAAGTTGGACTGCTCGATGCGCCCGTCCTTGACGGTGATCTGCAGGTTGAGAGCGGTCGAGAGGCCGTCGATCGTCGCCCCCATCATCTGCGCCTCGACCCCGAGTGGGTTGACGACCTCCCCGACGTCCACCGCACAGACACACCGCACCACCTCGAGCTCGCCCGCTGCCGACACGGCTACCTCGAACGCGTGCGCGACGTATCCGCCATGGGTGAAGTGACTGGCCAGACCGATCCCGTGCCCCGGGGGAAGCTTGCGGCCGTAGCCGATCTCCTGTGCCGCGCGCCTCAACACGCCTGCGAGGCGTCCGGTATGCAGTGTCGGTCCGCCGTGGTCTCGATACGCCAGCTCGCGTGGCGCGCCCAGCAGCTCGAGCCGCAGCGCCAGCGGATCCGCGCCGGCCGCGAGCGCGACCTCGTCCACGAAGCTCTGCACCGGAAACGCCGAGAACGTCGGCAACGGCCCGCGCACCCAACCGCGCGCCAGCCCCAATTCGACCGCCATGAACTCGGACAGATAGTTGGCCACGCAGCCGGCCGGGAAACCATCGGGATCGGCGCAGCCGATCCAGTCGGACTCCTCCTCCATCCCCGCCGCCCGATACTTGCGCGGCGTGGCGGCGACCCGATGCGCCCAGCTGCTGACCCGGCCTTGAGCATCGAGCGTTGCCGTCAGTTGGTGCAGCCCGAACGGCCGGTAGAAATCGTTCTGCAGATCATCTTCGCGCGTCCAGATGACTTTCACCGCTGCCTTGGCCGCCTGAGCCACGAGCACCGCTTCCGCGACGAAGTCGTTCTGCAGCCCCCGCCCGAAGCCGCCACCCACGCGCCGTAGCCGGATCTCGATATCCGGGCGGGCGATCCCGCTCATCTCACTGATCATGCGGGATGCGCCGCCGGGGCTTTGCAACGAGGCCACGAGCAGCGCCCGCTTCGGCCGCAGCTCGATGAGCGCGTTCGGCGGCTCCATGGTCGCGTGCGCGAGCAGGGGCATGACATACACCGCTTCCACGACACGGGCCGCTGCCTGGCGTGTTGCTTCGAGCTCGCCATCCCGGCGCGCGATTTTTCCCCGCGTCGCCAGCGCCGCGACCGCGCGGCGCTCGAGCGCGGCCGAGGAATCCTGTGCACCGGGTCCTTGAGTCCAGGTGATGCGCAGCGCTTCGCGACCCTTGCGCGCCGACCAGAAATCATCCGCCACCACCGCCACACCTGCCGCGAGGTTTCGATCCAGCACCGCACCGGGCTGGGGCCCCGGGATCCGGAAGACCTGCCGGACGCCTGGAACCCGTCGCGCCTGGGCATCGTCAACGTGCGCGACGGCGCCATCGAAGTACGGGCAACGCGCGATGAGTGCCGTGAGGGCACCCGGGATGGCGGCGTCGATCCCGTAAGCCGCTGCACCGGTCACGATCTCGCGCGCATCCGTCACCCGGGTGGGTTGGCCGATGATGCGATACCCGCCCCGCGGCTTCAGAGGCAGCTCTGCGGGCGCCGGGCTGAGCGTGGCGGCGCGCGCCGCGAGCTGCGCGTAGCTCAGGCTGCGTCCGTCCGGATGCAAGACGTGCGCATCGTGGGTCCGGAGCTGATCGGCCGGCTGCTGCCAGATCCGGGCGGCCGCCTGCACCAGCAGCCACCGCACCCGCGCGCCCGCCTGCCGCAGCTCCTTCCACCCGTCCGGAATGCTGGTGCTCCCGCCCGCACCCTGAGGACCGTATCGTGAGGTGTAGCCCGGCGCGTCGTGGCTGGCGATGAGACCGTAGGGGAGTTGCTCCACCGTGACCGCCGACCAGGGAACATCCAGCTCCTCGGCGATCAGCATGGGGAGCGAGGTCTTGACGCCCTGCCCGATCTCGCAGCCGCGTGCGCCGATCACGATGCGACCATCGGCCTCGATGCGAACGAACGCGCCGAGCGAGCGGCTCCCGGCGGGTTGCGCTCCTGGCGCGCACGGCCAGGGCCAGGACACCATCAGTGCGCCGGCAGCGCTCGTTGACACGCTGAGAAAATCGCGGCGCGAGAGCGCGCCGGTGCTGCGCAGCACGCTCACCGGGGCTCACCGTGCAACTGCGCCGCCGCCCGACGGATCGCCTTGCGGATGCGCGGATAGGTGCCGCAGCGGCACAGGTTCGTCAGGGCGGCGAGGTCGGCCTCGCTCGGTTGGGGCTTACGGGCCAACAGGTCGACCGCTGCCATGATCTGGCCGGCCTGGCAATAGCCGCACTGGGGAACGTCTTCGTCGATCCAGGCCTGCTGCACCGGATGCAGCCGGCCACCCCGCGCGAGCCCCTCGATGGTGGTGACGGCGCGCCCCGCCACCTGTGACATGGGGGTGACGCATGAGCGCGTGGCCGCGCCATCAATGTGGACGGTGCACGCTCCGCAGTAACCGATGCCACAGCCGAACTTCGTGCCGGTGAGGCGCGCGTGATCGCGCAGATACCACAACAGCGGCATGGAGGGATCGCCGCGGTAGCTGGAGCGCTGCTGATTCAGCGTGAAGTCGATCGCCATGCTGGGCTCTCCGGCACCACGGCATCATAGGATCGGCCCCGCCAACCGGCACTCCGCCCGCCGCGACGGCCTCTCGGATCGTCGCGCGGGAATGCGCGACCGCACGCGCTACGCTATGGGGAACCTGCGGGCACGAGTGGCAGCACGATGCGTGAGGGGTGTGCGGGATCGAAGTAGACCGAGTTCTCCGCGATCCGCCAGCGGCGGTTGTCGTTCAGGGGCTCGCCGGTATTCGGATTGACGTCGAAGCGCGGAAAATTGCTGCTGGAGATGTCCAGCCGGATCCGGTGGCCGTGCCTGAATGTGAGCGCGGTCGGATACATCTCGATCGTAAACTCGTAGGGCTTGCCGGGTTGAAGCATCTCGGCCTTGGCCGGGCCGTTGCGGTAGCGCGCGCGCACGATGCTGTCGCCGATGTTGAGCTCGATGCCGCCCGGGAAGTCGGCATTCGGTGGGTACACATCGATGAGCTTGGCGGTGAAATCGGTATCGGGCGAGTCCGAAGCCGCCCACAACCGAACGATCAGGCGTCCGGTTACTTCCACGTCCCGCGTCACGGGCGGCGTCTGAAACACGAGCACATCATTGCGCGCCGACAGCGGCTTCGAGTCCGTGCAGGTCCACACAGCGGGTCGGCAGCGCTGATCCGTCGCGCCCGCGGTCGCGAGCGCCCCCTGGGACGAGAGGTTGCCACCGAGCGTGGGCACCGGATTGTGTGGATCGAAGCGGTAGGTCACCGGTTCATGCGGTACGGGCTTGGCGGGCGAGAGCACCCCGTCGGCGTGCAGGTAGTACGTCGTCGGCGTCGACCGGGCGAGCGGCCACTCCCGTTCATCGCGCCAGTACCCCCCGACGAACACCCGGCCCTCGGCGGTCTTGTGCCCGTCACCGCCGCCCATGACATAGATGCGCACCGGTGCCTCGCGGTCGACACCATTGTCGACACCCTTCAGCCAGTGATCGAACCAGCGCTGCTGGAAGGCGTTGAGATCGATGGCCGCGTCGGGCGTGAACTGAGCGTCTCCGGCATAGCTGAGGTTCGGCCGGCTATGAGTCCAGGGTCCGACAATCAGGCGCTGCGGGCTCTTCTTGCGGTCGCGCAGGCCTACATAGTTGAGGTTCGCCACCTGCAGCGCCCAGGAATCGTACCAGCCGGTGACGTGGTAGACGGGAATGTCCTTGTAGTCGGCCAGGTGATCGACGACCTCGACCCCCATCCCCTTGAACACCGGGTCGTCGCCCCCGTGACTCATCACATCCGCCAGCCACTTTTCGTAGTCGGGCGCGAACTTGAGGGGGGTGTCGCCGGCGCGCAAGGGCAAGGCGCGCACGTATTCGGGCACATGGTTGACGAGATCTGCGAGCGCGGGCGCCGCAGCCGGATCGCTGGCGGCACGCGCGGCCGCCACGAGGTTCGGCTGGCCCCCCGGGTCTCCCATCGAGAAGACCCAGTTGACCCAGCGCAGCTCGAACGCGCCGTTGTGCCGCAGTCCATAGCGACCGACGTCCGACATCGAAAACAGCGGGATCATCGCCTTGACGAATGGTGCATCGGCGATCGCGAGCGCATGTTGCGTTCCGCCTTCGTACGATGTTCCGACCGTGCCGATGCCGCCGTCGGACCAGGGCTGATGACCGATCCACTGCGTCGTGTCGTAGCCGTCAAGGCCATCGTCATACAGCGGCCGCCAATGTCCCTGCGACTTGTAGCGCGCACGCACGTCCTGCACGACCACGACGTAGCCGCGGGAAGCGAAGTACTGTGCGAAGGGCGCTGCGCGCACCTCCTTGTCGTACGGTGTGCGCATCAACAGCGCCGGGAACCTGCCTTCAATGGGCACCCCGCTCCGTGCCGGCCGATAGACGTCGGCGGCGAGCTTGACACCATCGCGCATCGGGATCATGAGATCCCGCGCGAGCGCGACGTCGTCGGATGTTTCGGCCCGCGCGGGCGACGGCTCGGGCGTCAGGAATGCCGCGAGCGTTATCCCCAGCCTCAACAGCCGCCGGGTGTTGTCGCTTGGCCACGCGGTGCGTTGCATGGGGTCGGTGCCGCCGCAGGGTCACCAGCGCGGCTTGCGCTTCTCGATGAATGCCTGCACGCCCTCCAGCGCCGCTGCCTCCATCATGTTGCAGGCCATGGTCTCACCGGCCGCCTCGTACGCGGCCTCGATGCCGAGCTCCCCCTGCCGGTAGAACAGCTCCTTGCCCATGGCCACCACCGCGCGCGGCTTGGCGACGATGCTCGCCACCAGCGTCTCGATTTCCGCATCGAGGCGCTCGGGCTCGACGACCCGGTTCACGAGTCCGCGCGCCTGCGCCTGTGCAGCGTCGATGAAGTCGCCCGTCACCAGCATTTCGAACGCCGCCTTGCGCGCGACGTTGCGCGACAGCGGTACGCTCGGCGTCGAGCAGAATAGCCCGAGGTTCACGCCGCTGACCGCGAACCTCGCGCCGCTGGAAGCTACGGCCAGGTCGCACTGTGCGACCAGCTGGCAGCCCGCGGCGGTGGCGATACCCTGTACGCGCGCGATCACCGGCACCGGCAGGCGCCGCAGCGTGAGCATCATGCGCGTGCACTGCGCGAACAGTCCGCGGTAGTACTCGAGCGAGGGTTGCGCGCGCATCTCCTTCAGGTCATGGCCGGCGCAGAACGCCCGGCCTTGCGCCGCGAGCACCACGACGCGCACCGCCTCATCGCTCGCGATCGCATCGAGCTCGCGCTGCATCGCGGCCAGCATCGCCTCGGACAGCGCGTTGAAGGCCTGAGGGCGATTGAGTGTCAGAATAGCCACGCCGCGCGTGTCCCGGTCGCGCCTCACAAGCGGGTCCGGGTCGCGCCTCACCAGTGGCTCCGCGGCAGTCGTCATGGTGGTCTCCTCATTCGATCGCACTGGTGGATCTCGCCCGCTGGCGCAGCACGAACTTCTGGATCTTGCCGGTGGAAGTCTTCGGGATGTCCTCGAAGCGCACCTCGCGCGGCACCTTGTAGGCCGCCAGCAGGCCGCGGCAATGCCCGATGAGCTCGGCGGCGCTCACCGTGACGCCGCTCTTGAGCTCGACGAAGGCGAGCGGCGTCTCGCCCCATTTCGGATCGGGCCGCGCCACCACCGCGCAGGCCATCACCGCCGGGTGGCGGTAGAGCGCATCCTCCACCTCCAGGGAGCTGATGTTCTCGCCGCCGGAGATGATCACGTCCTTGCTGCGGTCCTTGATCTTCACGTAGCGGTCCGGCTCCAGCACCGCGAGATCCCCGGTGTGGAACCAGCCGCCCGCGAACGCCTGGGCAGTTGCGGCCGCATTCTTCAGGTAGCCCTTCATCACGATATTGCCGCGGAACATGATCTCACCGAGGGTCTGTGCGTCGGCCGCTACCTCGGCCATGGTGTCGGGATCGAGCACCGTCATCCCCTCCTGCAGGACGTAGCGCACGCCCTGGCGGCCGTTGAGCCGGGTCTGCTCCGAGACGCTCGCCGCGGCCCATTGCCCACGCTTGGCTGCGACCGCCGCCGGACCGTAGGTCTCGGTCAACCCGTACGCGTGGGTGAGCTCGAAACCGATCCTCGCCATGCCCTCGATCATCGCCGCCGGGGGCGCAGCACCTGCCACCATGCCGCGCACCCGCTGCGTGAGACCGTCGCGCAGCGCGGCTTCCGCGTTGATCAGCAGGTTGTGCACGATGGGGGCCGCACAGTAGTGATCCACAGCATGCGCGCGCATGGCGTCGAAAATTGCGCGACTCTCCACCTTGCGCAGACACACCTGCGTGCCGGCGAGCATCGCCACCGTCCACGGGAAGCACCAGCCGTTGCAGTGGAACATCGGCAAGGTCCACAGGTACTTCGGGAATTGCGGCATGCTCCAGGTGGCGGCGTTGCTCACCGCGTTGAGATAGGCCCCGCGGTGGTGCGTGACCACACCCTTGGGATTGCCGGTGGTGCCGGAAGTGTAGGACACGGCGATGGCGTCCCATTCGTCCTGCGGACCCGCGAGCCGCTGCAGCGGCTCGTGCCGTGCGAGCAGCGCCTCGTACTCGTATGTGCCCAGAGGCTCACCGCCCCCCGTGTACTCGCTGTCGCACACATCGATGACGATGGGTGTGCGGCCATGCTCATCGCGCAGGATCGTGAGCGCCATGCCGATGACGGGCGCGAACTCGCGGTCGGTGATCAGGACCGCGGCCTCGCAGTGCTGCATCTGCCAGGCGAGGAGCGGTGCGTCCAGGCGCGTGTTGAGCGGGTGGAGCACGGCATTCAGGCCCGGTACGGCGTAGTGCGCCTCGATCATCTCCGGAGTATTGGGCAGCATGAGGCTGACCGTGGTGCCGCGCGCCACCCCGAGCCCCTGCAGCGCCGCCGCCAGTCGCGCCGCACGTTCGCGCGTGTCGCGCCAGCTGTAGCGGCGCCGGCCATGAACCACCGCGGGCAGATCAGCAAACACCTCGGCACTGCGCTCCACGAAGCTCACCGGTGAGAGCGCCACGTAGTTGGCAGGGTTCTTGTCCAGGTCCTGGTCGTAAATGCTCATGGCGCTGTGCTTTCCGCGCGCTCGCATGGCGGCTCGGTCTGAAGCCTACACCCGCACACTCGCCTTGGCATGCCGCTTGGATCAAACTAGGCCATCGTGCCCGGTGCATGCCGGGGAGCTCAGGCGGAACGAGGGGGCCTCTTGCATCCAAGCGAGATCGACTGGGTCATCATGGGAGTGTACTTCGCGTTCGTGCTGGGCGTGGGCTACGCGCTGCGGCGCTACGTGAAGACCAGCACGGACTACTTTCTTTCCGGTCGCTCGATCCCGGCATGGGTTGCCGGACTCGCGTTTCTGTCGGCCAACCTGGGTGCCCAGGAAGTCATCGGCATGGCGGCATCGGGCGCCAAATATGGCATGGCGACCAGTCACTTCTACTGGGTGGGGGCGGTCCCCGCCATGGTGTTTCTCGGCGTTTTCATGATGCCGTTCTACTACGGCTCACAGGCGCGCTCGGTGCCGGAGTACCTGAAGCTGCGCTTCGACGAGAAGACCCGCGGCCTGAATGCGATCTCCTTCGCGACCATGACGGTGTTCTCCTCGGGCATCTCGATGTACGCCATGGGCCTGCTGCTCAACCTGCTGCTGGGGTGGGACTTCGACACCAGCGTGTGGCTGTCGGCGGCCGTCGTTCTGATCTACATCCTGCTCGGGGGTCTCACCTCGGCCATTTACAACGAGGTACTGCAGTTCTTTCTCATCGTGTTTGGTTTCGCGCCGCTGGTGTTTCTCGGACTCAGGGATCTGGGCGGCTGGCAGGGTCTCACCGAGCGCCTCACCCATGTTGCGACCGCGCAGGGCTTTGCGCCCCAGGCATGGTCGAGCACCTGGAGCCAGATGGGCGATGCGACCACGAACCCCATGGGCGTCGAGTGGTTCGGGGTCGCGATGGGACTCGGCTTCGTGCTGTCCTTCGGCTACTGGTGCACGGACTTCCTGGTCGTGCAACGCGCCATGGCCGCCGATTCGATGTCGGCCGCGCGCCGCACGCCGCTGATCGCCGCCGTGCCGAAAATGTTGTTTCCGTTCCTGGTCATCGTACCGGGCATGATCGCCATCGCCTCGAGCCTGCGCACGGGCGCCAGCGGCTTCGTCCTGCCGCACAAGCCCGACGGCACCCTCAACTACGATCTCTCCATCCCCATGATGCTCAGCCACTACTTCCCGCACGGCATGCTGGGCCTGGGGCTCACGGCGCTGCTGGCCAGCTTCATGTCGGGGATGGCCGGCAACGTCACGGCCTTCAATACCGTCTGGACCTACGACATCTACCAGGCCTACATCCACCGCGGCGCCAGCGATCACCACTACCTCAACATGGGACGCGTGGCGACGGTGTTCGGGATCGCACTGTCCGTGGCTGCGGCCTACGTCGCCAACCACTTCAACAACATCATGGATATGCTGCAGCTGCTGTTCGCTTTCGTGAATGCGCCGCTGTTTGCGACGTTCCTGCTGGGGATGTTCTGGAAACGGGCTACCGGGCACGGCGCGTTTACGGGGCTGCTGTCCGGAACCGTCGCAGCCGCTCTACACCACGGCCTGACGCTGCCGCGGGGCAGCATCCCCGGCATCAAGGGCGGCTGGCTCACACTGCTGCACGCCTATCCGAGCGAAATGGCGCAGAACTTCTGGACCGCGATCTGGGCGTTCACCGTGTGTTTCGTGGTGACCGTCGCGGTGAGCCTGATCACGCGGCCGCGTGCGGAGAACGAGCTGGTCGGACTCGTCTACTCCCTCACTCCCCGGCTGCGCGAGGCGGATCAGGCATGGTATACGCGTCCGGCGGTGCTCGGCTTGGGGGTGCTCGCCGCGACACTGCTGCTCAATCTGCTGTTCTGGTAAGGAGCCACGCATGGGCCTCGACATCCGCGTACCGCTCGGAGTGATGTTCACCACCCTGGGGTTGCTGCTCACGGGGTTCGGATTCTTCAGCGATCCGGCGATCTACCAGCGCTCGCTCGGTATCGACGTCAACCTGTGGTGGGGGCTGGCGCTGCTGCTCTTTGGCACGGTGATGCTGTTCTTCGGATGGCGCAGGGCCGGCCGCCGGACTCACTGAAACCGCGGGCGCCAGGGCCCGACGGGGTGTCAGGTCCAGTCACGGAATCCGCTCGAGACATGAGAGCCGTCGCAGAAGGGCTTGTTGCCCGATGCCCCGCAGCGGCACAAGGTCATACGGTTGCGAATCTCGTACGCGAAGCCGTCGGCGGCCAGCAGCGCAATCCCGCCCCGCAACCACAACGGACCGCTGACGCCTTGTGACGGATCCTCGATGAGTCCGATGGAAACCGGCAGCGCATGCTCGATCGGCTTGCCGGTCGCTCGATCCCAGGCCACGAGGCGCCCTGACGGACAGTTGTTGACCTGCCGCAGGAAAGTCGTCCGCAGCCCGGCGTCCTCGGTACGCTCGACCTGGTTCCACACCTGTCCGTTCGGATCGCAGAAGCGCGCGCCCGCACACAGCGACTGCGCGTCCGTGAGCGCGAGCGCAGGACCTTCCAGGACCTGCGCCTGCTCGCGATACGTCGTGCGGGGGGCAGTTTCGGTGCCGTCGAAACCGATCTTCTCATGGGTGCCGTCGCAGAACGGCTTGGTTTTCGACTTGCCGCACCTGCACAGCTGGTACGAATCCTGCGCGGGGAATGCATCGCCCTGCCGCCACTGCTGCGACTCGCCCTCGCGGTCGGTGACGATGGTCTGCTTGGCGAGCGGCACGTCGCCGCTCACGAGGTAGGGGCCGTTGTTCGAGACGACCACCCGAGGGCGCGAACTGGACTTCGTCATCGAGGGCCTCCTTCCTTCAGCCACAAGCCTGAACCATCGGCGCGCAGGCGACAAGAGTGTGCCCGCGCGGATATCGGAGTGCGAACAATGAGTAGCCGAATCGAGTCCATCCCGAAGGTCGACAAGAAGCAATACGCGCGGGAATTGCGCCGCCTGCAGATCGAGCTGGTCAAGCTGCACCGGCACGTCATTGAGCGCGGCCGCAAGGTGCTGGTGATCCTCGAAGGCCGCGACGCCGCCGGCAAGGACGGCACCATAAAGCGCATCGCCGCGCACTTGAGTCCGCGCGAAGTGCGGATCGTGGCCCCCGGCAAGCCCAGTGACCGTGAAGAAACCGAGTGGTACTTCCAACGCTACGTCAGGCAGCTGCCCGCCGCCCATGAAATCGTGCTCTTCAATCGCAGCTGGTACAACCGCGCCGGCGTGGAGTACGTCATGAAGTTCTGCACTCGCGCCGAGCGCGAGGCGTTCCTGGAAGCCGCGCCACGCTTCGAGCGCATGCTGGCGCAGGCGGGGATCTCGGTCCTCAAGTACTATCTGGACATCAGCCGCAAGGAACAGGCGCGCCGCTTGCGCGCGCGGCGCCACGATCCGCTCAAGCAGTGGAAGATCAGCGCGGTTGACGAGGCCGCGCAGCGCCACTGGCGCGACTACAGCCGTGCGCGCGACGCCATGTTACTGCGCACCCACCATGGCGATGCTCCGTGGATCGTGATTCGCGCCGACGACAAGCGCCAGACACGCCTCAACGTCATTCGCGACATGCTGGCGCGGATTCCCTCCCCGGATCTCAAGCGCAGCCTCGCCCGGCCCGATCCGCGCGTGGCGCGCGAGTTCCACGCCAGCCTGCTGAGCTCCGGCTGGGTCGCCCGCTAAAGCCCCATCCCGGGGACCGCCTGCAGGTAGACTGCTGCTGATGCGCTGGCTGACGCCTGTCTTCATCCTCGCGGTCCTGGCGGGCCTCGCCATCGAGCTGTGGCTGTCGCAGCGCCAGGCCAGGGCCGTCGCCTGCCACCGCGATCAGGTACCCGGGCCGTTCGCCGGCAGTGTCTCGGCGAGCGAACACGGCAAGGCCGCCGACTACACGCTTGCCAAGCTGCGCCTCGGTCGTCTCGTCACCATCGTCGACGCGGCGCTCACACTGCTGCTCACGGTCGGTGGGGGCATCGCGGCCGTGGACGCGCTGTGGCGCCACACTCGCTTGACGCAACCGTGGCTCGGCGTCCTGGTGATCGCCACCGTCGTACTGCTCATGCAGCTCGTCAACCTGCCCTTCTCGGTGTGGCGCACCTTCCGGCTCGAGGCGCGCTTTGGCTTCAACCGCACGACGCCTGGCCTGTTCCTCGCCGATCTGGGCAGAAGCCTCGCGCTCGCAGCGTTGCTCGGCGGTCCGCTGCTGGTTGCGATGCTCGTGCTCATGGAACGGGCCGGCCGCTGGTGGTGGGGCCTGTGGCTCGCCGTCATGCTCCTCATGGCCTGGGCCTGGCCGGCATTCATCGCCCCGCTCTTCAACCGCTTCTCGCCGCTCGAGGACCAGGAGCTGCGGCAGCGCATCGAAGAGCTGCTGAGGCGCTGCGGCTTTGCCGTACGGGGTGTGTTCGTCGTGGACAACTCGCGCCGCTCGAGCCACGGCAACGCCTACTTCACCGGCATCGGCCGGCACAAGCGCATCGTGTTCTTCGATACGCTGCTCGAGCGTCTCGCTCACCCGGAAGTCGAGGCGGTGCTGGCGCACGAGCTCGGCCACTTCCGCCTCAAGCACGTGCGCCAGCGGCTGCTGCTGTCGATTGCGCTGTCATTCGTGGGCCTGGCGCTGCTTGGCTGGTTGACCGGGCAGGCCGGCTTCTACGCGGCGCTCGGCGTCCCGGTGCCCTCGACGCACGCGGCGCTGCTGCTGTTCGTGCTCGCGGTCCCGGCCTTCACCTTCTTCATCACCCCGCTCGCCTCGCTATGGTCGCGCCGGCATGAGTTTCAGGCGGACGCATTCGCCACCCGCCATGCCAGCGCGGCCGAGCTCGCCACGGCGCTCGTCAAGCTGCATCGGGACAACGCCAGCACTCTGACACCCGATCCGGTATACGCGGCGTTCTACTATTCCCATCCACCGCCGCTGGTGCGGATCTCGCGCCTGCGTACCTCGGATGTGCGCGCGTCCTGAGGCGCCCGGCCCGTCAGGGAATGTAGTACAGATCGATCGACTTGCCGATGCGCTCCACGGGCTGGTAGGCATCCAGCCAGGCGTAGCCGGAGGGATCGCGCGTGCGCGCGAGCGCAGAGATCGCCACCCAGCCGCTCGTCGGCCGGCGCGCCACCAGGCTCACGAACGGCGGCAACGGCTCGCGGCTCAAGTCCGCCGTACCGCGGTACGCGAGGCTCAGCTTCGCAATCCGCAGCTGCGCCGCGCGCAGCTCCAGGCGCCGCAGATCCTGGCCCCAGTCCAGATCCGAGTCGACCAACACCTGTTCCGGGTGCGGCACCGCTTCGTTGAAGTAAGGCAGGTAGTCCGGATAGGCCGTCCACAACGTGCTGAGCTGCCACAGCAGCAGCGCGAGGAGCACTGCGACCGGGGCCACAGCCAGGGGCCGGTTGCGCCACGCGGCCAGCGCGCGCCAGGCGCGCACGGTCACATACGCCGCGCCCAGGGCAAAAAATGGATACAGCACCAGCAGGTGCCGTATGCCGATGTTGATGCGGCTGAAGGCGCTCGCGAATGTGAACATCAAACCCACGAGCACCGCCGGTGCGAGCGCCCAGCCATTGCGGCTGCGCCAGCCGTCCCGCGCCAGCCAGGCGAGACCCGCGGTTCCGGCGGCGAGCAGCGGAATGGGCGTCTTGACCGCAAGCGCCACCAGGTAGAAGTACCACCACCCCATGAGGCGCACGTGTCCGAGCAGATACGACAGGTGGCCGCTGTCGTTGTGAGCCTTGAGCGCCACGATGCCGTTGACCAGATCCCTGAGCGCGCGCGGCAACCACAGATGCGTGAGCAGCACACCGAGTTCGTGATCCAGTCCCCGCTCCTGCAGCAGGTAGGACACCGCCCAGTTGAAACGCGCAGCGACCGCTGCCGGGTTGGGCGAGCGCGGACCGTATGCCAGGGCAATCGGCAGCAGCGCGGCGAGCAGCGCGAGCGCCAGGCCCGGCAGGTGCGAGCGCGCGCGCGCGGCCGGCGTGTGCGCACGCAGTGTGTCCGCAGCGGGCGGCACGCCGGGCGGATCGCGCCACCCGACACCGGCACGCACCAGCGCCAATGCCGGCAGCGCCAGGCCGATGAAGGGCACGGCCGAGAATTTCGTGCCGACCGCGAGGCCCGCGGCGAGCCCGAACAGGGCCGCGTCGCGCAGCCGCGCGCTCACCATCCACAGTTGCAGGGCGTAGAGCGCCAGCAGGCAGGTGGCAGCCGCGGCCACATCGAGGGTGGCGAGCGCTGCGTGTCCGAGAACCGCCGGGACCGAGGCGAGCAGCAATACGCTCAAGAGCGCCGCGCCCTGCGATGCGAACAAGCGCCGCGCCCACAACCAGGTGGCGAGCAGCAGCAGCGCGAGGAACGGCAGCACGCCTGCCCGGGCCAGCGTGAGGTAGCGAGCGTAACGGCCGCCGGAGTACAGGATATCGATGCCCTCCTGCGTGCCGTTGGGCGGTGGGGTGCCGAAAGAGCGCGCCCCGGCGAGGTACGGCCCGAGCGCGAGCAGCACTCGCCCGAGCGGCGGATGCTCGGTATCGTATTCGTACTGGCCGCGGTCGAGCAGCTCGACACCGGCCGCCAGGTGCTCCGGCTCGTCCCAGGTGTTGGAATACACGCGCCAGCTGCCCGCCGCGAGTGCGCATGCCAGAAGGATGATCAGCGTCAATGCCAGCCGCCCCGCCGCTGCGGAGCGCGCGCTGCCGAATGCGCTCAGACTTACGCTCCGAACGGGTGCCGCAGCATGATGGTTTGCTCGCGCTCCGGTCCCGTTGAAATCATGTCGATAGGCACGCCGACGAGGCTCTGCAGGCGCTCGAGGTACTTGCGGGCATTGAGCGGCAGCCCCTGGTAGGCGGTAACACCGACCGTGGATTCCTGCCAGCCCGGCAGCTCCTCGTACACCGGTTCGATGGCCGCGTAACCCTCGACGCTGAGAGGCGGCTCCGGGGTGACCTCGCCGTTCGAGCGGTAGCCGACGCAGATGCGAATGGTATCGAGCCCGTCGAGCACGTCGAGCTTGGTGACGCACAGGCCCGAAACGCTCGAGTTCACGATCGCGCGGCGCAGGGCCACGGAGTCGAACCAGCCGCAGCGCCGCCGCCGGCCGGTGATCGAGCCGAACTCATGCCCGACACGCGACAGGTGCTCGCCATATTCGTCGAACAGCTCGGTCGGGAAGGGGCCCGCGCCCACGCGGGTGGTGTAGGCCTTGACGGTACCGAGCACGGCATCGAGCGCCAGGGGACCCAGGCCTGTGCCGGTGCTGGCAAAGCCCGCCGTGGTGTTGGATGCGGTGACGTATGGATAGGTCCCGAGATCCACATCCAGCATCGCGCCTTGCGCGCCTTCGAACAGCACGTTCGCATCCGTGCGGCGCAGCTCGTGCAGTGCGTGCGTCACGTCGGTGACCAGCGGTGCGATCTGCTCGCCCATTGCCAGCTGCGCATCCAGGGTCCTCTGGAAGTCCACCGTTGGCAGGCGGTAGTAGTGCTGCAGCACGAAATTATGGAAGTCGAGCATTTCGCCGAGCTTGGCGGCAAAGCGCTCGCGCTGGAACAGGTCCGCGACGCGCACCGCGCGCCGCGCCACCTTGTCCTCGTAGGCGGGGCCGATGCCGCGCCCGGTAGTGCCGATGGCGTTGGGTCCGCGCGCGCGCTCGCGCGCCTGGTCGAGCATGACGTGAGAGGGCAGGATAAGCGGGCAGTGCGGTGAGACCGCCAGGCGCTCGAACACCGGCACGCCCTGCTCCCCGAGCATGTGGCTCTCGGCGAGCAGCGCCTCGAGCGACAACACCACACCGTTGCCGATGAAGCAGCGTACCTGCTCGCGCAGGATCCCGGAGGGGATGAGCGACAGGATGGTCTTGCGTCCGCCGATGACCAGCGTGTGGCCGGCGTTGTGCCCACCCTGAAAACGCGCCACCGCCGCGGCACGCTCGGTGAGCAGATCGACGACCTTGCCCTTGCCTTCATCGCCCCACTGGGTGCCGATGATGACCACGAACTTCCCCACGCCGCTTGACCCCTACCGCACCAGAAACAGGATGATGACGCCGACGAGCATGCTGCCGAGGCCCGCAATCCGCAACTCGCGGTCGCGCACCTCCAGGAGCCTGGCGAACGCGCGCTTCACGCCCTGGGGGTTGAGAAACGGCGCGATGCCTTCCAACACCAGGAACAGCCCAAGCGCGGCGAGCAGGTCCGTTGAATTCACGCGACAGCAGTCGGCTCGGGTACTAGCGCCGCGGGGCAGCCGCTTTCGACGGATCTTTCAGATACTTGAAGAAATCCCCGTCGGGCGTCACCACCAGCAGATCGCCGTCCTTGCCGAGCGAGCGCTCGTAAGCCTGCAGGCTCCGATAGAAGGCGTAGAACTCGGGGTTCTTCGAGTAGGCACGCGCGTATATCTGGGCGGCGGCCGCGTCGCCTTCGCCACGCACCTGCAGCGCATCGCGATCCGCGTCGGCGAGGATCACGGTGCGCTGGCGCTCGGCGGAGGCGCGGATGCCGGCGCTGGTGCTCTGCCCTTCGGCACGCAGGCGGCTCGCGGTCTTGGCGAAGCTCTGCTTCATGCTCTCGTAGACGCGCGCCGCCACTTCGTCGGGGAGGTCGATGCGCTGCACGCGCACGTCCACCAGGTCCACGCCCAGTCCTGCCGCGTTGCGGCTCGCCTGGCCAAACATCTGGCCGGTGACCGCGGCACGCTCGGCGGAAACGATCTGCTGCAGCGTGCGTTGCGCGACCACGCTCTTGATCCCGTCCTTGACGATCTCCGCCAGACGCTCGCCGGCCAGCTCGACCAGTCCGCCCGTGGCCGTGAAGTACAGCGAGGGGTTTTTGACGCGCCACTTCACGTAGAAGTCCACGATCAGGCCTCGGCCGTCGTTCGTCAGGAACGTCTCACCGGTGTAGGACTGCGAGAGGATGCGGCTGTCGAATTTGGTCACCACGTCCCACGGCCACTTCACATGCAGCCCGGGCGTATAGTCGATGCCCACGATCTTGCCGAATTCGGTGCGAATGGCGAACTCGGTTTCGCTCACCGAGAACAGCGACAGCGCCGCGAGCACCAGCAGCACGCCGGCGCCGATGAGCAGCGGGAGCAGCCGCGAGCTCATCGCTCTCCCCGCCCGCGCGCTTCGACCGTAATCGATTCCGGCTCCTTCGCGCTGCCCCCGGCGGGGGCCTCCGTGCCCGGCTCCGCTTCGCGCGCCGCGCCCTTCTCCAGCAGCTTGTCGATCGGCAGGTAAAACATGCTGCCGCCCGCACGCGCGTCAATCAGCACCGTGTGCGCGCGCGACAGCACCTTCTCGACCGAGTCCATGTACAGCCGCCGGCGCGTCACGTCCGGGGACTGGGCGTAGGCGGCTTCGAGCTGCGCGAACCGCGACGCCTGCCCGGCGGCGAGCGCCGTGACCTGTGCCTTGTAGGCCTGCGCATCCTGCTGGATACGCAGGGCGGCGCCCTGCGCCACCGGAACGATGCCGTTGGCGTAGGCCTCGGACTCCAGGATGAAGCGCTCCTTGTCGGCCTGCGCCTTGTTGGCGTCGCGCTGCGAGGGGATCACCGCGTCGGGCACCTGCACGTCCTCGAGATTGACGGTGGTGACCGTGATGCCGGAGGTGTAGTAATCGAGGGTGTGTTGGATCAGCTCCTTGGTGCGCCGTGTCACCTCCGGGCGCGTCGAGCCGACCAGCAATTCATCGAGGGTGCTGCGGCCGACGATCTCGCGGATCGCGCTTTCGCTCACCTCGCTGAGCGTGGTCTCCGGGTCGCGCACCCGGAACAGTTTCTTCACCGGGTCCGAGAACTGGTACTGCACCGCGAAGTGCAGGTCCACGAGATTGACATCCGAGGTGAGCACGCGTGATTTGAAGTCGCTGGAATTCACGCTCGCGACATTCACTTTGGTGACCGTCTCGATGGGCCACGGCCAGCGCCAGCCCACCCCCGGTGCCTTCACGTCGACGAGCCGCCCGAAACGCTGGATGATGCCGCGCTCGGCTTGTGCCACCTGATAGAAGCCGCTCCACAGCCACAGGCCGAGCACCACCAGGGTCCCCATCAGGAACAACGAGCCACCCTCCCCGCCCCGACCGCCGGGTCGCAGCAGCGACTCGAGCCGGCGCTGCCAGCTCTTCAGGCGCTCGTCCAGGTCCGGCCCGCCCTGACCCGGGCGGCGTCCCCACGGATTGTTCGGACCGCTTGGTTGATTCCAGGCCATATGGAGGTGTGCGCGACGTCAGCGCTGCTTGGTGGCGCTCGAGACGGCGGTCGATTGTAGGTAGGCCATCCCGGGCGCACAAGGCATGTCTGCCCCCTGCACCTCGAGAATCTGCACGCCGGCCGTGCGGGCAAGCTGCAGCAGCTCGAGGTCCGGAAGCTCCACCGCCAGCTCGATCGAGCCATCCTCGGCACAGACTTCCGCGCGCACCACCTGCGCCGCGTACAGCCGCGAGCGCAGCGCCCCGCCGCCCGCGGCCAGCCGCAGGCGCGCGCGGCGCGCGAAGCGGGCCAGCCGCTCGGCCACGGCACGCGCCAACAGCTCGAGTCCCAGGGGCTTCTCGGCGGAGATCCACACCGCGGTGGCACGCTGGGCGGCATCGCGTTCGATGCGCGGCGCGCTCTGCAGCCGGTCGATCTTGTTGTACAGGAGGATCTGCGGGATCTCGCTGGCGCCGATCTCCTCGAGCACCCCGTTCACCTGCTCGATCTGCTCCTCGCGCCTGGGGTTGCTGGCGTCCACGACGTGCAGCAGCAGGGTGGCGGCGCGCGCCTCGGTCAGGGTCGACTGGAAGGCGGCCACCAGCTCGTGGGGCAGCTCGCGAATGAACCCCACGGTATCGGCTACGACCACCGCCGTGCCACCCGGAAGGGTGATGCGCCGGACTGTTGGATCGAGCGTCGCGAACAGCTGGTCCGCCACGTAGGCGTCCGCGCCGGTGAGCGCGCGAAACAGCGTTGACTTCCCGGCGTTGGTGTAGCCGACGAGCGCGAGCGAGGGCACCGGAATCTCGGCGCGCGTCTGGCGCCCGGTCTCGCGTTGCTGCTGGATCTTCGCCAGGCGCCGGGTGAGCACGCGCACCCGCTGGGCAATGATGCGCCGATCGGTCTCGAGCTGCGTCTCGCCCGGGCCGCGCAGGCCGATACCGCCCTTCTGGCGCTCGAGGTGCGTCCAACCGCGCACCAGCCGGCTGCCAGTGTGCCTGAGCTGCGCGAGCTCGACTTCCAGCTTGCCTTCGAAGCTGCGAGCGCGCTGCGCGAAGATGTCGAGTATCAGGCCGCTGCGGTCGAGCACCCGCCGCTCGGTGAGCTTCTCGAGGTTGCGTTCCTGGCTCGGGGAGAGTGCGTGATCGACGAGGATGAGGTCGGCCTGATGTGCCTGGGCGATGCCGCGCAGCTCCTCGGCTTTGCCGCTGCCGAGAAAGTAGCGTGAATCCGGCCGCTCGCGCCGGCCCGTGAGCGTGGCGACCGGCAGCGCGCCGGCGGATACCGCCAGCTGCTTGAATTCCTGCAGATCCTCCGGATCGACCTGGGCGCCCAGTCCCAGACGCACCAATACGGCGCGCTCACCAGTCCGTGGGCGTTCGAACACTCAGGCTTCCCGTGAAGGGGGACATCATTCGGCGTGCGTTTCCGGGGCGACGCCGCCCTCGTCGGCCGCCAGGCGCACGTTGCGCGCCGGCACGACCGTGGAAATCGCATGCTTGTAGACCATCTGGCTGACGCTGTTCTTCAGCAGCACGACGAACTGGTCAAAGGAATCGATCTGACCTTGCAACTTAATGCCGTTGACGAGGTAGATGGAAACCGGCACCCGCTCCTTGCGCAAGGCGTTCAAAAAGGGGTCTTGCAGGGACTGGCCTTTGGCCATCGGGTTCTCCTTATTTTTACTGCTTCGAGTTGTTTGGCGGGACAAGACGGACCGCAAGTGAACTTCCATGTTCCGCAATCCGGTAAAACCAACGTGCCTCAACAGGGCGAGGAACCGAGTTCAGCGATATTAACATGCGGGTTGCTCTAAAGCCCAAGCCGGCCCAACTCATGACATATGTCTCGATTCCACGACAGCCGACTGTCCGGATCGATCCATGCCCCGAGGGCTTCTCCCCGCATCCAGGTCAGCTGCCGCTTGGCCAGTTGGCGCGTCGCCGCAACGGCCCGCCGCACCCCTTCCTCCAGGGTGTAGTGCCCGTCGAGGTGCGCCCACAGCTGCCGGTAGCCCACCGCGCGCATCGACGGATGAAGGGCCGACAGAGCCTTGCGGCGGTGTAACCCGATTACCTCGTCCAGAAAACCCGCGGCCATCATGGCCTCGAAGCGCCGGGCGATCCGCTGGTGCAGCTCGGCCCGGCTCTTCGGGGCGAGGATCCAGTAGCGCAACGGCCAGCCCTCGAGCGGGCTCGCGGTCGCGCGCTGCAGCTGCGAAATCGGCCGTCCGGTCACGTAACAGACTTCCAGCGCACGCTGGATCCGTTGGCTGTCGGCGGGTGCGATACGCGCGGCCGCCTCCGGGTCCAGGCCGGATAGTTCGGTGTGCAGCGCCGGCCACCCGTGCCGGGCGGCCCGGGCGTCAAGCTGCGAGCGCAGCAGCGGGTCGGCCTGCGGCAGCACCGCCAGCCCGTGCAGGAGCGAGCGCAGGTAGAGCATGGTCCCCCCTACCAGCAGCGGCACCCGGCGGCGGGCATGAATGTCGCGGATGCTCCCGAGCGCATCGGCCACGAAGCGCCCCGCGGAATAGCTCTCGGTCGGCTCGCAGATGTCGATCAGGTGGTGGGGAACGCGCGCACGCAGCTCGCGAGCCGGCTTGGCGGTGCCGATGTCCAGCCCCCGGTACACCAGCGCCGAGTCCACGCTGACGATCTCCACCGGGGCGGTCTCGGCGAGCCCCAGGGCCCAGTCGGTCTTGCCGGCGCCGGTGGGCCCGGTCAGAACGAACACGGGCAGGTCCTGCCCGGCTGCCACACCGGGCACGGGCGGTTCGGCCGCGCGCGCACCACGCGCCATTCAGCGCCCCCGCAGGAACAACTGGTCCAGCTGCTGCAGGGAGAGGCGCGTCCAGGTCGGTCGGCCGTGATTGCACTGGTTGGCGCGCTCGGTGGCCTCCATCTGCCGCAGCAGCGTGTCCATTTCCGGCAGTGTGAGGCGGCGGTGCGCGTGGATCGCGCTGCGGCAGGCGAGCGTGCCGAGGAACCGGTCAGCGGCACCCTCGAGGTGGTGCGTGTCGGCCTCCAGCGTGAGGTCGTGCACCAGTGAGGTGACGATCCGCGAGATTTCGCCCGACTTGAGCGTCGCCGGCACGCGGCGCATGGCGAGCCGCGTGGAGCCGAGCGCATCGAGCTCGAAACCCGCCTGCTCCCACTCCTCGCGCCGCTCCAGGAGCGCGCTGAGCTCGTGCGCCTTGAGCTCGATGACCAACGGTTCCAGCAGCTGCTGGGAAGCGGGCGTGCCACTGGCGCGCTCGGCCTTGAATTTCTCGTACAGCACGCGCTCGTGCGCCGCGTGCATGTCCACCAGCACCAGTCCCTCGCGATTCTGCGCGAGGATATAGGCGCCGTGCAGTTGCGCGAGTGCCGTACCGAGAGGTTGTTCCTCGTCGTGCACCGAAGCTGCGATCGCCCACGGATCGCGCGAGGGCTGGTAAAGCGGCAGGCTCGCTGCGCGCCCGGCGTGCGCCACCGCGCCTGCGAGAGCCGCGCCGTAACCGGCGCCCAGCCCATCTGCACCCCGGGCGGCAGAGGCGCCGGCCAGATCCGGCTTGGTGCCGGCCAGGGCGCGTTCCACGGCGCGAAACGCGAAGTCGTGAATCTGGCGGCTGTCACGGAAACGCACTTCGAGCTTGGCCGGGTGGGCGTTCACGTCGACGAGCTTCGGATCGAGCGTCAGGTAGAGGACATAGGCGGCGTGGCGGCCGTGATAGAGCACGTCGCGGTACGCGAGCCTGACGGCGTTCATCAGCAGCCGGTCCCGCACGCTGCGGCCATTCACGAACCAGAACTGTTGGTCGGGCTGCGCGCGCGAGCGCGTCGGCAGGCCGGCCCAGCCCGAGAGCATCACGGGCCCCGCCGCGTGCCTCACGGCCACCGCGGCGGCGGGAAAGTCCTGGCCGAGTACCACCTCCAGACGCGAGAGATCCGCGCCCGCGCCATCCACCGCCGGCGCATCCAGCAGCACGCGGGTGCCGTGGCGCAGCCGAAAGCTCACGTCAAACCGTGACAGCACCAGCCGCTCCACGAGCCTCGCGATGTGCGTCAGCTCGGTCGCATCGCTGCGCACGAACTTGCGCCGTGCCGGCACGTTGAAGAACAGCTCACGTACCTCGATGGTGGTGCCCGGCGGGTGCGCCGCCGGACGCACCGCCGTCAGCGCGCCCCCTTCGACGTCGATCTGCGCGGCGTGCTCGGCGCCGGCGGCGCGCGAGACGATCCGCAGCCGTGACACCGAGCCGATCGAGGGCAGTGCCTCACCCCGGAAGCCGAGCGTGGTGACCGCCTCCAGATCATCGAGACAGGCGATCTTGCTGGTCGCGTGCCGCGCCAGCGCCATCGGCAGCTCGCCCGCCGCGATGCCGCAGCCGTCGTCGCGCACCCGCACCAGAGCGACGCCGCCGCGCTCGATATCGATCTCGATGTGCGTCGCGCCGGCGTCGAGGGCGTTCTCGACGAGCTCCTTGACCACCGAGGCCGGCCGTTCGATCACCTCGCCGGCGGCGATCTGGTCGACGAGTTCGCCGGGAAGAATGCGTATGGGCATGCAGACCGCAGTTTACAGGCGATCAGACGCGCCGAGTGGACGCTAAGCGATCAGGGCGTGGCGGCGGCGCCCGCGGCGTTGGCGAGAGTGCTGCGGCGCTGCTGCTTGAAACGCGTGCCGTCGGGGGGATTCAGCATGAAGTAGCTGCGCACCCCGCCGGCGATCGCTTCCGCGAGGCGCGCCTGCTCCCGGGCGCTGCGCAGGCGGCGCTCCTCGGCGGGATTGGAAATGTAGGCGGTCTCGATGAGCA
>WNFQ01000400.1_pt1 | contig 30287 bp, 28 predicted proteins | sample 5400171 | NCBI WGS metagenome assembly WNFQ01 (sample SAMN13153356, study PRJNA577476) | soil metagenome | isolation source: 20 cm soil under Madrone tree | place: USA:California | collected 2016-06-14
ATTTCGGTGTGCAAAATCAGTGTCGCAGGACACACTTGCGATACTCCCTTACAATTCGCAATCGCGATCTGAAATTTGAAAATTGGCGTTGCTGCCACGCGTTATCTATCGCTAGAACGCTATAGGATTCGGAGCGGGGGTCGCCGCCGCGTAACCTTAGATCTCCCAAGTTAACGCGCTTTCGGCCCGCTCAATGGCAGGAAGCCGAGGACGCTTCGCATGCCGAACCGCATGCATGCCCCCCATCACATTACTGAGTCTTTCGAAACCTTCCGATTCGAGCAGGCTAGCCGCAATCGAACTGCGGTATCCGGTCCCACAAAGGATGGTCAGAGGCGCCGTGCGAGAAAGTCGTCCGATCTGTTGAAGCAGCTGCGGCAGCGAAAAGTGTGTCCCCAGAAAATAATGCCACCGGTCTGCCGCTCTCGAATAAGCATAGGCAGATGCTGTCCGGCGAATGACCGGGTGTGGCGATAACTTCAACTTCCAGCGAACCGACGCAGAAGCGATCACCCTCGAGCTTTCTTAGAAACCAGGAAGATAAGAAGCGTGCGCCAGTCCTGGGACAAAGAATCGCTCGATATGCATAAGATCTTTAATTCCGACTATCTGCGGCCCTTCAGGCCGATGAGAAATGACAGTTTTGCCTCAGATCCTGCTCGCTTGATCATGAGGCGCGCAAGCTACATTTAGCTGCGTATCTGCCGATCCATCCATTTTTCTCGCCGAACGCATCAGTGGAATGACTTGTCATTTGGAATTTGTCATCTGTCATCGCCCTGAAAGGGCGCTGAAGGGCCGCAGCCATCCGAGACCATCTTCAGTTCTGGCTGCCGGTTTGTATTCGCAGCCGATCCAGCCCCCATAACCGAGTTTATCGGCCAACCTGAACAGGTGTGAAAAGTTCACCTCGCCGCGATCCGGTTCGCCGCGATCGGGAACACCGGCGACCTGAATGTGACCGACGTCAGAGAAAAAACGCTCGGTCCGCCGGGTTAAATCGCCGCCCATGATCTGCGTGTGATACCAATCCAATTGGATCCTGAGTCTCGGATGTTTTAGTGCGGCCAGAATCCCTGCGGCTTCCTCAATCGTGGTCAGATGGTAACCGGGAAAATCACGATTGTTGATCGGCTCGATGAGAAGATCCAGATCGGTGGTTTGACTAAGTGCAAATTCGAGGTTGGAAAGAAATGTAGCGCGGGCCTTTTCTTGTTCTATCCCGTCGGTTATTCCTGCCATCACATGCAGACGGCGTAATTCTAAAATGCTTGCGTATTCGAGCGCCAGCTGAACTGAACTGCGGAACTCCCTTTCCCGACCGGGAATTGCTGCAATTCCGCGATCGCCCTTTGCAAAATCTCCTGGCGGTAAATTAAAAAGGATAGCGGTTAGTCCAGTCTCGCGCAACCTGCTCGAAATCTCGGCAGCGCTAAATTGATACGGAAAAAGAAACTCTACCGCCTTGAAACCGGATCTTGCCGCGGCGTCGAAACGGTCGAGAAACGGCAGCTCTTGGTAAAGCCAGGACAAATTCGCAGCAAATTTCGGCATAGAACTTTTCTAACCACGGATAGACACGAACGGAACCGGCTTATTCGTGTCTATTCGTGGTTTATATTTAAGGTGTTAGATTTTTACAAACCACGAATAGACGCTAATAGACACGAACTAAATCTGTTCATTTCGTATCAATTGGTGTGCATTCGCGGTTTCTATTCTCACCAAGTGGCGTCAAAGGTCTCTCTCAATTCCCGGATCTGACTTTCCGTCAGAGTTCGAATCTTATGTCCGTGAAGAGATAACATCAGCTTCGCGGTTTCCTCCAACTCTTCGACGGCATACATGGCGGAATCGAGATCTTTCCCCGAAACAACCGGCCCATGGTTTGCTAGCAGGACCGCCGCGTGCCGCGAGGCGTGCTTGGCGATTTCCAGAGCGAGCGCTTTGTCGCCCGGGCGAAAATACGGAATCAAAGGTAGCTTGCCGACCCGCATCACAAAGTAGGGAGTTATCGGCGGAATACAGCTCATTGGATCCAGCTCTTCCAAACACGAGACCGCCGCAGCATAGCTACTATGGAGATGAACGATAGCAGTGCTCTCGGCTCGGTTTTCGTACATGGCGAGGTGAAGAAAATATTCCTTACTCGGTTTGTCGCCCGCCAGATGCATCCCATTCCAATCCAGTTTTGTCAGCGTAGATGGATCCAACTCGCCCAGACAAGAATTCGTCGGGGTCAGGATCCAACCGTCTGCAACCCGGGCGCTGATATTGCCGCTGCTTCCCGGGCTGAGTCCGCGGCGATACAGACTCAGACCTATTTCAACGATGCGTTCTCGAATCTTGTTTTCTTGGTTCATGATAGCTGCTCCCAAGCTTTCGTAAAAAAATCTTCACTGCCGAAGTTTCCGGATTTTAAAGCCAGAGCCAGCTGTTTTCCTGAGCCGGTAGCCAAGGTCCACGGGACCCCGGGATCAATCTCCGGTCCGATCTTGAGTAGGTCCAGTCCTAGCCTTTTTACCACTGCTCCCGAGGTTTCGCCGCCCGCAACAATCAATTGGCCGACTCCGTTGTCGACCAATGATGAAGCAATTTCGGCCAGAGCATGTTCGCAAAGTAAGCCAGTCCTTTCGCCACCAAAGTCATTTCGGTTTTTCGTGAGGTCCTCTACCGTCTCGCTGGTATAAATCAGCAGCGGCTTCGGTTCGCTCTGCGTCTCTGTTGCCCACGACACTACGTCGCGAATCACCCTATCAGTATCTTCTGCGAGGTTCTGCACTGAGATTCGCTGATGCCGGCATGCTGCTTTTGCGTATTCGATCTGGCGCAGTGTCATTTTTGAGCAGCTTCCGGCGAGAATAGCTCGGTCTCCGGGAAAGGCAGGAACACGAATCGGAGCTGCGCCGCTGAGCCCAAAATTCGACGCGAGTCCTAAAGCTAAACCGGAACCACCGGTCACCAACGTGAGATCCTTAACCGAACTACCAAGCGTGATGAGGTCAGCATTCCCAAGACAATCGGTGACCGCGATGTGAATTTCATCCGAACGCAATTTCTCAATTTCTTGGATAATCGCTTTGGGACCTTGGTTGACGCGGTCAAACCGAATCAAACCCACTTTGGTCGAGGTCTGCGTGGAAAGAAATCGGACGAGATTCGGATCGGTCATTGGTGTGAGCGGATGATTCTGCATCCCGCTCTCGCTCAGAAGCACGTCATTGACGAAGAGGTGACCACGATAGACAGTGCGGCCGTTGTCCGGAAAGGCCGGGCAAACAATGGTGAAATCGGTCTCGAGCGCTCCCAGCAAAGCGTCGATAACAGGACCGATGTTCCCTCGAGGCGTCGAATCAAAGGTTGAACAATATTTGAAGTAGAACTGTTTGCATCCTAAGGTCCGCAGCCACTCGAGCGATTCGAGCGATTCCTGTACGGCCTGCTCGGGTGGACAGGTTCGCGTCTTTAGCGCCACTACCACAGCGTCCGAGTTGATCGTCGTCTGCGCGCTCTCTGGAATCCCAAGCGTTTGCACGCTTCGAAAGCCGCTTTTTACTAAATTATTGGCGAGATCTGTCCCACCCGTAAAATCATCTGCGATACAGCCGAGAAGAGGCATAGTGAATTTCCTGTCGAATGAGGAGCGTGCATACCGCTCATGTCATGCCTGATATCGGCGAAGAAGTTTCGTGACGATCCTTTGTTGTCATGTTTATCCGAGGTTTGAAAGGGAAAGACAGAATGTACGCAATAGTCCTTCGTTACAAACGACCATTGAGTGAAGTTGATAAGCATGTCGATGCCCACCGGCGTGGCTCCGCAAAAACTATGCGGATGGCACTTTTCTCGTATCGGGGCGCCAACGCTCCGGGGCCGGCGGTTTTATTCTCGCCGTTGCAATCGAACGCGGGCAGCGTGATGCGCTATTGGCCAGCGATCCATACGGACAAACGATCTCGCCGATTACGAAATCATCGAAGTGGTCCCGAGTATGGCGGACGAACGATTGTCTTTCTTGATCGAGAAGTGAGAAACTTGCCTCTGGACCTGATCTCAGGCGGCCGAGGAAACCGAAGAAGTAGCGGCATAAATCGGTCCGTTACGGAAACGCAGTGATCCAGCAGATCGTCCCGCCACTACCGCCTGCATTTCCGCAACGATTGATAAGGCAATGCCGGCCGGGCCTTCGGCACCGATATCGAGGCCGGCTGGTGCGTGCAGGCGATCGATCTGTTTGCGATCCCAGCCGGGATTGGTGCGCTCCAGTTCCGTAACGAGCTTTTCTCTGCGCGGTTTCGGCCCCAGCAGTCCGACGTAGCGGACCGGACGGCGGGCGAGACTTTCCAATACCGAAAGATCGGTGAGGAAATTGTGGCTCATCACCAAGATCAAAGAATCGTCTTTGATCAGCTTCAGCGCCTCTTCTGCGGCCAAGAAGGCGTCCGCTAATTCCTGTAACTGGACGGCAGCTCCCACCGTTGCTCGCTTGCCCGCTACGGTGACTTTCCAGCCTAGATCTTTGGCTAGCTGCACTACCGGCAATGCATCGCGGCCGGTGCCGAAAACAAAAAGATGCGGCGGAACCGGTACAAATTCGCAAGCGACCTCGAACTCTGCGCCAGCCTGAAGTTTGCACGCCGCAACGAATGATCGTTTCTCCGCGAACGTGCGTTCGGCTAAGCGTCGGAGTTCGGTCACGACCTCTTTTGGTAAATTTTGCGGATAAACCGATCTGCCTCGCTGCAGACAAAATCTGGTTCCGAGCGCGGGAATTTGAGCGACGCCCATCCGATCGGACACCCGATGTTCCAAAACCGTCACAATCGCGACTTCTTCATCACTCCTATGTCCCTCGGCCAAAAAAGCCAGTGGATCATCCGTGCCCAAGGGTTCCAACAAAAGATCCACCTGTCCCCCGCAACCCGTCCCGGTTCCCCATAAAATCTCACCGTCCTCGCTGGTATCGTATCGCATCATCGTCGGCCGGTTTCCGTTCTTCGCTACGCGATTCCAAGCGGTCTCTACCAGGTCCGCCTCGAGACAGCCGCCGCTGATGGTTCCTTCGTGTCGGCCATCGGGGGTCAAGAGCAAGCGGGCGCCTGGTCTGCGATAGGTGGAGCCCGCTGTGCGCACGATGGTCACCAAGAGTAAGGGCGTGTTCACCGCCTGTTGGCGGTCACGGAAAGTCAGCAACTGAGAAAGATCGCTCATAAGAATTGGTGGAGAAGGAAAATGGAAGGGGGATAAGTCATCGGAACAAGTTGGATCAGGGTGGCCAAGAATTCCGACAAAAAGTGTTGACTATCGATAATCGATAATCGACGCTTTCGCCACGTTAAATTGGTCATCCCCCCGTTAGTCAGACCCAAGTAACGACCCGAACGTCTACGACGCACAAATCTGTTTTGTGCCCAGAGAAAATATCCCGCTATGAGTTTTCCCGACCTGCTGATTCCTGAAACGGTCGATCAGGCTGTCGAGACTCTGTCAGTTCCGGATCGGAAAGCTTTGATTCTCGGTGGCGGTACGTTGGTTCAACCGTTTATCACGCTGGGAATTGATGTTCACGATGTCGTCATCGATCTGGATCACCTCGCGCTGAACCAGATAGTGCTCGAAAATGATCAGGTTTCCTGCGGGGCCATGGTTCGTCTCGCCCAGTTGGCGCAAGCGTTACCCCAGGACTATATCCAAGCTGCAGTTGCGTCGATCAGTGGGCCAGCGGTCAGAAACCTTGCCACTGTAGGTGGAAATCTTTTTGCGAAACCACCTTACGGTGATTTGGCAACATTGCTTCTGGCGCTAGACGCAGAAGTGGAGTTAGCCAGTTCGAAAGAAACTCGCTGGCTCTCGCTCAATGACTTTTATCTTCTGCGTGATAACGCCGAAGCATCATCAATGAAAGGAGTTCTGGTAACCCGTATTCGATTTAGCACTGATCCGGCACGAAAAGTCGTGTTCCGCAAAATGGCCCGCAGACGACTGAACTCAGGAGCCATCGTAACGATCGCGCTGTCACTACGATTCGATCGCTCTATTGTGAGGGAAGCGCGCCTCGCGCTCGGTGGAGTAGATCATCGCTCGATCCGCGCGCTCTCCGCCGAACGTATTTTGACCGGGTCGAATCTTGATAGTGAGGCAATCGCATCGGCCGCTCAGGCTGCGCAGCAAGACTGCAACCCACAGACCGATGCTTATGCCTCCGCCTGGTACCGGGAACGAATGGTCCCAGTGCAAATTCGTCGAGCTCTCAATTCCCTCGTTTCCTATGAATGATTTCGGTAGGGACGCGCCGGAGCGCGTCCCTACCGAACCAAAACAAGCAGTCGGAAATCCACCATGGCGTCCAAAAGCTCCCTGCAACATTTTTCGTTTCTAGTAAATGGTGCGCGCTATGACGTGCTCGCGCCGCCGTTGATGTCGCTCGGAGAGGTGCTGCGGGAAAAATGTGGACTCCGCGGTTTGAAGCACGGTTGCCAACAAGGAGGATGCGGCGCCTGTTCCGTCCAGGTGGAGGGCCAGTTAGTTCCGGCCTGTTTGCTACCTGTAGCTCGAGCGAACGACAAATCGATTGAAACCATTGAAGGATTGGCTCAGGGCGAAAAGCTTCATCCGATCCAGGAAGCGTTTGTGTCGTGTTACGCGACTCAGTGCGGCTTTTGCACCGCCGGAATGATAATGGCGACAAAAGCACTGCTGGAAAGCAATCCTTCGCCAACCCGAGAAGAAGTTTTGGTCGCACTCAGCGGGAACGTATGTCGATGCACCGGTTATCTTCCGATCGTGGACGCCGTCTTGGTTGCCGCCAGAAACGCGCGATCACCCGAGCCGGCGGTAGGAACAAGCTCCCGACTTCACGAAGCCTTCGGCGACGCTGGGTCGACGACGTTTTCGAACCAAAGTGGAGGGCGGGCCGAAGCGTAGCGGCGGCACCCCTGACCGTAAAAGAATTGGCGAGCTATGTTACCATGAACCACCGCCTGGAAAACCTTTTACCTGTCCAAGATGTTCGATTGGATGGCGACGTTGATCAAAAAGGCTTGCGCGAAGTCGGCTTATCAACTCCCCGGCGGGATGCTATATCACATGTTACCGGCCGGACAGTTTATTTCGAAGACGTCACCTTTCCGGGGATGTTGCATTTGAAAATGGTGAGAAGTCCGCATCATCACGCGCGAATTCTAGGAATTGATTTTTCTGAGGCTGAAAAAACTCCCGGATTTGTCCGACTCATCACCCACCGAGACGTTCCATCCAACTATTATACAATTCTCCGATTGATCGGTATTGAACCGAACGATGAACCGGTTTTGGCGGATGATCGCGTGGTCTACTGGGGTGAACCAATCGCTGCGATTTTGGCCGAGAGCCCGCAAGCCGCCGCGATCGCGGCATCCAGGGTGAAAGTCGAGTTCGAACCACTCGAAGCCGTGTTCGATGTGGAGGAGGCGCTGAAGCCCGGAGCGCCAATTGTTACTCGCCAGGGATTCAACTACTTCCGCTACGAGGGACATCACTGCCGCCGAGTGCGGTTCGGCGACGTTGATCAAGGTTTCGCGAATGCCGACCTGATCATTGAACGCCGTTGGGATACGTCGCCGATTGAGCATGCTCCGATGGAGACAACCGGGTGCATTGCCAAGCCCAATGGAGATGGCAGATTCACCGTTTACACGAACACGCAAGCGCTCTATTTCTCGCTCGATAACACCGCGCTGATTCTCGGTATCCCAGCCGGTCGCCTGCATTTTGTCGGCGGTACTGTGGGCGGAGGATTCGGCGGGAAAGTGGACGTGATTGTGGAGCCGATCGCTACGCTAGGGGCGATGTTGACCGGTCGGCCAGTGAAATTCGTCTACACGCGAGAGGAAGAGATGCGGATCTCATCCACGCGGGCAGCCGAACGACTTTATATCAAAGACGGTGTCATGCGTGATGGCCGAATAGTTGCCCGACAGATCACGCTTTACGTTGACGCTGGAGCTTACTCCCGACACAGTCCTTATGGGACCACCAAGGCGGCAGCTCATATGCCAGGCCCGTACACAATTCCAAATGTTTGGGTAGACGCTTACTGCGTGTACACCAACCGGCAACCTTCCAGCGCGATGCGCGGATTTGGTGTCACCCTGGGGGATTTCGCGATCGAGTCGCAGATGGAGGTCATCGCGCACGAGCTCCGAATCGATCCTCTCCGTTTCCGGCTGATCAACGCTTATCGCGATGGTGATATGAAGGCGCATCGAAAACGAGTCGAAGGAGCAGCGCTGGTGGAAGTGATTCAGAAGGCTGCGGAACTGGTCGAGCAAAAATTAGATCCAGACCTGGCGGCAATGAGTTCTGCGACTCGCTAAACTTCTAAACTAATTTCCTATGGCAATAGTCAAAGGTCGCGGGTTTGCTTCAGTTAACTATCCGACCGGCATGAACCTGGGAGGGGACCCGACTCAGGCTCTCATTCATTGTACGACGCTTGGAGATTTTGTGATTACCCTTTCCAGCGTTGATCTCGGTCAAGGTATCAAAACCGTCGGTGCCCAGATCGGCGCTGAGACACTTGGGGTACCGGTTGAATCGGTTCGACTCGATCTGGGCGATACTGACACTGGTCCTCATTGTATGGGCACATTTGCTAGCCGGCTCACCCATCGAGCCGGCAACGCAATTATCATGGCAGCGAAGGAAGCGCGACAAACCATGCTCGAGGTGGCAGCGGAGGAATTGGAAGTCAATGCGACCGATCTTGAAACTGATGGACGCGGGCGCATTCAGGTGGTCGGAGCGCCATCTCGATCTATTTCCGTAATGGACGTCGCGCTGGCAGCTCATTTTAAGCATGGAAAAACAATCTCTGGCCGCGGCATCTACATGAAGCCGAAGAGTGAACCGGTTCCGGAAACCGGAGAAATGGACCCGGATTCAGCCCAGGCTCATGCCTGTACAGTAGCCGACGTTGAAGTTGATACCGAGACCGGCGAAGTACGCGTGGTCCGGCTAATCAGTGCTTACGAGATCGGACGCGCGATCAATCCCAACATGGCGCGACAACAGATTATTGGCGGCGCCTGGATGGGAATCTCGCATACTCTCTTTGAGACGACCGCGCCATATTATCCGAGTCAGGAGCATGCCCCTGGAGATTTTAATGAATATCTGATGCCGGCGTTGGGTGAACTCACCGAGGTCGACGGCGCGATTCTCCAACGGCCCTCCAGCACAGGCCCATTCGGAGCCAAAGGGTTAGGCGAAATGACAGCCAATCCTCCCATCGGAGCTATCGCTAATGCGATCTTTAACGCCACCGGAGTGCGAATATATCATTTACCGATAACTCCGGAGCGCGTTCTTCGAGGTATTGAGGCGCTCTTACACTAGATGTCTCTCCCTCACTCGATTCAGGAACTTGGTGAGCTGCTCGCGGGTCAGAAATATCTGGCTGACCAAGGACTGGCCACCGCGTTGTTTCTCGCGTTACAGATGGGAAGACCGCTTCTGTTGGAAGGGTCACCGGGAGTGGGTAAGACTGAAGTCGCCAAGGCGTTGGCGGGCGCATTCGGGAAGCGGTTGATTCGGTTGCAGTGTTATGAGGGGATCGATGTTTCCCAGGCGTTGTACGAGTGGGATTTTGCTCGCCAAATGGTGGCAATCCGAGCGGCAGAAATCACCGCCACTGGACCGGTTTCCGTATCAGAGCAATTATTCTCGCGCCGTTTTCTGCTCGAGCGCCCGCTGCTAGCCGCATTGCAGGCCGGCTCCTCTGCGGTGCTGCTCATCGATGAAATCGATCGCGCTGACGACGAGTTCGAGGCGTTTTTGCTCGAGTTCCTGGCTGAATTTCAAATCACAATTCCCGAGTTGGGAACTGTCTCAGCCCAGACTCCGCCAGTAGTGATCCTGACCTCAAATCGAACTCGAGAAATGCACGATGCATTGAAACGACGCTGCTTCTATCATTGGATCGATTATCCAGCCCAGTCTCGGGAAAAGGAAATCATCCTTTTGCGTGCGCCTGAGGTAGAGGCCCTGCTCGCGGAAAAGGTAGTAGCGGCAGTCGCCCGAATGCGTGAATTGGCTCTACTTAAGAAGCCGGGGATTGCTGAATCGATTGATTGGGCGAGCGGATTACAGCGATTGCAGGTCCGGGATCTGGAAGACGGCGCCGTTAATCAAACGCTTGGGCTGGTACTCAAAGAACGCGACGATCTCGTGCATGTCTTGGAGGAGAAAGTGCTTGGCGGCTAATACCCGCTCTGGCCCTGAGTCAAGAATGGCTTCCGATAGTAATATTGGTTTGGATTTTTTCTTGGGTTTTGGACGAGCCCTGCGAGCTGAGGGGTTGCAGCTCGGATCAGCCGAAATCCAACTCTTTACCAGGGCGCTGGCAAAGGCCGAAGTGAAGAGTCTGCGCGACATCTATTGGGTCGGCCGGATTTGCCTGACTGCTTCACCCGAGCAGATTCCGATTTACGACCGCGTCTTTCAACAATGGTTCCAAAATATGGGAGACGCGCTTTTTCCAGCGGCGCTTGCGCTTCATCACGAGGAATCACCTCCGGCTATTCCTCAACCGGAAACCGTCACCATAGAAGTGCCAAAAAAATCGGGACCTACTTCCGGACTAGCGGCCGCTTCGGGGGAGCGCCTGGGACAAAAGCGGATCCACCCGCCGGATATGGACGAATTTTCGACCATGCAGTCTATCACTGCCTCTCTTAATGCCTCTCCGCCCTTACGCCGCAGCCGTCGATTCCGAGCACGGGGCAGAAGCGGACCACTTCATCTTCGGCGGATTCTTCGGACATCGTACCGTACCGGCGGAGAGTTTTTCCGCCTGATCCGTTCGCGGCGTCTGACCAGAGTCCGGCCATTGGTGCTGCTCATCGATGTCTCAAAATCAATGGCGGCACACTCGCGCGCTTTTACGCAATTCGCTCGGGCTGCTTCGCGCCGAAAAGGTAGAACCGAGGTGTTATGCTTTGGGACCCGACTAACTGCGGTGACCAAACTGCTGAGACCCGGCGATGCCGCCGCCGCGTTAGAGCGGACCGCCGCCGCGGTGCAAGATTGGGACGGTGGAACGCGATTGAGCGACGCTCTCGAAGAGCTTTTCCGATCACCGCGTCAGACCCAGTCGGTTCGAGGCGCTATCGTCATTCTCTTGTCGGATGGGCTCGAGAGAGGCTCGTGCGAAATAATGGCAAAAAACTTCGGGCGTCTCTCCCGTTTGGCCCATCGGTTGATCTGGATCAATCCTTTGTGCGTTGATCCCCTCTTTGAACCCCGAGCAGCCGCAATTCGAGCAATTTTGCCTTTCGTGGACAAAGTCTACGGGTGTCAGGATTTAGATGATGTTGCGGGCATTGTTCCGGATCTATTCGCCGAGAACTGAACCGCCGAGGTAGCCACGCTATGGAAATCGTCGATGCTCATCACCACATTTGGCAGATGAAGAATTTGCCTTGGCTCGTGGGCGAACCAGTCCCAAGGATATTCGGCGAATACGACTCGATCCGGCGTGATTACCCGATCGAGGAGTATCTAACGGATATCCGTAAGTGTGGGGTGAGTAAGACTGTCTACGTCCAGGTAAACTGGATTCCCAATCAGGAATTAGACGAGACCCGCTGGGTACAAGGCGTTGCCAATAAATTCGGTTACCCGAATGCGATTGTTGGTTTTGCCGATCTGGCCAAATCGGACGTTGAACAAACGTTGGCGGCTCATCTCGAAAGCCCTCTCTTTCGCGGAGTCCGGCAGCAGTTGCATTGGCACACCAATGCGCAGTACCGATTTGCCAGTCGTCCCGATCTGATGAATGACAGCCAATGGAGGCGTGGCTTTGCTCTGCTGGAAAAGCTCGGATTGATTTTTGAACTCCAAGTTTTTGCCTCGCAAATGGCAGATGGAGCAATATTGGCCGCAGACTTTCCAGAAACAACTATCGTCCTCGAACACTGTGGGATGTTGGAAGATCGCTCCGAGGCCGGCTGGAACGAATGGCGTACCGGTATGCAACTCCTGGCTAAGAACCCGAATGTGTACACAAAAATCTCCGGTCTGGGCACTTTTTTACATCGTTTCGACCGTGATGCGATCCGGTCAGTGATTCTGGAAACGATCGAAATTTTTGGTGCAGGTCGTTGCATGTTCGGAAGTAATTTTCCGATTGAAAAGATCTGGACGGATTACCCAACACTCTTTTATGGCATTGCCTCGATTCTGGACGAGCTAAATGGCAGCGAAAAGGCGGCGGTGTTGGGTGATACCGCGAAACAAATCTATCGTCCGGCTTGAGACTAGCCCGCAATGAGCTCGTCGCTTTGGGTTTTAGGTGATTTTGCGGGCGAGCGGCAAAATATGGTTAAAAGATCGACCCTGAAGGATCAGATCAAGGCACTCCTGATTAAACGGATTCTTGAAGGAGTATACCGGAGCGGCGATCGATTGGTTGAGCTCAGGATCGCACGAGAGATGGGAACGAGCCAGGCGCCAGTTCGCGAGGCACTTCGCGAACTCGCTAGTCTACGATTGGTCGAAAATGTCCCCCACAAAGGGACGAGAGTACGGAGTCTAGGAAAGCAGGAGCTTCTGGAGACCTTTTTGGTTCGAGGAGCGTTGGAAGAGTGTGCAACCCGACTAGCTACGCCGAAGCTGAAAACGGCTTTGGCGCCCTTAAGAGCGGCCATCAAGGAGATGGTCTTAGCCGCCAAACAGAAGGATTTAAAAAAAGTCGTCGAGGCGAGTATTCGTTTCCATCGCTTAATTGTCGAGGCGGCTGGTAATCGGATACTTCTCGACACCTGGTTATCTTTGCATATCGAGACCCACAGTCTGGTGACGCTGTTGCAATCGCAGCTGGATCTTGCGTCGGTCGCTCGCTCCCATCAAGCGATCGTTGATGCCATCGCAACCGGTGATAGCGAGATGGCCGCGAGGGTTGCACGGGATCATCAGAATTTCTATCTCGTTCACACCGCCGAACATGACTCTGCGCTCGGAAACGAGCGGTAGGGCGAAACCCGACTCCGCCAAGCCTACGTCGCGGCTCAGTTCTATGATCTTGCACACGCTGATTGTCAGGGCGCGCCGTAGTCTGCGAAGGCGGCAGATCCAGCGAAGGCAGGATCTGTGAGCCTGGCGTGATGTAGGAATCAGCGCCGCCTGTTCGCTGTCGTTAGTCTTACACGTTGGTGAAGCGACCGTAACGCGTCGTATCAGCATCACGCCTCGGTATCCATCGCTTCAGGCTCAACAGATCCTGCCTTCACTGGATCTGTGTCGCCCCTACCATCATGTGATCCGAACAACGACTCCAACGTAGGATACAGAGCCGCTGGACCAGCGATCACGCGATTCCCTTTCCACAGCCCGTCATCCGAAAGAAAGTCGTTGATCCTACCGCCGGCAGCCTGGACGATGGCGAGAGCGCCTAGACAATCCCAGGAATTGATATGTGGCTCAACATATCCGATCAGACGCCCGCACGCGACATAGCAAAGCGTCAATGCACCCGAACCTTCGCGATGGAACATCGCCCCGGCTTGGAGCAGCCGGGAAAAGACCGGCAGAAATTCCTCCGGTCGCACCCGCGGCGAGTAGCCCACTCCGACAATGCCATCCGTCAAGCGAGTCGCTGTGCTTAGTCGGATTGGCCGTCCATTCAGAGTGGCCCCGATATGGCGTCCGCCAGCGAACAGTTCCCCACGTGCCGGACTGTAGACAAAGCCCATTTCCAACCTGCTATTAAGCACAAAAGCGATCGACAAGCACCAGCCGCTCAAACCGCTAATAAATGGTTGCGTTCCATCGATCGGATCGACTACCCAAATCCCTTGACCGGAAGAGAACTCCGTGCGCCCGGTTTCTTCGCCGAGAAAAGCGTCTTGTGGGAAACGAGCGCTGATTCGATCGCGAATAAGCAACTCCGTGTTGAGATCCGCTTCGCTGGCCATATCCTGTTGGCCTTTGCTATGCACGACTAGCGTGTCAAACCGGCGAAAATAACTGAGAGCGACTTCGCCGGCTTGTTGAGTGAGCTTGGAAGCGAAATCGAAGCGCTCTGGGATAGATGAACCGTTCATAAGCCTTTCGATAATGGAATACTAAAAAGGAGGCCGGGGAGTCAGTTTTCCTTCCAGAGCCAAGCGGCGCCACGCACGCCGCTTGAATCGCCATGCAGTGCCTTGCGAATCGGTGTTTCGAATACCGTCGAGAAAGTGTATTGCGCTAATTCCAGCGGAAGATCGGTATAGAGTTCATCCACGTTGGACATCCCGCCGCCGATTACGAGAATGTCCGGATCGAGTGCGTTGACGACCAGTGACAGCCCACGCGCCAGCCGATTAATATAACGGCGCCAAACCAACCGAGCGAGGCGATCCCCCTTGCGCATTTCTTCGATAATGGCGTTCGCCACCAGTTCTCTTTCAGTGTGACGAGCATAATCAGCCTGGAAACCGCGTCCGGAGACCCAGCTCGCGAGACAACCATGTTTGCCGCAGAAGCAAGGCGGTCCTGGGATCTCGGTGACATCCTGGATCGGCAACGGATTGTGACCCCACTCGCCCGCGCTATTGTTTGGTCCATGATGCGCCCGCCCGCCGACGGCAATGCCGGCGCCCGCGCTGCTGCCGAGGATGACCGCAAAGACAACGTTGTAGCCCGCGCCCGCTCCATCGACCGCCTCAGAGGCGGCCAAGCAATCGGCATCGTTCTCAACCCGGATCTCGCGTCCCAGAGCGGCGCGAAGGTCTTTTTCAACCGGTCGGCCAATTAGCCAGGTTGAACTCGCTCCTTTGCCCAGGCGTGACTTCGGTTCCAGTGATCCGGGTATACCGATACCAACGCTACCGGTCTGCCCCATCTCCCGCTCGATGCGTTCGACTAAGTTGGCGATTACTCCGATGCAACCGTGATAATCGTGACGGGGCGTGTCCTGGCGCAACCGGATCATCTCTTTACCTTCTTTCGTCAGGGCAACGCCTTCGATCTTGGTGCCACCCCAGTCGATGCCGATGAACATATATGCTCTCGCAGTTTGTTTTCTTCAGACACCGAACGCTGGTGTCGGCGGGATTTTCAAGGATTAGCCATTGATTCGAAATAGCAGCTCCCGGTCTTGCGAAAAATCAGCGAGAAAGGGCAGACTAGCAGCCCCCAGCACGCGAGCATCGCTGCCGATCATACCTTCGACGATGTCTACTGCAGCGACGCCCTGCGTCTCCATCCGTCCAAATTTTTCGCAGGTCTTTTTAACGATGGCGGAACGTACTGATCTCGGGAAAGCGCCGTCGATCACAATCGCCTCGAAATCGATCACCGAAATAGCCGAAACAATTGCCACACTGAGACTGTCCGTTGCTCGCTCGATCCATCCGTCCAAAGTCGAGCCGACCTCGCTCCAATCGTCGGATGAGCGCCACAAAATTGAAGGGTCCTTGCCTTCACTCCTCATCATATTCTCAAGCAGGTAGAGGGAGGCGCAACGAATCAGACTCTGGGGGGCGCGGCCGCCCGAGAGGTCGGGCACGAGAATCGAGCCGAAAGCCCCGGCGTACCCGGTACGTCCAGGATAGAGACTGCCGTTCAGAACGACGCCCCCTCCAATCAGCGTTGCAATAAAGACATAAAGAAAATTTGCGTACCGCGCGCCGCTGCCAAATGCGAGTTCCGCTCCACCGGCCGCCGTAGCGTCGTTGCAGAAGTGGACTGGCCAGGGAACGAGCCTTTCGACACTCGTTCTAACGTCGTAGGCGCGCCAAGCCTCCAGGGTCTCGTGCGGCGCCCCCACTTCTTCCTCCCAGCCCCACATTTCGAAGGGTGCCGCTATGCCGAGTCCGCAGATTCTTCCCAGTTGCTGTTTGCTCAGATCCGTTGTGACCTCCGAAACGCCTGATCGGATGAATTGTTCGAGCGCTTTCGGCGCCGGATAGGCGTACGTCGTCCGCACCAATCGCCGAACCGTACCGACAAAATCCATGAGGACCAGTTCCGCACTCCGCCGTCCAAACTTGAAGCCGATTGAGAATGCGCCTTCCGGATTCAACGACATCGGAATGGTGGGTTGGCCGACCTTGCCGCGCATCGGTTCCTTGCGAATCAACAATCCGTCATCTTCGAGCTGTTTCATGATTACCGAGCTGGTCTGCGTTGACAGTCCGGTGCGTCGCCCGATCTCGGTTTTCGAGAGACTTCCATACCGGCGGACGAGCGAAAGAACCAAGCTCTTATTGTAAAGTTTGACGCCGGATTGATTGGTGCCGCGGCTCGTGGCCGCAATGTCCGGAAAGATCAAAGGCGCTGGGGATGCCGAATCGCGCATGTTCTTCGCTCAGCTCCACCGGCTAGTGGCCGACCTCAACGACGACTCCAACTGTAGTGACCGGAATGGGTTTGATCTCGCCGGCGGTTAAAAAGCTAGAAGGGGAAGCGCGCTGGGTCAATAATAAATCATGCCGATTTATTTAAATTGACACGATTTTACTCCAATTCCACACTGTTTCGGATTTAGGCTTCACCCTGAACCGGTATCCTAATATCCAAATCCCCCCCCAAGATTCTGACCACGAGCTGTCCTTTTAAGACGTTGCTCAAAGTTTCTCATCAATCGGAATAACCCCAACCCCCCGGAGTAAAATAAATTACATGCGTACTGGTACTACTTGCGCCGCAGCGCTACGCGCCGCCAGACTCAATAACGGTCGGACTGATAACAGGACCGAACGACAAATCCAAACGGGCTCCAGCCGCACGTCGCGCGGTAGCCGAGCAGGTCTACCAATTGCCTTTGCTGCCGTGGCAGTGGCTGGAGTCTTGGGCGGCGCCGGGCCATCGGCGAACGCCGCACCCAGCGATCAAATAACCATCGGATTGGTCACTAAAACGGAGGTGAATCCATTCTTCGTCAAAATGCGGCAAGCGGCCACAGCTGAGGCCGAGAAACAGGGCGCAAAGTTGATCGCGCGATTTGGTAAATTCGACGGCGACAATGAGGGCCAGGTGGCTGCTGTGGAAGACCTCATCAGTGCCGGTGTGAAAGGCATCTTGATTACGCCGAATAACTCGACCGGAATGCTCGGAATCATTAAGAAGGCTCGGGACAAAGGCATTCTCGTCATCGCTCTCGACACTGCCACGGATCCGGCCGACGCCGTCGATGCAACCCTGGCCACAGACAATTTCGAGGCAGGAGTATTACAGGGGCAATACGCTAAAAAGGCGCTTGGCAGCAAGGCTCCTAAGCTTGCAATGCTTGATGGTTCCCCTGGTGGAACCGTCGACGTACAGCGGCATAACGGCTTCCTGAAAGGGTTTGGCTTGAAGGAAGGTGATCCGGCAATTGTTGGTAAACAGATTACGCACGGCGCTCAGGACGAAGGCCAGACCGCAATGGAAAATCTCCTCACTGCTCACCCTGACATTAACGTGGTGTATACGATCAATGAGCCGTCCGCCGAGGGTGCCTACGCCGCAATCAAAGCGCGCGGCAAATTGAAAGACATTGTTTTAACTTCGATCGATGGAGGTCGTCTCGGCGTTCAATACGTTAAGGACGGAAAAATAGCCGCGACAGTCATGCAATTCCCGAAGATCATGGCTACTAGGGGAGTTGACTACGTAGTCGACTATGTGAAGTCCGGAAAGAAGCCGAGCGGATTCGTCAACACCGGTGCGAAGTTAATCACCGACAAACCTTTCTCTGGTCTTCCGTCACAAGATACGAAATGGGGTTTAGAGAATTGCTGGGGATTGGTCGCACCAACAGTTGCTCTGGACCAGCGCGTCGTGTCAGCAAATTAAGCTTCGGATTCTGGTCCTCGTTCTGTGCCTGGCTAGCCCGCAAACATCACACGGCGTATGCATCTTGCACGCTGATTGCGGGCTAGAAGGCTCTGTACGCGAAAAGGAAACGGATCAATGAGCGTAATGAGCGCAGCCAAACCGAACCGCGCAGCTGGTGCGTTCGGCCGGCTGGTCACGACTCCCACATTTGGCCCGCTGATCGTTTTAATAGCGTTCTGCGCCGTGTTCTCCGTGACCACGCGTACGTTCTGGGCGGCCGGTAATCTTTCGCTCGTAGTCCAGCAGAGCGTTATCGTGGGTACGCTGGCCATTGGCCAAACGATGATTATCCTTACCGCCGGGATCGATCTGGCCAATGGCGGCATCGCTGTCCTGGGAACGATCATCGCGGGGCGATTGGTTGCTCAGGAGCAAAATCCAGCGTTATCCCTCCTCTTTGCCCTCGTGCTTTGCACCTGCTTCGGATTGACCGCCGGAATGCTGGTCAGCCGCTTGATGTTGCCGCCCTTCATTGTGACTCTTGGTCTGCTTGGGATCGTTACGGCGATGACCCGCCTGGTGGCGCAGGGCGGCGCGTTTCCCGTTACCGATGACTTGCTTTCGTGGACCGGAAACGCCTTTGCAGTTGGCGATACTTCGATCACCTACGGCATGATCATCATGTTTTGTCTGTACCTGCTTGTCTGGTACCTGCTCACTCAGACCGCTTGGGGCCGCCACGTCTACGCGATCGGAAATAATCTTGAAGCCGCCCGGCTCGTCGGTATTCCTGTTCAAGCCAGGCTGCTCTCGGTCTACACATTTGCTGGTCTCCTTTACGGGATTGGGGCGTGGCTGGCATTGGGCCGTATTCCGAATGCTGATCCGAACGCCTTGCAGAATGCGAATCTCGACAGCATAACCGCGGTCGTGATTGGCGGAACCAGTCTATTTGGCGGACGCGGAAGTCTTTGGGGTACCCTGATCGGAACATTGATTGTGGCCGTCTTACGCAATGGATTGACCCTGACCGGGATCGACCCTCTTTGGCAGGACTTGGTAACTGGTATTCTCGTGATCAGTGCGGTCGCGTTGGATCAATTGTCAAGAAGGAGACAGCGATGAGCACAGAGCTTAAGAACAAGCCGTCGCTCCCATCGCGAGGAACGGTGGTCTTGGAGGCGCACGGTATCGTTAAACGTTACGGACACGTCACCGCACTTGCCGGCGCCGATTTAGAGTTACGGGCAGGAGAGGTGCTCGCGATCGTGGGCGACAACGGCGCCGGCAAGAGCACACTGATCAAAGTACTATGTGGTGCGGTTGTTCCTGATGCCGGAACAGTCCTACTGGACGGCACGCCGGTTCATTTTCGCAGCCCTCTGGACGCCCGCAGGTTAGGTATCGAGACCGTCTACCAGGATCTGGCTGTTGCTCCCGCCCTCGACATCGCGACGAACCTCTTCTTGGGCCGCGAGGTGCGCCGTAGCGGGCCGGTTGGTTCTTGGTTTCGGCTCCTGGATAAAGGGAGAATGAGGCGCGAAGCGCAGCGGGAAATGGATGAACTCAAATTCCATCTTCCATCGATTGACAGTGCGGTCGAGAAACTCTCAGGCGGACAACGCCAAGGCGTGGCGGTCGCTCGCGCGGCTATCTTCGCGCGTCGCTTGGTAATCATGGACGAACCGACGGCCGCGTTGGGCGTCCGTGAGTCCGGTCAGGTGCTCAATCTGATCCGCACGATCCGCGACCGGGGACTTCCGGTGATCCTCATCAGCCACGATATGCCGCACGTATTTGAGGTAGCGGACAGAATTCAGATCATGCGCCTTGGCCGGCGTGCTGCCCTCACCACGCCGCAAAGGCATACCATGTCGGAAGTAGTCGCCATCATGACGGGCGCGGCACGCGGTGACGAGTCGGTACCGGATTCAAACCAGACCAGCGGTTAAACCGGAAACAAAAACCGACCAATTCGCGTGCACCTCTCAACGAGGACGGAGCCTACCTCGGATAAGACGGCAGGAGAGGCTACGAATTAAATTCATTGATTCGCAGCCTGTCCGCCGTAGCTAACGACTACTTGGTCGAACCATGACGCATCCGCAAGCTTTCTTCGGTTGCGCCGCGCTAAAGGCGGAGCGAAGGAGGATCCATTAGTGTCCATTCGTGGTTAAAGAACTTTGATTCCTTCTCTCATGGAAAATTCTTCACAAATCTCCCGTGTTGGTGTTGTTGGTACTGGTCTAATGGGCTCCGGAATTGCCGCGGTATTTGCCGCGGTTGGGCGCACGGTGTTTCTGTTCGACAAAGATCCGAAGCGCCTGGACGAGGCCACAAAGAGAATTGTCGGGATCTACGAAGAAATGCGTGGAGCCGGGCTGACCTCTCTTTCTCAGGCCGAGATATTATCGCACATCAAACCGGTTTCTGAGTTAGCTGATCTAAGGACAGTTGAATTTATCATCGAAGCCGTACCAGAAGTGCTCGAGATCAAGCAAGCGTTGTATCGAGAATTGGAAACAATGGTGGCGGAGCGGGTGATTCTCGCGAGTAACACTTCAGGTTTTATGCCGTCCAAGCTTTCCGAGTTTCTCGCTCATCCAGACCGGTTCATTGTCGCGCATTTTTGGAATCCGCCTCACGCCATTCCATTGGTTGAGGTGGTTCCGTCGCAGCACACATCGGCTGCGGTTGTGGAGCGAACAATTGCGCTGCTACGGGAGTCTCGAGCGGAGCCGGTTTTGGTGGAGAAAGAAATTCCTGGATTCATTGGCAACCGGCTCCAGTACGCGATGTTGCGAGAAGCACTAGCTATTGTTCGCTCCGGAGCGGCTTCGCCGGAAGCTGTCGATACTGTGATGAAGGCGTCGTTGGGTCGTCGGTACGCCACCGTTGGACCACTGGAAACCGCGGATCTTGGCGGGTTGGATACGTTCCTCACCATAGCGTCACATCTGATGCCCGAACTGGCTAAGGACGAAGATGTGCTTGAGCTCATGCGCATCCGAGTGGAGGCGGGAGACACCGGCTTACGTTCTGGTAAAGGATTTTATCCCTGGCCGCCTGAGCGAGCAGATCAAGTTATCAAACGACGCAATGCCGATCTCCTGAGACGCCGGCTCGCGGATTTAGGATGATGATTCAGACGATGACCCAATGAATGGCAATCTGGGTAGATGGCAAACCGCTTTTGTAAGAATACGAGGAAATGAAAAATCCACAGACGCCAGCGGACCTCCGGCAACTGTTTCTCGCTACCGGCCAGTACGGTATTCACCGCGGGAACCAGCTGAAAGAATTGCTGTGGGTGAAAAAACGCCTCCGCAAATTCCTGGGTATACCAAGTCGAGCTGGTAATTTCCGCACCGCGGAATCTGTGATTGGATTCCTGCAACCAGCGTACTAGTAAAGGATGGATTCTTTGTCTGAACGAAGTTCTGGCCCCGCGCTTTCGGATTTTCTAACCCTCGCCGATTTCGAATCGACGGCACGGCAAGTGATGGCTCATCCGGTTTACGAATATGTAGCCGGTGGCGCCGGCGACGAGATCAGCTTGCGAGCGAATCAAACGGCCTTTGAAGAGATTTTTCTCTTGCCGCGTGCGCTCCGCAGCGTTACTCCCGTCAACCCCAGTACCACGCTTTTCGGTACCAAGTTGTCAGCACCGGTTCTACTGGCGCCGGTTGCCTATCAGCGCATGATGCATCCGGAAGGAGAACTGGCGACTGTCCGTGGGGCTGGGACAATGGGCGCTCCGGTGGTTGTCAGTACCAACACGACTGTCGCAATCGAGGAATTAGCCGCGGTGGCAAAAGCTCCACTCTGGTTCCAGCTCTACTTCCAGAAAGATCGAACGTTTACCCAGGAGCTGATTGAGCGGCTGGAAACGGCCGGTTGCCAAGCTCTATGCGTTACTGTTGATACGCCGGTGCTTGGCGTCCGAACGCGCCAGCTCCGCGCTGACTTTAGATTGCCCCCGGAACTGAAACTCCCGCACAGTCTCGGGCAGCTTCACCGGGCAGGAAATACCCCGGATTTTGGCGCGTACTCGAATGTCACCTGGCCAGATATTGACTGGCTGCGGTCAATTACGAAAATGAAACTTGTGCTCAAGGGCATCCTCCATCCGGAAGACGCGGAGGAAGCTCTTCATCACCAGGTTGACGGGATTGTCGTTTCCAACCATGGAGCGAGAAATCTGGACACCGTACTACCGACAATCGAGGCTCTCCCAGGCATCACTGAACGCGTCGCCGGTAGAATTCCTGTTCTCGTCGACGGAGGCATTCGTCGAGGCACTGACGTCCTGAAAAGTCTCGCTCGCGGTGCTACCGCCGTATTGATCGGGCGTTCCTATATCTACGCACTGAGTATTGGCGGATCTGAAGGAGTCGCCCATTGTCTGCGTCTCTTACGTACGGAATTCGAGTATGCTATGGCTCTGGTCGGAGTAGCGTCAATTGCGGAATTGGACCGCGCCATCGAATGGCGTTCGGCCTCTTTGCCATAGAATCTCAGAGTAGCCTCATCTGCTGACTCGCTCACGCGGGAACAATGGAGTATTGAGAAAGGAAAAGCTCTCGCTCTTCATCGAACTGGGGGCGCGAACTTGAAACTAGGAATCTCTCTACCCAAGACATACCCGGTTTTAATGGTGCCATGAGCGGGAACAAATTTCAGGTCGGGCCTTCCGTTGACGGCATAGAGGGCCCTTTCTCTGGCAGCGGAATCATTTCGGATTTGAAATGCCCATCCGAGAAGAGCCTTCACTCGAAACGCTGTAAGAGGCCCGGAAGTACCGACGGGAACCCCAGTTCCACAAAAACCAACCGAAGCGGTCAGTCCAAATACTATCAGAGCCAGCGGCAACCGAAGCGATAAAATAGTTCTCATTCCTTTTCTTGGCTTGATCCTTTTACTAATCATTCGCTAATCCCAGCGAGACCAGAAGAGATCGGTCGACAACTGGTTTCACTCTCTGGCATTGGTCGACCTGGAACGTCTGTATTCCGAACGCCGTATCTTGGCCGAGATACCCATCGACGACGCCAGCGTAGTAGCCACGATCGCGTAGGGCAATCTGGACCCTTCTGACGATCGCAGCGTTACTGTGATCCATCGGGTGCGACAACGACAGCGGCACCTGCTCGCTGGTACACGCTCCCAGAGAAACAGCGGTTCCGACCAAAAGTATAAGCCGAGGTATTCCTGCCATATTTTTCTTGTTTCACTCTTCTTTGTTCGTTACCACGCAAAAAACCTCGCCGCAATCGTCTTAGCCGATGCAGCTATGATCGCCGGAAACATCCCGATTCTGATGTAAATTTCCAACGATAATCCTATCGTGGATGCGAACTGGATGCGGGAGAAAAGAGTACGTCCACAAAATACGCTCTTACCTTTCTCTATCGGCCATACCAAAAAACGCCTGTGCTCAGCGGTAAGACCTGATCACCTTTTGCGTGAGTGTACCAGAAGCGCTGCAGCAGATTCTAATTTCACTTCGCTGTTTCTGTCTTGAGGACGATCGCGGCGCTCTCCGTGTCGAGAGCGAAGCGCAATTCTCCGTAGCGGTTTTCTGTCCTGGGCACGCCGTTAGAGTTGCCATTGGGTTCTTCAGCAAATTCAACCTGGAACCTGCCTTTCCAAACTTTCCCAGTTCGCTCCGTGATCTCGACCATCCAGATATCGGCACAACCAACGGCGGACGCATCGCCATTTCTGGCGTCCAGATGCTCCGCCGGGAGCTGGCTTGCGGTCTCGATAAAGGCGGCGGTAAGAAAATCCTGGAAGTCGGCGTCTTCTAAGTGTTCCAGGATTTCCGGGATAATCATTGATGTCGGGATATTTAGAACCATGGCTGCTAATTCCTTGCTGAATCGATCCTAAGACCGACGCGTCTGACAATTCTTTGCGACGACTAACATCTCGCTTCCTCGAGCCAATCCGATGCGATCTTTGTTTCTTTCATTCGTCCGGCCTTAGATTCCCTGTATGTCTTTGGTTAGAACAGGAACCGAGGTCTGGGAATTGTATCCTGGAGCAACTTCATTTCCAGGATCTGAAGGGATATTTGTTTTCGACTCGTCCGAGCTATAAATTAATCATCCTCAGGGAGTCAGAAACAAACACTATTCTGAACAATAGAGCTATCTTCGTTCGATGATAGTTTTCTTCTTTGAGTACTGAAGCCGCGATTACCTCTGGCCTTCGAAGCGCCCGCCGAAAGCCGGGCGCTTGCGGATATTGGGAATCCTGATGACGCATCTGACGGTTTGATTATCTGGATGGGGTAGGAGCTGTCAATCTAAAGAAACGCTTCCGAATGAAACGACTAATCATATTCGACATCCTCCGAGGCATCTTCTTGTTGATGATGATCGTTGATCATTCGCCATCGCAGCTTCGGTTTTTTACCGATCAGCCGATCGGCTTTTTCTCGACCGCCGAAGGTTTCGTGTTTGTTTCAGCGTTTTTGGCCGGCATGCTTTTTCGCCGGCGTGCCGATGAGTTAGGGTTTGCCGCGGCCCGGTCAGCTACGGTGAGTCGAGCATTGCGCATTTATCGCGCGCATTTGCTGACAGTTTCTTTTGCCTTTGTTATTGGCAGCTTTTTCTTGGGTGAGTTTGCGGGAGTTGGCGATTTGCTCGATCAGTATTTGAAAAATCCGGCGGCAGGACTCGTTGGGTCTGCTATTCTGTTGTTTCGGCCGCCGTTGATGGACATCCTCCCAATGTATATCTGGTTTTCGTTGTTAACACCGTTGGCATTCTTAGCGGCGAAGCGGTGGGGATGGAAAGCCGTAATTTATACGAGTCTTGCCGTGTGGCTTATCTCGCAGACGCGAGTGAGAGACTTGTTAGTAACTGCTTCCAGAGGCATTCCTTATGTAGAACTTGGACCATTTGATATCCTCGCTTGGCAGCTCCTTTGGATCAGTGGTCTATTCTTTGGTCAGCGCTTTCAAGGCGGCGCCGTGGTTACTCATCTACCCAGCTCGCTTCAGCGCGTCTTGCTGGCGCTGGTCATTGCATTTCTCGGCTGGCGATGGGGATCGATCTACCTGGGGGCGGATTTAACTAACCAAACTTGGTTGCTTGACAAATGGCACCTCGGACCACTCCGGCTCATTAACTTTTTTGCGACTGGTTGGCTTATCTCTAAATTGCTGAAACGGTTTGAATGTCGACAAGCTCCCCTTCGCCCATTGGCACTGATTGGTCGGCATATGCTTCCGGTCTTTTGCTGCCAAATTTGTCTTTCGGTTTTATTGATTGGTCTGGTCGAACCACTCAAAGACCGAGAGCCGATAGCCTCTGTCCTCGTGCTTTGTCAATTACTTTCAGCCTTCCTGCTCGCTTGGCTCTTCGAGTGGGTCTCCCAGAGTAAAAATTCTATGGCCGTACGGCCGAGAGCGTTTGCGACTCACCGGAAGGTTCTAACCGCAGGAAGCTGAGTCATGGAGAGTACCTAGGATTCCCGAACGCCCGTTCCGCAATGCGCATTTCATTCACTTCTCGTACGGTACGTATTCCGGAAACCATCGACTCTCTCCCAACTTTTTACGTAGCGCCTCCGGTTCCGATTTGGGAGCTAGCCCTTCTTCTTGAGCCTTTTGTCCAACCGAATAGGCAATATCGAAAGCAACTTCTCGGATAGTTTTCACTCTCGGCAGCAGAGAGCTGGTAGGATCTTGCAATGCCGGTGAATGATTCCCGAGGGTTTTGGCCGCGGCGAGCAGCATTTTGTCGGTAACTCTGCGGGCACGTGAACCGACGACTCCCAGGCCGACCGCCGGAAAAATGAACACGTTGTTGCATTGAGCGATCTCAATGGTTTTTCCGTCGTATTTAACCGGCGCAAAAGGTGATCCAGTCGCGACCAGAGCCCGACCTTCCGTCCAGGTGATGAGGTCGGAAGGTTCCGCTTCGGAACGGCTGGTCGGATTTGATAGCGGAAAGATAATTGGCCGATCGGTTTTTTTGGCCATTTCGCGAACAATCTGCTCGCTGAAGATTCCTTTCACGGTGGACAAACCAATCAGCGCGGTTGTGTCGACTTTGCCGATTACTTCGGCCAAACTGATCTGACCCTTCTGATTGCGTGGCCAATTTGAGATTTCTTCGGGCGATCGGGCGTAGATTTTCTGCTCATCCGAGAGGTCTCGGCGATCGCTATCTATTAATCCATCTTTGTCGACGATCCAAAAGCGAGCGAGCGCTTCCTGTTCCGAAAGACCTTCTTCAACCATCGCGGCGCGGAGGTAATCGGCAACGCCAATGGCAGCCGAACCAGCGCCGACGAAAACTATCTGATGCTCCTTAATATTTTTTCCCGCAACCTTGGAAGCACCGGCGATGCATCCCAGAACTACCGCGGCGGTTCCCTGGACGTCATCGTTAAAGGTCAGAAGTTGGTTCTGGTACCGTACCAACAACGGACGAGCATTAGGCGTGGCAAAATCCTCCCACTGTAGACAGGTCTGCGGGAGCTCCTTTTTTACCGCCTGCACGAAGCGGTCGACAAAATCAAGATACTCCCGCCCGGTTACTCTTTCATGGCGCCAGCCGAGATATTCCGGGTCGTTCAATTTAGGATGATTGTTCGTGCCGACATCCAGAATAATCGGGAGTGTCCGCGACGGATGAATTCCTCCGATCAAGGAGTAAAGCGAGAGCTTGCCAATTGGGATACCGAGACCACCTACTCCTTGATCCCCCAGTCCAAGGATGCGTTCACCATCGGTAACGACGATGACGTCTACTTCCGGGTTCGGACGATTGCGCAAGATTTCGGCGATCGAGTCGCGCAAGGGATAGGAAACGATGAGGCCACGCGGCCGCCGATAGATATGACTGAATTGCTGGCAGGCGAGGCCGACCGTAGGAGTGTAGACGATCGGCATCATCTCCTCTACATGATCAAGCATCAACCGGTAGAAGAGGGTCTCATTGGTATCTTGTAACTGACGTAAATAGATGTGGCGCTCGAGATCTGTTTCTTTGGCTTTAAAAGCTTCATAAGCGCGACCGACCTGTTGCTCGAGTGACTCGACACTCGGCGGCAACAACCCGTGCAGACCAAAAGTGGCTCGCTCATCATCGTCGAACGCCGTTCCTTTATTCCAGATTGGCGTGTCCAGCAGATCCATGCCGCCAAGTCCGGCGGGAACCTTAACTTTGCTCGAAGTTGGCATAGAGAACTTTCTTTGAGTGATTGTTGGCTAGCAGATAAGGAAAAGCGCTTTTTCATTACGCTGCTCCGCAAACGGCAATTGCAGCAGCAACCGGTAAAATAACACAGGTGCAGCGGGGAAGACTACCGCGATGACGCGAGGACCATCAGAAATAGGCATCCAATCCCAAAAAAAGCCGTCACGCCGTCGAGTCTCCCAGCAACTCTGCGCTTTCGGCTAAATCCACCAACGTTGGCAATGTTACCGTGAGGGCTTAACGTCGCTGTCGGCGGAAAGAACGTTTTATTTCTTACTCGAATGGGCTAGGCGAGAGCCGTTGACCTTCCGCATCGAAAACCTAGGATAGCCCCAGACTTCCTTCGTATGGACAACACTCAACACGACACCAGAGGGACGACCGCGTTCCCGTTCCGATTAGCCGCGATCGATCTCGATGGCACGTTGCTTGGGCCCGATAAGACCATCAGCCCGGAGAATATCGCTGCGGTTGACCGGCTACACCAAAACGGGGTAACGGTCATCATCGCATCTGGCCGTCGCCACCAGAATAGTGTGCGGTTTCAGCGGCAGCTTCGACTCAGTGGACCGATCATCGCATGTCAAGGTGGCCTGATCAGAGACGGCGAAAGCGGCAATGTGATCGAAGCGCATTTTCTACCACAAAGCGTGACGCGCCAGATCATCGGCGAAGCAGAAAAACGCGATATCCAGACTATCTACTATCATCTTGACCACTTGTATGTGGGGGCGCGGAATAACAAGTGGGTAGATCTTTACGAGGAACGGGTTGGCGAAAGGGCGGAGATATTGCCCAATCTGGAGCAACTCGATGGCCGTCGGGCGCTCAAGATTGTCTGGTACGGAGATCCGGAAATCCTAAACCAGACTCGCCCGGAAATGTCCGCACATTATGGCGAAAAGGTGGATATCCTTTCGACCGAGCGGGAGAACCTCGAGTTTATGCCGCGCGGAATTAATAAAGCGACCGCTCTGGCCAAAGTCGCTGCAGAATTAGGCGTGCGCCCTGACCAGGTCTTGGCCTTCGGTGACGGCGAGAACGATGTACAGATGCTTGCCTGGGCGGGAATGGGCATAGCTATGAGCCATGGAAGTCAAGCGGCCATCAACGCAGCTAAACGGGTCAGCCCTAAAGGTCCGCCCGAAACTGCGTTTGCGCGCGCCGTGGATGCTTTGTTCGAAGAGCGGCGGAGCGTGTGACTGTTCAGCGGGTTTCGCGTGATATTGGTTCACACGATTTCGCGGTCGCCGCTAGTGCGTCAAGCAGCGCGCGCACCGAATTCGCGGTACGGCCACGTTGCCAGACAACGAGAAAATCCCAGGTGGCTTTGATATCCGAGAGCTGCACCATCGCAACGCCGGCCGCGGGAAAACTTTTCAGATAAGCAGGGAGCAATGTGACCGCTCCTTCGCTCCTCGCCCTGGCACGTCTTTTTCGGGCGAGCTGATGAAGCGTTCACCGCGCAACTCCTTGAGCGAAATGCGTTTTCTCGAGGCCAATGGATGATCGGCAGGCATAACCGCCACTACCGGCAATGTCGTTAGCTTGCGGGTGTAAAACTCGCTGGAAAGCAGGGCGCCTTCTTGTCCGATCAGAGCGAGATCGATTTCTCCTTTTCGCAGCGCAGCGATCTGCTCTCCAGGTGAAAGGTCCAACAGCTTGACCTTCACTTCGGGATGGCTGTGGCGCAAAGCGGAGAGGGCGGGATCCAGAAAGATCTGGGCAGCGGAACCGAGGTAACCCACTCGGATAAGGTCACGCTGACCGCGAGCGAGCCGGCGAGCTTCGGCCATCGTGGCATCGTAATCGGCCAGGACGTGGGGCAATGAGGTCGCTAACGCCTGTCCGGCAGCGGTCGGACGAACGCCGGCGGTCGTGCGTTCGAGCAATGCTCCGCCGACCTCGTCTTCGAGTGTTTGCATCTGCCGAGAAAGCGCGGATTGCGACATCCGCAACCGAACGGCAGCACGGTTAAGACTCCCTTCCTCCAGGGCAACCAGGAAGGCCCGAAGCTGTATCAACACGAGTCCAGGATATGCGCAAACCGCATAACGGCAATCCTAAACCAACATTAGTCTGGGTTCTGCCGGCTCACTAAAGTCGACTTATTCAACAAATATAAATCTCATGAAGGCCCTGAAATTACTGTTTAAGACCGACAATGATGTTTCCGCTTTCCTGCTCCGAGTATTGCTCGGCGTAGTCTTCTTTCCGCACGGTGCCCAAAAGGTTCTCGGATGGTTTGGCGGCTACGGTTTTATCGGTACGATGGGTTTCTTCACTGGGACGATGCATCTTCCGGCATTGTTTGCCTTCTTAGCCATCGCGGCCGAGTTCGCCGGAGCGATCGCATTGATTCTCGGCCTGTTCACCCGCGTGGCGGCCCTCGGCATTGCGGCGAACATGCTGGTTGCAGTGGCGATGGTGCACTGGCAATACGGGTTCTTCATAAACTGGGCCGGTAACCAAAAGGGTGAAGGTTTCGAATTTCAACTGCTCGCGATCGGAGTGGCCGTCGTACTGATGATCTGGGGTGGGGGCAAATGGGCAGCCGATACGGCGATTGAAAACTCGCTTCGAGGGACCGGCTCAGACCGTGCAGCCACCCGAAAGACACCGCAGATAACAGTTCCGACCAAGACAACCGTATGAATCAACCCGAAACGCCTGGTTTCCTGCACACCTTTGTGCCGGGCCGTTCGGCGCGCACCTTGCTCCTGCTTCATGGTACCGGAGGCAATGAAAACGATCTCATCTCGCTCGGGCGCGCTCTGGATACCGATGCAAACCTACTTAGCCCGCGTGGCAAAGTCCTGGAGAACGGTATGCCGCGGTTCTTCCGCCGGTTGGCGGAGGGGATTTTCGATGAAGAAGATCTTATCCCCCGCACGCACGAACTTGTCGACTTCATCGAGCAAGCGTCGACGAAGTATGGTCTTAATCGGCAAAACCTGTTGGCGGTCGGTTACTCGAATGGCGCCAACATTGCCGGAAGTCTGCTCCTGCTTCGAGCGGGGACTTTGGCGGGTGCGGTCCTTCTGCGACCGATGGTGCCGATCGTTCCTGAACCGCTACCCGATTTGAAGGGTGTACCGGTGCTGGTCGTGTCGGGCCGTTACGACTCGATCATCCCAGCGGATGAAGCCCTCCAGCTCGTTGCCACACTCCGCGGTGCCGGCGCGGAGGTGAGTATTTCATTCGATAACACTGGCCATGGGCTGACCGAAGGAACGGTCGAAATTGCCAGGCGGTGGTTGGCGACGGTCGGTCGAGTGACAGAGTTAGAGA
>WNFQ01000322.1_pt1 | contig 30279 bp, 27 predicted proteins | sample 5400171 | NCBI WGS metagenome assembly WNFQ01 (sample SAMN13153356, study PRJNA577476) | soil metagenome | isolation source: 20 cm soil under Madrone tree | place: USA:California | collected 2016-06-14
AAAACTCAACTTAGTCCCAATCGCGGCTCGGAGTCCCGCCTTCAGACGGCTATGGCGCATGTTTACCAGACCGCGTAAATGCGGAACTCCAAACATCGCACGCTGCGGATTGATTATTGGTGCTTGGAGATTCTTTGGACGTTGGAGCTTGGATTTGGAGCTTTAGCGGCCCGCTTCCCGCTGCAATTCATCAACCAGCGTTCGCGCTTCATCGGTCATTCTGAGTAATTCCGGCCAGGGGCGGTGATAGTTTTCACCCGGCAACTTGCGCGTCGCGTCGAAGCCCATGTGGGAGCCGATGTTCTGATCGCTTGGCGCGTGGTCGAGCGAGTCGCTTGGATTTTTGATTACGGTCGTGTCGCGAGCGGGGTCGGTGTTCGCGCACAATCGGAAAAGCACTTCGCTGGTGTTGTGGACATCGCAATCTTCGTCCACTGCAACGATGTATTTGCTGAACATCATCTGGCCCATGCCCCAGAGACCGTGCATGACCTTGAAGGCCTGATACGGATATTGCTTTCGAATGCTCACGAAGACGAGATTGTGGAACACGCCTTCCGGCGGCAGCGTCATGTCCACGATTTCTGGGAAATTCATTTTGAACACGGGCAGAAGAATCCGCACGCACGCATCACCGATGTAATAGTCTTCCATCGGCGGCTTGCCCACAATCGTTGTCGGATAAATCGCGTCTCGCCGATGGGTGACCGCGGTTACATGGAAAACTGGATAATCTTCAACCGCTGTATAAAAGCCGGTGTGATCGCCAAAGGGACCTTCTGGACGCATCTCACCGGGCTGCACATATCCTTCCAGAACAAAGTCGACGTCTGCCGGCACGTCGAGATCAATGGTTTTGCAGCGGACGAGCTCGATTGATTTTTTTCGCAAAAACCCAGCGAAGAACAGTTCATCCAAACCGTCCGGCAACGGCGCGGTGGCGGCGAACGTGTAAACGGGATCACCGCCGAGCGTAACTGCCACTGGCATCCGCTCACCGCGCTCGTAATAGCGTTTACCGTGGCGCGCTCCGACCTTGTGAAGTTGCCAGTGCATTCCGGTCGTGCGCTCATCATAAATTTGCATCCGATAAATGCCCACGTTTCGCGCGCCTGTCTCCGGATCGCGCGTGTGCACGTTTGCCAAAGTAATGAAACGCCCGCCGTCTTTCGGCCAACATTTGAGGATCGGTAGATCGCGCAGGGTGAAATCGTTGAGCGTTGGGCGTTGAGTGTTGGGCGTTGAGCGTTTTTCAATTTCGTGAACCACCTCCTGACACGCTGCATCTCGTACGTGCTTCGGTCGCGCGTGCAGCAGATGAATTCCTTGTTTCAGCAAGCTCCACCCTTCGCGCAAATCAGTTGGAGGTTTGGCTTTCAAAATAAGCTGAATTTCCTGTGCGATATCTGCGATATCCGAGACCTGTAGCGCGAGCGCCATGCGCCTGCGCGATCCCATCGTGTTAATTGCGACCGGAAATTCCGATGTTTGACCATCGATAATTGGTCGCTCGAACAGCAGCGCCTTTCCGCCGCCGGGCGATTTCATTTCGCGATCTGCCCACTCGGCAATGAGCAGGTCGGTATCGACCGGGATTGTGATGCGTTTCAATTCGCCCTCTTTTTCAAGAGAGCTCAGAAATTCTCGAAATGAGCGGTAAGCCATTGCTGAGGCGTGCCGCTATACTGATTCAACCATTCACAAAACGCGACAGAATTTTTGTCCCGCTTTAGTTCGGTGCCAGGTACTGAAACGACATCACGCGGCCGCTGGAGAAAGTCACCACCTTACCTGGATACGGAATACTGAGCGGCGTCGAATAGAAGAATGGATCGTAGAAGGGGTCGCCGAAGAATACGAAGTTACAGCCCCCGTGATGGTGCGTAGTTCCAGTTGCGACGCCGACAGTGGTATATCCCAAGCTATAGCCGAGACCAGGGCCGTACGGTCCGTAGGGACCATAGTATGGGTAATAAGGATACGTCGCGTAATAAACGTAAATCCAGGTTTCTGTCGGATGGCCTCGCATGTTCGCTATAATTTTTCGATCTGGCGAACCCCACGCGAGCCAAACAGCGTTTCGCGGCATTCCAGGGCGAATCTGGCCCTGGCTGACCAACGCCCGGTCTCTTGCGGAGAGACTCTGGTAAAGGTCGGGATGATCAGAAATTCGCGTTTCTGGTGTTGAACAACTGGTAAGGATGAGCGCACCCGTCGCGAGGCCGAGCGTCAATGCGCCAAGGTAGAACCGACGCTTCATGCTGCGAGCAAATCATACCGGCCATTAGCTTGGCAAGCGAAACCATACAGCTCTTTGATCCGGCGCAGCGTTGCCGATAGCTGATTCGATCCCCGCAGAATGCGAACGAATTTGTTGTCGGCGCTACAGCGGTGGTGGCGACGGCAGGTGCCGGAAGAACACAACTCTGCCGTTTGAGAACGTAACCCCTTTGGAGGGATAAACGAACTTTGGCGGGATGTACGACCAATCGAATGGGCCGTAATAGTAGGGTCCGCCGTAACTGGGAGGTGTTGCATAACGCACGTACACCCACGTCTCAATGGCACGACCACGCGCGTTGCCAGGGATCTTTTGATCGGGTACGCCCCACGCCAGCCACACAGCGTCCATTGTCATGCCAGGGCGAATTTGTCCTTGGCTCACCAAGGCCTGGTCTGTCTGCGAGAGAGTCTGGTACATTTCGGGATGTCGCGAGATGCGCGCTCCCGAGGTTGCACAGCCAGTTAAAATCAACGTCCCGGCTGCTATCTCGAATGTCAGCACGATGGCCAGGATTCGACGCTGCATACAGTGACGATCGTACTTTCGTAGCATTGAGTCAATCAATGCGGGCAGTTGATTCAGTATGCCGTTCCCAGTAACGTATCGCCAGATGCAGGACCGTTACGGCCACCGGATTTCGTATCTGCGCGTCTCGATCACCGATCGCTGCAATGAGCGCTGCACTTATTGCATGCCGCAGGAATTGCAGGAGTGGCTGCCGCGCGATGGAATTCTGAGTTTCGAGGAAACGCTGCGGCTGATTCGCATCGCTGCTGAATTGGGTGTTTCAAAGGTGCGAGTTACTGGTGGCGAGCCGCTGACACGCCGTGACGTAATCAATTTTATTCAACAAATCCCTCAGATTGCCGCAATCAAGAGCATTGGTCTTTCGACGAACGGGACATTGCTTGCACGCGAAATAACGCCAACCAGGACAATGGCGACGGCGTTGCGCGATGCTGGCACGCAATCAGTGAATATTTCGCTCGACACGCTCGACGCGGAAGTCTATTCGCAAATCACGGGCCGGGATTTACACAGAGAAGTCCTTCGCGGAATCGAGGCGGCCATGGCAGCACGATTCGGCCAGATTAAACTAAACACTGTGTTGATGCGGGGTCGCAATGAGGACCAATTCATCCCGCTGATAGAATTCGCCGGGGCGCGCGATTTGATCCTGCGCTTCATCGAGATGATGCCAGTGAGCACGAGTGACGTTCTCGATGAACATAATTTCATGTCGATCCTTGAGGCGAAACGATCAATCGAATCGTTTTATGGCAGTCTGATTCCAGATACGGAATTCCGAACGAACGGTCCGGCCACCTACTATCAAATCCCAGGCCGGAAACAGCGCATCGGCTTCATCGGGGCGATGACAAATCTGCATTTCTGCGAGAGCTGCAATAAACTTCGTCTCACGTGTGACGGTAAGTTGCGCCCGTGCCTCGGCAGTTATTTGGAGTTCGATGTCATGAAACCGCTGCGAGCGGGCGCGAGTGATGAAGAGCTTAAGCAGTTCTTTCTAGATGTTGTTGATCGAAAACCTCAGCAACATGATTTTCGCAATAATTACCAGCCGAATCGCAAGATGATCGCTATCGGCGGTTGACCCGCTCAGCATCATGTCGAGCGAAGTCGAGGTCTTCCGCACTTTGGTCGAGATGACACGAACAAAATGGAGGTGTCGCAATGAAAGTGCATTTGAAACAAATCCCAGCGCAGGGTCTGCATCTCGAAGGGGAAGAGGATTGTCCAATCCATGAACTGGAATCAGAGGGAATTCGTTGCGCCGGCCCTGTGCGTTACGATATCGATTTGGGAGTCGCAAGCGGAGGGCTATGGGCGAATGGCTCGCTCTCGCAACCAGTAGAATTGCGCTGCGTGTCGTGCCTGGAAAAATTCACATACGAGGTCCGAGTCCCCGCATTCGCCGTGCACCTGGAGCTCGGCGGACCGGAGACTGTCGATCTCAGCCCATTCGTGCGCGAAGACATTTTGCTAAATCTCCCCGCTCATCCGCATTGCGACAGGGACGGCAGTCGGATTTGCACAGGAAAACAAGTTGAAAATGCCCAGCAGGATACAAAGCAGAAATCAAATTGGAACGCGCTGGATCAATTAGAGTTAAAGCGTTAAAAAGCGTTACAAGGGTAACCCTTTGATGTTGCAACTTTTTTACGAATCACTTGTGCGCGACTTGTTTTTCCGATGAGGAATGCTTTGCTAACGCCCACCCATGGGAGTCCCAAAACGCAAAACATCCAAAATGCGGTTACGCACGCGCAAAGCAGCGAATCGCTGGCACGCGCCGCATCTGAACAAATGTCCCCAGTGCGGAAGCGGCGTCCCGTCGCACATTGCCTGTCCGTCGTGCGGCTATTACCGCGGTCGGCAGGTGTTGACGCTCGAGGGGAAGTAATTGCGCGGTTAGACAATTAAATCGGCGAAGCGTCTAATGCCTGTCATGTTGAGCGAAGCGAAACATCTCTGATCATTGTTCCAGCCCTGCCAGAGGAAATTATCAGAGATTCTTCGCTGCGCTCAAAATGACAAAATCGCTTATCGCCCTTCAACCCTTCAACGCCCCTCATTTTCGCTTTGCATTCGGCGAGTAAAGTTCGCAAATTTTCGCCCTGATGAAGATCGCCCTCGACGCGATGGGCGGTGACTTTGGGCCGCCCAACCTCGTTGCCGGCGCCGTTATGGCGTTGCGCGATTACCAGCAGATCAAAAAGCTCTATCTCGTCGGAGACTCCGCCAAGGTCGAAAACGAGTTGCGCAAACACCAATGCAACGATTCACGCATCGAGATTGTGCATTCCACTCAGGTGGTTGACATGAGCGATCGCGCCTGGACGGCAGTGCGGCGAAAGAAAGATTCTTCAATCAGCCGTGCTGTCGATCTTATAAAGCACGGTGATGCGGACGCAGTAGTGAGCGCCGGACACACAGGCGCAGCCGTTGCCGCGAGCACGATTAAGCTTCGCACATTGCCAGGAATCGGTCGACCGGGTATTGCGGCCGTGCTTCCGACCGAGACGAACGTCTTCGTTTTGATCGACGCAGGCGCGAATATCGATGCGCGCCCAGAACATCTTCTTCAATATGCGTTCATGGGCTCGGTTTATTCACGTCATGTTCTCCATTATAAGAATCCGACCGTTGGCTTGGTCTCGCTCGGCGACGAGGATGTTAAGGGCACCGAACTGACCAAGGAAGTATTCAAGATGCTGAGACCAAGTTCGCTTAACTTCGTTGGCAACATAGAAGGCCGTCATCTCTTTGAAGATCCGGTTGAAGTTGTCGTGTGCGACGGATTCGTTGGCAACGTTATCTTGAAAACGTGCGAATCGATCGCGGTGGCGATGTTTCAATGGCTCAAGCACGAGCTCATGCGTACAAGGATGCGAAAAGTCGGCGGATTCCTTGCGAGGAATGCCATTGGAACGATTAAGGACAAGACGAATTATGAAGAGTACGGCGGCAGTCCCCTTCTCGGCGTCAATGGCATCTGCATCATCGCGCATGGGGCGAGTACGCCGTTGGCCATCAAAAACGCATTGCGAGTGGCGGCTGAGTCAATTGAACAGCAGGTGAACCCGCATATCGTCGAGGAGATTCGCCGGTATCATGAAACGACAGCCCCGCTCGAGCCCGCGCTCCACTAAAGCGCTGCGCACGGTCTCAATCATCGGTACGGGCAGCTACGTGCCCGACAAAATTCTGACTAATGCTGACCTCTCGCACATCGTCGATACCAGCGACGACTGGATCACTACGCGAACCGGCATCAAGGAGCGTCGGATTGCCGATAAGGACGAAAACACTAGCGACATGGCGACGAAAGCGGCACTCAAGGCGATCGAGCAGGCAAAGATTTCGCCGAAGGAGATCGATCTCATCCTTGTGGCAACGGCCACTCCCGACATGCTTTTCCCGGCCACGGCCTGCTTCGTTCAGAAGAAGATCGGCGCAACCAACGCCGCTTGCCTCGATATTTCCGCAGCGTGCGCCGGGTTTCTTTTCGCCTTGGAGATAGCGCAACAATTCATCACCTCGCACACACACAACACGGTCCTCGTAATCGGCGCCGAGAAACTGACATCGATCACTAACTGGACCGATCGCAATACTTGCGTTCTTTTTGGAGACGGCGCCGGCGCTGCTGTGTTACGCCACCGAGGCAGCGCCCACGGTGTGATCAGCACTCACATCGGCAGCGACGGGCAATACACAGACATCTTGTTCATGCCTGGCGGCGGTTCGCAGTGCCCCATCACTCGTGAAAATGCGGACATGCATTTGGCAACGATCCACATGACCGGCAAGGAAGTGTACAAACAGGCGGTCATCGCGATGCTGAACGCAGCCAAAAAGGCCCTCGACCAAGCTGGCCTTTCCATTGAAGACATTGCCTGTGTTATTCCGCACCAGGCAAATCTGCGCATCATCGAAGCCATCGCCGATCGCCTGGGCATATCGCGCGACAAAATGTTTGTGAATCTGGATCGCTATGGCAATACGTCTGCTGCAGCGGTAGCTATCGCGCTCGACGAAGCGAATCGCAGCGGCCGGATCAAGCGCGGCGATTACGTTCTGATGGTGGTGTTCGGCGGCGGGCTCACTTGGGCGAGCACGATTCTTGAATGGTGAGTTGTAGGGCGTCTGTCTCAGACGCCGTCAGAGTTGGCGTTTCACAGAAACACCCTACAATCAACCCATGCTAGTCGAAACCCACGCGCATCTCGATTACCCTGAGTTCGCGAATGATTTCGAGGACGTGCTTCGCCGCGCAGCCGACGCTGGAGTAACGCGCATCATCACTATCGGTACGTCAATCGAGAGCAGCCGGCGCGCGATCGATCTTGCGGAAAAATATCCGGCTGTTTACGCGACTATCGGCGCTCACCCCACATTCGTTGACGAAGCAGAGGAAGATGTTTTTACGCCGTTGCGCGAACTCGCAAAGCACCCTCGCGTTGTTGCGATCGGTGAGACCGGACTCGATTACCACCGCTTACCGAGCGAAGAAGTAGCAAAGGAAAAGCAGGTCCAGGTGATGACTGCGCTGCGAACTGAGACCGATGAAGAGATTGAAGCGCAAATTCGCGACGGCGCTTACAAATCGAAACAAGCGAGTCTATTTCAACAACAACTCGATCTTGCTGTGGAGTTGGGGCTCAATGTGGTGATCCATCAACGGGACGCCTGGGAAGACACGCTGAAAATCATGCAGCCTTACGCGGGCAAATTGCGAAGTGTTTTTCATTGCTTCGGCGGCTCGCTCGATCAGGCGAATGAAGTTCTCGACCTTGACCACCTCGTTTCGTTCACCGGAATTGTCACTTTCAAAAACGGCGCAGCTGTGCGAGAAGTCGCGGCAGAAATCCCGCTCTGGAAATTTATGGTCGAGACTGATTGCCCATATTTGGCGCCGGTTCCCTTTCGTGGAAAGCGTGCCGAACCGGCGCATACGCGCATTGTCGCCGAAGCGATCGCGGCAGCTCGGGACGTTCCATTGGAAGAAATTGCTGAAGCGACGACCGAAACCGCGGAGAAGTTTTTTAGGTTTAATCGCAAATGAAAATCGAGAAGGGTAACGCGCGAACTGCAGAGGCAGCGGTGTCGGCTGCTCCCCTCGATCCTGCAGGCGACACGCCTGCCGCTACAATCCCACACGGCGCGGCGATCCGTTTGTACCGGTGGATCGCAATCCTGATTCCAATTCTCATCTCGTCGTGCGCTGCGCCTGACACGCAGCATCACATCGTAATCAGCACGCACGAACAGAAGCTGGCTCTTCTCGATCGCGGCAACCTCATGGCGCTTTATCCCGTCTCCACCTCCAAGTTCGGTCTCGGAGATTGGCGAGGCAGCAGGTTTACGCCGCTCGGGCAATTGCAGGTAGCGGAAAAAATTGGCGGTAGTGCGCCACTGGGAGCTGTATTCAAGGATCGCCGGCGCACCGGGGAAATTATTCAAGCCAACGCGCCTGGTCGTGATCCGATCGTAACCCGGATTCTCTGGTTGCGTGGACTCGAAGCGCAAAACGCTAACGCGTTCGGGAGGGACATTTACATCCACGGCACGCCGGAGGAATGGAAAATCGGTTCGCCTGCGAGTTACGGATGTATCCGGATGCGCTCTAGTGACATCATACAATTGTATGGCATCGTGGGAATCGGCGCCGCAGTAACGATCGTAAACGTGCCGCTCGCCACGGCTGTTCCCGGCCTCGTCACGGCCCACTCAATGTCCGCCGCAAACCCGGCGCCATTCGTGATGCGATAGGATCGTGATGCAGACAATCCTGTCTGCATCTACTCGCACGCTCGCCGCAGCCCCGACAGCTTTCCGGGTGGCTGACAGGATTACCTGCGTCACTCACGGCAGTTTGCCGAGATGCTCCCTTGGCGTGTTACGCGAGAGCAAGTCCATGTCCGCATCGACCATGATGCGCACCAGTTCGTGAAATCGGACTTTTGGTTCCCAGCCAAGAATTTTCTTCGCCTTTGTAGCGTTACCCAGAAGAACGTCCACCTCGGCTGGCCGCTCATATCGCGGGTCGTGCTTTACGAATTGCTTCCAATCGAGATCGGCGTAGGCGAACGCCGCTTCGACAAACTCGCGTACCGTGTGGCTTTCACCGGTAGCCAAGACGAAATCGTCTCCTTCTCCCAGTTGCAAAATTCGCCAGATGCCCTCGACATATTCGGGCGCATATCCCCAGTCACGCTTTGCGTCGAGATTGCCGAGAAACAATTCCTTTTGCAGACCTTGCTTAATCGCTGCAACTGCGCGTGAAATCTTGCGAGTGACGAAAGTCTCGCCGCGCCGGGGGCTTTCATGGTTAAACATGATGCCGTTGCTCGCACAAAGGCCGTAACTTTCGCGGTAGTTAACGGTCGCCCAGTATGAAAACACTTTGGCTACGCCGTACGGGCTGCGTGGCCAGAACGGCGTTTTTTCCGTTTGCGGCACTTCTTGCGCCTTACCAAACATTTCGCTACTCGACGCCTGAAGAAAACGGGAACGCAATTCAGCTTCGCGAATTGCTTCCAAAATGCGGATCGTGCCCACGCCCGTGACATCGGCGGTGTATTCCGGAATATCGAAGCTCACACGCACATGGCTCTGCGCGCCCAAATGATAGATCTCGTCCGGCTTCAATTCGTAAAGAAGCTTCACAAGATTCACCGAGTCGCTGAGGTCTCCGTAATGCAAAAACAGTCGCACACCGTTTACGTGTGGATCAGCGTAAAGATGATCAATTCGCGAGGTGTTAAAAGTACTGGCACGGCGGATAATCCCGTGAACTTCATACCCTTTCTCAAGCAACAGATCGGCCAGATAACTTCCATCCTGGCCAGTAATGCCGGTGATGAGCGCCCGCTTCATTGGGCACTAATTGTAGGGCGTTTCTGTGAAACGCCAATCGAAGAACATCGAGATGGCATCAGCGGCGGGAACGCCCCACAGCTATGCCACTAACTTTCCGGCGGTGTCACCATGATGCGGGCTAAGACAGCACGCTGGGCACCGATCAGGTCGCTGATGCCTTTCCGTCCGAGCGCGAGCATTTCATCCAGCTGTGATCCAGCAAACGTCGCTTCTTCACCGGAACTCTGTACTTCCACGAATTCGCCGTCTTCGGTAGCCACGAGATTGAAATCAACACTAACGAGTTTGTCCTCGTCGTAATTGAGATCGAGTATCGTCTGCCCGTCAAGAATTCCAGCGCTCACCGCGGCGACTAATTTTCTCATCGGAGGCGCGTCGAGTTTTTTCTCCCTCACGAATTTCCGGCAGGCTATGGCCAGCGCGAGACTAGAACCAGTAATCGCGGTGGTGCGTGTTCCGCCATCGGCCTGTAATACATCGCAATCGACCCAGATTGTACGCGGCCCAAGCTTTTCAAGGTCCACGACCGCTCGCAGCGAGCGGCCAATCAAACGTTGAATCTCCACGCTCCGACCGTCGACGCGGCCTTTTGTAACGTCGCGAGGTTTCCGTGGCTGGGTCGAATACGGAAGCATTGAATATTCGGCAGTAAGCCAGCCACCGGCGACTCCCTGCTCCTTCATCCAGCGCGGCACGGTGTCTTCGATCGTAACAGCGCAGATCACGCGCGTGTTACCCATCGAAACGAGCACCGACCCGCTCGCATGCACCGCCACGTTCAACTCGAAATTGAGCGGACGAATCTCATCTGGTGCCCTGCCGTCACTTCGCTGCATCAATAGAACGTAAATGTAGAGCAGAATTTGTGCGACGACGATTTTGCAGGGCAAATTTGAGGATAACAGCCGGTGGCTCTGTTGCACGGAGGCAGCAATCGGCTTGACGCGTCGAGCGGGTCATCGTTCTATAAAGCCTTTGCGTGAAAAGTATTGCTGAGACCCAGACGGCGATTTGCATTGCCGGCGCGCACCGTTCGGGAACAAGTATGGTCACGCGGTTGCTTCATCGCTGCGGATTGGAGCTTGGGCCCGAATCAGACTTGATGCCGCCGCAGGCTGATAATCCCGAAGGTTTTTGGGAACATCTGAGGTTCGTGGCGTTGAATGACGAATTACTGGCGGCGCTTGGCGGCGCTTGGGACCTGCCCCCGAAGCCTGACGAGAGTTTCACAGGCCAGCCATTGAATCCTTTACGTCTTAAAGCACGGCTCCTAATTGAAGGCTTTGCCCCGGCAAACGTCTGGGGCTGGAAAGATCCTCGTAACAGTTTGACCCTACCGTTCTGGGAGGATCTCTTGCCGGGGCTCAGAACTCTCATCGTTGTACGTAATCCGCTGGAAGTCGCCCATTCGATGCGGGAACGGAACGGAATCTCGTATTCGTTTGCTCTGCGCCTTTGGGAAATCTACAACCGGCGGCTAGTCGAGGTGGCAAATGAAAAAGACCACCTTGTAACGTGCTACGATGCATTTTTCGAAAACACAGAATCGGAGTTGCGCAGAATTCTGCAGTTCGCAGCTCTGAAGGATACGGAATTGCGCAGTGCCGCCGCGCTTGTATCCACTCGACGACGCCACACCCATTTCACAATTGACGACCTGATCGACGCCGGCGTCTCCGATGAAGTGATCGAACTCTATCGCTCTTTGAGTGCGGAGGCATCACCAACCAAAACGCGAGTCGCAAAGGCTACAGCCCGCCGCGATACATCGAGCGAGCCCGACTTGCTTCCCGGATCCGTCAGCCGGGTGAATACTTTCGTTCCGGAACGTCTTGCGCAGATAGAGCATCTCTACGGCGAGCTCCTTGCACAAACCGAAGCGCGACACCGAGTTGAAATCGAGAAACTCAGCGTACACTACAAAACACAGATCGAACAAATCAGCGCTCACTACACGGGCGAAGTTAAGCAACTGCAGGATCGCATCTTGCAAATCAACGAGCTGCTTCGCGCCAGGAGCATCAGTTTGGCTGAGAATGAAAGCCGCGCACAAGACCTGCAAAACCGGCTGCGAAAACAATTGCAGGCGACGAAGAGGCTTAGCCGAATACTCGACGACGCCAGCAACGCAGCTGCCCAGCTTCGCTCTTCATTGCGCTGGCAGATTGCAAATCCGGTTGCCGCGTTGAAAGCAAAAATTTCTCCAGAAAAATCAAAGCACTTGTTAGGCTATGGGCATCTGGAAAAGGCAATCTCCAGTTACGAGAATTGGCGAGTCACCCATTCTGAGATCACGGCGATCGACGATGAAATCCAAAGCCTGCTTTCAGGTATAGCGTCGGCGCCCACGCAACATTCAGCGACCACTGCGGCGGAAACTGCTTCCACTTTTGCGCCGCCCGTGCCGATCCGCCCAATTGAGTTTCCAGTTCATAAGCAGGTGGATGTTTCAATTTTGATTCCGGTTTTCAATCAATTCCATTTCACCCAGGCTTGCCTGGTGTCAATTCAGGAACACCAGGGAGCGGAGCGCTTTGAAGTGATTGTTGTGGACGATTGCTCGACAGACGCTACCCCGGAAGCTATTTCGCAGTTGCCAGGAGTTATTTATCTGCGAAATGAGACCAACTCAGGCTTTATCGCCTCCTGTAACCGCGGCGCGGAAAAGGCGCGGGGGAAATATCTTGTCTTCTTAAACAACGACACGCTTGTAAAGGCAGGCTGGTTGAAGGCGCTGCTCGACACTTTCGCCGAACAGCCAGGGACCGGCATCGTCGGAGCGAAGCTCCTTTATCCAGATGGTCGCTTGCAGGAAGCAGGCGGAATAATCTGGCAGGATGCGTCTGGATGGAACTATGGGAAGTTCGATGATCCAGAAAAGCCTGAATACAATTATCTCCGCGAAGTAGATTATTGCTCAGCGGCAGCCTTGGTGATTCCTAAGGCGCTATTTGAAAGCGTGGGCGGGTTCGACGCTAGCTATGCGCCCGCCTATTATGAGGACACCGATCTCGCATTCAAAGTGCGCCAAGCGGGTTACAAGGTGCTGTACCAGCCGCTTAGCGAAGTTATCCATTACGAGGGAGCAACCAGCGGAACCGATCTTTCGAGCGGTACAAAAAAACATCAGGATATTAACCGCTCAAGATTTGCCCAAAAGTGGGCCACTGAATTGGAGGCGAAACCAGTCAATGGCGAGCTCACATTCCTGCGGCAGCCTCAAACGCCTTCGGGGAAAAACATTCTTGTGATTGATCATCACGTTCCGATGCCTGACCGCGATTCAGGATCGTTGCGGATGTTTCAAATTCTTAAGCTCCTCCACCGGCTGGGCCACCGTGTCACTTTCGTGCCGGATAACCTCGCAAAGATCGACCCTTATAGGAGGGAGCTACAAAAGCGTGGTATTGAAGTTGTTCATTACCCTTACGTCGCGAGAGTCTGCGATTACCTTATTTCACGCGGCTCCGAGTTTGACGTTGTGATGCTAAGTCGTTGCAAGTTTGCGCACAAACACATGGCTGACGTGCGGCTGTACGCACCGCAAGCTCGCATCATTTTCGACACGGTGGATCTCCATTTCGTTCGCGAAGCAGGCGAGGCACGAGTAACTGGCGACCCAGAGATGCGACAGAAGGCGAGGGACACGGAACGATTGGAGTCCGAGCTAATCGATCAATCCGATGAAACTTGGACGGTGAGCACCAGCGAGCAGCGGCTGCTTCAGAGGAAATGGCCGGAAAAATCCATTCAAGTGATCTCAAACATTGTCGATGTGCCAGGCTCGAGCACGCCTTTCACACTTCGCAGAGACTGGCTGTTCATCGGTAGCTTTCAACACACGCCGAACATCGATGCCGTTCTGTTTTTTGTGCAGAGCATTTACCCTTTGGTTCGCGCTCATCTTCCAGACGCTAAATTCTACATCATCGGCGATAAAGCGCCGCCGGAGGTCGTTGCTTTGGCCAGCGACAACATCGTCGTAACAGGATTGCAGAGGGATGCGGCTCCATTTTTCGATAGCGTAAAACTGTCCGTGGCGCCTTTGCGATTTGGGGCCGGAGTGAAAGGCAAAATCAATCAAAGCATGGCCTTTGGCGTGCCAGTGGTGGCAACTTCGGTCGCGGTCGATGGAACAGAACTTCGGGATCGTGAAGAAATTCTGGTAGCGGACGAGCCGGAGGAGTTTGCACAGGCATTGATCGAGCTCTACGAATCGGAAGACCTCTGGAACCGGCTGTCGGACAATGGCCTCACGAAAACACGCGCCCTGTATTCTACTGACGCGGCGCGCAAAAAGCTGGAATTTTTGTTAAGCGATCAGCATCTCACCAGCTTAGGTTCATCACTTACAAAGGCCGCGAGCCAGCGTGCTGCCATGCTAGCTAACTAACGGTTTCTGCTTCAAACAAAGTGAGTCAGATTGGTCGAACCGGAGAGATCCGCGGGACAATTACTGCAACACCCAACCCGGTTCCTTTTGGCGACGAGTGCGTTGTGATTTCATGGGACATCAACGATCAAGCTGGAGGGGAGGTGCGCGTCTCAACTTCGCCCGGCCACGAAAAACTGGTTAGTCGAGGCCGATCTGGAAGTACGAAAATTTCCTGGATCGCGCATTCAAAGGTATATGAGTTTCGCCTTTACGCGCGAAGCCTGCCCGACCTGCCGATAGCCAGCGTAAAGGTCAGGCGCGATACCGATTCCGCCAAGGCCGTTCTCCGCGAACTCGCTGCTGAAGTAATGTGGGGGAACGTTGATGCCGCATTATCAAACTTTATCGCGGCAATCGTCCCTCGCTTTGTGCACACGGGAAAGTTTCGGAAGGTTTTTCCGATTTGGGAGCAACACGGTTTTCACGTGACGCCAGTGCACTTTTACCAGCCGATTCCGGATACCCAAACCCTTCCCGAAAGCGTGTGGAATCAACCGAGCGAGCTCGTCGGCATAGACATGAACGACTCCCTGCAGCTAAACCTGCTGCGAAATGATTTTCCGAAGTTTCGGCACGAATATGAACGCTTTCCAACTGAACCAACGAGCGGCGCGAGCCGTTTTCATCTCAATAACGGCTTCTTTGACGGCACAGACGCATTGGTCGCGTACTGTATGGTGCGCCGTTTTCGACCACGGTTGATCATTGAGGTTGGCAGCGGCTATTCGTCCCTTCTTATGGGCGAAGCAGGAGCCAGAAACGATGCCTGCCCGCTCATCTGTGTCGAGCCGTTCCCCTCGGATTTCCTATCTAAAGGTTTCCCTGGTTTGAAGTCATTGGTCATAAAAGAGGTTCAGCAGATCGACTTGGATTTCTTTTCGCAACTCCAATCAGGGGACGTCCTTTTCATCGACAGCTCCCATACGGTGAAGATTGGCGGCGATGTCAATTATTTGTTCCTGGAAGTGCTGCCGCGTCTAAAACCAGGAGTGATAGTACATGTCCACGATATCTTCCTTCCTTTTGAGTACCCCCGCGAATGGGTGCGGGATGACTTTCGCTTTTGGGCTGAGCAATATCTGCTCCAGGCGTTTCTGACGTTCAATTCTGAGTTCCAAGTCCTAATGGCGAATAACTATCTCAACCATTACTATCGTGAGGATCTCAAGAGTGCTTTTCCAAGTTTGCCATCTTGGGGCGGCGGCAGCTTCTGGATGCGCCGACGCGTGTCCAAGCAGACGGAATCGAAGTGATTCTAAGTTTTCGCAGCCAAGCCTGCATACGTGCTAGTATGGCATAAGAGAATTCTACTCCTATCAAACGCGGCGATGCTGGAACGGCGCCGTTTCGAAATTGACACGGAGACAGAAATGCCTATTCATCGCCCCTTATGAGGGCTTTTAGTCGACTCATTGCTTTTGCCTGCGTAGTTCTTGTCATAAGTGCGTGCAATCCGCCCAAAACCACTGCCCCCCAGGCCGAGACTCCATTGAGCCCGACAGGGGTGATCTCGGCGGGACCGAATCCCGTTCCAGCTGGAAGCGGTGCTGGAACCACTACAATTAAATGGACAACGGGTGATGGAACTACCGGCAAAGTTTTTGTCTCGGCCGACGGAGCTCAGGAGACAGAGTTTGCCGAAGGACCGGATGGTTCTCACGATGCGCCTATTCAGGCAGGGGTAACTTATGAATTTCGTCTATACAATTCAGATCACACCAAACAGCTCGCCAAAATTACTGTGACCAGACCAGCTCAGTGATATCTCGGCTCAGGCCTATCGCGTGGCAGGCAAGATTGGCTGCAGCCTTCAACCTAGCTGATTGAACAATCCGACCACGGGAGCAAGGGACATGCAACCTCTACCAGCCAGGCCTGTCTTCGTTGTCGGTTCCCCAAGATCCGGTACGAGCATTCTCACGTGGTGTCTGGGGCATCATCCCAATCTGTTCCCAGTGCCTGAATCAAATTGGATGGGGGATTTCGCTGTCAATGTAGCAATTGCCTACCGAATTGGGGCGGCACGCAATTACTACTCGATCTTGAGTGCGATGGATATTCCAGATGATGAATTGTTCGCCGCATTTGGTCGGAGCATCAACGACTTGATCCTGCGCCATCGCACGGACCTGGAGAAAAAACGTTATGCCAACCGTATCGAACTGAAACTTGAACCGCGCTGGATCAAAGCTGCCAGCACCGCGGCGGGGCCCAAAACGCGTTGGGTCGATGGGACGCCAGAATACTCTTTCCACATCCACGGCCTGCGCAAACTCTTTCCCCAGGCTCTATTCATCCATTTAGTCCGCGATGTTCGGGCAGTCGTCCGGTCGATGGTCAAGTTCCATAGCGTAACAGGGATTCAGTTGGTGGCCAACGAGGAGGAGGCTTACCGGTACTGGATGCGAACCGTCGGCGCGTGCCTCCTGGCTGAGCGCGCCTATGGCCCAGCTGTGCTTCATCGCGTCCGTTACACAGATCTGATCGAGCACCCCGAACCAACGATGCGTTCGCTGCTCGATTTCCTCGGAGAGCCCTACGCGGAAAGATGTCTCGACCCGCTCGAGCTTCGCATCAATAGTTCCATTGTTCCCGCGGATTTTGAAATCAACTACGCCGCTCTGAATCCGACGCTTGTTGAAGAAGCAACACAGCTTTCAGCTGAAGTCGAAACAACTCCCCAGCCCGCGGACGTTTCGCCTCAAGCAGCCGATGAAATGCAAGCTGCGTTTCGAGAACTAGTCAGGCACCTCGCAACCCAGAAATAGTGCGCGCTTCGAATCGGCTACAAGTTTTGTTTAAACCGCTTGGCCGATCAGGCCACCTCTACAGAGTGAAGCTGATACGCCAGGTTGCGCATGTCTTTGGACGAGCTGTCAGCACTTGCCGGACAAATGGATTCTGACGCCCGAATTTGAACTGAAGCGCGCTCGCCGGCAGCCATCGCGGCGGGAACCTTCCAATCGAACTCGCCGGGGTTGAAGTGGGCACTTTCGGACCTGTCGCGGATTGTACACTCGAGCGTCTGGCCTTGCGGGAACCGATGCGGCACTCGGCCGTGGAATACCATAGCCTTTGAAGGCGCCGACAGTTTAAGATCCAATGTCAGTAACGGAGCGCACCACTCGTCATTGGGATAGTAGCCCTCAGGCGCCGTTGCAAGCTTTGCCCTTCCAATAACTGGCAGCCCAAGTTGCCGATCTGCGACGCGATGCTGCAGCCACTCGATATCCCTGCTAAACTCCTTCTCGCGGTCGTAGAGCAGTTTTAACAGAGCATCTTCCCGACGGAACAGGCCCTCAAGCATCTCGATCTCCGGCTGGCCAATTGGTTTGGTGCTGGAAAACAGTTTTCTCACCTGAGTGATGATTCCCTCACTGAATGCCCGCTCGCGCTCCTGCAACCTGGCTACGTGCTCGATGCGGCGCGTCAACGCCTTCCGCACGCGTGCCCCCTGAGCTTCGGTCGAGTCACCGGCCCGCAGCACAAAAGGCAAGGGTCGTTCAACGTACACGGTGGCGTGGGACGGCGCGGTGTCAGCCGGCGGCCGATCTTTCGTGTACATGTAGATAGCAAGGGACTTGCGCGAAATCGGCGGATGATTCTGCGGCTGCCGAATAACTTCAAATCCGTGCCATGATCGCTCGCTGGTCTCGAACAGAATGGCGCGGTTGGCCAGCGGCACAACGCGCTCAATTCGGTTTTGCTCGGGAGGACGCCACGGATCCTCATGAAACTCGATAGAACCACCCCATTCCACCTCCCACTCACGATTCAAATAAACGATCAGATTCAATCGCCGATGCCACCCATGATGCGGGTGATAGTTGAAGTCCACGTGTGGATCAAGCTCTTGCCCTGGGCGGTTCTCATGTGTGCCGCCACCTACGTACAATTGGTCGTAAAGGAGGTCTGGGATGCCTGTAACATCGTTCATTAGCGCGGAAAATTCTGCGGACCGGAACAGGTCGTCCGCCAGCACATAAGTCTCCCCAAGCGATCGAATGTCTTCAACGGTCGACTTCCCGCCTGGCAATCCATCCTCATTGAGATTCGCTCCGCGCTCGAAAGGTGGAAACTCGGCGATCAATTGCTCGCAAAACGTTGGGCTGAAGAATTGATCGATCACAACATGTGGAAAAGGATCCGCCGATCGAAAGCGGCTTCCGTACCTTTCACGATTCTTCAATACCTCAGGATTAATCAGGTCGAGCATGGAGAGCGATAGAATGCGGAAACACCGCAAACAGTCAAGCCCTTCAGCCTCCTTAACCGCGCTGATCCAAAAGCCAACGTGGGTCTTGCGTTACGACCCGCTAATACTGGGCGGTTACACGGATCGGTGTGATATAGTGACCAGCAGATGCCTGTGTTGAAAACCTACGTCCTGGGTATGGCAGTGGCCCACCTGCTCTGGTTGTATTTTTTTACAACAGGTCACTTGTTACGACCGAAGGCCTTTGAACAATCACGCTGTTTCTCAATTACCGATCTCGTCACTACGTCGGTGGCGGGAATGGCGGTCGCAGGGTTCTGCCTGTTGTTGCTGGGATTCGCTCACCTTTTAAACCGCCCTGGGATATTACTCGCGCTGGTGTGCGAGGGCCTCTTATTTCTGTGGCTTAAGGGCGAGAACTGGCTCTCCTACAGCTTTTGGCAAAAAATTTTTCAGCGCTTTGTTGGAGCGTGGACGCTGCCGGCGCTTTTCATTTATCTGCTGTTCTTGATTCTTGCAGTGCCGGCTGTCCTGCCTCCCACTTTCTCTGATTCGGTATCATATCACTTAGCTTATGCTGTTGATTGGGCGAACGCCGGCCGGATCTACGTCGATCCCTTCCTGCGTTTTCCATATTACGCAAATAATTTTCTGCTTTTCTATAGCGCCCTGTTCGTTCTGAAGCTGGGGAGCTATTGCCATTTTCTAAATTGGCTCTGCGGCTTGCTTACGTGTCTGGGAGTCCTGGCCTTTTTTACTCCGGTTGAAAATCCATTTCGAGAAGGGACATCCACCTGGAAGCTATCTCGCCCGCAGCACTTCCTAATTCCCCTTTGTGTGGCGTTGTCTCCAGCTTTTCTCCGGTATCTGAACGTTGCTTATATCGATGTTCCTATCGGACTCTTTTTGCTCGTTCCGATTCTGTGCGCCTACCGATCGTCGTCAGGCCAGCCATTTGAACGCGAACTCGTCGTCAGCGCAGCATTCTGCGGCGGGATGAAGCTCACCCTGATTGGTCATCTACCTTTTTTTGTTGGCTCGCTGCTTTTCGCTACGGCGCGGCGGCTGCAACGACGGCAGATTGCAGTCCTTTGCCTCCTTCTGGTAGGTCTAAGTCTTCCCTGGTATCTGCGGAACCTGTTTGAAGCTCATGACCCCACACCACCGGTTTTCAATATGCTTTTCAAGCACCCAGATCCAATCTTCAAAGATGATCCTTTCCCTTACACCGCCGATACCATGACGGAACGAAAACCAGCTCATTTGCTGCTGTTGCCTTTCCGATTTTTCACTTACCCGCAATCCGAAAATTTTCGAGAGTGGGGAATTACGGCGATGATCCTGCTATTGTATGCGCCGATTTTATTCCTACTTGTGCAAGGCTGTTGGCGGGACAGGTGGCGCAATTCACCCCGTCTCATCTATTTATCGCTGGCCGCTGCGTACCTCCCCCTTCCCTGGCTTTTCAGCTCTCTGGGGAGATATGCTCTTCATTGGTATCCCGTGCTCGCGGCGTGGGTGGGCGTCATGGTTTCAGACATTTGCGCACGGGCCGAAACCCTTTGGAGTTCTCGTTTGACAACATCGATAACCAGGACTGCTACCGCTATATTCTGCATCGCTCTCATCCTTCCGAGTCCGGCGCGCTCTTCCAAGCGCTTTTACAGCGACTATTATGGAATAACACGTTCGTTACTAGGCTCCGACACCAACCTAAAAGACTATCTGAAGAAGGACCTTAGTGGCTATTTGGCGAGCCAAGCCGTCATTGCGACGCTAGTTTCTAATCAGAAAACAAACACTAAAGTCCTTCTTTTGCCCGGTGTTGTAGGACTTACCTTCTACTTTCGGAAGGCAAACATGATTACCGTCGGCGATTATACTGGACCGGCTGGATACATGGAGCTATGGACGGGCGTAGAACAGGGAAACTGCTTACCCTACTTGAACCGGCTGGATATATCAGTTGTCATCGTCCAGCCACACCACCAGGAGGCTTGGTGGCCGCGATTCTACGACCCGTTTCGGTCGCAATTAAAGGAGTATGGGTTCAGGGAATATCGCACCGAGGAGCGTAACGTTGCCATTTTTCTCAGAGGTGATATCCATGCTAGCCGTAAGCTACTTCCGGCTAATCGATAGGCGCTAGCGTGTTTAGCTAGCGTCGAGAACCCGTCGATTGTCAGTTTCAAGAAATCAAGCCTCCTCGTCAGGCGTTCTCGCCTCTCCCTCACCCTCCCCCTGCAAGGGCGAGGTGACCTGCGCGCTGCAGCCTGACCCAATCCCTATCACGCGAACCGACAATTGACCAACGCTACTAAAGCTTTGGCCATTGCTTGAATCTACTTGCAATTGAAGCCCCAACGGAAAAATAATCCCCAAACTGCTGTGAACACGAAGATCAATCATCTCGCCGTCTGGATCCTGATCGTTGTGTATTTTCTGATCGGTTGGGGCTGGTACGCAATTTTTGGCGAGAAATGGTTGAATCTTCATGCGCGCACCATGACTGACATCGAACACACGCATAACGTCAGTGCCTATGTGCTCGCCTTCCTTGCTTCGATCGCTGTCAATTACACACTCGCTGTTCTTATCGCGCGGACCAACCCAACAAGCGTCTGGTGTGGCCTGAAAGTCGCGCTCGCATGCTGGTTCGCCTTTGTGTTTATGGAATACGCGACCATTTCTGTGTTCTCCGCGTTCGAAACCAATCCGTGGCCGCTTATTTGTATCGACATGGGCCGGCCCCTGCTCGGCATGGCACTCAGCGGGCTCGTCCTCGGCGCCTGGCGGAAAGCAACGTGACGTTGCATCCAGTTTATCTGCTGCTGAGGGCGTCGCGCTCGACGATTCTCTGTCAATCAACTACGGGCTGCTCGCCGGGTTCGGTCCAGCCGCGCTCTGTTCAACCTTGGTCGCGCTCATCACGTATCTGACCGTCACCGTCGAGCCGACTTTGAGTTCGGCCGATCCTTTGATTGTCGCTGGATCGATCGCGAACTCGTATTTCTCTGTTCCTTTTTGGATAGCAAGAGTGGTGCCGGTAGCCGCAACAACTGTTCCGGTGATTTCGTATGTCTTTCAACCCGCTGCGAACAATTGTGCGTTCAGGGTCAGAATCGTTGCCGTTATCAAACAAATCATGCAGCCGCAAAATGGATGCAGCTGCCTGGCCTGAGCGACAGTCGAATGGGTCACGTTGCTGGCGGTGTCGGAATGGCTCTCACGCCAACCCGAGCAAGGTACTCATCGGCTTGCAACAGATCATTGCCGGCGCGCTCAACCATCCGTTCTGTCATGTCGAGCGAAGTCGAGACATCTCTAGTTCTTACGCTCTATTCCTTGGGCGGCGCCGGTATTGCTCTGACCCCCACCCGCGCCAGGTATTCGTCCGCCTGCAACAGATCATTTCCAGCCCGCTCGAGAATCTTGAGCAAATTATCCATCGACGAAACTTCCTCGAGCTGCTCGGTCAGGAACCATTGGAGGAAATTGATCGTGATGTAGTCGTTCTGCTTTCGGGCGAGTTCGACGAGCCCGTTGATTTGCTGGGTGACATGAATTTCCTGGTCGAGCGACAGTTTCACTGCGTCACGCGCGGTCTTGAATTTCGATTTCGGCGCATCGATCGCCGGGATCACCACGCGTCCGCCGGCATCGACAATGTATTTGATAAAGCGCAGCGCATGCCCTTTCTCTTCCTCGGCCTGCTTGAAAAAATGCTGTGACAACTGCGGCAACGCTTCCGACGCAAAATGCGCCCCGATGGCGTAATACTGCAGCTCCGCGCTGAACTCGTAGCCGATCTGCTCGTTAATAGCGTCGATGACTTTTTGGCTCGTTAGCATACGAAGAGCTTACCGCGGATTACACGGATTCAAATCGATTGATGGCGCTTGCCAAGCAGTAGCTTCAGCGAAGGCTGGTCGATGACTTTTTGGCTGGTAAGTATGAAAGACCTTTCAGTTCGCTTTCTCTTTTTTAGCGCAGCATTGAGGTAGGCTCAAATTTGATTAGTGAAAACAGGCTGTGTGAACCTACGTTGCACTTATGAATGATGAGGGCTTAGGGATAAACGGCGAGCGACTTTGCGGTATTCTTACCCGGCGAGCATTCGTTCGTGCCGCTCTGGCGAGCGGAGCCACTATTTTGGCGGGAAGAGCGGCTACGGTGTTGGGGGCTGTATCGGAGAAGACAACGGCCGCGGGCGAGAATTCCATTTTCAACATCGGTGGCGATCTACTGGTCAATCGACTTGGATTCGGGGCGATGCGTCTCACGGGAGAGGGCATTTGGGGTTGGCCACCAGACCGCGAGAACGCGCGCAAAGTTTTGCGTCGCGCCTTGGACCTTGGCGCGAACCTGATCGACACGGCGGACGCGTACGGACCTGAAACTGATGAATTGCTCATCGCCGAAGCGCTTTATCCTTATCCGAAAGGACTCGTCATCGCGACAAAGGGTGGTCAGATACGACCCGGACGCGAGCAGTGGGTGCCCAAAGGTGATCCCGAATATCTCAAACAATGCGTCGATAAAAGTCTGAAGCGCCTAAAACTTGAGCGCATCGACCTTTATCAACTGCACCGCATCGATCCCAAGGTGCCGATGGAAGATTCGTTAGGCGCGTTGAAAGAAGCGCAGAGCGCGGGCAAGATTCGCCACATTGGATTATCCGAAGTCTCACCTGAGCAGGTAGAGCGCGCACGCAAGACCGTGCCGATCGTTACCGTCCAGAATCGCTACAACATCACTGACCGAAAATGGGAAAACACGCTGAGTTATTGCGAGAAGGAACAGATCGGGTTTATGCCGTGGGCGCCGGTTGGTGGGACCAGAGGAATGACGAATGCCACCTTGGAAAAAGCCGCCAAAGATCACGGCGTGACGATTTATCAGCTAGGCCTCGCATGGTTATTGCATCGATCGTCAGTAATACTGCCGATTCCGGGGACATCGTCGCTCGCTCACCTCGAGGAAAATATGGCCGCGCGTAAAATCCAGCTGACCGAAGAGGAGTGGAAGACGATCGACGCACTGGCGAGCCGCGCATGATCAATCACGCGACGAAGCGCATTCGTTCGACGGCATCGTCGCGACGCACAAATTAGCTTATTTTTCAGATCCCAGCTCGCGACTGCGAGAATTCGCGTAACCCTGAATCAGCGCAGAGACGCAAATCCCGCTGCCAGGAAAAAATCCCTTTCGGTTTTCTGGTTCGGTGGGTTCCGTCATTTCCGGGGTCGCCGTCGGGGCGGCGTCGTGCCAATGCGCGAAAGCGAAAAATAGACGGGACATTTGAAGAGCGGTAGTGACAACCGCGCGCTAAAAAATAGCAAGGTATCGGCAGCAGAGGTGTAACGACGCAGGTACTCTTCGACGCGTGATTCAGAAGAATCTCCGGAAGAAACTTACGTTATTGATTCTGTCCTTGTCGATGTTGCCGAGCACGGCGGCTCTTGCCGGCGCGCGCCACTTTACTTTTCTCTATGAGGCGCCGACCTCAGCGCCCGGGAGCATCGAATTGGAGAATTGGATTACGTGGGAACGCGTAACGAACCCAGAGCAGTCCGATCAAATCGGGTTTCGTCATGAAATTGAGATCGGAGTCACCGATCATTTTCAAGCCAGTACTTATTTCGTCGACTGGTTCTACGAGCGCAACCGCAACCAATCCGGCTTCAATTATTCGGATTCCGCTATCGAGCTGATTTGTAACCTGACGAATCCGGTCATCGACCCGGTGGGATTGTCGCTCTATGGAGAAATCAAGGGCGGTCGCCAAAACTTCGAGCTCGAATCAAAGCTGATTGCACAGAAGAATTTTGGGCCGCTAATTCTCGACTACAATCTGACGCTGGAAGCCGAATGGGAAGAGCAAGGGCTTCAAAAACGCCAGGGCGAACTCCAACAGGCGCTCGGCGCAAGTTACGAACTTTCGCCGCGAATCTCAGTCGGTCTTGAATTCCTGCACGAATTTGTTTTCCCGGATTGGCGCGACCAAGAAAAAATCAGGAATGTCTTCGTAGGTCCGAACGTCGCGTTTCGACATCAAAATTGGTTTGTAACAGTCACTGCCTTGGCACAGGCAACCAACACGGCGGACGAAGCTGATTTCAAGGTGCGTACAATTTTTGGCTTCGGCTTCTGAGAGAATGAAGAAAGCATCGACCCTGCTGATTCTCCTCGCTTGTCTGATAGCGTGCGAATCTGTCAATTACGTGCCGCCAGTCACTTCGCAGATGGCAGCTGCAACAAAAGGACGACGTGTCGATGTCGCCACCTTGCGTGACGGCCGGACGCTTCTCGTGCACCGCTGCATCGAATGTCACACGCTGCCGCCGCTCTGGCACTACGCCGTCCAAGATTGGCCGAACATCGTAAACAGCATGGCGCACCGCGCGAGTTTAAAACCCGCCGAACGTGACGCGATCGTCGCCTATGTTCTGGCAGTGCGCTCGACCCCGGAGTAAGAATCCGAAAACCCAGCGAGCGTGCAAGTCGTAGGCTTCCAGTCTCACGGTTTGTTTCCGCCCACGCGACTGCGCATTTTTTTTCGGAAAATTCGCGTCCGCGCCGCTCAGAGGTCGGCGACTACAATTCCCGCGCTTTCGAATAAAAATCGGCTAGTCCGTCTGCCACGCTGTCGGCGTACTCGCGGAAAATACTTTTTCGTTCAACGCCATTGATCGCTCGCACTCCCTGGTAATCGCCCGCCTGAATACGAGCGAATGCGTCGTTGCTGTTCATGACGTAGGGCTCGCAATAAACTACCGGACATCGATAAAGCCGCGTGGCGAGCAAATTGCGCGCATACACGTACCCGCTTGTGCCAACTTTCGTGGTGCTGTTGGTCGTGGGGTATTGGTAGGGAGGCAGACCGGTTTCGCGTGCCATTGCGGCCGCAACCGTATCCGCCAAGGGCAGTTCCTCATCGTAAACGCGGCTCAGAAGCCGGCGGATCATTTCGAAACGTTCGTCGTCCAATTCGAGTTCCTCTGCCAAATACGATCCGTTCACGAGCAGGTGAAGATGATCGCCTTCCGTCAATGTCGGATTGTTTGGGTCGCCCCAGCCTTCCGCGTTGAAATGCAAACAAAGCACAAGATCGGGATGCAATTTGAAGTTCACCAGCGCAGCCCGCCGTCGAATCTCGCTGTAACGGTAAAATAGAATTTCGCTCTGCCAGCGAATGGTTTGCTCTTTGGCGGGATCATTTGGATCGAGAACATCCGCGCGCGGCTGTGGCACGCCGTTCTTAATTAGAATTTTCCTGGCCAGCTCACGAAAATCATCAGGACGTTTCGACGTAATTGGTTCGTTGCTATTCCTAACGAACAAAACTTTTGCGCCGAGTTCACGCAATCGCGCAGCCAACAATCGAGATACCCGCAAAGTCAGTTCTCCTTCCTCGACCGGTGCGCTGCTACCTACATGGAACCAGCGCTCCTCCATCTTTGCCCATTTCCCGCCGAGATGACCTGGATCGAGCGCGATCTTCAAACCTGAAAGAGGTTTTTCGGGTTTCGCAGACGGCAAGGATTTCGCCGGCCGCCAAAGTCGCGGCACGGGTCTGCGTTCCGCGTCGTTCTCCGCAAATTCCAGTGTGAAGAATGTCTGCGCCGCACGGTTCATCAGGAGCCGCGCAGTCTTCTCGTTTATTTCAATTAAATCAGGAGCGAACCCATGGGTGCAATAAACGTTCTGGATAAGCCTGCTGAATTCGTCGTGCGTAATTGTTTGCTGGTACTTCTCCAGTACAGCCCATCGCGGATGGTCACCAAGAACGCCGAGATTGTCCGCGGCGCGAGTGCCGCCGGGAAAGATCGGCAGAAAGACAAGAAGAAATGACGCAGCTCCAATGATCCGCCTTCGCCACGCTACGGCGAGGCAGACGATTGGCTTCGCTCCGTTAAACTGTTGAACCGTTAAATCGTTGAATCGCAAATCCGATATGACTATGTAACGATTTAACAAATCACGCCCGTTATGCTAAGCGTTCTTTTTCTCGGCGATATCGTTGGCGAGCCCGGCCGCAGCGCAGTCATTGCCCGGCTGCCGGAGCTGAAGTCGAAGCACGCGTTGGATTTCGTCATCGTTAACGGCGAAAACGCGGCGGGTGGACGCGGCATAACGGGAAAAATCACCATCGATCTTTTGCGCGCGGGCGTCTCGGTCATTACGACAGGCGACCATATTTGGGACCAGAAGGAGATTCTTTCATTCATCGACACCGAACCGCGTCTATTACGGCCTGTGAATTATCCCGACGGCGCGCCGGGAAGTGGGTCGATTGTCTTGGAAACAGCCAAGGGCAAAATTGGTGTTATCAATGTGCAAGCGCGCACGTTTATGCAACCAATTTTGGAAAATCCGTTTCGCGCCGTCGAGGCTGCAGTAACAAAGATGCGTGAAGAGACCGCGAACATCCTTGTCGATGTCCACGGCGAAACCACAAGTGAGAAAATCGCCATGGGCCGATTTCTCGACGGGAAAGTTTCCGCTGTCATCGGCACTCACACCCATGTTCAGACGGCCGACGAACAAATCTTCACCGGGGGCACAGCTTTCTTGTGCGATGCCGGCATGTGCGGACCGGTCAATTCTATCCTCGGGCGGGCTATCGATCCCATTATGCACAGGTTCATCTCTAATCTGCCCGCATCGTTCCCCGTTGCGGGAGGCGACGTGCGACTGCACGGAGCACTCATCGAAATTGATGAGACCACCGGGCGCGCCATGCGTATCACGCGCGTGGATGAGCCTGGCCCCAGCGAACCCGCTCCGTCCGAGCCCGAGCCAAGAGTCGATATCGAACAGTCGCATTCGCCCGAACAGACTTGAAACTGTTGAGCTTACAGCCAACTATTGACCCCTTCAGTTTCGAATTGTCTAAGAAGATTAACGTCCAACAAAAATTATGAAGAGATCATTTGCTTTTGTTTTAATCACGGCTTTGGCCCTCTGCGCTTCACAGGTATGCCAAGCAGCGGAAAAAAGGAATCCTGAAGCGAACCGACTGGCCCGCGAAGGCGCTGAGGCCGCTAAAAACCAGGACTTCGACAAAGCGGTTGATCTCCTTAAGAAAGCCACAGCTATGGACCACAAGTACGCCGACGAGCTCTCGGCAGTTTATCAGCAACGTGGATACGCGGCCGCGACGGACCAGAGATACGGGGACGCCGTCAACGACTATGGCGAAGCGCTCAAATTGACTCCGCAAAATTCGCGGATTTACGAACAACGCGCGGCGGTGGAAATGAAGATACAGGATTACGAGAAAGCGCTCGGCGATTACTCCGAACTCATCAAACAAAAGCCGAACGAAGTCCGCTACCTCAACTACCGCGCATACATCTACGAGGTAAAGAATGATTTGAAGAATTCGATGGCGGACACCGAGAAAGTGTTGAAGCTGGATCCTAATAATCAGGACGCAAAAGCTCGGAAGCAGCGGATAGAGCAGAAGCTGGCTGAAAACCAGCCTTTGACTCCTCCTCCCGGCACGACGCCGAAGCCTTCACCTTCACCTAAAGGCAAAAAGAAGCCCTGAGCTGTTGCTGGCGCTGTTAGCCGCCGAGTGGCGCGCTGGCGTTCTCCGTTTCCTCGTCTGGTTTGGGCACCGCAGTGAATTTTCGTTTGCGGCGGTTCGCCGGCAGAGGCGCCAGCGTCATCGTGATGTTGCGACCCGTGATTTTGGGGTCCATTTCTACCTGCGACATGCCCGAGAGATCGTCTCGGACTTTTTCCACCAGCTGCATCCCAAATTCCTGGTGCGCCATTTCGCGGCCGCGAAATTGCAGCTGCACACGCACCTTGTTTCCGCGATCCAGGAACTCTTCACCGTGCCGGATTTTGGTCAGATAATCGTGTTCGTCGATGTTAACGCGAAACTTGATTTCCTTCAGTTTTGAGCTGGCAGGCTTTTTGTCCTTGGTGTGTTTGGAAATGTCGTATCGGAACTTTCCAAAATCGATGATCTTGCACACCGGCGGGTTGGCCGTTGCCGCGACTTCGACCAAATCGAGCCCAAGACTTTGAGCTCTGCGCAAGGCGTCGTTCAGTTTCATGACGCCGAGCTGTTCGCCGGAGGACCCCATTATGACCCGGACTTCGCGGGCGCGAATCCGACCGTTTACACGAATTTGTGGTTGCAGATTAAATCAAGCTCCTGACCGGCGAAACGGGAGTGCGCCGCGCCGCCGTATTTCCATCTATCGCATTTCCCAGCGTTAGCATTCGCATACGCGAGGCACTCTGGCTTCGCCACGGATGCGATTCACCGCGACGAAGTGCTCGCATTAATAAACGCGAGCCGAAGGGAAGTTGTAGGCAACAATTCTGCACTGGCAAGCCGAATCTCGTAACATTTAAGTGTCCATCGCCCCGGGATCACTTTGCCGGCGGGTCGCCAAAATGCGCTTTGTGCGCAGCGTACGCCGCTGCGTCATCGAGCATTGAATCGATAGTCGCCGCTAACGGCTCGAGCTTGACCACGCCAGAAAAAATTGCGCGGTCGCCAATTGCGGTGTCGATCACGAAAGCCGGACGTTGCGTGATCTGCAGCGCATGAAATTCAGCCGTCGATGCTCGGATGCGTTTTTCAGTTTTCGAAGATTTCGCATGCTTGCGCAACTCCCCGGGATCAATCCCGCCGGCTTCTGCGCCGACCTCAACGGCAACATCCCAATCGCCAATCGTTTTGCCTTCCCGCAGCGCGGCGTGCGCCAGCGCAAGGCGAACGCGATCATCAGTAAAACCAAAGTCCTTCGCCGCTTCAGCCACGCAATTTGGCGCGAGCCACTCCGGCAGACTGGGATCATACCAATCGGTATTGAGCATGAACGGCGAACGCATCATCATTCCGCTGCGGCGATAGAACCATTGCTCCTGCTCGCGCGAAGTTGGCAAACCGCTCGGATCCATCAAAGCGATCTTCCACTGAAATTTGACTCGTCCTTCATATCGTTTTTTCAATTCAGCCCACGTCGGCTCGGACCAAAAACACCAGGACGAAACGACCTCGAGATAATCAGTGACGGTGATGGGCATGCGTGAATGTTAAAAAGGTTAAAAAAGTTACAAGATTAAAAAGGTTACAACGTTGAAGCGTTCAATCGCTGAATTACAGATGCATTCTTTATCATTCTGAGCGAAGCGAAACATGACAAGAATGGATTCGTCCACCTCAACGCTTTAACCCTTCTATCAATCCCATGTGGCCGCTGCAACTTTGATCGGTGAATCTGAATCACATTTTCCTCTTCATCGCCGTAATCTCGTCGCTCCTGGTGTTGGCTCGGGCGTTGCGTCCTAGCGCGCCTTATCATGGATGGCGGGTTGCTGCACTAATTGTTCTGGGGATAACGGGCGTTGCGTGGCTTTTTTGGCGTGGCGCCGCCGGATACGTCGGTGGCTGTGCGTGGTTTGTTCTGCTGTTTGTCCCCGCAATCGGGTTGCGCAAAATGACCGACCTCGCCGCCGCTGGAAATTACAGATCGGCCAAAAAACTCGGGAAGGCGCTTCAAATTCTGCATCCCACGAGTGAAATACGCACCCACCTGCAATTACTTCGCCAGTTGGAATCTCAGGCAAAAGATCGAAGCGCCTTCAGTTCAATTCCCATCGGGCGCAAAACGGCGCGGCACCATCTGCCTGGTCAGCTCCGGAATGCGCCTGCTGTTCTCATCTTTATTCTGCTGAACGCGCTTGCATTCCTCTTCGAAATCTCCGTCGGCGATTGGAATGATCCCGAGGTTCTGCATCGGATCGGCGCGCTCGACCCTTACTCCGTCGTAGTCCAGCACGAATACTGGCGGTTCTTCACAGCATTATTCCTGCACGGTGGTTTCATCCATCTGCTTTTCAACGTTTTCGCCCTTTACGTTCTTGGTCCACCGCTTGAACGATCCATCGGCACCATGCGCTTTGTCGTAT
>WNFQ01000451.1_pt1 | contig 30248 bp, 27 predicted proteins | sample 5400171 | NCBI WGS metagenome assembly WNFQ01 (sample SAMN13153356, study PRJNA577476) | soil metagenome | isolation source: 20 cm soil under Madrone tree | place: USA:California | collected 2016-06-14
GGCAGGACGATCGCACAGGCGTAGAACGCCGCGGCCGCGGGCAGCGCGACGAGAAGCGTCGGGAGCCGGTGGCCATAGCTGGCACCCAGCACCAGCGCGAGTGCACCGTGGCACGCGATGAACCATGCCATCAGGAGGTCGCCGCGGCGACGGATCGGGCGCATGATCGCGTCGATCTCGGCGCGATCGGGCTCGAGGAGTCGAGCGATGCTCATCCGGGCTCCGTCATCCGCGCGACGCGGCGGCACGCCGTTGACGCCGCCATGGCGGTCGTACCCAGCATCCCCGGGGCGACGCATTTGCGCATGGCGGCGCAGCGAGCAAGTCGGGTGCCATGTTGTCCCGGGGATACACGACGGCGGTCGGGACCGATGTCCGGCTCGCGCATTTCGCGACCACACGCCGACCAGGAGCGACGATGACGTCGCTACGGGCGTCGCCCGACTAGCTGACGAGGCCGTCGCGCTTTTGCAGCAGCTCGTTCAGGAACCAGCGATTCTTCTGGTGCGTCTGGACGAGCCGCGTGTAGAGATCGGCGGTGCCGATGTCGCCCGCCGCGCTCGCCACCTCGGTATCCGCATGCATCTCGCGGATGATGACGTCGACGGTGTTGCGCGCCTCCTCGATCATTTTGCGCATCGAGAGCTTCCCCGACGACGGCGTCACGGTCGCGACCTGCAAGTAGTCCGCGGGGTCGCCGATCGGCGCGCCGCCGATCATGATGGCGCGCTCGGCGAACTCGTCGATCGTCTCGTACGTCTGGGTGGCCTGGTCGTCGAGGAGCAGGTGGATGTCGCGGAAGAGCGGCCCGTAGGTGAGCCAGTGGTACTTCTTGTAGTTGAGGTAGGCGATCAACGCGTTCGCTTGCTCGCGATGCAGCGCGGCGACGACGTTCGCGTTCACTGCACTGGCATTCTTCTTCATGACGGTCCTTTCTGACGCGCGTGTGCGGTCCACGAATCGTGCTCTTTCTCGCATCGCGCCCACCGACGCAACCCGTCCATACTGACGGGTCGCGGCGCAGACTCCCCACTCCCTAGTCCCGGAGGCGCATTCACCGTCGATCGCGGGTCACCCGGAAGCTGCGTCGATACGCCTGGGGGCTCGTGCCGACGATCTGCCCGAAGCGCTCGCGCAACACCGCCGACGACCCGAATCCGACATCCGCGGCGACGCGCTCGATGGACGCGTCGGTCGTCTCCAGCAGCCCGTCTGCTCGCGAAAGCGGCGGCTCAGCGTCCGGGTGCTCATGCCGGCGCGGCGCGCGATGACGGGCAGAGCCAAGTTGCGGCGCAGGCTCTGCTCGAGCCAGGTGATGAGCGCAGCGCATGACGCGCCGTCGCTCGTCGGCGGCGCGTGGACGATGAACTGCGCCTGCCCGCCGGCGCGCTCGAGTGGCATCACCGCCGTGCGCGCGACTTCCGCCGCCACCTCCGCTCCGAGATCACGACGGACGAGGTACAAGCACAGGTCGAGTCCCGCCGCCGCGCCCGCGGACGTCAGCACCGTGCCGTTGTCGACGTAGAGGACGTTGGGATCGACCTCGATCGCGGGGTAACGGCGCGCGAGCTCCGCGGCGCTGCCCCAATGCGTAGTAGCCCGGAAACCGTCGAGGACGCCGGTCGCGGCGAGCACGAACGCGCCGCTGCAAATCGACGCGACGCGCGCGCCGCGCTCGATCGCCCGTCGGACGGCGCGCAGCAACGGCTCGGGAAGCGGCCGGTCGACGTCGTCGATCCCGGGAACGATCAGCGTCTGGGCGCGACGCAACGACCCGAGCCGCCACGGCACGCGCAACGTGACATGCTCCGACCGTACCTCCGGTGTGAGGCTGCAGATGCGGATCTCGTAGCGTCGCCGGCCGGCCGGACTCCGGACACGGCCGAAGATCTCGCACGGCGTCGCGAGATCGCCGAGCACGACGCCGTCGAAACCGAGCACCGCGACCACATGCGGGGGCGTGTCCTCGTCGGCGCGCGGCGGCATGTCGCGGTCGATCCGCCGTGGCGTAAATCCCGCGAACAATGTCTTTCGTGCCACTGGCGGACTCTGCCGCATTTTCTATGATCACGCCACGGGAGGAAGGGACGCCCATGCACAATCCTCCGCTGCACGTCGCCGACTACGTCGGCCCCGTCGTCGGCGCCGTGGTCTTCGTCCTGATCATGACGCGGGTTCGCGAGCCGGCGCGCCGGAACTTCAACGCGATCATGGTGGGCGGCGCTGGCGGCGCGTATCTGTACGCGGCGGTCGCGGTCACCGTCGCGTACCTCGGCCTGCGCTCGTATCGGATGATCGGCCTCGCCTGGCTCATGCACGCGGGCTGGGATCTCTTGCACCACTTCTATGGCAACCCGCTCTGGCCGTTCATGCCGACGTCGTCGTTCGGGTGCATGATCTTCGACACCGTCATCGCCTTGTGGTTTCTGGCCGGCGCTCCCGCGCTGGTTGCCGATCGCACGGGCCCGGTCTCGTCTTGGCGGGCGACGCGCGGACCGTGATCGTCGTGCGACGCGGTGAGACTACGCTCGGCGATGTGATCGCATCCGGGGCGATCGCGGCGCGCGGAAGCAAGCGCGCGCTGCGGCACTTTCAGCGCGTCTTCCGCCTGTCTTGAGCCGCGCGCACGTGCGAGCACGCGATCGCGCGAGCTCGGATCGACCGGCGCTCAGCCGAGACTACCCGTCCGCGGGTGCCGGGCCGGCGACCGGTCCGCGGGACGGCGGCGCAGACTGCGCATCGCTCTCCTCGACCAGTCGCTCGTGAATCTCGCACAGCCGATAACGGACGGAATCGCTGGAGACCGTCGTCGTGAGCGCAAGCACGGTGCGGCGAAGTTCCTCGATTGGCTGCGACATCGCATCCTCCTCTCGAACCGCCCTTCGCGGTACGAGAATACCGCGGACGCCGTCGCATTTCAGATGGCGCGGCCGCTTGCAAGTGGGCGTACGCGCCCGGCGACCGCCGGCCGCGAGTTCCGTAGTCCGTCGATCGCATTTCTCGCAGGGATTTCGCAGACCTCGAAGGTGCGAGAGAGATCGCACGCTGACGAACACTCGACGCTCGGATGAAGACCGTCCGGGCACCGCGCGCGGTGCCGCGTGCTCACGACTTCGACGCGCGCGCCGCCGCGTCGTCGGCGAGGAACTTATGGAGCGTCGCGACCACCCGCGCGCCGTCACCGACGGCGGCGGCAACGCGCTTCGTCGAGCCCGCGCGGACGTCACCGATCGCGAAGATACCGCTGCGGCTCGTCTCGAGCGGGCGGCGGCCGTGGTCGAGATTGGTGCCGGTCAGCACGAAGCGCTTCGCGTCGAGGGTGACGTCCGATTCGAGCCAGTCGGTATTCGGGTCGGCGCCGATGAAGAGGAACAGATGGCGGATCGCGCGTCGCGTCTCCGCACCCGACCGATCGCGCCAGCGGACGGCTTCCAAGACGCTGCCGCGGCCTTCGACGGCCGTGACTTCGGCCTGCAGCAGCACCTCCACATTCGGCAGCGCGGCGATGCGCTCGACGAGGTAGCGCGACATGGTCGCCTCGAGGCTGCGGCCGCGGACGAGAACCCACACCTTCGCCGATTGCGTCGCCAAGTAGACGATCGCCTGCCCGGCGGAGTTGCCGGCGCCGACGAGCGCAATCTCCTGCCCGCCGCAGAGGGTGCCTTCGAGCGGCGACGCCCAGTAGTGGATCGACGAGCCCTCGAACGCCGCGAGGTTCTCGACGTTCAGCCGCCGGTAGCGTGCGCCGCTCGCGACGACGAGCGCGCGCGCGTGGACGCGCTCGTCGTCGGCGAGGACGAGCTGAAAGCGTGTGCCCTCGGGTCCGGGGTGACACTGCAAGCGGACGACCTGCTCGGGAATCGCGATGTCGGCGCCGAACTTGAGCGCTTGGCTGTAGGCGCGGCCCATGAGCGCCATCCCGGTGATGCCGGTCGGAAAGCCGAGGTAGTTCTCGATACGCGACGACGCGCCCGCCTGGCCGCCGAAGGCGCGGCAATCGAGGACGATGATCGAGAGCCCCTCGGACGCGCCGTAGACCGCCGCGGCGAGACCGGCCGGTCCGGCGCCGACGATCGCGACGTCGTAGGGTTTCGTCTGATCGATCGCTTGCGAGAGCCCGATACAGCGCGCGAGATCGGGCTCGCTCGGGGAGCGCAGCATCGCGCCGTTCGGGCAGACTACGATCGGGAGCTCCGCGGCCGCGACGTGGAACTTGTCGAGCAGGGCGCGGGCACCCGCGTCGACGTCGGGATCGAGAATGTGGTGGGGATGACCGTTGCGCGCGAGGAAGCCGGCGAGCCGGAGGACGTCGCCATTATCGGCGTGGCCGACGATCACCGGCCCTGCGATCCCCGCTTGGAGGAGACCGACGCGGCGCAGGATGAGCGCCCGCATGATGCGCTCGCCGAGCTCCGCTTCCGCGACCAGCACGTCGCGGAGTCGGGGCGGCGGAATCACGAGCGCCTCGACCGGCGTGACCACCAGCGCGTCGACGAGCGAGGGGCGACCGGTGAGCTGGGCGAGCTCTCCCATGAAGCCGCCGGGTCCGTGCGTCACGATCGGCTCGTCGCGCGTCAGGATGTTGTGTTGGGTGATCGCGAGGTCGCCGCTCAGCACGACGATCATCCCCGCGCTCGCCTCGCCCGTCCTGACGACGTACGTGCCCGGGTCGTATCGCCGCGTCTCACCGAAGCGCCGTAGCCGGTCGATGTCGTCCGGCTCGAGCGTCGGGAACATCTGCTCGAAGCGAGTCTCGATCAGCTGACGCGCGTTGCCGGCCATGACGGCACACTGGCCGCGGCGATCGAATCAGTCAACGTCGACGCGTGCTGCCGGATCACTACTGCTCGACGACGGGGACGTGCGCGGCGAGGTCGTAGCGCAGCACCGCCTCCATCTTGTTCTCGAGCTGATAGAAGCGAGCGACCTTGCGTCCCGGGAGTGCCTTGGAGAACTCCGGCAGATACTTCTGGCGCAGCTGAGCGCGATCGGTCTCGGCGGCGAGATAGTCGGTGATCAGCGCCGACGCGCGATCGTCGGACAAATTGGGAAAGCTCTTGCTGTACTCGTCGAGGAGCTTCACGAACCGATCGTTGATCGCCCGCTGCTCGCCCGCGTAGCGATCGTAGAGCGGCCAGAAGCGTCCGGCCTCCTCGTCGGTGAGCTTGAGGTTCACCGCGACGAAGGCGCGCGTGTTCGCGCGCAGCGTGTCGCGCAGGATGTCGAGCTCCGCTTGCCGCGCGTCGCCGGCGGGTTGCGCGTGCCGCGGATGCGCGGGATCTGCGGCAGGCTGCGCCTGCTTCGTGTCGGCGGCGTGGAGCGACGGCGCGGGCAGCGCGATCAGGAAGGACACCAACAGTGCTGTGCGTGTGGCGCTCATGTCGTCTCCGTCGCTACTTGGCGATCTTCGTGATCTTGGTGCCTTGCAGGCCCAGGCCGGCCATCAGCCCTTGCTGCCCGAAGATGAACGCGTACACGTCGCTCGCGGCCGTCGTCGTCGTGAGCGTTTTGGCGACGCCTTCGTCGACGATGACGACGCTCGGGCCGACGCCGACCTCGAACCCTTCGGTGTCGTTCAGCCGCTTCAACGCGCTGTCCGTCATGAAGAAGAGGGCGTAGCTGAAGCTCTGGATTCCCGCTTGGAGACCATACGACGCGGAGACGGAATTGTAGTACGCGACCGGCTTGCCACCCTTTAGGAGCACGCCCTCGCCGATCTGGCCGCCGAACATGAATCCCGCCTTCACCATCTTGGGGAAGACGAGGATCGCCTTCGCCTTGGGCGCGAGCAGCTTCGCCGCCGGCTGAAGAGCGAGGAGCCGATTGAGGGCGGCGCGGCCGTCGCGATTCAGCTCCCCGGCCGTTGCCGCGATCGCGGGCGAGGCGGGAAGCGCGATCGCCGCTGACAGCCCGGCGACGAGGGACAACCGCAGCAATCGTGACCTCATGAGCGCGCTCCTTGGTATCGTCCGATCGATGCGTCGCCTGGACGGGGCACCGCGACGCATCGTTTGCGAGGTACATGGCACGCGCTTCGGAGCGGGACAAGCGATGGCCGCGCCGGTCCGGAGCCTCGATGGCGGGAAATGGCAACCGCGTTGGTTTCGACGCGGCTCCGTCGTGGTAGCAGCACGATCGGGGCGTGTCGGAATGACGGGTTCGACGAGCATGCGGGCGTGCCGCCGCATCGTCGGGGTGGCGTTTGTGACGCTGAGCTTGGTGGTCCCGGCGACGAGCTGGGCGCAAGGCAACGCCGAGCAGCTGGCGACGCTCGCCCGTGAGTTCACGGACCCGTTGACGACCCTGCCGCAGCTCTTCCTGCAGGACGCCTACACGCCTGAGAACCACGGAACAGACGCGCAGACGAACCGGGTCGTCGGGCGCCTGATCGTGCCGCGCATTCCGCGCTTCACGCTCTTGCCGTTCGTGCAGCTGGTGCGGCCGAGCCTCTTCCTGGTGACGGTGCCGACAGGGAAGGGTAGCGCGACGCGCACCGCGTTCGGCGACATGCAGCTCTTCGATCTCTTCGTGCTGCCGTGGCCGACCGCGGAGAGCGGGGTGCGCGTCGGCGTCGGCCCGGTCTTCGTCTTTCCGACCGCGACCGACAAAGCCGCCGGACAAGAGGCGTGGCAGCTCGGGCCGGCGCTCGGTGTCGTCTCCAAAGCGATCCCGCGGCTGCTGCTCGGCGGCCTCGTGCAGAGCCCGATCCCGTTCGCCTACACCTCGAGCGAGCATAGCGTACGGAACGCCGTCACCGTCCAGCCCGCCGTACTGCTGCTGATCGTCGGCGGCTGGTACGTCAAGTCGGCGGACGCGACGTGGACCTTCGGCTGGGAGAGTGGGGCGCCCACGGTCGTGCCGCTGAGCCTGGGCGTCGGGCACGTGAGCGTCCGCGAGGGGTGGCCGCCGATCAACGTCTTCGCGAGCAGCGAGTGGACGGCGTACCGGCACAATGCACCGACGGCGCCCGAGGTGACGGTGCGCCTCGGCGTGACGGTCGCGTTTCCGGAATGGCGAGCGTGGTAGCGCGATACGTTCCTCGCGAGTGCGCCACGTCCGTTGCTGGCGCGAAAAGGCAAGAAACGTCTTGTCGCTCAGGGCCGTCCTCCCTACTTGTGGCGACGGTCGATCCCGCCGACCGAGGACGGCGGATTCCGGCCGCACACGGTCCGCGGAGAGTCTGCATGATGCGAGCGCGACAAAGACACGAGCCCGGCTTTGTGCGGGTGACACGGAGTCGCGTAATTACACCGTCCGGTGAGCCATCGGTCGGGAGAGCGGGAGCGTCGATGCGTGCCGTCTTCTTGATGTCCATCATGCTCGCCGCGGTCGGGACCGCCGGTTGCGGCGGGAAGCACGAGGCGCCGCCGCCGCCTCCGGTCGACGTCGTCGTCGCCACCGTCGAGGCGAAAGACGTCGCCGTCCATTCGGAATGGGTCGGCACTACGGACGGATCCGTCAACGCGCAGATCCGTGCGCGTGTCCAGGGGTATCTCGAATCGCAAAATTATCGCGAGGGCACCTTGGTCACCCCGGGCACGCTTCTCTTCACGATCGACGCGCGCCCGTATCGCACCGCGCTCGACGCAGCGAAGGGCGACCTCGGGCGCACCGAGGCACAGCTCACGAAGACGCAGCAGGACGTCGGGCGCTACATGCCGCTCGCCAAGGAAGGCGCGATCAGCCAACAGGAGCTCGACGACGCTGTCCAGGCGAACCGCGCCGCGAAAGCTGCCGTCGACTCGGCGCGCGCCGGTGTCGAGAAGGCACAGCTCGACCTCGATTGGACGCAGCTGAAATCGCCGATCGGGGGCATCGCCGGGATCAGCGTCGCGCAAGTCGGCGACCTGATCGGCGAGAACACCGTGCTCACCACCGTCTCGCAAGTGGACCCCATCAAGGTGTCGGTTCCCATCAGCGAGCAGGAGTACTTGCGCTACGCGGGTCGAATCCAACTCGACGATAGCGCGGGGGGCCGCGAAGGCACGCTCGAACTGATCCTCGCGGACGGCAGCGTATACCCCGAGCGCGGCACGGCTTCGGTGGCCAACCGGCAAGTGGACGTCAAGACGGGCACGCTCTTGGTGGTCACTCTCTTCCCAAACCCGCGCAATCTGATTCGTCCGGGCCAGTTCGCCAAAGTGCGCGCCGCACTCGAGACGCACGGCAACGCCGTCGTCGTCCCGCAACGTGCGGTGCAGGAGATGCAGGGCACGTATCAAGTCGCCGTCGTCAGTGCCGAAAACAAGGTGAGCATGCGTCGGGTCAAGACCGGGGCGCGCATCGACAACGCGGTGGTCATCGAGGAAGGGCTCACCCCCGGCGAGCGCATCGTCGTCGACGGCCTGCAACGCGTGCGCGACGGCGCGATCGTGAATCCGAAGCCGGTCGCGCCCGCGGCGCCGAAATAGCGAGCGCCGCATGGCAGAATTCTTCATCCGCCGTCCGATCGTCGCGATCGTCATCTCGATCATCACGGTCGTGCTCGGCCTCTTCACGCTGAGCGGGCTCAGCATCGAGCAGTATCCGTTCCTCGCGCCACCGACGATCCGGGTGACCGCCAACTATACGGGTGCGTCCGCCATCGCCGTGGAGCAGTCGGTCGCGACGCCGGTCGAGCAGGAGGTGAACGGCGTCGAGAACATGATCTACATGAAGTCGTCGAACACCAGCGACGGCCGCATGCAGCTCGACGTCAACTTCGAGGTCGGCGTCGACCAGGACATGTCGAACGTCTTGACGCAGAACCGCGTCTCGGCGGCGCAAGCCAAGCTCCCGCAAGAGGTCGTCGCGCAAGGCGTCACCGTCAAGAAGATGAGCCCGAGCATCTTGATGCTCGTCTCGCTGTATTCGCCGAATGGAACGTACGACGCGAACTTTCTCATCAACTATTGCGGCATCAACCTGCGGGACCAGCTGCTGCGCATCCCCGGCGTCGCGCAAGTCGATCTCTTCGGCGGCACCGACTACAGCATGCGCATCTGGCTCCGCCCCGACAAGATGGCGACGCTCGGGCTCACGCCGTCCGACGTGATCGCGGCGGTGAAGGAGCAGAACCTGCAGGCGCCGGCCGGCCGTGTCGGCATGGCGCCGTCGCCGAAGGACCAGGAGTTCACCTACACGGTCAGCGCGCCCGGGCGTCTCGTCAATATCGACGAGTTCGAGAACATCATCATCCGCGAGACCGAGACCGGCGCGCGCATCCGCATCCGCGACATCGGCCGTGCCGAGCTCGGCTCGCAGGACTACAACTCCTTCGGCCGCCTCGATGGCAAGGCGGCCGGCGCGATGGCCGTATACCTCCTCCCGGGCGCCAACCAGCTCAAGGCGTCCGAGGCGATCTACGAGACGATGCGGCATGCGAAGGAGCTCTTTCCGCAGGACGTCGACTACAAGATCGTCTACGACACGACGCCGGCCGTCGAGGCGTCGATCGAGTCGATCGTGCACACGTTCTTCGAGGCGGTCATCCTCGTCACGATCGTCGTGTTCATCTTCCTGCAGAACCTCCGCGCGACGATCATTCCGCTGCTCACGGTGCCGGTGTCGCTGATCGGGACCTTCATCTTCTTTCCGCTCCTCGGTTTCTCGGTGAACACGCTCTCGATGTTCGGCCTCATCCTCGCGATCGGCATCGTCGTCGACGACGCGATCGTCGTCGTCGAGGCGGTGATGCACCACATCGAGCACGGCATGACGCCGCACGATGCCACCGTCCAGGCGATGAAGGAGGTCTCCGCCCCCGTGATCGGCATCGCGCTGATCCTCTCGTCGGTGTTCGTCCCGGTCGCCTTTCTCGGCGGCCTCACCGGGCGGATGTATCAGCAGTTCGCGCTGACGATCGCCATCTCGGTGCTGCTCTCGGCGTTCAACGCGCTGTCGCTCTCGCCAGCGCTCGCCGCCATGTTCCTCAAGCCACACAAGCAGGCGCGCGGACCGCTCGGGAAGTTCTTCTCGCTGTTCAACACCGCGTTCGATCGCACGACCACCGGCTACGTGAGCTGGTCGCGGCTGCTCGTCCGGCGCTCGTCGCTGACGATCGTCATCGTGGCGATCGTCGCCGCCGGCGCGGCCGTCTTCGGCGGCGCGCTGCGCGCCGGGTTCGTGCCCGACGAGGATCAGGGCATCTTCGGCATCGCGGTGCAGTTGCCGCCGGGCGCGTCGCTCGAGCGCACCAGCGACGTGCTCGGCCAGATCGAGGGCGTCCTCGCGAAGACCGAAGGCGTCGAGTCGTACCAGACGATCGGCGGGTACGGCGCCGTCACCAGCACGTATCAGCCGAACTTCGGTACGATCTTCATCCGCTTGAAGCCGTGGGAGGAGCGTCACGGCGATGCGCTGCACGTGACCGGCATCATGGGGACGGTGCAGCGGCAGCTCGCGGGCATTCCGCAGGCGGTCGCGTTCCCGTTCAACATTCCGACGATCTCCGGCTTCGGCGCCTCGGCCGGGTTCAACTTCCTCCTGCAGGATCGCAGCGGCTCGTTGACGGTGCCGCAGCTCGGCGAGCAGACACGGACGTTCCTCGATGCGGCGCGCAAGCGGCCCGAGCTGGCGAACCTCTTCACCTCGTTCGACCCGCGCTACCCGCAGGTGAAGGTCGACCTCGATCGCGAGAAGGCGCGCCTCGTCGGGGTACCGATCGACAAGGTGTTTCAAGCGATGTCGACCGTGCTGGGCGGGAGCTACATCAACGACTTCAACCGCTTCGGACGGCTCTTCCGCGTGTACGCGCAAGCGGATGCCGACTACCGCCTGAAGCCGGGCGACATCGGCGACATCTTCGTGCGCAGCGAGACGAGCGGAGAGATGATCCCGCTCTCGACGTTGGTGAGCATCAAGTCGGACACCGGTTCCGAGATCACGAATCGTTTCAACCTCTTCCGCTCCGTCGAGATCACCGGGGTTCCGGCGACCGGCTATACGTCCGGCCAGGCGCTCGCGGCGCTCGAGCAGGTGTTCGCCGAGACGATGCCGAAGGAGATGACCTTCGCCTACGCGCAGATGGCGTATCAGGAAAAGGTCGCGCCGCCGGCCGGCCCGACCTTCATGATGGCCATCGGATTCGTCTTCTTGCTCCTCGCCGCGATGTACGAGAGCTGGCGCTTGCCGTGGGCCGTCTTGCTCGGATCGCCGCTGGTCGCCCTCGGCGCGTTCTTCGGCGTGTGGCTCCTCGGCTACGACAACAACGTCTACGTGCAGATCGGCAACATCATGCTGATCGGCCTCGCGGCGAAGAACGCGATCCTCATCGTCGAGTTCGCCAAGGCGAAGCACGACGAAGGGAAGTCGATCGAGGAGGCGGCGCTCGAGTCGGCGCGGCTGCGCTTCCGGCCGATCCTGATGACCGCCTTCGCGTTCATCATGGGCGTCATCCCGTTGATGCGCGCGAGCGGCGCCGGCGCCGCGGCGCAGAACGTCATGGGAACCGCGGTGTTCTTCGGCATGCTCGTCGCGACGATGCTCGGCGTCTTCATCATCCCGGGCAACTTCGCCTTCGTGATGCAGCTCGGGCGGAAGAAAGCGGCGACCGAGGCACGCGCGCCGGCAACGGCGGCGCCCGAGGTAGCGCACTGAGATGCGGGTCCGTTCTGCATCGTCGGGGCGCCGCGGACCGGTCCGATCGGTGTGGTGGATCGTCGGTCTGACGCTCCCGCTCGTGCTCTCGGCGTGCGCCCTCGGCCCGAACTATCGCCGGCCGTCGATCGAGCCGCCTGCCGCCTACCGAGGGGCGGAGACCACGACGTCCGCCGCGTCGCTCGCGGACGTGCCGTGGTGGTCGCTCTTCCAGGATCCCGCGCTCGCGGCGTTGATCGACGAGGCGCTCGCGAACGGCTACGACCTCCGCATCGTCGCCGCGCGCGTGGAGCAAGCGCGGTATGCCGTCGGCGTGACGCGCGCCGACTTGCTGCCGCAGGCGTCGTACGAGGGCGCGGCGCAACGCGCACGCACGTTCAATCCGTTCGGCGGCGACAACGTGACCGAGAACGTCTTCCTCGGCGCCGTCCAGATGGCGTGGGAGATCGACGTCTGGGGGCGCATCCGTCGCGCCACCGAGGAGTCGCTCGCCAACCTCGTCGCCGCGGAGGACGTGCGGCGCGGCGTCGTGTTGTCGTTGGTGACGGGGGTCGCGCAGGCGTACTTCGAGCTCCGCGAGCTCGACCTCGAGCTGGAGATCGCGATCCGTACCCGCGCATCGTTTCAACAAACGCTCGATCTCTTCACGCGTCGGTTGCTCGGTGGCGTCGGCAACAAGCTCGCGACCTCGCGCGCCGAGGCCGCGCTCGCCAGCACGGCGGCGACCATACCGGACCTCGAGCGAGAGATCGTCGCGAAAGAGAATCAGATCGCCATCCTCATCGGACGCAATCCCGGGCCCGTCGAGCGCGGAGCTGTCCTGACGGAGCAAGCGCCGCCGCCCGAAGTGCCGGTCGGTCTCCCGGCGTCGCTGCTCGAGCGCCGTCCCGACGTGCTGGCGGCGGAGGAGGCGATCGTTGCCTCGAACGCCGCAGTCGGCGTCGCGGTCGGCAACTTCCTGCCGCGTGTCGGGCTCACCAGCCTGTACGGCGGCCAGAGCACCGACATCGACAAGATCCTGCAAGGTCCGGCGAGCATCTGGAGTATCGGCGGCTCCGTCCTCGGGCCGATCTTCCAGGGCGGGCGCCTCTACTACGACTACAAGGGCCGCGTCGCCGAGCGCGAGGCCGCGAAGCTCGCGTATCGGCAGGCGGTGCTGAACGCGCTCGGCGAGGTGTCGAACGCGCTCGTCGCACGCGAGAAACTCGCGCTCAGCCGTGCGGACCTCGAGCGGGAGGTGCTGGCCCTTCAGGATTCCGTGCGCCTCTCGACCCTGCGATATACCGGCGGCCTCGCGTCCTACTACGAGGTGCTCGAGGCGCAGCAGCAGCTGTTTCCCGCGGAGAACTTGCTCGCGCGGACCGAGCTGAGCCAGCTCGTCGCGGTCGTGCAGCTGTATCGCGCGCTCGGCGGCGGTTGGCAGGCGGAAGAGCAGCGTCGTCCCGAGCACTATCCCATCCGCCGCGACGTGCTCGACGCGATCCTTCCGGGAGGTGCGCGGTCCAAGTGAGCGCCGCCGAGCGAGACCGACTGCCCGGGTGGAGACGATGGCGACTGGGCGGAATGGGGACGACCGACTACGGCCTCAGCGCACTGCTCGTGTTGTTGGCGATTCTGCTCTTCGTCATCCAGCCGTTGGCGGAGATCGGGATCGCGGGCCGTTTCGTGTCGAGCCTTTTCTTCTCGCTGATGCTGGTCTCCGGCGTGTGGGCGGTCGCAGGGAACCGCTCGTCGGCGACGGCCGTCGGCGTGCTGGTGCTGAGCGCGCTTACAGTGCGATGGGCGCGACTCTTGTCCGGGAACGGATCGCTTGTGCTGTCGAGCGTGCTCGCCTACGTGTTCTGCATCGTCGTCGCCGCGATCGTGCTGGCGCAGGTGTTCCGCAAGGGACGCATCACGTTCCATCGCGTCCGGGGCGCAGTCGCCGCGTACCTGCTGATCGGCATGGCGTGGGCCTTCGCGTACGAGACGGTCGCGCTCGAATGGCCGGGCGCGTTCGTGTTCCCCGACGCGCGTACCGTCGAGCCCGAGGGGCTCATCTCGCACTTCGTGTATTTCAGCTTCGTGACGTTGACCACGGTCGGTTACGGCGACGTCACCGCGCGCCATCCGATCGCGCGGTCTCTCGTCACGATCGAGGCGCTCATCGGACAACTGTTTCCCGCGATTCTCCTGGCGCGGCTGGTTTCGCTGGAACTGCTTCACCGCGACAAAGAAGTCGCGGATGAGGAGATTCGAGGATGACGACGAAAGAGCTCATCAAGAGGGCGCGGCGTTTCACGAAGCCCTTCCGGGTCGACGACGGCCGCCGATTTCGCCTGCGCGACATCGATCCCGGTGACACGCTTCAGCTGGGCTCGGCAGACAAGCCGCGGGCCAAGGAAGCGCTCGCGATGGGAATCGAGGCGCTCGCGGAATTGCAGGACAGGCTCTACGCGCAGGATCGCTGGGGGTTGCTGCTCGTCTTCCAGGCGATGGATGCCGCCGGCAAGGACGGGACCATCAAGCACGTGATGTCCGGCATCAATCCGCAAGGCTGCCAGGTCAACTCGTTCAAGGGACCGTCGCCGGAAGATCTCGACCACGACTACCTGTGGCGCTGCATGCGATCGCTCCCCGAGCGCGGCCGGATCGGCATCTTCAATCGCAGCTACTACGAGGAAACATTGGTCGTCCGCGTGCACCCGTCGTACCTCGAGGCGCAGAAGCTTCCCGAGGAGCTGGTCACGAAACGCATTTGGGACGAGCGGTTCGAGGACATCCGCAACTTCGAGCGCTATCTGGCGCGCAACGGGGTCGTGATCCGGAAGTTCTTCCTGCACGTCTCCAAGGCGGAGCAGAAGCGGCGATTTCTCGAGCGGGTCGAGAACCCGGAGAAGAATTGGAAGTTCTCGGTCAACGACATCAACGAGCGCGCATGCTGGCGCGACTACATGCGCGCGTACGAGGACACGATCCGCAACACGGCGACGAAACACGCCCCCTGGTACGTCGTGCCGGCGGACAACAAGTGGTTCACGCGGTTGGTCGTCGCAGCGGCGGTCGTGGAGACGCTGGACTCGCTCGACCTCGCGTATCCGCGCATCGGCAAGGAAAAGCAACGGCAGCTCGCCGCCGCGAAGCGAGCGCTGCTCGGCGGCAAGGCGTAGCAGCCGGCGGATCGCCATGGCTGTCACCAGCTCCACTCCCGCGGCCGACGACGAAATCGCCGGTTGGCGACGCGTCTTTCCGCCGGCGCAATGGCTGACCGAATATCAAACCCGGTGGCTGGCGTCGGATCTGGTCGCCGGCATCACGCTCGCGGCGTACGCGATTCCGGTCGCGCTCGCGTACGCGGGGCTCGCGGGCCTGCCGCCGCAGGTCGGCATCTACGGCTATCTGCTCGGTGGACTCGGGTATGCGCTGTTCGGGTCGTCGCGACATCTCGCGATCGGACCCACGTCGGCAATCTCGTTGATGGTCGGCGGCACCGTCGCGGAGATGGCCGGGGGCGACGCGATCCGCTACGGCCAGATCGCGACGCTCGCCGGATTCGTCGTGGCGTCGCTCTGTATCGTCGCGTGGATATTGCGGCTCAGCTCGCTCACGAGCTTCATCAGTGAGACGATCCTTCTCGGCTTCAAGGCCGGCGCCGCGTTGACGATCGCCGCCACGCAGCTCCCCGCGCTCTTCGGAGTGCCCGGCGGCGGCGGGCGTTTCTTCGCGCGCGTCTACACGGTCGCGGCACAGCTCGGAGGCCTGAGCGTCGCGACGACGGCCCTCGGACTCGCCGCGATCGCGCTGTTGCTCGCCGGCGAGCGGCTGCTGCCGGGGCGGCCGGTCGCGCTCGGCGTCGTCGTGCTGTCCATTCTCGCGATGTCACTCACCCCGCTCCGTGACGCCGGCGTTGCGCTGGTCGGCAGCGTCCCGAGCGGACTGCCGACGTTCGAGCTGGTGAAGCTGCGGCCGCGCGAGGTCGACGGGATCTTTCCGCTCGCGCTCGGCTGCGTGCTGCTCGCCTACGTCGAAGGCGTCTCCGCCGCGCGCACGTTCGCGGTGAAGCACGGATATGCGCTCGACGTCCGCCAGGAGCTCCTCGGCCTCGGCGCCGCGAATCTCCTCGCCGCGTTCGGCGGCGGATATCCGGTTGCGGGCGGCCTTTCGCAGTCGGCGGTGAACGAGAAGGCCGGCGCCAAGACACCGCTCTCGCTCGTGTTCGCGTCGGCGACGCTCGCGGTCTGTCTTCTCTTTCTCACCAGCGCCGTCGAGCGGCTTCCGCGGGCCGTCCTCGCCGCCATCGTGCTCGTCGCGGTGAAGGGGCTCATCGACGTCCGCGCGATCGCGCGGCTGCGGACGCTGAGTCGTTTCGAGTTCCGGGTGGCGACGCTCGCGCTCGTCGGCGTGCTGTTCCTCGGCATCTTGAAAGGCATTTTGCTGGCGTCGATCGCGTCCGTCGTGATGCTCATCCGACGGGCTGCCGATCCGCACGTCGCGTTTCTCGGACGGATCCCCGGCACGCGACGGTTCTCCGACCTCGCGCGCAATCCCGACAACGAGCCCGTCGAGGGCGTGCTGCTGTTTCGCGCGGAATCGTCGTTGCTCTACTTCAACGTCGAGAACGTGCTGCGCGCCGTTCTCGCTCGGGTGCGCGAGGCGGAGCCCACGCTCGTCGTCTGTGACCTCTCGACGTCTCCGCACGTCGACGTCGCCGGCGCGGCGATGCTCGAGAGTCTCAGCGACGCGCTGGCACGACGCGGCGCCGCGCTTCGCGTCGTCGACGCACGCGGAGCCACACGCGACCTCCTGCGCGCCGAAGGCCTGGAGGAGAAGATCGGCCGGATCGACCGCTTCGCGTCCGTTGCGGACGTGGTCGACGCGTTTCGCTCCATGCCAGCAGACACCAAGGAGGTGACCGATGCCAATCGATGCTCGTGAGGAGGCGCCGGATATCGTGTGCATCACTATGCGGGGTCTCATGACGCCGGCCGACCACGCGGCGCTGCTCTTCTTCGTTGCCAGGGCGGTCGCCGGCGGACGACGCGTCCGTTTGTTGATCCTCCTGGAGGATTTCGAGGGATGGACCCCCGGCGAGGAGTGGGGCGACGACTCGCTCCGGCTCGAGAACGACGCCGTGATCATCAAGGCGGCGATCGTCGGCGAACATCGCTGGAAGGACCAGGTCTTCGCCTTCGTGGCGCGACCGTTCCGCAAAATACCGATCGAGTATTTCGTGTCGGAGGTCACCGCCCGTTCCTGGCTCAATGGGTAAGGGGCCGCTTGTCGCGCTTCATCCGTCTTCTCGTGTCGTTGGCGGCGCTGGTGTCGCTCGTGCCGGCGCGGTTCGCCGCCGCCGAGGACGCGGACGTGTCCGCGATCGGCGCGAGCCCCGGCGGCGGCCCCGTGTCGCGGTCGCAGCTCACGGGTAACTGGGGTGGTGTGCGCGATACCGTGGGCGGCCGTGGACTGAGCGTGGTTGCCGACGCGACCTACGCATTTCAGGGGATCGCGAGCGGTGGGGCGGCGGGGCGGCCGTCGTTCGAGAGGGACGAGACCGGGAACACCTTCTCCGGAGATCTGAAATTGAGCTTCGACACCGGCAAGGCAGGGCTCTGGCGCGGCGGCTCCTTCGATCTCCGACTGGAAGGACGCGCCGGCCGCTCGATTCTCCAGGCCGCGGGGACGGTGTCGGCCGTCGACAACGACGCGCTCTTCCCCAACGTCGTCGATCGCTTCGACGATGAAGCGCTCGCGCTCACGCAGTTGAGCTTCACGCAATACTTCGGCGAGAAGGTCGCCATCTTCGGCGGCCTGCTCGACACCGCCGAGGGGGATCAGAACGCGCTCGCCGGCTCGGCGTTGTCGAACGCGCACTTTCTCAACTCGGCCATGCTCTACTCGCTGGTGGAGGATGCGACCGTGCCCAACGTCTCGCTGGGTGGCGGCGTGCTCGTCGAGCCGAACGCGAACATCTCCGCCTCGCTTTCCGTCTTCGGCACCGAGGAGACGGCGGGTACGGATCCGTTCGCGCATACCGCAGGCACGACGTTCGCGGGCGAGGGCACTTTCTCGCACACGCTTCGCGAGCGAGCCGGAGCGCAGACGCTCGGGGTTCTCTACGGCATCGACGCCAGTCGGACCGCGATCGCCGCCGATCCACGCCTCGTCATCGCGAGCGTCTTGCTCGGCCGGCCTGTTCCGGCCACTACCGCTGACACCTGGGCCGTCTACTACAACGCGCATCAATATCTGCGCGGCGATCCCGAAGGCGGCTTCGGGATCTTCGCGCGGTTCGGCATCTCCGACGGGAATCCCAATCCCGTCAAATGGAACGTCGCTGGAGGCCTCGGCGGGAAAGGGCTCGTGCCGCGCCGCGAGCAGGACACGTGGGGCGTCGGCGCCTTCTACTTGGGGTTGAGCCACGAGGACTTGTTGAAAGGCCTCGACATCGGCGACGAAGTCGGGGCGGAGCTCTTCTACAACATCGCGCTGACGCCGTGGCTCCACGTCACCCCGGACGCACAGATGATCGAGTCGGCCCTTCCTCGCACCGACGCCGTCTGGGTGCTCGGGATACGGACGCATCTCGATCTCTAGCGGGAGGCATCGTGCGCGCGTTCATCCAGCGGTATCTCGATCCGGTAGACCGGCTGGGGGAGATCCTGTTCGGCCTGATCATGGCGCTGGGCTTCACCGGCGCCGTGCGGCTCGGGCACGAGAAGGCGGACAATCGTAAGCTCTTCATCGGCATCGTCGGCTGCAACGTGGCGTGGGCGATCGTCGACGGCGTGATGTACGTCCTCGGCGCGCTGTTCGAGCGCGGGCGCAAGGCTCGTCTGATCCGCGACGTGCTCATGGCCCCGAACGAGGCCGCAGCCCGGCAATGCGTGGACGACGAGCTCGGAGAGCGGCTCGCGCCGGTGACGACGCTGGAGGAGCGCGAGCTGATCTACGGCTGGGTACTGGCGATCGTCGGCCGTGCACAGCCCGAGCAGCCGATCGTCCGCCGCGAGGACGTCCTAGGCGGAGTGGCCGTCGCGCTGGTCATCGTGCTCGCCACGTTTCCGGTCGTCGTCCCCTACCTCGTGGTGCGGAACCCGAACCAGGCGGTTCGGGTGTCGAACGTGATCGCGCTGGGACTGCTGTTCCTTCTCGGCGTGCGGTGGGGAGGGATCGTCGGCGCCAAGCCGTTCCACATCGGCGCCGGCCTGACGTTGGTCGGTATCGTGCTCGTGCTGATCACGATTGCGTTCGGAGGATAACGTGCTCGAAGAGCTCCGCCATAACCCGCTGCTGTGGCTGCTGGTGTTAGTTCCGGCGCCATTCATCTGCCACACGGTCCGTCCGGACGCGCATACATTGAGCTTCGTACTCTCGGTGATCGCGATCGTGCCACTGGCGGCGTTGCTCAGTCGTGCAACCGAGTCCGTCGGCGCGAAAGTGGGCGACGCCGTCGGCGGATTGCTCAACGCGACGCTCGGAAATCTGACCGAGCTCGTGATCACTCTCGCTGCGCTACGCGCTGGGCAGTACATGCTGGTGAAGGCGTCGATCGCCGGCGCCATCGTGACCAACACGTTGTTCATGTTGGGCGCGTCGTTCCTGCTCGGTGGTCTCAAGCACCACGTGCAGGAGTTCAACGCGGCGACGGCACGGCTCCAGTCCGTGCAGTTGTTCCTCGCCACGGTTGCGTTGCTCGTCCCTTCGGCGCTGAGCAGCGCGGATTCCGTGCAGGGTGCGGGCTTCGTGCAGGATTTGAGCGTGAGCCTGGCACTCTTGCTGGTCGCGACCTACGGCTTGGGTTTGCTCTTCTCGCTCAAGACCCATCGGGACGTCTTCGCCGCTAGGGAAGACGGGCCGACGGAAGAAGCCTCGTGGCCCATGGGGGTGGCGCTCGCCACGCTCGCCGGCGTGACGGTGCTCGTCGCAATGGTCAGCGAGATCTTCGTGGAGTCGGTGCAGGCCGCGGCGCTGACGTTCGGAATGACCCCTGCGTTCGTCGGGTTCATCGTTGTCGCGCTCGTAGGTGGCGCTGCGGAAATGGCGTCGGCATTCTCCGGGGCGAGGAAGAACCGGCTGGATCTCAGTGTGGGCATCGCGCTCGGCAGCGCGGCGCAGATCGCGTTATTCGTGGGGCCGGTGCTGGTGCTCGCGAGTTACGTCATCGGGCCGTCTCCGATGGATCTCCAGTTCTGGCCCGGGGCGGTGGTCATGATGCTGATCGCCACCCTCACGGCCTCGTTGGTGTCGAGCAGCGGCCGCGCTGCGTGGTTCAGCGGTGTCCTGGTATTGGCGGTCTATCTGATCTTCGCCATGACGCTCTACGTGCTGCCACCGAGGGTGCAGTGAGAGTCGCCGGCCGGGAGTCAGGGGATTCCATATGACCAATTCCGTCGTCTCAGCGGATGACGCGCTCCAGTGTTTGAGCGATGGTAACGCGCGTTTCCGACGTGGAGCGATCCGCTTTCCGACGACGCAGAGCGAAATATTCGCGCGGCTGGCCGACGGTCAACATCCTTATGCGACAATCATCGGCTGCAGCGATTCGCGTGTGCCGCCCGAGCTGATTTTCGATGCTGGCTTGGGCGAGCTGTTCGTCGTGCGTGTCGCAGGGAATGTCTATTCTCCCGAGGTGAGCGGCAGCCTGCAGTACGCAGGCGCACATCTGAACATCCAGCTTTTCGTAGTGCTCGGCCACGTGGAGTGCGGCGCCGTGAAAGCGGCGGTGGATACCAAGCTGCACGATGTTCGGCAGCGTTCGCGCATTCAGATTCTGGTCGACGCGATCTCGCCGGGTCTGCCCGACTTTGATCCGCAGGCGCCGCCGTCGCTGCAGCTCGAGCGCGCCGTGGAGGCCAACGTGCGGTGGACGATGCGCCAGATTCTCGACTCACCCGAGGGCAAGATCGCGTTGGCCGAAGGGCGCAAGAAGCTCGTCGGCGGAATTTATGATATCGCGTCGGGTTGCGTAAGGTTCCTGTAGCGAGTCCGGGTTGCGACCCGGCATCACCGAGGTTGGATTCACGCACGCGATGCTCGAGCGTCGATCATGGGTGTAATCGGAGCCGCCATCGAGGTGCCGCGGCGGTCGCCGTGGGTGCGCGGTCCCGGTTGGGACGCGTTCTGGATGCTCGGTGCGGTCTGGCTGGCGCCGCTCGTGCTGTGGCTCTCCCGCGGATATCGCGACCCCGAGGAGAGCCCGCTCGATCTACTCTATTTCGCGCTCACAGCGCTCTTTTGGATCGGTCATCGGTTGTGCAGCACGTATCTCGCGTACTGCACGGAAGCGTATCGACCTCTTCTGCGGGCGCAGCCGGTACGATTCGTCGTCATCCCGCTGCTGGTGACCGCCGGATGCTTCGCCGTCTTCCTCCCGTCGGACGCCGCGTTGCCGTGGGGCCGCGAGGAGCGCCTCGTGGTGCTGGCGATCATCGACTACGTGTTCGTGACGTACCATTTCGCCGCCCAGCATTTCGGCGCACTCGCGCTCTATCGCGGGCGGGTGGGACGCGCAGGCTGCGTCCGTACGAGAAACATGGATCGGCTGTTCGCGCTGACCGTCGGCGGCGTGCTCGTAGTCCTGGCAGACATTCTTGCGGGAGCGGTTGCGTACCAGGACCAGTGGGTCGATCGTTGGCTCTTTCCCGCCTGGATCGTGTCGGCGCAAGACGAAATCCGCGCCGGCGCCGCGGTCGTGCTGCTCGTCGCGACCGCCGCAATGCTGCTCGCGGAGCTGCGCGCGCCGCGGTGGTCGCTGCCGCGCGTCCTTTACGTCGCGGGAATCGCGACGATGGTGGCGGTCGCGTTGCGCCCGCGCAGTCCGTTCCTTTTCCTCGTGATCTGGACGTCCCAGCATTGGATGCTCGCGACGGGCCTCGCTTCTCTGACGCCGGCCGGCGAGCGCGCGCCGATGCGCGGTGTCGTCCGCCGCGTGCTCCACGCGTTGAACGTGCGTCCCTGGGCGGTCGTCCTGCTTCTGGTGCTTTCGTCCGTCATCCTCTTGCCGCTCTTCGAGATCGAGGCCAATCGGCAGGGAGGAACGTACTACGGCGACCGGATTTTCGGCGCCGTGGCGATGCAGCTGCGGACGTCATCGTGGGTCCCCGCGTTGCTGGCCCTCGGCTTCGCGACGGGGTTCGTCCACTATCTCCTCGATCGAAGCGTGTATCGATTGTCGGACCCGCGAGTACGCGCGGCCGCACGTGGTCTCCTCGACGACGTCGTGACGCGCGTCTAGGAAGGGGCCACCGGTGCGCGTTGGTCGCCCGAGTCGGCGTCGACCGGATGCCAGGTCGGATCGGGATTGAAAAGCTCCATGCTCTTGAATCGCTCGAGGGTGTCGGGCCCGAGGTCCTTTTCGTACACGACGCCGTCGTTGCTCACGATGAACGTCTTGACTCCCGTGACCCGGTATTCCGCCGGCGCCGCAACGAGCGCGAAGCCGCCGATCATCAGGCCTTTGACGACATAATCCATTCGTCCCAGCGGCGCCGCGGGACCCTGGCCCTTCAGTACTTTGAAATAGTAGCCGTGGTAGGGACTCCCCTTGGCGTAACCCTGCTCGACGGCGTGCGCGACGTTCTCGCCGATCGGACCTCCCCAGGTGCCGTCCGGGCTTTTCCACGCCAGTCCGTCTTGCTTGCCCGGCGTGCTGATGATGCGCTGCGCGTACTCGGCGACCGGGTTGTCGCCATGCTTCGTCTCCGCATAGTCGTCCTGCGCCTCGACGTATCCGCGGCAGATCTGGATGGCGTCCAGCTCATTGCCGCCGATCCGGCGGTAAAGGATCTCTTGCAAACCGGCCTTGGAATCGAAGAACCACTTGTCGCCGGTTTTCACGATGGGCACGGGGAATGGCCAATCTTCCGCCCCGATGGTCAGCAACGCGTGGTCCGGCGCCTTCGGGTCCGTGGAGATCTCCTTCTTCTCACGCGCCTTGGCGACGAAGTCGGCCGCAAGTTTCTTGTCGCGTGCAGGCTCACCGGTGTGAATGATGTCGTCGCCTTCGGGACCGAAGATCGCTTCGAGGGCCGTGACGTCGTACTTGTCCGCTGCGTCCAGCAGCGCGTCCACCGCTGCTTGCGGAGAGTCGAACGTCTTGACCGTCCCGCCGCTCGTCGCGGCGGCCGTCGGTTGCGCCACGACCGAGAAGGAGATTGCCACAATGTATGCGCATATGGTTGCAACGTTCCATATCGCGCTCTTCACGAGACCCGACTCTTTGAGTAGCGGACTCATATTCGTTCTCCGTGTCGTGTCGATCATCGCGGTTCCCTCTCTCTAGCGACGCCGGCCGCCGCCGCCGCCGCCGCCGCGGCCACCGCCACCCCCGCCGCCACGACCGCCGCCACCACCGCCGCGGCTGCCCCCACCGTAGCTACCGCCGCCGCGGGAGCCGCCACCACCCATGCTCGACGATCCCCGGCTGCTGCTGGCACGAGCGCTGCTGCCGCTGTAGCCACCCCCACCGCCGAAGCCGCCGCTGCGGCTGCCGCCGCCACCTGATACGTTTCGACTGCCGGCCCGGTCGGCGCCGCCGGCGCTGCGGCTCCCTCCGACGTCGCGCCCTGACGCGCCGCCGCGATCTCCCGCGCTTCCTCCCCCGGGGCTGCTGGGACGATTTCCGCCCTGACCTTGACCGCCGCGCGCCATCTGCTGACTCTGGCGGCCTCCCTGCTGGCCCTGCCGGCTCGTCTGCTGACGGGCGCCGGCTTGGCGGCTCGACAGCGAGTCGCCCCGCGCATTGCCGCCGTACTTGTTCGCAGTCGCTCGGTTGCCGTACGGCGCGCCGCCGCGGTGCTGCGGATTGTGCTTCCATTTCCCGTTATTGGCGTTTCCGCGATTGCCGCTGTTGTTGATGTTGTTGCGGTTGAAATTGTTGTTGTTGTTGATGTTGACGTCGTTGTTGCCACTGCCGCCCCACCCGCATCCGTATCCCCAGCCTCCGCTCGCGGCGGCACCCAGCGCCATGCCGACGCCGAACGAGACCGCCATTCCCGCCGCGTAGTAGCCAGCCGGGGGATAATAGATCGGGGGATACGGATAGGCGGGAGCCCCATACACGACGACCGGATCGTACGACGGCACGTACATGACTTGCGGACTCGCCGGCTCGACGACGATCACCGTCTTGCTCTCGACGACCTTGGTCTCGACCGTTTGCTGCTCGGTCGATTTCAGGTTGCCTTTGTCCTGCGCCTTCTTGCGCATGCGTTGCACCGCATCCATCACGTCGCTTTGCTGTGCGAGGAACGCGTTGCCGAGATCCGTCGTCCACTGGATGTCGTCCGACAGCCGCTTGACGACGTTCGGAAGGACGGCCATCGCCTGGATGCTCGGGTCCCACGGTTGCTTCGAGACCGCGTCCACCAGCGCTTTGTCCTTCAGGCCCTTGTTCCGCTCCAACCACTGTTGGAGCTGGATGATCTCGAGTGGATACGTCGACGCGACGAGCACCTGACCGAGGAGCGGGTCCGGATAGAGTGCGATCGGCGCGACGAGGGAGTCCAACTGATCGTCGGGGATCGGCGGAGCCTGGTCGTCGGCGGAGCTCGGCGGCGGCGGCGCGCTTTGTGCGTGCGACACCGAGCTCGCGGGGATGAGTAGCGCCGCGCAGAGCACGGCGACGGAGCTCCGCAGAAGACTCCTGAACTGTGTTCGCTTCATGGAGATCACACTCCTCCCTCGCAGACGGATGGGCAGCATTGCGATCGATTGCGTCGCGCACGCATGACGCGATTCTCCGGCGCCCGTGCGGGCGCGAAAGTCAGCGGCGGCCGGTTCGAGCCTCGAGGCGGGCGCACGTCCGATCGACCCAGAACTCGAGCGCGCGGTCGAGCTGCGCCCAGGTCGTGATCGCGGGCGAGTCTTTCCGTCTGCGGTCGATGCCTTGGGCGAGCAGCGCGTTCGTATGGGCGTCGCGGATCTCGCCCTCGATCGCGGCCGCCGCGACGAACCGACCCAACTCGGGTGACAACGCCCCGTCCGAGCGATCCGCCCGGGCGTCGCCGACCGCCGTCAGCACGTCGAGCGCGGGATCGGAGGCGCGCGCCTCGGTGATTGCCAGGCGCAGCCTCAGGGTGCCGGGCGACGCCTGGTCGACGAGCTGGAAGCCGTCGCCGAGCCGGCGCCGGATGGCGGCCTCGAAATCCGACACCAGTCGGAGGAGGTCCGTCTCCGCGATCGGATCGAGCGAGTGGCGTCCGCTGCGCCACAGCGTCACCGGCTCGAGGAGCACTTTGCTGTACTCGTTCCAGTGCGCGTCGGGGTTCCGATAGACGAACGGGAGCTCGCCCGGACCCCCGGGCCGCAGCCGCGAGTAATCGTCGAGGAAGCCCGACATCGCACGCGGATCGGGTCCGCGCGCCGCGGCGCAGGCCGCCGCGATCAGGGCGACGAGGACGACGCTGGTATGTGTACGACGCATCGTGTGCGGCGAGGCTTGTACCGCGGCGCTCGTGCGCGATACAAGCCGCGTCGAGAGTTCCGCGTCCATATGAGACCCATTCTACGCGCAGCGCTCGTGATCGCCGCGACAGTGCTCTTCGTCGCGCCGGCCCGCGCCGGTCAATACCCGGCGCGTTCCGATACGGACTGGGTGTACGCGAGCAAACGCGAGTGCTGCGACGGTGCCATCGCGATGGCGCAGCAGTACAGCATGGAGGCATGCCTAACCTCGGGAGGCAGGCCGAGCCCGATGCGGGGCGGCGTTCAGCGGCGGGGGTTCTGCACATGGCAGTCGACGCAGGATGCGAGCGGCGCGGTGCTCTTCCGTTGCCAGGCCGAGGCGTCGGTACCGTGCCGGTGATCTTCTCCCGGGGAGCTCGATCGCGACGCCGGGTCGCGTCTGCAGCGTGACCCGGCGCCACGCGATCGTCACTCCTTGATCTTCATCTCGATGCCGCCCGCGCCGAGCGCGAACTTCACGCCTTGGGTCGTGGACGTCAGATTGACTTGGACACCGTTCTGGTTCTTTGCGGCGACCGCAGAGGCGCCGCCCGCAACTGCCACCCCGGTGCCGACCGCCGTGTAGTTGCCGTTGAAATCGTCGAGCTTCGTCAGGTTGTACACCTTGCCCGAAGCGGCGATCTTGGTCGCGCCGACGTCGCCGACGGACAATCCGCTCACCGAGACCGGATACTCCTTGCCCTTGTAGGTGAGCGTTCCCTTCGCCCAGGTCACGCCGACTCCTGCCGCGACCGAGCCGCCGGTCAGCTGAAGGGTGGCGTCCGCCTTCTTGTCCTCGTCCCCGCGCGCGACGCTGACGAGCGCCAGCGCAGCGACCATCGTCACTGCCATCGCAACCTTTCGCATGCTCCACTCCTTTCGTGTCGTCGCCGATTCGTCGACGAACCCCTCCGTACCATTCAAATGAGCCAAATACGTGTCGAGTGAACCACGGCCGACCTTAGTCCCGGCGGCCGCTCGCGCAAGCGAAGGCTTGCCATTTGACGCCACGAAGGGACGCACACGCTTGCGTTTTGCGTCCGCTCCGGGTTGGCATGGCGCCGGAGGCGCGCATGGAGCGAACTCGATCGGTAGACGTCACGCGCGTCACACTCCAAGTGCTCGCGATCGGCGTCTTGATCGTGAGCAGCTTCTGGATCCTGCGGCCGTTCCTCGTCGCGCTCACCTGGGCGGCGACGATCGTGGTCGCGACGTGGCCGGTGCTGTTGCGCCTGCAACGCATGCTGGGCGGTCGTCGATCGCTCGCGGTCGCCGTCATGACGGTGGCGCTGCTATTCATCGTCGTGCTGCCGCTGCTTTTTGCCATCATGGCGCTGGTGCAGAACGTGCCTCATCTCGAGGGATGGTCGAAAGCCGTGGTGGCCGCCGGCGTTCCGGAGCCGCCGGCGTGGATCGAAGCGCTTCCGCTCGTCGGCGCCAAGATCGCGGGACGTTGGCGGCAACTCGCGCTCGCCGGCCCGTCGGAATGGTCCGCGCACGTTCTGCCGCTGGCTCGCATGCTCGGCCTCTGGTTCGTCGGCCAGGTCGGAAGCGTCGCGGTAGTGCTCGCGCAATTCCTGCTGACGGTCGTCTTCAGTGCGATTCTCTACGCAAACGGCGAGCGAGCCACCGAGGGCGCGGAGCGGTTCGCCGCGCGGCTCGCGGGCGCGCGTGGGGAAGACGTCGTCCACCTCGCAGCGAACGCGACTCGCGCCGTCGCGCTGGGCGTCGTCGTCACCGCGGTGCTCCAGTCGGTGCTCGCGGGCGTCGGCCTGCTGGTGGCAGGCGTTCCCTTCGCGATGTTCCTCACGGCGGTGATGTTCGTCCTCGCGATCGCGCAAGTGGGAGCCGGTCCGGTGCTGATCGGGGCGACGATCTGGGTGTACTCGCAGAGCGGTGCCGTGTGGGGCACGGGCTTCCTCGTCTGGGCCGTCTTCTGCGCCGCGATCGACAACCTCGTGCGTCCGATTCTCATCCGACGCGGCGCCGACCTTCCATTGCTGCTCATCTTCGCGGGTGTGATCGGCGGTCTCGTGGCGTTCGGCATCCTCGGCCTCTTCGTCGGCCCGGTGGTGCTCGCCGTCGCATACACGCTCCTCCGGGAGTGGATCTCGGAGTCGCCGCTCGATCAACCGACGGCCTGACGACGGCGTTGCGAGCGCGTCACTCCCTGGCGCGAGATGGCAAGAACCATATTGGCGGTCGTGACAACGCTCGCTAGCGTCCGCGCATGGGGCAAGCCAGGCAGCCGCACGCGTTCGAGCTGTTGACCGCCTGGGGGCCGGTCATCGTGGCGCTGATGCGGTCACCGCTGTCGTTGCGATCATGACGGCCCGGCCGTGAACGCAAACAATCACAGTAACGTGAGATCGTTGGTGTCGCGGTGCCATTGGTGAGCGTGCAGATATCGTCCTCGCGGCGCGGCATGGTGGCGATCGCGTGCGCGATGACGCTCCTCGGCGCGTCCGCGTGCGGGCCGCCGATCGGCGTGACGCGGGTCGACGCGCGGTACGTGCAGCGCTCGCTCACCGAGAACGTGCTCTCGACGGGGCACGCGAGCGAGTGGAGTCGCAACACGGTGAACGGGTGGGGACTGCTCGATCGCTACGAGAAAGATCCGGCGGGGGCGCTCGTGGAGCTGCGCGCGATCGCCACCAGTGGCCGCGGCGGCAACGCCGAGCTCTTCGCGCTCTCCGAGCTCTCGTTCCTCTACGCCGAGGAGGCGAAGGAGAAGCCGTACTACCTCGCCGCCGCCGTGTACGCCTACGGGTTTCTCGTCCGGGAGCGCCCCGAGGACGCGCCGCGCGCGGTCGACCCGCGCGTCCGCTTGGCCGCCGATCTCTACAATCGCGCCATCACCCAGGCGTTTAAGGGGCCGAAAGGCACCGTCGAGCTCGTCGCCGGCCGCTACGCGCTGCCGTTCGGCAGCATCGACGTCACGGTCGATCCCGCGTCGTTCGATTGGGGCGATCGCCGGCTGACGGACTTCCTGCCGATCGCGGAGTTCGCCGTGCACGGCATGCGCAACCGCTATCGCTTCGCGGGTGTCGGCGCGCCGCTCGCCGCGCGCGCCGTCCCGCGCCCCGGTGTAGACGTCGACAGCAGCTTCATCGGGCCGAACGCGCGTGTGGCCGCGACGGCGTTTCTTCGCATCGAGAACGTGCACGACGGCATCGTCTCCGGCGTGCTTCGCGCGCGCCTCGAGCTCTATAAGGCGAGCGACAGCGAGACCGTCACCGTGAACGGCCGCGACGTTCCCCTGGAGATCGAGGAGACCGCCACGATCGCGTCGCAGCTCGGCTCGGCGTCACTGATGTGGAAGAACGAGCTCTGGGGCTATCTCGGCCGCGGCCCGAGCGGCGTGAAGCTTCCGATCTTAGTGAGCACGACACCCTACGACCCCGGGCGAATCCCCGTCGTCTTCGTCCACGGGACAGCGTCCAGCCCCGGCCGCTGGGCCGACACGATGAACGACCTGCTCGCCGATCCGTGGGTGCGGCGCCACTTTCAGTTCTGGTTCTTCATGTACGACACTGGGAACCCGATCGCGTACTCGGCGATGCTCCTGCGCGACAAGCTCACCGACATGGAGGCACGGCTCGATCCCGAAAACCACGATCCCTGTCTGCGGCAGATGATCGTGATCGGGCACAGCCAGGGGGGCCTCCTCACCAAGCTCACCGCCGTCGACACCGGCACGCGCCTCTGGGACGCCGTCAGCCGGGTGCCGATCGACGACCTGCGGATATCGCCGGAGGCCCGTGAGCTCCTCCGGCACGCCCTCTTCGTCGAGCCGCTGCCGTTCGTCAGCCGGCTGATCTTCATCGCGACCCCGCACCGCGGCAGCTTCATCGCCGGACAATGGCTCAGCAACATGGTCAACCGCTGGGTGCGATTCCCGGGCCGTCTCCTTACACTGTCGGGAGAGGCGCTGCTGCACAGCGCCGACGTGCTCCGCACCGGGCGCGCGCTCGGCAGGCTGCCGACGGCGGCCGAGAACATGACGCCGGGCAATCCGTTTCTCGAGGGCCTCGCCGCGATTCCGGTCGTCGACACCGTCCCGTACCATTCGATCATCGCCGTCAAAGGGAACGGACCGTTCGCCGAAGGCGACGATGGCGTCGTCGCGTACCGCAGCGCGCATCTCGACGGGGCGCAGTCGGAGCTCGTCGNCTCGTCGTGCGATCGGCACATTCGACGCAATCCCAGCCGGACACGGTCCAGGAGGTGCGTCGCATCCTGCACGTCCATGGCGACGCGGTGCGGGCGAGCGGTCTCGAGTGCGTACCGGCGAGCCATCGTGTCCCGTAGCTGGTCCCGTTCGGGCGCTACCTCGATCGGCAAGCGCGATCGGCGACTGTAGACGCCAGCGCGGCGTATCGTTCACGGTGAGCAGTGCCGCGTCGTGCATGCGTTCGGCGCGGAAGGTCCGCGGCGCGCACCCCATCCACCGGCGGAAGGCGCGCGTGAAATGTGCAGGGTGGGAGTATCCGACCTTCAGCGAGATGTCCTGAAGCGTCGCCATCGGATCATCGAGCAGCTGTACGGCGGCGGCGAGCCGCGCTTTCGCGAGCATCTGCGCATAGCTCACGCCGGCGTCCTCCAACCGACGCTGCAACGTTCGCGTGCTCATGCCGACCCAGGTGGCGACGCGGCCGATGTCGGCGTCTCCGGCGGCGATGGCGGTCCCGATGACCTGCGCCACGGTCGTGGCGAGATCCTCACCCGGGGCCGACGCTTTCCAACGATCCATCTCGGTTGGTCTCGGAGCGCTCGCTTTCGTGGCCGGGAGCTGCCGACGTAACAGCGATCGCGGGAACGTGATCGCCCAGGCTGGCTGATCGAATACGATCGCGCTGGAGCGGAGTATCGGCTGGTCGGCTACCGCGCGCGGCATGCCCTTTTTCAGATGGATGAGCGGCCGCCATTCCGGTGCGACGATCGATTTCAGAAACCGCAGTGTGATGCACAGCGAGAATTGCTCCACCTGTTGATGGCGGTCGTCGAGATGGGTCGGGAACAGGTGGCAGAGCCGTACGTCGTTCCCGACGTGCGTCAGCCAGAAGGTTTCACCAGAGAAGTACACCTGCGCGGCGTGGATCGCCGTCGTCAACGCGTCGCCGAGGGTGGTGGCGGTCACGATCCGACGGCCGAAGAGCCCGAGCGCTTCGAGCGGCGTCTCGAGGCCCGCGCGCGCGCCGAGCGTCTCACCGCCGCCAAGACGCCCCGCGTGCTCGAGAAAACGTGTC
>WNFQ01001328.1_pt1 | contig 30247 bp, 36 predicted proteins | sample 5400171 | NCBI WGS metagenome assembly WNFQ01 (sample SAMN13153356, study PRJNA577476) | soil metagenome | isolation source: 20 cm soil under Madrone tree | place: USA:California | collected 2016-06-14
GGGCGTAGCGTTGGCCAGATGATACCAGGGCAATCGAGGGGCCAAGGTATACAGGGCAGGGCAAATTCTCATCCCACAGAAAATAGATGGTTTGCGAAAACATGTGCCGCGCCTTCATTCACTACACGAATCGACAGTGTGCAAGTCGACTCGCATATGTGCAACATTTTTTCCAGGGCGTCTAGCTTTTCCCAGAGATGACAGCCAGCAAACGCTCCCAAAGGTCAGGTGCATGGAGCGGGAGACGCCGAGCTTGAGGTGTATCGGGCTGGTCCAGTGAGGCGTCTGCGGACTTGGCAGCAAGAAGGATGGTGCGCTCGCAGAAAGGAAAGAGTCCAGGGGCAGAATCGGGTGTGGCGATGCCGATTGTGTGGGCATGATATCGCAGCGCGCGGTCGTAGAGTTTCGCAAGTTCACGGATGGAATGCTGGATGCTGGCGCCGATAGCCACGGACCAAAGGACGCCGTGCTTACGGAACTGCAGGCTGCGATCGTGTCCCTCTTTGAGAAACTTCTCGACTTCGTCATCGGAAGCGCCGGCAAAGAAAAAAATGTCGTCGAAATCGCGTTGCCGGGCAAGCTCGGCCTCTTTCTGGGGAAGCCCCGTGTTTTGGACGAGCTCGCGCGGGGAGAGCGAGCTCAAAGTCACAGCCGGCACGCCAGAATCCCGAGAGAGTGTCTGCAGGGCCTCAGCGGCCGCTGGCAGGACTTCAGCGACAGGAATACATGTAAAGCGGCCAAGGCGCAACGTGGCGGCCTTGTTGGTCCGAGAGGCGCCGGATGCGGGTCGCAGGTGGAAATAGTCCTCCGGAAGATAAACTGCGCAGCCATCTTCCGCGATAAAGGGATGAGTGTGGCCATGTTTGCGGCGGGCATCGTCGAACTGAAGACGCGAGCGGCTGGTCAGCCAAACGGCGGGAATGGCTTCGTGGTCGAGTCTCGCGGTGAGTTCATCGAGACCCTGGAGGCTGGCTCCCCGCAAGGGGATCAATGCATCAACAGCGATGTAGAGGACGCTAGAAGTCTGACGCAAACAGGCCTCCGAACTGGCGAGGCCTATTCTACCGGAATACGAAAAATCACTTGCGCTCCATGAAAAAAGGCGGGCAGATCATTCTGCCCGCCTCGTCTCGCGCCCGGCAAACTCTCCCGGGCCGCTGCTCGAAAAATTTAATCGCCAGACTTTGCCGCCGCGGATGCGGCCGTCTGCGAATTCGCCTTTGGGATGCTGAGGTAGCCGCTGATGGTATTCTTGCCCACCTTGTTGACGACGATTTCCTCAGGAATATGCGTGCCGGAGAGGTAGAAGAAGATCGGCTCGTTCATGGCGCGGTTCTTCTTCTCGAAGAGCTTGTCTTCGATCGTTACGGCCGCGCTGAACTGGTTGCGCTTTTCGTTGATGCCCTTCAGTTCAACGGTGACATTGCCCACCTTCTGCGGCTTGTTCCGGCCGACGATGGTGAATTCAATGTAGTCCCGTTCGCCGAGGCGGCGGAGCTGGTCGATTTCGTCATGGTTGCGCGCGATGAGCGTCCCCATTTCGCTGCGAGCCATCTTCAGATCTTCACGCGTGGCGTCCAGATCGGTCTTCACACCGACAACCTTGGTGTCCACGGTCTTGACGTCGTCACTGGTGGCCTTTGTGGCGAGCTCCGAGTGTACTGAAGTATCCAGCGCAGTCAGCTTCTCACTGGTCGCGTCGTTGAGCTTTGCCGCTTCTTCGCGCGCCTTCTTGAGCTGTCCCTGGGTGATCTTCAGCTTGCCGGTGACAACCTTCAAGTCGCCCTGGAGATCCGTGTTGGCTTTTTCGTCCTGGGCGAGACGATCCTTCAAAGAGGCCATGTCTTGCTGCACAGTCTGTTCCGCAGTCTTCAATTGCGCTGCAACTGCCTGCTGCGTGCCATCGAGCTTCGACGAGGCACTCCAGCCTACTGCCAATCCGCCAATCGCAATCAAGCCCAGAACGACGATCGCTGGCAACGTCCAGGCGGGTGATTCCGTACGCGTTTCCACAATTCTATCATCTGACATAGTCAATCTTTCTCCTCACCCCGGTTAGGGGAACTGCCGCTGTAATCCGGCCTGAAATAGGGGGATTGCATGCGCGAAGCCAAAGAAGAAGAAGCGATGATGGTGGTAAGTGATAGAAGGATGGGCGTTTGTGAGGACGGGCAAACAACGATGCAGTACTAGTCCTAGCAAAGTTTACCCGAAAAGTGGGCCAATTGCGGATTTTTTGCTTGACGAACGTTCAGTCGAATTGGATCCCGTGAGATCGAAGATCGGTTTGGAGTTGCTCAGGGGATTGGAAGACAATCCCCGTCATCCCAAGGCGCCGGGCCGCTTCCGCATAGGCGGCAACGTCGTCAATATAAACAGCTTCCTCGGCCCTGACCTTGCACGCTTGGAGGGCTTGGCGATAGACAATTGGGTCTGGCTTGCTCGCGCCGACCTGATAGGAGTAGATGCGGACGGGGAAGAAGCGGAAGAAGGGGAAACGCGCCTCCTCATGGGACATATGGATTGGGTCGGTGTTCGAAAGCAAGGCCAGGCGGTAGTTCTTGGACAGTTTTTCCAGGAAAGCTTCCGAATGGATTGGTTTCGGGTCAAGAGCGCGGTTCCACACTTCGCTGAATTCCTCGAAAGTAAGTGAAGTGCCAAGGCGTTTGGTCAGATGAACGTGCCAGTCCCTGGGAGAGATGCGCCCCTCCTGCCAATCGAGCCAGTGCGGGTCCTTTTCGATCGCGGACCAAACATCTTGAGGTGTCAAAGTAAGGCCGGAAGCAAGCCCGTCCATGGCGCGAGAGATGTCCACGCGGATCAGGACGCGGCCGATATCGAAGATGATGGCGCGGAACTTGGCGTTGGGCACTGCTTACTTTTCCCCAGCCGTCGGTGCCGCCGCGGCGCCCCTCGCGCGCAATAGACTGACTATCACGGGAAGAATGGAAAGCAGAATCACCACCGCAATGACGTAGTGGATGCGCTGGGCGATGTTGGGGATTAAATGCCCGAGAGAATAGCTGCCCAGGATCATGGTGCTTACCCAGAAGATGCCGCCGAAGATATCGAAAGCGAGGTATCGGGAGTAGGCCATTTTGGCGGCGCCGGCTACCGGGGGACAGAACGTCCGAATGATGGGTACGAAGCGAGCGAGAATCACGGCGCGCCCGCCATACTTTTCGTAGAAATCATGGGCGCGCTGGAGATGGCTTTTCCGGAAGAAGAGAGAATCTTCACGGCGATACAAAGCCGCGCCTGCGGACCTGCCGATCCAGTAGCCAATCTGGTCGCCGACGATAGCGCAGAGCATCACGGGGATAAGTAACCATCTCAGTGGGATGACGCCGCCAGCAGAAAGAATGCCTGCGGTAACCAGGAGAGAATCTCCGGGAAGGAAAAAGCCGACGAAGAAACCGGTCTCGATAAAAACGATGGTGCAAATCAGCGGGGCGCCACCGGCGCGGATTAGTTCCCTGAGTCCGTCGGGGTCAAAAAGCGCGTGGAAGAACTGAAAGATGGAGTCGAGCACTCGGCGTTGTTCCTCGCGGTGGATCGATGAAGCGAATCTCTTACGGGCACGGGAACGAGCACGCGTGAACGCAAGCTCGTGAAGGCACCCAGACCTATACGGTAGCAGAAAACGCCTACATCCTCTCCACATTCATGCCAGAGGAGCAGCGGGACGCCAAGAGCGACAAGCCAGACGGCGATGCGCGTCATCCAAGCACCTCCGCGAGCCATAGGTAACCTTTATCTTCACCCTCGATCCGCGCTTGGAGATCCTGAGCAGCGTTTTCCTTCTGCCCAAGCAGTTTTTCAATGCGCGTGAGAGCGCGGCGCGCAGCAACGGCGCCCGCGGCGATTGCTTCTTCGGCGCGGTCAAAATCATCCCAGGCCAGAGATTGTACGTCGGGTCTAAGGACGAGGTCGGCGTAGCGTTCCCAGATTTCAAGCTGGTGTTTTTGTGCCGCGCTTACCGCACGGCTCACAACCTGAAAAATGTTTGTGGGGGCTCCGCGGTGGCCGTCTTGCATGCCAACAGAGACACCAATCACCGGAGCAGCGCCGAGATCTCGGGCGGCGCGCGTCGGAACGGGCGCGACCAGCCCGCCGTCGGCAAGACACCTCGTGCCGATCTCAACCGGTTCGAACAAACCCGGGAACGCGCAACTCGCGCGGATGGCATCCACAAGGTTGCCTTGTGTGAACACCACCGGTTCGCCCGAGGTCAGATCCGTGGCCACCACTGCAAGAGGGATGCGGAGATCTTCAAACCGGCGCGACTCGAAAACACGTTCGATTAAATTCTCAAGGCGGTGATTGCTTGCCAATCCGAGCCGGGAGACGCGCCAACGGGCGATGTCCCGGAAGCGGAGCGTGCGGCAGGTTTCTATGATGCGCGTAAGTGGAGCGCCACTGGCGTAAGCGGCGCCCAGGATGCTGCCTACGCTGGTTCCCGCGATGTGAGAGATGGGGATGTGGTTCTGCTCGAGGACCTGCAGAACTCCGAGATGTGCGAATCCCCGCGCGAAACCTCCGCCAAGCGCGAGGCCGATCCCTGCCCGCCTGGGAATAACGGCTGCGCTTTCGTCCAGGTTCTTGCGCGGAGTATGCCCGTGCCTCGTCATACCCACAGGATCACAGGAAGAACATCCCGGTCATATGGGTCAGGCGTCCTGAAAAAACAGTACTTCTGTACTCCGATGGAAACCGCGCATATCTCGACGGAAATGGCACATATATCAATGTCCGGCTTCACGACAGTACCTTCTTACTAGTCCGGTACCCTCTCTGTACCATTGTGACGAGCGGTGCGCTGCGCGATTCTCTCCTGCGTCAGGCTGAATGACTGAGGGGACCGCGAATGGACAGTGCGTTCAAAGCTTGGGTCGGCCAGCCGGTGGTCCTGCAAGTGGCTCTTGGAGATATCAAAGTGCCCCTACGCGGGAAGCTCCTCAAAGTCGGCGACGAAACGGTAAGGATGCGGATCGGCGACGGCTGGGACGTGGATATCTACAAGACCATGATCATGACGGTTGAAGAAGATTCGATGGCTCTACTTCCTGCATGAGGGACACGGCCATGAAAACACAAGAGCTCAAATACGTAACCCGGCGCCGCGCGGCGGTGCTGTTGGGTCTCTCCGAAACAGAATTGAACCGCATCTCGAGCGAATCGGGATTCGGACACAAAGAAGTCGCAGGCGAACAGGAAGAGACGTACTTCACTTACGAAGAACTGCGACAGATCTGCATGCTGGCCGTCCACCAGGTGCACTAAGAAAACGAGTTTCCTCCGGCCCCCCTCAGCAACACCCCCACCCCGGGTCGCTCCCCCCAGCGATCCGGGGTTTTTCTTTTCGCCGAAGTTCCTGTTTGATGACTTGCGATTGCTCACTTGTTCTTTCTAGAAAACCTTTGACAGATGAAGTCGGGGCGATAAGACTTAGCGCCGCTCAGGAGGGACGCGGCTCTAATGTCATATCTCTTGATTGGTGGGTGGCGAAAGTGGGCAGCAGCGGCAGCGTTGCTCGCTGCGACGATGGCGCTGACTCCAGGAAGTAGCGCGAGTAACGGCGCCGAAGCGTATGACCTGGTGATCGCCAACGGGCGAGTGATGGACCCGGAATCAGGGCTTGACGCGATTCGAAACATTGGTATTCGCGGCGGGAAAATCGCGGCGATTTCGAGCAGTGCTCTTGAAGGGAACCAATCGATTGATGCGAAGGGACTCGTGGTCGCGCCCGGTTTCATCGATCTGCACGAGCACGGGCAAGAGCCGAGGAATTACCAGTTCCAGGCGCATGATGGGGTCACGACATCGCTGGAGCTGGAAGCCGGCACGGCGGATGTTGACCAGTGGTATGCGCGGCGAGAAGGAAAATCGCTGATCAACTTCGGCGTCTCCGTCGGACATATTCCCGTACGGATGAAAGTCATGAAAGACGCCGGCGCATTTCTGCCAGTCGGTGACGCCGCTCATCGCCAGGCAACGCCCACGGAATTGCAACAAATCGACGACGATATCGAGAAGGGGCTGGGGCGCGGCGCATTGGCCGTCGGCATGGGCATCAACTACACCGCTGCTGCCACGCACGACGAAATCCTCGATGTATTCGGCCTGGCGGCAAAATACGGCGCTTCCGTGCACGTGCACTTGCGTCATGCCGGACTGCAGGAGCCGACGACCGGCCTCGTGGGGATCGAAGAGGTCATCGCCGCCGCCGCAGCCACGGGAGCTCCGCTGCACGTCGTACACATCACCAGCATGGGGCTGAAGAACACGCCCCGGCTGATCGCTATGGTGAAAGGCGCGCGAGAGCGCGGACTCGACGTCACCACGGAGTGCTATCCCTACACGGCCGGGAGCACACAATTGGAGTCAGCCATATTTGACCCCGGATGGCAGGACCGGCAGGGCATCACCTTCAAGGACATTCAGTGGACAAAGACCGGCGAACGATTGACAGCGGAAAGTTTTGAGAAATATCGAAGGGAAGGAGGCACCGTTGTTATTTTTTCGATTCCGGAAGCGGCTGCACGCACGGCGGTTGCCGACCCGATAATCATAATCGCCAGCGACGGTATGCCCCTTTCGGGCGCCAAAATTCATCCACGGGGCCAGGCTGCGTTTTCGCGAGTGCTAGGGCATTACGTGCGGGAGGAGAAGGCTCTGGACTTGATGACGGCGCTAAGGAAGATGACGCTGATGCCCGCACAGCGGCTGGAGAAGCGCTCGCCGATGTTCAAGGATAAAGGACGAATTCGGGTGGGAGCGGATGCGGACATTACAGTATTCGACAAGGATCGCATCATCGACAAAGCAACATATGAAGAGCCGCTACGGTATTCGGAAGGGATTGAATTTGTGCTAGTGAATGGAGTTGCGGTCGTCAAGGATGGGCAACTCGTCGACGGCGTTTTCCCCGGACGGGCTGCGCGGGCGCCAGTCTCACAATGAGCTGGCTGCGTGCCGTTCTGTGTTCACCCGACACCTGACCAGAGCCACAAAAAGACAATGATGCCAACCGCCGGGAAGTGCTATATAGTACTGCGCACATTCGGCTTCTCTCGAAAGGACTCATTTTGACACTCGCCGTCTCGGATTGGGCCGCCATCGTTGGTTATCTGCTGATCACCCTGTTTCTCGGCTTGTACTTTCGCGGCCGCTCCGGAAAGAGCACCGAAGACTATTTTGTTTCCGGGCGTAATGTTTCCTGGTGGCTAGCGGGAACTTCCATGGTTGCGACGACGTTCGCGGCCGATACGCCGCTGGCGGTGACTGGACTCGTTTACGCGAACGGAGTCGCGGGGAACTGGCTATGGTGGAGCTTTTTGCCATCGGGAATGATGACGGTGTTCTTGTTCGCTCGCTTGTGGCGCCGTTCGGGGCTCATCACCGACGTGCAATTCGCGGAGATGCGCTACGCCGGCAAGCCCGCTGCGTTTCTCCGCGGTTTCCGCGCTGTGTATCTGGGGCTGCTGATGAACTGTTTGATCCTTGGATGGGTGACCAAGGCCATGGTGAACATCATCAGCACGTCGCTCGGTGTAAGCGATGCAAAAGCGCTGGGAACCTGCGTTTTCTTTCTGATGCCCTTCACGGGGATCTACGTTTCACTCGGCGGATTGTGGGGCGTGCTTTGGACGGATCTGTTCCAATTCGTTCTGAAGATGGCGATCGTGATTGGAGTGGCCTGGTACGGAGTGCATGCAGCAGGTGGCATGCAGCAGATGCTCGCCACGCTCGCATCGAAGCGCGCGGCTGCCGGACCCGGCGCAGGCGACATCACGGCGCTCTTACCTGATTTTTCGCGCGGTTTCGCGAGCGAAGCTTTGTGGACTCTGCCGGTGATCACGTTCGTAGTGCATCTAGCTGTCCAGTGGTGGGCTTTCTGGTATCCCGGCGCGGAACCGGGCGGCGGAGGATATATTGCGCAACGCATCTTCAGCGCTAAGGATGAAAGAAACGGATTGTTGTCTGTGCTGTGGTTCAACCTTGCGCATTACGCGCTGCGCCCCTGGCCCTGGATTTTGACGGCCCTTGCGGCGGTCGTTCTTTACCCCGGTCTTGCGCAGCCCGAGCGCGGTTATATGTTGGTAGCGACCCGCCAGACGCCGCACGCAGTTCTGGGAATTTTGCTTGCAGGTTTCATGGCCGCCTTCATGTCGACGGTGGCCACGCAATTAAATTGGGGCAGTTCCTATCTGGTGGAAGATTTCTACCGGCGCTTCCTGAAGCGAGAGGGAAGCGAAGCGCATTATGTGAATGTCTCGCGTTTGGCGACGGCGTTTCTTGTCTTGGCGGCTGCCGCGGTGGCCTGGCAACTGACATCCGTCTCCGCGGGCTGGAAAATCGTGCTCGAGCTGGGAGCGGGGACCGGTGGCGTCTACTTGCTGCGCTGGTACTGGTGGCGCGTAAACGCGTGGAGCGAAATCTCCGCCATGATCGCTGCGCTAGTGACGACGCTCGCGCTGCATAACAGCGCTCTGTGGAACGCCATTGCCGGGGGGCCGCAGCCCTTCAGCGGCTCCGATCCGGTCATTTTCGCGAAGACAACTCTTTGCACGACGGGAATTACAACACTGGTGTGGGTCGCCGTCACGCTCCTCACTGGGCCGGAGCCCAATGACACTCTTGTCAAGTTTTACATGAAGGTACGTCCGCAAATCACAGGCTGGGAACCGGTCGCCAAACTAGCTGGCGACGTGCCCGTCACGCGCGATCTGGGGAGGAACCTGGTGAACTGGTTGCTAGGCTGTGTGCTTATATATTCGGCGCTCTTTTCCATCGGCGAGTTGTGCTTTGGCCGATACCAGGTAGGTTTCCTTCTTGCATTTGTGGCGATTGTCTGTGGGCTGGTGATCTCGCGCTTGATGCCCAAGCCGGCGGAGTGGCAAACAAACTAACGTGGCGGACTCGGCCCAGCCGGCTCGTTCAGGTGCGCATCACGCAGTGCTGGCCGGGTTTCTCGGCTGGACCCTCGACGCTTTCGACTTCTTCATTGTCGTTTTTCTCTTCGATACACTGGCGCGTCAGTTTGGCGTAACCAAAAAGGAAATTGTTTTCACCACGACGGCGACGCTCGCCATGCGTCCTGTGGGCGCGTTGCTTTTTGGCTTGCTCGCGGATCGCTATGGCCGCCGCATTCCGCTCATGGCCAACGTAATTTATTTTTCGATCATCGAGCTCTTGTGCGGCTTTTCGCCCAACTTCACGGTGTTCATCATCCTGCGTGCGCTGTTTGGCATCGGCATGGGCGGCGAATGGGGAGTTGGCGCGTCGCTCGCGATGGAAGCCGCGCCGGTGCACTGGCGGGGAATCCTCAGTGGAATCTTGCAGAGTGGTTATTCGATCGGGAATTTGCTGGCAGCAGTTGCGGCGCGCTTTCTTCTGCCGGTATGGGGTTGGCGGCCCATGTTCTGGATTGGCGCGCTGCCCGCATTGCTTGCGCTGTACATTCGCACGAAAGTGCCGGAATCGGAAGCGTGGAAGCAGCACCGTGTTGCGAGCACGGGGCAAGTTCTGCGCATCGTTGCAGCAGAGTGGAAACGCTTCGTATATCTCGTCGTGCTCATGACCTTCATGATGTTCCTTTCACACGGTACGCAAGATCTTTATCCAGACTTCCTGAACGAAGTGCACAAGATTTCTGCGGAGATGGTGGCCAATATTGCGATGATTTACACCACAGGTGCCGTGGTCGGTGCGATTGTATTCGGTCACATTTCGCAAGTGGCCGGGCGCCGCAAAGGGATGGCCATGGCTTTGGGATTGTCGCTCTTGATGATTCCACTGTGGGCGTTTGGCGGGGGGCTTGCAACGATCATCGTCGCTTCCTTTCTGATGCAGGCAGGAGTGCAGGGAGCATGGGGCGTGATCCCGGTGCATCTCAACGAGCTTTCCGCAGACGCCGCGCGGGGCCTGATGCCAGGCCTCGCCTATCAACTCGGAGTCTTGCTGGCTTCGCCGACAAATTCTCTCCAATACGCTCTGCACACCCGCTTCGGCTATCAGTGGGCGATTGCCGGCTTCGAAATCATTACTATTCTAACGCTGACGACGCTTCTCTGGATCGGCACCGAAGCCCACGGCAGGAGTTTTGTTCGAAGCACGCAAGGGGAAACTAGCCAATCCTCCGTCTAATTGGGCGGTGCGCGCTCCCTCGATGGAATGAAACGACTCTCCACATGCGCGGGCAGCAAAAACGCGAGTTCTTGGACCGGCTATGTGCCCGGCGCGAGCCTGTGATAATATTTATCTGCCGCGCGCCCGTAGCTCAGTTGGATAGAGCGTCTGGCTACGAACCAGAAGGTCGGGAGTTCGAGTCCCCCCGGGCGCGCCACTTAAATAGCTCGCCTTCACTGGATTAGCGAACTTCCTGGTTGAACCACCCTCTCGATTTTGGGTCCACTTGGGTCCACTAAGAGCCCCACAGCTTTTTCAAGCCTCTCAACGGCAGCTCTCTGAGACGCAGGAACTGCTTGCGCATAGATTTCCGCTGTAGTGCTGAGGCTCGCATGGCCGAGTTGAGCTTGCGCTGTTTTCAATGGTTCGCCCATGTCGCTGAGCAACGTCGCATGCGTTCTACGGAAATCATGCCAGCTGACCCGTGAGAGTTCCGCCTTTGCGCATGCCGGAAGCAGGCAGCGTTTGTGCAGATTTCCGGGTCGCTGATAAGTTCCGTCGCGACTGGGGAAGACGAGGGAATTGTCTGAAGTTCGGCTGCGCGCAGCGTGTTGACAAAGTGTTTGTTCAAGTGCCGGTCCCACCACCTCGTCTCCCCTTCACTGTGGCTGCCGGTTGTGACGCGGAATGCATCGGATAAGCGTATATGCACACGTTCTGGGCGAAGAGGCGCCCGAGGGCCTCCAGACGGCTGCCTTCGAGATTGCCGTAAATTTCGACCGGATCAAGAAGCTTGGCTGCGACTGCGGTCAGCTTCGACGGTGACTTGAAGATGATGGCCACAATTCTGCAGCCCACTCGATGATTCAGTCGAGAAACATTTCTCGAAACGGGGATGCTCGACCGCACGTCGCTACGACTGACCAGATGATTGATGGCTCTTATTTCTCTCTGCCCCCATCACCGAATGGCAGCATGCAGGAATGCCACAATTCATCCTCGGCGTGGGCATCACAGAACCACTTCCCACACGTGGTGCAGTGTACCGTCGCTGGGAAGGCGCAAGCCGCATAGCCAGATGAGACGCCCTGGCATAACCGCCCCAGGTCTGCGCTCCTGGCTTCCTCTTCTCGCATCGAATGACACACCTCGTGCCGACATTCTACCTTGGAGGGGATTCTCGCGGCTTTCACGATTGCTGTTGCGCAGCTCCTAGAATTGCTTGACCGAGACGAGCTAAACCTTGATGGAGTAGAAAAGCTCATCGCCAGATGGCGCCCCCTTCTTGATTGCGCCCGTATTCAGTGAATTTTCTAGGACACAGCACCCTAAAACAGAACGCCACGCTTCCAAAGTAGAGTGGCGTCAGGGGTGGTTCGGTTTTTGTGGGGCGCTTTCACAGAATTTTATGATGGGTTCATCATTCACGGCTCTGAAAGAAGCGATACGAGCAACGCGCCCTCGCTGCCCGATCAGTTTCGGTGCTGACGGCAACAAAATTTATCCAGGCTGTCCTGATCCACTGGGTTTTGTCCAGTCGCCAGTCGGATGATACATCTCGATTCCGATGACAAAGGAATTATCTGTATAGGGCTGACAGTACACGACGCGGGCGAACGAGTAGAGATTGCCACGGATTGACCGAACCGAAAGGGGCTGGTTTGGCTGCCAAATCTTCTTGGTCACAACTCGGGCACCGTGGCAACTTATATCGATTGTTGGTGCGAGTTCGAAGGTTGGTTTACCTGGGTCATAAAGATTCACAAACGTCTTCACAGGAATGCGGGCTTCCTTTCGGCCCAAGCGGGACGTCTCGGCCAACGCTTCTCCTTCGGGCCGGGAGGTCCCACAGCGGGAGTCCTACTCTTGGCGCCTTTGGAAGCAATGGTACTGAGGGACAACGGCCCATTGGGCTACAAGTGGCCCCTACTTCAGACTTTTTATCCTTCGTATTTCTTTGCCTGGAAACATTCGACGGACAATAGAGGAATTGATGTTCAGCGCCATTCCGATCTCTCTTGAGGGCGTTCCGATCTTGAGCAACAGGAGAATCAGGAGTCTTTTTACGCCCTCTGTTTCACTCAGTCCGGTGTATCTCATTTGTCTCCTCTTGGGCCGGCACTGAATGATAACTCCGGGACACTTGTCCGGTAGCACGACTACCAAGACAGATTAGTAGTGACAGGCCCATTCAGAGACAGCTAGCGACTGCTAAGTTCTTGCTGACAGTACCGTGGACCGAGCTAAAACCCCATCGACACTTTAATCTGAGCAGATTTCAAAGAGTTATCGGCCTTGCGAAAAATTAGATCGATCTCGGCTCGCTGGAGGTTTCCAGGATTGATCATCGCGGTGGTGATCGGAAACTTCACGAGTTGCGTGTTTGTGGCGGTAAGAAGAGTGACGTTATACATGGTCGACGCGCTCAATGGCTCAGAAACGTTTGCCCGACCATACGACAAGGTCTTTGTGGCGATCACGGTGGCTGGCCCTGAAGCGTTCAGTTGGTCAAGGGTGACTATTCCTTGGATGTAAGTCCCATCGTCCCAATGTGCGGCCATTACGAGATTTGTTGTGGTCGTTTGCGGCCTTGCGGGAAGCCCAAACACCGTTATACAAATACAAAGCAAGATAGTAATGAAATAGTTTTTCAAGTTGGCTCCGTGAAAGAAGATTTGGTTTCTCGGTGTGTCTCTAACGACTTCCGGGGAGGGAGGGACCCGTTCTTGCAAAATCGCAAGGACATTATCAGAGGAGGGGAGACCTAAACTAGGTGGTCATCGGGACAGAATTAGTATCAAAAATAGTACAGCATATTTTCTTCACCTATCAACTGTCCTTCATCAACGCACCGAGATTTCTTAAAGGTGGGCACTCCACTCTTAACTCGGTATTTCGGCCTGATTGGCTGGCATATCAAAAGCCGACTCGAAGACGCTTATACTTAGAAACGAAAGAGTATAGCCGGGGACTAAGCTCTTCGCACAGAAGAAGCACTCCGCCTATAAAGCAATTCCCATCAAACCCCAGAGACGCTAGAACGTCTGGCAGATGCTGATGGAGAACTAGTTTAAAATAAAAGGCAGAGGCCAAGGGAAGAAGTACGCCCCGGTTTCACTCGGACCTCCGGCATGCTGTTCGGAGGTCCGGATTGCGATTATAGTTTGCTATCCCCGAGCGCGGATCGAGGATTCTGATGGAGAGAGACTACGATTTGTTTGAGCGCTCGCAGGACAGCTCACTGATCTGGCATGGTTCCGTACACGGGTTAGATAACGCTCGTCGCAAGCTTCAAGAACTCGCGAAAAGAACAACCAACGAGTGCTTCGCAATATACACACCAACGCGCCAGATTGTTGCTCTCCTGAATATAGCCCAGGCTGGTCAGTTACGTGGGAAACGCATCGTGTTTCAGATCGCGTACGACGAGCACCGACTTGCCGACAGAGCTCAAATGTTGAGACAAAACGGTTATGAAGTCGTCTCCGTGGTTGGCAATGAAGCCGCAAGAATTATTCTAAGCTCCACGCAACATAGCGATCTCTTTATCGTCGGTCACGCAGCACCGGAACAGACCAGAAAGGAAATGGTTGATTGGCTCAAGGCAAAATATCCGCACGTCAAAATCCTCGCTCTAAGCTCGCCAGACCATCAGCAGATCGCCGGGGTCGATTACAACGTAATACTGAATGGTCCTGACAAATGGCTATCAATTGTCACCGCGGCATTGCGTTGATTGCGCGGTAACGCGACATTGAGAAAGATGAAAATTGGACGTAGTTTGTCATCGAGAAATCTACTGTCGAATATCATGCAAAACCGTGGTGCAAGATACAGGAAAGTGCGGCCGATTGCCATATCGACATATCGACCCATATCGACCGCACCTCGTCTTGCCGGCCGACATTAGTCCATGCCGGTTCCAAAGCGAATTGCTAATGCTTGAGCTGGGGGGAAGAATTTTGCAGAGCTGCGATTAGGTCATGCGCTGCGTCCGGAGCAGTGACATCCGATTCCAGAATGATTTTTGCAGCGCTTGTGGATTTGCCATAGAGCTTGCGATTTGCATCTTCGTCGGGCCGGAGCGTCGAGCCATCGAGAGATATGCCGGCAAAAACACCTCGCGCGCGAGAGTAGCTGAGAATTTCCGCGCGCATGTAGGCGTCAGTATCGGCTGCAGCCGAACGTCCCTTCGGCCCAGCGGCGATAGATGCGTCCGCCCCCAGCTTCACTTTGGTGCGGAGCAGGCTGCCTGCGCCGCGGTCATTCATCACGAGAAAAACGAAATCGGTAGCTTCTCCACCAATCTGCAAACCAACACTGCCTCCTTCCAGCGCATACATGGCGGGTGAGCCCCATGGACCGGTGAAGTCCTTACCGGTGCGGCATACCATGGTTCCGCGACCGTAGCTCCCGCCAACAACAAACGCGGCTTTCAACACCGACGGCATGACGACAACGCAACGGGCCTTGTCGATCAGGTCTTGTGGAATGTTGTCAGGAACCTTGAGGATCTCCTGCATGACCGTTCCTGCATTTTGAAGACGATCCTGCTCGGTTTTTGCTTCGCTCGGATTCTTTGCGGACGAAAGTGGTCCCAAAGTCAGCAGGCCCGCCACTAAGACGATGCGGCACTTTGTGAAGTTCATGTGAAGCGCCTCCTTGAGCGCCTGGTTCGTTCTCCGTGCACACTACGGCTTTCTCTTTTTCGAGCGGGCTGATGCCGTTGAAGCTTTTAGTCCCACGGCTGAAAAGGGCAACCTCTCTTCCAGACTCGCATTGGATTCGGTAATAGGCTGAAAATTCAACCACATAGAACAGTCGTATGGGGCAATAAGCGATGAGACCTGAAGTGCGAGATGTGTAGAAAGTACAAACAAGAAAGAGGAAATAGTCCGTTTCTGGGTACTGGAACCCATGCTCAGGAGAGCTGCCTAAACTCACAAAATCCCTCAAAACTTGTGACTTATCGCTGTTGGCGAACGACGTGCACCGGTGCCATTGAAGGGAGAAGAGAAATGAACAACCAAGTCTCCGTCGAGACGGCGGTATGTGCAGAACATCAAATGCTACTTGCAGAGTGTCAACGAGCCTTGGAAATCTGGAACGAGCACCGCGCCGAGTTTTGTCAGTTTCGTTTCATGCGGAGAGAAGCAGGCGACGAACTCCTGCGATTGCAAGCGAAGTATGCTCGGGCTTACACAGTGTTGCAAAACCACGAACGCAACTGCTCACTCTGTCAACTGGCGTCAAGAATGGAAGGACGTAATCCTGAAAATAGACCGGACGCCTTCTCCGACAACGCCATGTACACTTGAAGCCAAAAACATTCAACTCACCTAAGTGAGGTCAACGGCAGTAACACAGACTTAGGTTGGTCAAGCACGAGATCGATAGTGTTTTTTCCAGCGATATACGTTGCCAACTTTTTCAAATTCGTCCTGTTCGGCCAGCGCCATTTCATCGAGAGTGTTTTCTACCTCACGCACGGAGTAAGGACTCGGCTCAATTGCGTCATGCACCTGCTGCGCCGTACCCTGTCCCATCGCTCTCAATCGAGATTTGACGGTTTCGTATCGCTTACGGTCGTCCATCATTTCCCCCGAACGCCATCAGCGCATAACGAACAACCCGTTATTTCGCCCGCCCCGATTCATCTGTTTTTTCTATCTGAACCGTCGTCGCTGGATACGCCATTGGGATTTCGCGCTTGAGCCAATCCCTGACCTCTGCTTTCTAAATCATTCGCATTTTATCACGCCTCGGGGGTTAGCATCGGCGAGCCCGTCATCAGGGACAGCCTGTAACGTACGATGCCCGCACGCCAAACGCTCGCAGGCGTTCCATCCAGTACTACGGCATTCAACCGATAGAATACTAAGGTCTTGACTCGATTGTTAACGGTCTGGACGAATGATATCCAAGCGGAAACGTAAAGTAGCTGGCGAAGTTCCAAGAGACACACCAAGAGACCAAATCGCCGGACCACGTAGAGGAATCATCGGCGCACCAAACCAAATCGGCCCCCAGCCGAAGATCATGATGCACGTTTCCTAGCCGAATCGCGCGCCACAACACCTCAGGTTTGCCCAGCCAAGGTATGAGTGACATGCCTTTGGACCACGCGCTCAGTGGCAGAATGGAAAGGCGGCTCCCCATCGTCGTGGTGGTTCGCCTCGCACAGGCGGAGTGTGCGAGCACTGATGGAGGAGAGCGTACGTACACCGATAACATCAGCTCACGCGGCGCTCGCGTCTACTCCATTCGCCCCTGGCAGCTTGGCGATGCGGTACAGGTTACTCCGCAGAATGAAGCTGCGGCCTGCGGGAAGGTCGTTTACTGTCAGATGCTGCCGGACGACCGCTATGTCATCGGAGTGAAGTTTCAGGATCGTCCCATCCAGTGGTCCGCCATAAGCAGATACGACGGCTTAAATAGCAGCCTCCCGGCCAAATCAAAGTCCAGCTAAGGAACGTATCATCGGGACATTACCCAACCCGACGATACATTTATGGCATACAAGGGCTTAGTATTCCCGTAGGCGTGTTGGCAGGCGGGGCGCTATGAGAAGAACTAGTTTCTTATTGATTCTTGTGGGTTTGTGCGCAACACCCGTCTTTAGTGGAGGGAATCCGGACGACATCGACTTCAAAATAAGGTTTGTTGAGGACAAGTCCTTCTTTCACAGCGGCGAACCGATCGAAATCGAAATTTCGTACTCAACGAAGATCGAAAACAAATATCTCGGGAGTTGGACTTCACCAAGTCCGGGGCTCGAGGGCGTAGCTCCAACTCTCACACCGACAGATGGAGTGCTCGATCTTCGCGCTGTGCGAGATTACATGGGTCTTCCGGGCTCCATTCTTTCCAGCATCGGCTTTCTTGGTTCACAGCCGGTCACACAGCGATTGGAACTGGCAGATTGGTATCGATTTCAGAAGCCGGGACACTATGTCGTGATAGTCCGAAGCGGTGAAGTCTCGCGGGCAAAGCGCGCAGGGGAAGGCGGCGGACGGGAGCACTTAGTATCACTGGAATCCAATCCGCTGGAATTTGACGTTGTTGCAACAGATCCTGCCTGGAGCATGTCCGAACTCGCGGAGATCGAGCGGATACTCGAGAACAAAGAAAACCCAGAGCGATACCGTGCGCTGCATCGCCTGATCTTACTGGATACGCCTCCGTCGATCCGGAAACTTGTTCAACTCTATTTGTCCAAGGCAGATGTCACTCACAATTCCGGGGATGTCGTGCATCGCGGCTTGCGTGAGTCATCCCAGATAGAGGCGATTATCCCTCTTCTCGAGGCGCGGAAGGAACTGGGAGTTATGCCCCCGAGGCCTCAAGACCCCGTCGGACAGACAGAATGGAAGGATCGCTATGACGCGCGTACCAAAGTTTTTCAGGAATACCTCGCGAAAGCGAACGCTCTTGTCCTCGAGAGCATCGAGCGGCGCAGCGGACCAGCGCGCGCGGCGACGATTTACCAAGCATGGTTCACAGCGGAGCGTCAAAACGTATCGAAGCCCGTTGAGCCTGAAATTTTGTCACGGCTGCGCTACGCAGTGTTATCCACAGCTCTGGAGCTGGGACCCGGCGAGAGGGTGCAGATCCTTTATTCGATGTGGCCGAGACAGTCGCATGCAGAGCTTAGGCCCATCGTGGTGAGCCTAGCGGAGAGTCGACGCAAAGAAGACAGTTTTTACATAGACGAAGGGTACAAATTCTGGTGCGAGGCCTGGCTGCAAGAGTGCAGCAGTGCCATTCTCTCTGATGCGATCCACCCAGGCACGTCAACGAGCAAGAACGCTGTTTTCCTGATGGCCGAGTCGGAGCACCCCGAGTTGGATGAAATTCTGAGTGCGCGGCTGAACGACCCAGGGATGCTTCAAGATTCCTGGGAATCGCAGAGGACTGCAGCAATAATTCTTCGTGCAGGCAGCCGAAAATTACGGCCAGCAGTAGACGAGTTTCTCGACAAGTATGTTGCTCAGCCGAGGTACGGTTGTGAGATAGAGGGCTACCTGATCGGCTACCTGTTCCGAACTGCGCTCGCAGATGCTACGAAGCGATTTGCCGAGGAGACAGGTAGTGGGAATCATCCTTGTGAAAGCCAATTGTTGCGAACTCTTGACACGGTCCGATATTCCGATGAACTAATCCCCTTGGCCACCAAGGCTCTTGATTCAGGCGATCTTGGGCCAGCGGCGATGGCTGCTACCTTTCTCGGGCTTCGAGGAGCGGCTACTGTAGAGCCTGCACTATGGGAGCGGCTCAGCGCGCTTCGAGAAAAGTGGCGGGAGCGGGCCGCAGAGCTTCGCGGAGCGGACACGGGAATCTTGGATGGCGGGTACGGGAACAAGCGGCGCAGCTTGAGCGGGCAAGAACGGTGCAGCTTGAACAGGCCCTTGTTTCCGCGCTCGTCAGAGGTGCGAACTGGAAGCTTACATCTGGAGAACAGGATCGGTTGCGCGAGGGCTGCCTGACCGAGAAATGCAGAGACATCGCCGATGGGAAAATGTCGTTCGGGTTTTAAGAGAACTGCTTCGTGAGGCCAGCCGTCACTCTTATAGACGGCCACGCGCCGCTCAAGTCGATTTCCCCTTTGTCATCCCTTAGGCGTCTTTTTCGATGTCATCTTGGTGTACGCCCTCATTAGAAGCTGTCAGCTATCTAAGGTCTCGGTTCCGCACAGAACAAAGGGCCAAGTCCCGATAAGCGTTAATCGTCCAAGTGGATTTATTCGAGGTAGATTACCCGGTGCTACGATAAATCCGGATGGCGGGCGATACGCAACGTTGTCCTACTTCAAAGTCAGGTCGCCAGCGCCGACGTGCGCCACTAGTTTGTATTTGCCACTGCCGGACTTCTCGAAAGACCGGAACAATCCGCCGTGTGACTCGCCGAACGGTTTCGCGTTGATTTCGCCCGTGCTGACCGACGCCTTCACGTGCGCGTAATCGGCTGCGTCGCCAACGCCAATCGTCAGATCGCCTGCATGCAGCTCGATGTCCTTGTTCCCGGTAATGCCGTTGACCTCGACATCGCCTGCGAAAATACGGACAAACAGATTCGAGTTCTTTGGAACCTGAACGGTTATTGTCAATTCGTTGTGCGGGCCGCCTGTGATCCGCAGTTGGCAGGAGTTGTCGGAGCGTCCGAAGCGCGCCTTCATATCAGTGGAGTTGCTGCCTTGCTTTCCACCCACGCGGACGGCAATCTTGTTTTCGTCGCTGCCGATGATATGAATCTCCGCGGAGCGGATATGTAGGTTGATTTGCCCGCCCGCAGAAAAGTCTGCCTCGAATGGATGATGCGCAAGATCCTCGACTGCTATCCTGCTTTGCGCGAAACTCGTAGTCGCCAGGAAAAAGACCGCAGAAAGAAACGCCAGGGTACAGCGCATGGGCACACCTTTCAAATTCTAGAAGAGGATACGCAGAAGAACCTGAAGAAGTTCAGGAACACGCAGAACTCGACGGCTCGAACGTCGAGCCCCAGGTCCACCGGAGCTGGCATGGCGGTCAACTCCCGGTAAGTCGGATAACTGGGCACGTAGTGGAACACAAATGAACCCCCCCTAGAGCCCTGGCAGTGGATTAGTTTGAAATTCGGGAACAGAACCGCCTGTAAGCAAACATCAAAATGCTAACGATTAAACAGAGCAGCCCGGCCACGCCTGACATGACCATTGGAATTGCAAATGCCACGGAGAGTACGGCGACTCCCATATTCTTTTCGCCGGGCGTTTTGGCTTGCTCCCAACGGGATGAAAGCTCTAGCAGCTTGTTGAAGAATCCGCGTTCGAGTACCACTTAATCCGAAATTTGATTTTTTGCCCGCGAGGAGAAGAAGTGAGTTTCGGCCGTTCTAACTACTGAATGCGCCCGAAGCAACGCTCCGTGTCATGTTATAGCCATTAGGTTTCGCAATCGGCAGAGGTTATAAGCTGCCCCGGTGAAGGTAAACAGCCACCCAACCTTGTCGATTCCTCGCAACTTCACTTTCTTTAGCATCCCCACCATCTTCATCCACCCGAACGACTGTTCCACTCGTTTTCGCTTCCGCTGGCTCACCTCATAACCTGCGTGCCGTGTGGTCCTCTGATCCACAGCGCTCCTGCGGTTCGTGTTGTTCTGCGCCAAGTGCGGAGTGATATTCATCCCACGAAGCTCTCGGACCAACTCCCGCGTGTCGTAGTTCTTGTCTCCTCCCAACGTCACCCGTTTTCCGCTGGGGAGGGCCTCCGCCATGAGCATCGCAGCATCTCGTTCCGCTCTTCCATTGGCCTCGATCAGAAAAGTCTGCACCAAAAGCCCGTTGCGGTTCTCCATCAATACATGTCCCAGGTAGCCCAGCTTCGCCTCGCTGCCTTTGGACTTCTTGAACAGCCGGGCATCGGGATCCGTCGTGGATCCATGGGTCTGGTTCTTCCGCTTCTCCCCGTGAAAGTCGACCTCCCCGCCCGCTCCGGGCGGCTTCCCCATTCCGTCCTTTCGCCGGAAACTCTTCTGGCCAGCCCAAGCCTCGATCAATGTCCCGTCCACTGTGAAATGTTCGTCCGAAATATGCGGCCTCGCACGCTCCAGCACCCATTGGAAAAATGATTCCGCGATCTCCTCGTTTAGCAAACGCTCCCGATTCTTGCTGAACACCGCGTGATTCCATACCGTCTCGTCCATCTCCATCCCCACAAACCACCGGAACAGCAGGTTGTACTGCAGTTGCTCCATCAGCATTCGCTCACTGCGCACTGAATAGAAGATCTGCAACAGCAACGATCTCAACAGTCGTTCCGGTGCAATCGACGGACGCCCCACGTCGGAGTACAACTTCTGAAACTGCGGCGACATCTCTTTCAGAATCTCATCCACCATCTTGCGGATCGGTCGCAACGGATGATCCACTGGAACACGCTTTTCAGGAGAAATGTAGCTGAACATTCCTGCTTGCTGATTATCGTCGCCACGCATTCACTCGCCTCCTTCTTCCTTCACTCAGACGAGCTCTGCTTATCTAAAGTTGCAGCGAAACGAGATTTTTCGTGAGCGATACGTGAACCATCCACGAAGCTGGCGTTTAGCCCTGCCGCTTACCGCCGCTCGAATACCCAGAAATTGTCTTGGTCTCGCCCGTCTCCGCGGACATGTTCAACGGCTCTAAGGAAGCGCCGACCCTCGAGCAATTCGTAGCGCCACGACATCGTCAGCTCAGAGTCTGGCCGCTTGGTCCGGTCCATGAACACGAGAGCGTTCCCCTCCCAATGCAGGCTCGACACAGTCGTGGGTTCCTGCTGGTCGACGACTTCACGTCCATCCGACACGCGCTCGAGCGAGTACTCGAACGTTTTGCCGTCGAAGGCGAACGTCGCCTGACAGCGAACCATCGGCTCGCGGTGGTCGATGCGCAGCACAGCGCTCCGAACAGCATCTGCGCCAGCGCTGAGCGTACTCGCGTGCCGGTTCAGCACGTATTCGCCCGAAAAATCAGGCTTCACCTCAGCGGCCAAAATGTGCCTCCGTCAGCGAAAAGGGACTTGGCACTATCAAACTAAACTGACTGTAGGCGGGTCGCTCGGATTTTTCAACAAACTGCTAAGGCTACAAAAAGCACGGCGGATAGGCCGACCAATCGGTCTCAAGTACAGCGGCATGGCAGCACATTAATCGCGTGAAGCTGAAATGGAAACAACCAAATACTTCACATGGACGGTTTGCGCGTTAATCAGGACCTGTACAATTTTGGACAGACACGACCTCCACAGGAAGATAGTTTGCAAATGGGCCCAGGGATGCCTCAACACCCCCAGAGTAGGGCGGTATGCTGCAGGGCCGGAAACAACCACGCATTCCCAGACGATTTCTCGCGCAAGTCTTCTCCCCGCTTAATCCGCTCCATGGAGAATTGGTTTCCGTAGAAAACGTCAGTCTTCGCGGCGCGCGAGTGGCGACCGTTCGGGCCTGGGCACGTGACTCTCAAGTGGTGGTCAAATTCACCTCCGCCTGGCTGAAGGCCAAAAGTGCGCGGGTAGTCTACTGTCAGGCCGTTAGCGACAAAGAATTCGCCGTTGGACTGGAGTTCCTAAAGCCTTGGATAGCAGCCTGAGCGGATCGTGGAAGCAGAGGTCAAAGGAGGATCAGGAAGACCAATCTCTTCGGAGTACCGGTGAAGTGCGCTCGAAAAGTATTTGACAGAGCCGACATTGTTAGAGATGTCCGATAAGCGCGTTAATCAAGGCTTATGGGTCAACCCTGTTGACAATCACAAAGCAATGACCTCACAGTGATTGTTGTCATGCCAAATCGCGCCATCGAGATACACGATTCGATCCTCGCAGCTGTTTCATTCTCGCAGGGTGAAGCGCAACTCCATTTCTCATCGGTGTATATCCACCAAAGCGAAGGTGTACCGCTCCGTGACGCTGGGAGTGGCTGGGTGCAGAAGGCGATAATTCGCATACACGATGCCGAGGTGAAAGGTGCCTTTTCGGAGTTTCCTGTGGATTTAAGTGGTGGTCACATTCAGATTGGACAGAACCTCTTGGACAACGAAATTCCTGTGCCTCTGCGCCACAAAGGCGCATTTGAGTTGCGCTTACAGGCAATGTGGCAAGGAAAGAAGTTGTTTCTTTCACGGGCAGCGGTGCTGAATTGGAATTGCTTGGCGAGCCGGAATACGTGGAGGAGTTTCGTCCGTAACGGACGAAGCCGCACCGGCGCACTAGGAGCCACTTTGTTGTGAAGCAGATCCACTCCCCGGATTCTTTGTTCCTTGACTAAAAACCAAAAACTGCCAACTAATGACTGCACTCATGCGCGTCATTGCCGGAATCTACCGCAGCCGCATCCTGAAGAGCCTCAAAGGCCTCGCCCTGCGCCCCACCAGCGACCGCCTGCGCGAAACCCTCTTCAACGTGCTGGCTCCCAACATCGCCGGTTCTCGCTTCGTAGACCTCTTCGCCGGAACCGGTGCCATCGGCATTGAAGCTCTCAGCCGCGGAGCCGCCGAAGTCGTCTTCATCGAAAATCACGCCCCAGCCGCTACCTTGATTCGCTGCAATCTCGAATCGCTGGGCATCAACTCCGGCGTGACCGTGCTCGCCGTAGACGCTCTTCGCGGACTAGCCATGCTCGCAGCTCGAACAAACTCCGGCACGCCCGCATTCAACCACGTTTTCCTCGATCCCCCCTACGCTGCTGACGAAGAGTACTCCCGCGTGCTAGAATTCCTGGGTTCCGCGGACCTCCTTGCTCCCGGCGGCCTCGTAGTCGCCGAGCATCGCCGCAACTTCGATTTACCCGAAGAACCCGGCGCGCTGAAAAGGTTCCGCGTTCTCAAACAGGGCGATGCCGTCCTGAGCTTTTACCGCCCGCCTTTGTAGAGGCCGGGCTTCAGCCCGGCTTGTAGTGGGACAGGCTTCAGCCTGTCTCCTCACGGGCGGCAAAGACAACTCGGCCAAGTAACCCCCCGCAAGCCGAGTTTCATCTATCATGAGGTGCCAGCGCGTCTACACGTACAGGCGGGCGGAATTTATCCCGATCCGGTCGGGAGCCCGGCCTGTAGTGGCGGGTCTTTAGACCCGTCAGATTCACCGCCCAAACGGATTACGCGCATCTTGGTATAATCGAGAGTGAAATGTCTTTGGAACGGGCTTTCCAGGCATCCGATCTCTTAGGACCGGCCATCCGGCCTGCCGCTCCCCTGCGTCCGCGACCCATAAAAGCACCCAAGCTCGACGTCGCCTGGGGCTCCTTCCACCAAGGCATCGGCAGCAGCATCGCCGCCGTTCTGACCTGGACTCGTGTCCCCAAAGCCTTTCTCGACGGCAGCTTCTTCAAGGAATGCTGGGTCGAGCGCAAGATCCCTCACCGGGCCCTGGTAGCCGCGGCCTTGTGGCACGTCGTGTTTATCGTCATGCCGTCCCCACGCCTCCCCGCTGCCGCAACTCACTTCTCCGCCTTCGATAACACCGAACTCACTTGGTCCGGCCCCATCACCGATTTCCCCCAGGTGGACATGAAAGCCGCCAAGGCCAAACCAACCCCGCGCGGCGAACCAGATAAACCTCTTCCTCCTGCAGGTGCCGACGCCTTCCATCCGCGCCAGCGCATCTTCACCGATCCCGCTCACCCGACGCATCCCCGCCAGACCTTGATTAATTCCGCCGCGCCCCTCGAGCCGCCAAAGATTCTTCCCACCCTCCCCAATATCGTCCAGTTGCAACAGCTTCCGGGTCCCGCGCGTCCCCGCATGGAAATCAGCCAGGAAACTCTCGCCAAGCTGCGCCCTCGTGAGCTTCGCAAAGTAAAAATGACTAGTGCACCAACTCCCGACCTTCCCGCGCTGGACCAAAAACTCGCGGATATCGCCCCGTCCATGCTGCTCAATACGCCGGCGCGTCCCAAATTGGAACTGAACACGGGAGCCGCTCCGCGCCTCGCGCCCCGCGCGCAAGCCGGCGAAGTAGAACCTGCCCCGGAAGTAGCCTCCTCTCAATCCGGCGTCGCGAACGGAAATGTCGCAACCTTCATCGCCCTCTCGGCGGCGCCCGGCCCCCCCGCGCCAGTCGTTCCGCCGCAAGGGAATCTGTCCGCGCGTGTTTCGATTTCACCCGAAGGTAAGCAGCCCGGTGTCCCAGGCGGCTCACCGAATGGAACGCCAGACGCCAACGGCGGAAATGGTGGTGGTCCAACAAGCAGCGGAGGCGCGGCAGGCGGCACCACGGCAGGAAAAAACGGCATGGACATAAGCATCAGTGGCGGCCATCCGCCGGCCAATGCCAATAATGGAGTTTCCGGCCTCGGAGGCTCACCAAAAATGAGTGCGCCTCCCGCCCGCGCGCTGATCACCAGACCTGACCCACACACAAAGCCCGATGACGCACCCGAGAGAACCGAACCCCCGAATTTCACGGCTCTTCCACCCGGCGCGCAGCCCGAACAGATTTTCGCCTCCAAGAAAATCTACAAGATGCTCGTCAACATGCCCAACCTGAACAGCGCCACAGGAAGCTGGATTCTCAATTTCTCCGAACTGCGCACCGATTCCTCCGGCCGCCACGAGGAATCCTCGGAAGTCTCTGCTCCCGGCCCACTTAGAAAGATTGACCCGAAGTATCCCCCTACCTTAATAAACGAGCACGTCGAGGGCGAAGTAGTCCTCTACGCCGTGATTCGCCGCGACGGCTCGGTCGACAGCATCCAGCTCGTCCGCGGCGTCGACGACCAGCTCGACGCCAACGCCATGCAAGCCCTCAGCCAGTGGAAGTTCCGCCCCGCCACCAAACAAGGCGCCCCCATCGAACTCGAAGCCATAGTCCACATCCCCTTCCACGCCCCGCCCGACCGCTAATCCGATGTCCCCCTCATACGCCAATCGGCTTGAATTTGTCTTTGGAGGGGCGGGGCCTTGGCCCACCGTCTTTCTGTTGCTCTTGAATCTTTCGCTGTAGGGGCGCATCATGCTGCGCCCCTAAGTGCCCAGCCCTCAACAATATTCACCTAAATCTCCTTTCGCTTGACAATTCCTTAATCCGTGCTACACTTATCCCTGTAGATAACCGCGTCAATTCAAGTTTTCTCAAACACGACATCTTCCTGTGTCAACCTGGCCACAACGAATACAAGCTCTTTAGAATCAGACAATTACGGAATGCAATTTTACTAAGTCCTTTGGTTTCATATTTATACGAAATGGTGGGGGTACCCCCCAGGGTACCCCCCACCCAAAAATTACTCAAGGGGAGCCAGTGCCGAAATTCAAGGGGGTCTAAGGTGGAACGAGCTACGAACGCCCTTCCGCCAGCTTCACCAAGGCGTACAGCGCGTGATTCACTGGCGTAGGAACGCCGAGTTCCGCCCCTCGACGTGAAATGTATCCGTTCAGCGAATCAATCTCTGTCTGCTTCCCGCGATTCAGGTCCTGTCCCGTCGAGGAAAGCGCCTCCGCCATCTGCGTCGCAATTTTCAGCGCGCCAGCCAGCGCCGCCTTCGGATCTTCCAAGCCGGGCGGATGAATTCTCGCGGCTCGCGCAACTGCCAGTACTTCATGCACTGCCGTCTCCACGACTTTCCACGCATCCGCGCTGGAAGCGATTTGGCCGTACTTGGCGCGACCCAGCGCGGAGACGGCGTTCAACGCGCAATTCCAAACCAGCTTGGTCCAGAGTTCGCCCTCGATATTTTCCGAAATCCGGCAAGGGACGCCAGCGCGCGAAAAAAGTGCCGCAATGTTTTTCGTCCGCTCGCTCTCTGGCCCGACGACCAAATCGCCGCGGCCCACATGCTTCACGCGTCCAGGTTCCGGCACCGAAGCCGCGACGTACACGACCGCGGGGAGCGCATCAATCGCAGCCGCCGCGCGAATCTGCTCAACATTGTCCACGCCATTCTGCATGCTCAGAACAAGAGCGCCGGGAGCAAGCAGTGGAGCCAGCGCACGCGCGGTCGCTGCGTTGTCTGTCGTCTTCACACAGAAAAGAACAATCTCCGCGCCGCGCACCGCGCCGAGTTCCGTGGACGCTTCGACTCGCACGCTTTCTTGAAACTGTAGCGTATCCAAAAAAAGTCCGTTCTTCTTCACCGCTTCCACAAACGCCGCGCGTCCGATCATCACCACTGGCGCGCCCGCACGTGCCAGCAATCCGCCGAAATATCCGCCTACCGCTCCAGCGCCAACGACCGCAGTTTTTGGCCAGCTCTCGTCCTGGCTCACGGAGTAACCACGCTGATGAGCCGGTCGATGTCGCGCTCCGTGTTATACAAATGCGGCGAAACGCGAATGTTGCCTTCGCGCAGGCTGACGACAACATTTTCCTCCCGCAGATGCTGGTAGACCTCGGCAGTTTTCTCTTTGCTCCGCGCCGCAAAGCATCCATAAGGACCACGCCGCGCCGGATCCAGCGGACTCGCCGGCACAAAACGGTCCTTCGGTAAACGCTCGAACATCAGCTCGATCAATTTCCGATTGTGCGCGCTGACCAACTCCGGTCCCATGCGCACAACAAAATCCACGGAAACATCCATCGCCGCCAGGTTGAAATTGAAATAGCTGGCCCATTCCGGCGAATCCCACCGCTTCGCGTTCGCCGCCGGCTTCGGGTCTTCAAAATTCAACGCCGCGAAATTGTCCGAGCCCATCACCGCCATCCAATAAAATGGCCCCGGCCGTACCATCCCAAGATGCTCGCTCTTCACCCAAAAGAATCCAGTGCCAAACGGCCCGAGCAGCCACTTATATCCGGCGGACACAATAAAGTCGGCACCGAGTTGATTGGCATCCATGGGTATCGCTCCGCAGCATTGGCTGGCATCTAGCAAAAGGAGCGCTCCTTGCTTGTGACACGCGTCAGCGACGCGCGCAGCATCGAGCAAAGATCCGTCGTCATACCGCACCATGCTCACTGAAACGAGTCGCGTTCGCGGAGTGAGCGCCGCGACCAAATCATCTGCGGTGATAAACCGCCCACGCGGTGAAACAATCTTCAGCTTCAAGCCTTCGCGTTCTTCCATTGGTTTCCACGTCGTGTATTGCAGCGGAAACTCGCCTTTCGCGGTGATCACTTCATCGCCTGGTTCCCAAGTCAGAGCGTGCGCGACTGCGGCCACGCCCGCGCTCGCTCCGCTCGTTAGCGCAATTTCTTCGGGCTTCCCGCCGATCAGTTTCGCGATCGATGCACGGATACGGTCGGGCACTTCAAAAAAAGTGGAGTCCGGTTTCTGGTGCGGACTTTTTTTTGCTTCGAGCGCCGCCTGCACCGCGCGAATGGAAACCTTTGGCATCGGCGATTGGCCAGCCAAATTCAAATATGTTGCGTCTTCGATTTCGAACCACTCCTGCCGCCAGTCGATTTGCGTAGAAGTTACTGTCGTGGCCATGGGACGCTCCTTTCCAAAATCACGAGATTTGTAGATTCGCGCAGGCAATTGCGGGTGCAACGTCCAAATTGGGCAGTCAAGAAAATCCAGACGCAGTCTAGAAATGACCGCGCAGTTCGCGGAAGGCAGGGAGAATCACCAGCTTTCCGGAGCCGCCCACTACCGGTTCGTGTTCCAGTGTCCAGGTGTGCTGGTGCGGGATGTACACGGCGTTGAGCCCAATCTTCATCGCTGGATTGATGTCGCTGCGCGGGCTGTTGCCAATCATCCAGCCGTGGGTCTTCACGATTTTATGTTTGTGAACGAGCCCGCCGTAGGTTTCGGGATCTTTTTCCGAAACGATTTCGATGAATTCGAAAAATCCCTGCAATCCGGATCGCTCGACTTTCGCAGCTTGTTCCGCCGGCTCACCCTTCGTAAATAGAATGAGGCGGTGCCGCTCGGTGAGATAGGCCAGCGTTTCTGGCACACCGTCCAGAATTTTGGGCGGGGTTCTTTCCAGATCGATGACGCGGCTGTGTATCAGCGCCAGCGTCTCTCGTTTCGCCGTCTGGTCCGCAAGCTTGATATACGTCTCTTCGAGCGACCGGCCAAAGCTGCGCACGCCATAGCCGTATTGCCGGATATTCTTGCGTTCCGTTTCATTCAGGATATGGCGAATGTAGGCGCGGGTATAGCCATACGGTTCGACAATGCTGATGAAATCCTCGATCAGCTTCTCGAAGAAAACGTTGTTTTCCCAGAGCGTGTCGTCCGCATCAATCAGCAGTGTATGTCGTCGCATCGAACCTGGCGATTTGCGGCGCTCATGCCGCGAACCGCTTCCCCTAGTTTCTTTCCCAGCGTTCTCAGTCTACCAGCCGCATGGCATCTTCGGCGATGGCCGCAGCGGCTCCCGCCCGGCCAAGGCTCCTTGCTGCCTCCCGCATTCTCGCGAGTCTTGCGGAGTCATCCAGCAACGCCGCAATCTTCCAGGCAGCCGCGGGCAAGTTGTTGCAGCGGATCGCTGCTCCGGCCTCCAGCAAATGATCAGCGTTGCGTTCTTCCTGGCCGGGAATCGGCTCGATTAGCGCCATCGGCAGTGCCCGCGCAAGAGCTTCCGAAGTCGTGAGCCCGCCGGCTTTGCCCACCATCAAGTCTGCCGCGGCCATGTACTTGTCCATTTCCGTCGTAAACCCTACCGGGCAAAGCCGTGGCGAGCCTGAAGCCAGCTTACCGGCCTCCTTCGCTAATTCATCCAGACGTCTCCGTGTCTTCTCGGATTTTCCGGCAATCGCCACGATTTGCCACGGCCGCCGCAGCGCCAGCAAGTCTTTCACTAGTAGGGCCACTGGGCCGATGCCATAACCGCCGGCCGAAATTAGAACTACCGTCGTATCCGCGTCGAGCCCCAATTGCTTCCGGGCATCCGATCGATTCAGCAGTGTCGCGAACAGAGGGTCGATTGGAATGCCGGTTACGTGCAGCTTTTCCCGCGGCACGCCGATGCGCGCCAAATATTCCGCGGCTTCATCGATGGCCACGTAATAACGGTCCACCGTGCGGCAAAGCCACATCGCGTGGACATCGTAGTCGGTAACGACGATGGCATTGTGTGCGCGCAATTTCCGTTTTGCGATCAGCCACGCGATGATTTCCGCCGGCAGAAAGTGAGTAGCCACGCATAGATCCGGCTGGATGCGCTTTAACAGGCGGATCATGGAGCCGGTGTTCAGACGGTCCAGCGCCAAGCGCCGCCGCGGGTGCAGCCACGGCTGGTCCGTACGCTCGTAGAGCATACCCATCAGCTCCGGGGCCCGCCGCACCATCGAAAGGTAAGCTTTGTCGTAAACGCGCTGGAAAAGTCTGCTAACGTGCTGCAGGGAGTCAATGTGTTCCACGACGGAATCGCCCCGCGCCACGAAAGCCTTTTCAAGAGCTTGCGCGGCGCGCACGTGTCCGGCGCCAGACGTTGCGGAAAGCAGCAACACGCGCGGCTTCGGTTTCATTTGCTCGAATGTTCCGCGAATCCAGGAGTCATGATGCCGTCTTGGGTTGTCCGGCGGCGATTTTTTCCAGAATTCCACGGCCCACTTTTTGCAGTTCGCCGAAACGGGTCAGATAATCCTGAAATTCATGATTGAGCAACTGCGCGTCCTGCGGGCCCAGCTTCGTCCGCAAAATCATGTCGCGCAGTTTTACGGGATGCGGAAGCAGCGCGTCTTCCTGCAATTCCTCGAGCGCGATCTTGGCGTCGTAAT
>WNFQ01000323.1_pt1 | contig 30228 bp, 26 predicted proteins | sample 5400171 | NCBI WGS metagenome assembly WNFQ01 (sample SAMN13153356, study PRJNA577476) | soil metagenome | isolation source: 20 cm soil under Madrone tree | place: USA:California | collected 2016-06-14
GTCTCTTCTCCACACCCTGCTTCTTGATCATTCGACACCCCCGTTTCCTTGCACATGTGCTCGAAGCACACGGCTGCATCTCGAGAGGAGTATCACTTCAGGTTCTTAACGGGGGAAGATGGGTTCACCAGACGAATACAGCTTCCCAAGCTTCGGACGTGGGTTCGATTCCCATCGCCCGCTCCAAAATTCCTGATGATTCGATTGCCTTTACGCCTGGAAGTTGCTGAAAATCGCTGCATAAACTGAGAGTTTTGTTCCAAAGATGTTCCAAAGCCTTTCCAATTGTTCTAAAGATTAGAAACCGAGATGGAGGACCGAGGTGCCTGCCGATTCGGGCGAATCCGCCCCTCCGTGGAGCTAAGCCAGTTCGATTCCGGGGCCCGGTTTGCACCACGCGTACCACGGAATTTAGTTTCTCACTAGCCGCATGACTATGAGGCGGACGGTTGCGGGGGCCGGATTTGAACCAGCGGTTCTGCCAAGACGTATGCGCCAGTGAAGGCAAAGGAAAAGCAAAAAGTGCCGGGGGCCAGACTTGTTCATAGCAGTCCCAGGACGCAATTCGAAATCGACGTCGCGGCGTGACCGAAATAAGTACTCTCGGCAGATTTTGACCGTGATAGCGCCGTCTCTTTCCACCTCTCGCCAATGCGCGGACTGTCAGACAGGTCGCATTTGCCGCTCTCGCCGAATTTGCATGAGATGGGCGCGCGGTCAGTGATACGTAGAGCCCGCCCCGTCCCCGGCAGTCAGGACAAAGAGAACAATGGGCTTCGTGAAGGTGTTTGATGGGGCCCCAAGCGATGACTTTCCATTGTCAGCGGTAAGCTTTCGACTGTCGTTGATCCCCGAACAGCACGCCAGCCGCATTAATCAAATACTGCTCATCGCTAAGCATCTCCACCAGTTCATCGGGGAAAGGGGAGATTTCGGTTTGCAAATACGCGGCGAGTTCGCGATAGATTTCCCGCCGCGCGTAAGAAGCCAGTTCGTTGCGCCGCCGCAGCCCATCTTGAATCAGGCTGGCCAGTTCCGGCGTCGCCGCTCGGCGGAGCTTTATCGCGATTGTGGGATAGTCCATGAACGAGTTGTACTTCTGCCGTGTCCAGAATTCCTCTCCCGGCGCAACCAGCGGCGATTGGCGTATAACGAGAGTCCCTGCCACGCGGTCGCCAAAGCGCTGCATCAGCGGATTGCTCAGCACGGAAAGTCCTCCAACCAGATATGCGAACGGCAGGGCATCGAACACGCGCATCAGATTCCGCACCCACGCCTGTTCGATCCGCAGCGGAAGTCCGGACTGATCAATCACCCGCAAATGGAACAGGCGTTTTCCAATCGTCTGCCCATTCCAAAAGCCTTCCAGCAATGCGCCATAGGCAAACCCGATTGCGAATTCCGCGAGTGTGATCACCATGACTCCAAATCCCGGCGCTTTCGCGAAAATCCGATAAATCAGCAGCCCAATTCCGTTCACTGTCCCCAGCACGATGGCGATATCAAGCAGCATGGCGTAGAGCCGGGAAGAGGGACCCGCCAGGGGCAATCGAAATAGCACGCCCTCCGGCGTGGCAATGGTCAGTTCGGCCGTTGTGGCCCGGCGGGTTGGCTGAGAATCTTTCATTTGTTCTCCGCGGGAAGTTTGTTATCCGCTTCGGCATCAGTCTTTCGTCGCCCGATCAGTACCAGATAGACCGTCAGCAGCGCGAGTTCCGCTCCGCCAACCGCAAGTTTGAGCCAGTACGGCAGAACCGGCTCGTGATGCTGTGAAAAAAACGCTTCTATCACTCCAGCCCACACCAGCATCATCGCCGTACCGGCGATCAGCACGAGCCATTCGCGCATGGATTGACGCACATCGCGATCCTCGCGCCGGCGCAGCAGTACGCGCGCCAGGTAGAACCCCGCTTGCCCGGCGATCAGGATTGATGGAATCTCGAAGACGCCATGGGGCAACAGCCACGCCGACATGAATAGTCCGAAGCCCTGCTGCGTGTAGCGCACCGCCACGGCCCCGAGCAGAACGCCATTCTCGAACAACAGGAGCGCCGTCCCGATACCGAACGTTACGCCTAGCGCTGCCGCGAGTATCGCCACCTCGATGTTGTGGCGGATCAGCTGCGCCGAGAATGCGGCTTCGGACAGCGTTGAGTGCCGATCCTGATTCTTCCCTTGCTCCTCCTCATGCACACGTTGCACTGGATTGCGCAGATAATTGGCCGGAAGCAGCACGTCCACGGCGGCGGGATCGTAGTGCACCGCTAGTCCGCCCAGCGCGCAGCCCAGCACCGTGATCAGCACGGCTAGTGCGAAATAGCGCGACTGCCGCCGGAATGTTTCCGGGAACAGCGTGAAAATTCTCAGCCAGCGGCGCGGCTGCCAGAGTTCGGAACGCGTCGGCGGAACGTAGTGCAGTTCCGCATAGGCTCGCGCCACCATCCGCTCGAGATATTGTCTCAGCTCGGGCGCCAACGCCCCGTGTGTGACGCGATTCAAGTCCACGGCGGCCTGCGCGTAAAGCTCCTGCAGTTGTTCGGCTTCCATGGTATTCAACCGGCGGTCCGGCCGGCCTTCTATCGCAACGAGCAGCGATTCGAGGCTGCTCCAGCGCGGTCCCGCCTGGGTCTGAAATCGTTCGAGGTCCAAAATCACAGCCGCTGCTCGCGTTTGCTTTCCAGATATCCTTCGACGGCCTTTCGCAGGAACATCTCCGCGGGAATATACCGGAGCTGAACGTTCAATTGGCGCAGTTGTCGCGTCAGCGCGCCAAGGCGCTGGTTTTCTTTTTCACCTGCGAGCGCCGCATACACGTCCTGGTCCGTGTGCAACTCCTCACCCGGCGAAAATGCCGGCCGGGCGTGAGCCGGCAAGATGCTTGTCATTAAGAGGGCGTGTGACGATCGGACCAAGCCGACTCCACGGCGCAGCGAGTCCGAAACCGAGCGCTCGGTCAAATCCGCCAGCAACAGCAGGTACGCGCGCCGCCGCAGCCGCACTCGAATTTCGCTGAACAGCGTTTCGTAATCCGCGGTCGTCGGCAAAGGCTCGACATGCAGCAGACGATCACGAAATTGATGAAACTGCGATTGACCGCTTCCCGCGCGTAACCAGGACTTCGGCTCCTCCGCGAAGGTCACCAGCCCGAATTCATCGCCCAGTTCCAGCGCCACCGTCGCGCCCACCAACGCCGTTTCCACGGCGAGATCTAGCAGCCGTCGTGGCGCGCGTGCTTGCGGAGCATTGCTCTCAATGGCTGTGGCGGGGTCGAGTGCAACCGCGGACGCCCGCGATTGGTCTACTACGAAATAGACTTCCTGCTTCTGTTCCCATTGGAACAGCCGCGTCACCGGAGCTCCTCGACGCGCCGTGGACTTCCACGCGATCTCCGAGAATGTGTCGCCAGCCTGATATTCGCGCAGGCGCTCGAAGTCGCGCCCGTGTCCGGTCCACGGTGTCTGCCGCGACGCCACAAGGGTGCGGTAAACCGGGCTGCGCAGAATCTCCCGCCGCCCGGATCGCAAATCCGCCTCGATTCGCAACTGCTCCGGCGAATCGAACCATTGCCGTAACCGCCAGAATCCGAGGCGTGAACACCGCTCGATGCCAACGCGCGGCCCAGGCCACAGCCCGCGCCGAAGCAAAGCAATCTCGGGCGTCCATGGCCAGAGCTGGATAGGCGCGCTGCTTGCTGAGGTTGATCCCCCTGCGGCCGGTTCCGGCTGCTCAAGCTTCAGCCCTTGAGTACCGCTTTGCACCCGAATAGCGGTCTCGCTCTCCGGTGTTGCCGGCATGATCGCTACCCGCACTTCACTTCGCAGTCGGCGCCGGCCTGAGCCCGTGAGCGCGAGCTGGACCTGGATGGTCTGCCCTTCGCGTCCACGAAGACCTTTCCCCGGCGGTAACAGGACTGGCGCGCATTCTTCGCGGGCGAGCCACAGCGCGAACGCGTCATAAGAAGCCAGCAGCGCCACAGTCGTGACGATCAGCCCGAACAATAACCATCCACGCGCGATCCATGGCGCAATGCACGCCGTCACGCCCAGTAGTCCTATCATCCACACGAGCGATCCTGTTGGACTGAATAGTTTTCCCACCGGCTGAAGTGCGATCCGTTCATTCGGTTTGTCGCGCGATTCCAGGTTGCGGCGTGGCGGCTCCGCGGTGGCTTGGACCTCGGCAGCGATAGCCGCGCCCCGCGCTCCGGCGCCCGTAGACTTCGTATCTCCAGCCGTCATCATTTCGCCTGCTTCCATGCTGTCGCCTGCCACATGTATCACGCGTGCGGTTTACCGCGGTACTTCGACTCCCTCCAGCACCGCCTTGATTACCTCGCGGATCTCGACGCCTTCCATCTCGAACTCCGGTCGCAGCAGCAGGCGGTGCTCCAGCACGGGTGCAGCCAGCGTCTTTACATCCTCGGGCAGCACGAAATCGCGTTCCTCGAGCGCTGCGAGCGCGCGCGATGCGGACAGTAACGCAAGCGTCGCCCGCGGCCCGGCGCCAACCCAGATCGCCGCGTGCTGCCGGGTCTGCCGAGCCACGCTGACGATGTAACTGCTAATCGCATCGCTGACGCGCACTCGCGCTGTGGCCGCCCGCAGTTCTTCGAGTTCGCCGGGCTGCAAAACCGGCACGCGCAGGTCCTCCGCTAGTCGCCGCTCCGGCGCTTCGCCCCTTGCTACAAGCCTCGCCAACTCGTTTTCGTCGTGCACCTCCGGGTAGCCCATGCGGATTTTTACCAGAAAGCGATCCTTCTGCGCCTCTGGGAGCGGATACGTGCCCTGATGCTCGATCGGGTTTTGTGTCGCAAAGACGACGAAGACGGGAGGCAGTTCGCGAGTCTCGCGATCGATCGTCACCTGGCGCTCTTGCATCGCTTCCAGCAGCGCCGACTGCGTTTTCGCGGGTGCGCGATTGATTTCGTCCGCCAGCAAAAAATTCGTGAAGATTGGGCCGCGCACCAGCCGGAATTCCTGCGTCCTCAGGTCGAAGACGCTTGTTCCGGTGATATCTGCGGGCATCAGGTCCGGCGTGAACTGAATGCGCTGAAAATCGCCGGCGACCGCCCGCGCCAGGGCCTTCACTAGCAGCGTTTTCCCCACGCCCGGAACGCCTTCGATCAGCGCGTGTCCGCCAGCAAGCAGCGTCACCAGTGCCAGATCGATGGCTTCGTTTTGCCCAACAATCACGCGGCCCATCGCTTCTCGAACACGCCGCGCCCCGGTTGTGATAATCGTGGACGCCAGGGGCGATGGCGTTCCCGCTCTCGCAGATTGTGCCTGCCCGTCCGAACCCCGTACCGGTTCTTCGTTCATGCGATTCGTGCCTCCTCGGGAATCCTATTCGGTGTGGCCGTGGAACTATCCGGCGCAAGGCGGTCGGCCTGAGCCAGACCTTTTGCGGTTGCGCGGCGCTCGGCGATCAACTGGCTCAGTTCCTTGTACCCCGCTAGAGCGGGCTGCGCGAGCGCGGCGCGCAGCCGCGGGCCACTATGTGCATCTGCGGAAATGGCCTGCGCATCCTGCGGCGACCGTCGGCGGTACTGCTCCCAGCACTCCGCCACTACCTGTTCGGTCGGAATGCTACGTTGCAGAAGGTGTCGCGAGGCCACCCCGGCGCTTTCCCCATGACGCACGATCTGCGCATTCTGGTCGCGCCTCGGGCGTCGCACCAAATCGCCGCTCATGCTCCAAAGCAGAGCCAGCAAAGCCGCCCAGAAAAGCATCAGCGCAACCTGCAGCCGGTATCGCTGCACCAGCCAAAGCACGCCTTGATCCTGGTGCAGTCCGTGCAATGTCTCATCCACCCAAATCACCGGCCGGCCGCCCGTGAGAAAATCCAGCAGCACGGGGTTCGGACGTGTCTTGATCGCCTCGTTCAACAGGAACGACTCTTGGCTTGCGGCGATTAGTTCGCCTTTTCCGGCTCGCCGCATCGCCACGTAAACATGCGCAGATGTGTCCGTCTTCGCGTCGGCTTCCGCGGGCCCCGCATAGAGTGCGGTCCAGTGCGCATCTGTCTTGAGCCAGGGGGAATCGTCTGCAAGATACATCTTCTCGCTGCCCGCCGGCATTTCGCCGAGATCGGGAGAGATCCAGGTTGGACCGGACTTATGTTGAGTTTCCTTCCACTTATTCTCTTGAGTTTCCTTCCACTTGTTCTCGACCTCCCAGTCTTGAGACTCTGACTTTAGCTTCCAAGCGGGCTCGATCAGCACGACGCGCCCGCCGCGCGCAAGAAAATCTTCCAGCCGCACGCCGAATTTACCTCCGTTTAGGAGTTTTCCTTTCGCGCTTTCCCAATCGTTATAGGGGGAGCCTCCGATAAAGAACGCTGTTGTCCTATCCGCGTTCTGGTCGGACAGCGAGTCCTCATCCTGGCTGCGTTTCACTTGATATCCGGCGCGTGCATAGGAATCGAACAACAGGCTTGTGCCGTAAGGGTCCTCGCGTAAGCTGGATCCCATGTCGCTCGTAGTCGACTGATTCTGATGGGCCATGAGCAGCAGAATCGCGAATGCTGCCGCGAAGATCCCTGCAGCCAGCAGGGGGCCTCGCCAGTTGAGCGCCATGCTTCCGTTTGACCTGCCGTCAGACATGGTTGAGCAACTCCCGCTGATCCTGGCGGTATGTGGCGACCGCCTCTGGCGTCGGCACATGAGACCCATACCACACGCGATCGAACTGCCGCAGGCTGCCGCGCAATTTCTCCGGTATTTCGATCCGTTGCTCCAGCGCCGCTTGCGGACGCCTCCGCCACCGGCGCGTAAACTCATTCAGGTAATCGCGATTCGTGCGATCGCGGCGAATGCTCAGCCATTCGCGCTGCGCTAGTCCGGCTAGCAGGCCCAAATACACCGAACGCAACGCCAGCCGAAAGTCACCTTCCCGCTCCAGCCTGTCCGCCAGCGCGAACCATTCGTCTTCAGAACGTTCACTCCCTTCCGCGCTATTGCTCAGATCGGGAAGCGGCGCTATTGCCAGGGGAATGGAAAGCTGTGCTGCTGCCTCGCGCCGCCGCCGGAGCCAGAAGAGCACCGCTCCTGCTCCGATCGTCAAAATCACGATCAGCGTTAGCCATAGTCGAAGGTCTTTCAGCTTCCAGGTGCCCTGCTTTCCTTTTCCTGGCGAGAGATTCAGCCCGCGTGGCCATAGTTTGCGAAAAAATTCCTGAACCGCATCCCAGGCGCGCTCGATACGGTGCCCGATCTTATCCAGTAGCTTGTCAAACCAGGTAGGCGGGCTCGGGTGCTCAGCGTCATGCCAGCGATAAATCGCGCGCCGCGATTCCTCGTCCAGCGCGCGGCGCAATTTTTGAATCTGTGCCTCGCGCGCGGTATCGGCGGGTGTCCCCGTGCTGCTTCGGGTTAGCGACGCCTGCGCTGCGCGCGCGCTTGCCATCGGGAAAGTGCCTGCCAGTATCGTAGCGAGCAAGACCAACGCGCCGATCGCCACCCGGCCGCCGGCTGCGGTGGATGCGATCATCTGCGCCTTTTTCTGCTGTTCGCGTGGCAGGCTCGCCAGTAAACCGCGCAGGTCGTCTCCTTCGTGCCTGGACTGCAAATGCTGATGAACAACCACAAACGAACATTTGACGATGGGATCAAGCGCCAACCACGCGCCCGCGAACAACAAGAGCCAGAACGCCGAACTGCGGAATAGCGCAAACATCCCCATGGGCGTCGATAGCAGGGTGTTCACCCCCAAAATCGAGTGCAGAAGCTGCGGAACAAGCAGCGCTACGATAAAGCCGTTCAGCCACACGGCGATCCAGAGAGGGAAGAGCATCAGGAAGAGAAGCAAGCCGCCGCCGAACCATTGACTCGCGAGTGCGAGGCAGCCACCAATGGAATGCCTTTTGGAGCCATCCTCCCGTGCCTCAAGGCTGGCGAATTGGCATGCGCTGTAGCACCAGGACGCCCCGGCGACGGTTGTAAGCGCCACCAAGGCAGCAGCGCTCAGGACGATTTTCCACGCAAGCAAGCGTCCCAAGGCCGCCAGCTTTGCGGACGCGCCCTCGTGCGCTGGTCTCGGCACGCCGAATGCGCGCTCTCGAACCCGCTGCATGTAGCTCGAAACGCTCCATGCGCGCACCAGATAGGTGCCAGTGACCAGCGCCGCCTCCAACAGCAGCGCGCCATCGGATAACCGAATCTGCCCGTTGACCACCCACATCGGTATGAAACAAAGGACCATTGGCGCGGCCCCGCTGTAGTACCGCCACGCCTCCCAGGCGAACGTTGACCTAAATAGTGCGAACCCGCGCTCGAGCGCTTCGAGCGCGTTCAGCCGGTTCCGGCGGCCGCGCGCAGACGCCAGGCGTCCACGTTGCAGAGTGGACGGCGCCAGGGCAGCTTCACTCATTGCTTTCCTCGGGCGGCCGGTCATCGGCGGCGTTGGCGATATCGAAGTCCAGACGCCCCTCCGGCGTATTCATTCGCCAACGCAGCAGTGCAAAAAAGAGCGCCATCAGGACGGCAAGAGCGGTAAGTCCCGCCAGGATCTGCCGGAAGCGCCGCGTCAGCGACGGCTTCGGTGCGGGCGGCCGCGCCATCCGGCGCAGACAAGGCGGGCAAGCAAGTTTTCCCTCCTCGTCCGTTACGCATTCTCGGCAGAAAGTTCCTCCACAATGCGGGCACCGCGCAGCCGCTTCACGCAGCGGGTGAAACAGGCAGCGCGCATGATGCAGGCCCGCCGCGGCGCGTTTGTCGAAGGGCGCGGCTGGCGTGTCAGGACCCATTCGTCTGTGTGGCATCCGCGATGGAAACGATCCCGGACGGCGCTTCGGAGTTCGTTTGCACGGAGAGTTCCGCCGGTGGGGCGCTGGTTACAGGAGCGGTCGGTTGCTCGGCGCCGCCGCGCGCGGCGCGAATCGCCGCGTCAATCTTGGCAAGAACCTTGCGTGCCCTGCGCGCTCGCGCCACCAACGGCAGGTCCACGCTTGCTCCCGTGGTGCGAATGCGAGACCCCGCCGTCGGCCCGAGTGCCAGTTCCGCTGCCACCCATGCGAGACCCACGCCGCCGAAAATCGCGCCAGCGGTGGAATCCACCCACTGCCAAAATGCAATACCGAGCGCCCCAAACAGCACCACCACAAGGGCCATCCGCCATAACCAGGTACGGGTGGGCCAGACCACAATGGATTCCAGGTCGCGCAGATAAAACCGCCGGTACTCGACCGCGTACATCATGCGCTTCGCGGCCAGCAAACAGTCCTCACTCAAGTACCACTTCGTTCCGGCGGTCAGGCTACCAACGCGCGATATTTTGCGGAATGCACTTTTCAATCAGTGCCTCCTCTCCATCCAGCGTGCGAAGAACGAGGCCGCAAAGAGTAGCGGGAGCCAGAGGAGCCCCGCGTACGCCGCCCAGAAACGCCACCCGTGCCGCGGAAGCAAATACGTATGAGGCGCTTTCCTGTACTTCACGTGCAAAAAAATCGCGGCTGGGAGTGCGGCTACGAACACCGGCCAAAAGAGAATCCAGCCCCACCCGATCGTCACCGCAATGGAATCATAGAGCACGTCGCGATGCCGCCATTCCGCCTTGCCGGCCTCCGCGCCGGAATTAGCGCGCCCGCGCTCGAAACACGTTGGGCAAACGTGCTCCGCTCCCAATTGCAAATCGCACAACGCGCACACAAAGCGGCCGCACCGCTGGCAGCACGCCTGAAACGCCTTGTCCGGATGAAAGAAGCATGTCGCCTGGTCAGAAAGCGCAGCCGCCGCGTTTGTATTCTGCTGGACCGCGCCCCACACGCGGATCTGTAGCCGCTTCTGACAGTAGGGGCAGGGCTGCCATCCTGACTTCGACTCAACTGGCGCCACATCCCCGTTGCAACTGGGGCAGATCACAGCGCCCACGGCAATAGGCGTTAACCTGCGGGCCGCGCCTGTGGGAGAGTCCGCCGCGTTGGAGTCTCCAGGGGTGAAAAGATTGATGTTGAAGTTCACGCCATGCTCTGTTTGTAGACCACCCGCGTGTCACACACCCGATCATGCAGGGCTCGCTTCTCGCCATCCGTCCCCGCCATGATTCCACTAATCAGGATGAGGATGAAATTTAGATAAGGGATGCCGCTGGTAACAACATTCCACATCACGAAGCGCCCGATGCACGCGCCCCATCCCAGGCTGCTGCCGTCGGTGCGCACGACTTTTAGCCCGCAGGCCATCTTTCCGAGGGTTGCGCCGCGATACCTCAGGAACAGAACCTCATAGCAAATCAACACGACGAAATAACAGAGAAAAAAAGTAATACTGAAGGCCGCGATCCCTGCGAGGGCCGGGTTGGACACCGCGCCCTGCGTCCTGATTAGATTTGGTATCACCAAAGCGGCGAGGATTAGAAGGGGCACTCCTAGCACAATGCCGTCAATGAAGCGGGCGCCGAAACGCATCCAGAATCCGCCGTAATGCCAGCCGAGTGGCGATGCCGCGCCGCCGCCGCTCGCCATCACCCGGCTCAGATATCCCGGCTTGCAATCGCCGCACACCCAGTTCCCGGCGATCTGAACCAAGTCAGAGTGTGCGAACGTCCGTCCGCATTGCGAACAGGGCAAAACTGTTTGCGCTGAGGCGTCTTGACTCATTCGGTATTCTCCGTGGTGGAAAATGGCACTTAGCGTACCGCAAACGATTCCCCGCGCCAAGTATCAGGATCGCCCGGGTTTCCAAGTATGAATTCCCACACTGACAAAACGCGCGAGTCATTTTGCCTGCAGGCGCCGTCCTCGGACAAGCCAACAGCCCCAATGTTCGTTCGCATGGAAAAGAGACAATGAAAGTTCCGGTCCGCACCCGTGTTGGTCGAAGATTTTTTCTTACTTTTCCCTTCTCGATGTTCCTTTATTAGTAGAGGGCTTTATGACGGCAAAGAGTCTTTGCTCGCTTCCGCAGCGCAGAAGGGTGACTTGTGCATGAAAGACACAGATCACTGTATCCGTCACCCTCGCGTTCATTTCACCGACTTAGTAAGTGCCGGAAAGAGAAGAGATTGAACGTAACGAGACGCTCGATTTGGAGCTCCGTGTTGGGCTGGAGCGACCCACTTTTGCGCACGGTTCCGTGCCCAAAGTGATTCGTGGGTCGCTCCAGCCCAAGTGTTCGACAAGAAACGCGCTGCATGGCGAAAGGGAAGGACAGACGCTCGCTTCGAGCCAGCGAAGGTAAATGGCGACCGCTCCAAAACTCGCGTTGCACACTCTTCCACCCGAGTGTACTGTCTCGACGGAGGCAATCGAGTCATCCGAAAGAGGTGACTCCCTGGCGAGAAAACGCTTTCAACGCGGGCATGTATTTCTAATTGGAGGGACGTGGTGTGGCAAGTACCGGGAAGATGTGATCGAGGTTGAAGGTATCACGTGCCGCAAGCAAGTCACGGTGACTCTCGGAAGCAAGAAAGACATTCCGACTAAGCCGCTTGCGAAACGGCGCATGGAACTGATTTTGGCCCGGATCAACTCTACCGATTATCGACCAAGACGGTTTGCCAAGATGCACGAGTTCGCAACAATCTGGCAGGAGCACATCCTTGTGGGGGTAAGCCTTCTTCGATTCGCTCGGCGAAGTCCCACCTGAATGTACACATCCTTCCCCATTTTGGTAAACGCAGTCTCGATGAAATTGGGTCCAGGCGCAGCAATTTTTCGTGACGAAGGTCGCTCAAGGGAATCTGTCACGGAAAATGGTCCTCAACGTGTTAAGCACGTTGGTCTCGATTCCGCTGACCGCGAAAGGCTGGGGCTATGTATGCCAGATGGTGGACTACAAGTGCCTCACCCTTCCTACCGAAGAAGTCCAGACCGAAGCTCGATTCTTCACTGTGGAGGAAGTCGGCAAGATCATTGCGGCCGCGCGGGAGCCGTACAAAACGATGTTCATGCTCCTGGCCATGACGGGAATGCGTGCCGGCGAAATGCTCGGCCTCCAATGGCCCGACATCGACTTTGAGAAGGGCTTCCTGAACATCCGGCGTTCCGCGTGGTATGGACGTGTTCAAACTACCAAAAACAAAACAGCGAGGCGATCATTCCACTACCTGGTGTACTTGCGGCGACACTCCGCACATTTCGGGAACAGTGGAAATCAAATCCAGACGGTTTTCTGTTCGTCACGAGAAACAGAAGGCCCCCCTCATCCAACAAGGTTGTGGAGTACGGGCTTTGGCCGGTGCTTGATCTCTTGGCCATCCCCCGCTGTGGTCTCCATGCCTTCCACACTCACACGAGTTTACTTCTCGACACGGGCGCAACTCCGAAGGTTGTTCAGGAACAGCTACGGCACGCAGATCCCCGCGTCACTCTCGGGGTCTATGCCCACGTTCTCGGAGATGCTCACCGCGAAGCGGTCGAGAAAGTGGCCTCGATTGTGTTCCAAAGTGTTCCAAAGGCGAGAGAAGAAACGAAGTACATTCAGTAGCTTCCAGGCAATCGGCGTTGGGTTCGATTCCCATCGCCCGCTCCAACTAACTTATTGAATCCACTCCTCTTGAGGTCCCGATTTGGGCGCATTTGGGCGCAATTGAGCGCAACTGGCATCGGCAGTTGGGCGCAACAACGCCGCTACACGTTCCACCGCGTTGCGCCGGTCCTCGCCGATCACGTGCGAATACATCCCGAGCGTGACGCGTGGATCGGCGTGCCGTAACTGCTCCTGCACCACTTTAGGCGTGGCTCCGGTGTGCAAGAGCAAACTCGCGTGCGTGTGCCGGAATGCGTGAAGTCCGCAGCGAGGAATCTTCAGCGCGTCCAGCACGGGCCACAGGCCGTACTGCACGACCTTGTTGGATGACGGAGGCCGGTTGTTCCGCGTGACGAATAAAAAGGCTTGCGGATTTGCTCCCCATCGTTCCCGGTAAGATCGCAGAGTCGCAGCCAAAGATTCCGGCAGATGCACCGGAGCCGTGCTGCTCTTGCTCTTCGTGGTCTGAATCTTTCCGTACCACGCCGAGCGGCGGATGTGGATACAGCCAGCCGCGAAATCGATATCTTCCCACTGCAAGCCCAGCATCTCGCCCGCGCGCATCCCGGTCATGGCAAGAATCGTGAACATCGTCCTGTACGGCTCGGGAGCGGCTTCGATGATCTGCTGCACCTGCTTCGCGGTAAAGAATCGAGGCTCGCGCTTAACTGCATCCTCTGCGAACTCCAAGGCTCTGAAGTCCACGTTTTCGCAAACGTATCCCCACTGCTTCGCTTTGCGCAGAATCGCGGAAAGCGTGTCCATCACATTCCGGGCGGTCTTGCGGGAAACGGTGCGCGAAAGCTGCGTGACAAACACCTGCTGCGCTTCCTTGCCGAGCGCATCAAGCCGCACATTCCCAAACTGCGGCAAGATATGACACCGCAGGTTAGAGAGCGCAGCCTTCTGGCTACTCGGCTTGTGCTGTGAGAGCACCGTTTCCTTCCACCTTTCGGCAAACTCGCCAAAGTCGTGATGCGGCCTGGCCGATAGTCCGGCGCGTTAACTCTGGCAAGCAGAACTTCCAAGCGCCGGAGCGCGAGCCGCTGCGGGGAATTTCTGATTTGCTGCCGAGAATTTCGGAACGTTCGATGCGCCGCGTGACTCCATCGGCGCCGATTACGTCCTCTCGCCAGCGTCCCACCCAAACGGGATGCGCTTTACCGCGTAAAACTACTCTTCCTTTCTGGTAACGACGACGGGCCATGCTTTCTCCTTGCCCGTCGAATCGTTGGCCTTCGCCAGCGATGATAGCACCTGCAGTCAAAAGTTGATCGTGTGCTCTACCGATTCGCTGATCGACTGCAAGATGGAGCGCGCTTCCGTTTGCACTGTTCGAATCATTCGGTTTCTCAAATTCGTTCGACATTTTCCACACTCCAAGGGAAAGGGAATGGAGTGGATAAGGGGAATGGTTCAGGGTAATGGGCGAAGGGAATGGGGTTCCGCCCTGTCAAGTGCAAGGGCCGCCCGCTGCGGCTGTGCAGCCGCCGCAGCGGGCTTGGTGTGTCCGTGGCCGTTATGGAACAATCGGAATTTCCATTTGTTCCATCTGTTCCATTCCGGCCTGCTTCTGGGTCATGGCTGATGGCTTGCGGCGATGCCCCAGGCGGCTTTACACCTTTGCTGAGCTGTGCCGCCGCGCGAGCAGGAACTCAAAAGCTCGATTGAGGTTTTTGATTTTTTTGAGTTTCCTGCCGTGAGCAACTGCCCCCCAGAGCCCCATCCGATGCCGTTGTCCGCTGGTGCCCAAGGCAAAGTCACAAAAGTCACAAAAGTCACAAGCGTGACAATTTTGCGTTTGCGATTTCTGTTTCTTTTTGGATGGCTGAGGTTTGTGTCGCCGTGCTATGGATACAGTGTTTATCTACCCAGCACAGCCGGGCAGCCGCCCGGGTGTGCATCATTCGCCGATCAGCCGCAAGACGCTCTTATGGCCGTAGTGGCCGTTGCTAAGGTCGTCGGAATCCTCGATGAGATCGGCAGACTCGTCGTACTTGTCGGCGCTGGGCCAGATTGTCTCGATGATTGTTGGCACCGGCGGTCGCACACAATAGGGCCTGATTCTCGGAGCTAAGCTGCCCAGCCCGAGCTTATGGATCGCCCGGCTCCGCCGCAAAAGCTTCTCGTACTCGAATTTGCGACGCTGGTCGGGCGTTACGATGAAAAGGTCAATCTCCTCCTGCACCGAGCGAAGAACGGGCAGGAACTGTCGAAGAAAAAGCCGCAAGCGGAAGAATGCAGTCGGCACTGGTTGGTCGACCGTCGCGATGCCAATGCCCCCTTCGGGAAGCCAGAACACAAAGTGCTCCCGTAGATACGGCTTACCGTCGCGTTGCGGCAAGGTCGCCAGCGGGCAGCCCGCGTCTGTGAAGATCGCGATCTTCTTTTCGTGTTTGAAGAAGAACTCGGTTGGCCACGCGCGGGCTTCAAGATAAAAATGCACGCCTAACAGACGTGCCTGAACGGTTTCCAGCGTATGCCGCCGGCGTGTGCTGGAATCCCGACCGATCAGCCGAGTCGTTGCCTTTGTGACCTGATACACCACTGGGTATTTGCTTACCCGCCGGAGGAACCCCAGCCGCTCCAACAACCTCAGCCGCCCCCGCACACCCCTATCCCATCCGGCGAGCTGCAAAGCCTTGGCCTGCTGAGCCGTGCAATACCCGCCCAGCGAGGTCAGCCTCCGCAAGAATTTGTGCAAGTCTTCATGTATGTAGACCAACCGACTGCTAAACCGTTCCATTCCAGAACACCTCCGAGTTCAAATTTAGTGTGGGTGTCCTAGCCGTGGGTTCGGGTGGATTGGACAGAAGCGTGGTTGCTTTGGAGAGGTGGGTGGGCGGTGTTGGCGGAAGTCTGAGCGAGGCGACTACAGCTTCAGTTCTGGATTAGGGTAGAGCGATGTGGCTTCGAGTCGCGCCTTGGTTCGTTCGGGGTTTGGTGCTGCCCTTTATGAACACGGGTCGGTGAAAATTGTTGCCCTGGAGCAGAAAGATTCGCCGTTTGCAGCCATCCCGTCCGGCTTTGCACCGGTCGTTGGGCTGAGGCTGCACTCCCCCCTATATCTACTAATGGGCACCGATGTCGGGAAAATGGTCGTCCGCCGTTAGAAAGTGCCATTTGCGAGCGAGTCTGCCCGTTTTTCCACCCTGGCTCGGCCATACGGCCCCTATATCTACTAATGCCCATCAAGTCGGCAAAAGTTTGCGCCTTGCCGAAAAGAATTCTTTGCCTGCCCGCCCGTTGGCCAGTGGTACCCACCTCAGCGGGCCGAACTCAGCCCTCAAATATCCTAATGCACATCGAGTCGGCAAAAACGATCGCGCTGGAGCAAAAAAATTTCAGCTTAGAAAAATTTACATACCTGGGTGTGATAGCTCTGGGGCGCTCAGGCTTGGCCCTGACCAAGCGCGAACGGTCTTTGTTCTTAGTTTTAGTACGGCGTTTTGGGCTAGTTTGGCACCTATTGGACAAGTGAGCCCCCAATTTCGCGGCTAACTGTCTAACCACTTTCTAACGCCAAAGCCGCTTTGCGCGGGGATTATCGAATCCGAAATCCAGCCACTAGCCATCGGCCAGCCCGTTTCTCCACGTCGAACTGAAAAACGTCGTCATCCCCTATTTCGACTCGCTCCTTCAGACCGTCAATACGGCTGACTTTCAGACCGGGACCGGCGTACACATGCGGTGGTACATTTCCGAGGATCCTCAGCGCCACTTCAGGAGAAGCACAATAAGCGAGCAGCGCGGGATAGTCGTGGGCTTGAGCGTACTCAATTGCTTTGGCAATGGGCACAAGGTCTGGTCGGTTAGTGACACGACGGATGAAACGGGCGTGATCTCGGGAGATGTCGTAAGAATCGACAAAGCAGAGGCTCGGATTGTCCCACGTGTCAATTTGGGAAAACCGGCAGTAAGGGAGGGTGATGAGCGTGCCAGTTGTCTCCAACTTGCCGATAGGGGGAAAGAAACTGGACAAGTCCTTCTTCGAGGGACGACCCTTGTCCACTGGCTCTTCTTGGCTAGCCGCACCTTCTAGCTTGATGAATTCAGTGAGATCGCCGAAATTCTTTGGGTCCCATTCGTAGGCGTAATAGGACATGCCGACACCACTGCCACAGCCTGCGCCGCCAAATTTGGCTAGGAAACGGGCCCTTTTGGAAGGGCCGCGCTGGAGCGAAAATAAATCCACCCAGTCGTATCCTGACCGAGGCTCAAAGCGTCCGTCGTCCGCAGCATAAATAGCCCTCCACGCCGTGTTCGGTTTCTGGTCATCAGAGAATTGGGGAATGCCAAAGACGGTGAAGGTCGCTCGATTTCGGAAGGTCATCTTTACAACGAATGCAGGGGGAACGTCTAGCACCTCGAAATGGAACCGATTCTCCTCTTGCCACTCTTTGTTGATCTCAGCACTTGAGTGCTCAAGCTGACTCAGAGCCTTGATGGCTCGCTCTTTCTGCTCGGACGCAGACGCGTTTGCTGAATCACCGGGCTTTGCCTCATTCAGGCCTCGCAGCACAGCCTGATCGGCCTGCTCAAAAAGATAGTATTCGAGGCGGCTAAAATCGTCTCCCTTTCCATTGCAAGCATTTCCCGGCGGAGAGGACATTTTTGTCAGCAAGTCGTCGAAACTTGCTGTTCGGTCGGAGGGTTGCTGCGCGTGAATTAGGCTCCACGGACCGGTAGCCACCAAAAAAGCGAGAACGAGGATCGTTAATTGCAACCGCGACTTCATTGGAACCACCTTTTGGCGACTAGAACCAATATGGCGTCTTTCTCGTCCACTCACTCTTGGGGTACAGCTGATGCAGCACTTTGAACGCAACCTTTGAGTAGTCCACGGAGGGCTCGTCGCAACCATAGCGGTACGCGCGTACGACGTAATGCAGTGCTTCCGGGACTCGCGCGTCCTTCGGATGTAACTTCGCCCAATTCAACACTGGTCCCGCTAACGCTTCAATTGAAGTGCCCGTCGCCTCGATCTCTTTCCATTCCTGAGCAGCTTGGTCACGAGACTCTTTATCGAGGAAAGCTGGCGGCTCGACGGTCCCGTTGGGATAAAGCGCGTGGAGCGGTGCGCTCATGCCTTCCATGCGGTAGTAGTTGTAGTAGGACCACTCCTCTTCTTTCGGTTTCTGCCAAGAGCACCACCAGTTGTTCTTGTAGTTGTCGATCCTCGAAAAATCAGTGGTTTCTCGCCCTACGCCCCGTTCGACGTACGGATGCCACCCCGGACTTTTCAGTATTGAGAAAGAGTCAGCGAAGCGTTGCTCGTCGACGGATGTTGCTGCAATGTAGCCGTCAAGTTCGGCGGTGCGCTGCGGGAAGAATTGCCTCATTATTGGAACAAGTTGCAGGGCAACATCTCTTCGGTTTAGGAGAAACGCCTTCACCCATGCAGCTTGGACTAAGTTTCGGCCGAGTGGCTCGGGCAGCACTTCTTTCTGGGCGGCAGAGGCGAGCACTGCAAGTGGCACCTTTTCGGTGAGCGCGATCGCTGCATCCGAGTCAAATTGCGGCGCACGCAAGTGCCTTTCGCGCCACAGGGTAGCTTCTGACTTTGTACGTAAATCCACCAGATAAAACTCGCTCGGAGTCTCTTCGCCGGATTCGTCTGTAGTCACCAGCGCTGGCACACGAACAGAGTACTTCAGCCATTCGTCCATGCTCCCTGCAAGAGCCATACGCGAGGCTAGCAGAAGGTTCGTCGCAGATGGGGGCAAAGGCCTCGCAGCAGCCGTGAGCAGTTCGTCCACCCTGGCGCGCGCTTCATCGGCACGTCCTGCTTCGGCGAGAAGCCTGCTGACGTGAAAAGTGATCCCAGGATAAGCTGGATTGGCCGCATCAACCGTGCCGCTTGCTTCGATAAGTGCTTCAGCTTCGGGCATGTTACCACTCGTTTTGCTCAGAGCCGCGAACAGCCACGGCACCGACTTGGTCTCTTTCCATCGCGCCACTGCATGCGCGCGCGCTGCCTGGTTTGAGCTCTGAAAGGTGACAATCCAATCTGTCAAATCGTTTCGTTGCCGGTCATTTCGCAACTTCACAAATCCCGCATCGAGTACCTTTTGTCGTTGATCAGCCTCGACATCGTCTGTGTCGCCTAAGCGCTTGTCCAGGAAAAGCGTGTAGTCTCCGATCGCATCACCGAGGTTTGCAACGTGCGCTCTTGTGCTCAATTGCGTTGCCAGTTCGGAAAACCTTTGCTCTGGCTGCAAGCGGAATGCTATGAACCCAAGCAACCTGTGAGCGGCGGGATGAACTTCCCGATACTTCGGGCTCTTTAACACTTGGAGCAATTGGTCCTCTGCAGCGCGCATATCCACTGCGGCCAGCTTGTCGCTATCCTGGAGAGTTGCTTTCCTGATACGGCTGCGCGCAATAAGCAAGGCAGCAGACACTTGCCAGGGAGAGTTGCCGTCCTGAGCGATTGCAGAGAACTCCTTCTCGGAAGTCACATAGTCCCCTGAATAGAAATGAATTGCTGCCACCTGATAATCTCTGTCTGCTTTGAGGAGGGTTGGCACAGAAGGAGAGATGGATTCGGGCAACCCAGGCTCCGCCTTTTCTGAAGGATTGCCGCAGTGCGAGAAAACGAGATCCTGTGCCGCAATCCACGATTTCAGAGCAGCGCTATTCGGCCCAAACTGCGTTGCTCGTTGATTGAGAGTCCGCGTAGCCGTCCGAAACGCGTCTCCCAGACAGTTTTCGAAATAGAAGAAGTTCTCAGCCTGGATGGAAGCATCTCCCCAAGCCTTCCGATATCGGTCAATATACGCGGCATCCTTGCCCCCCATGTATTTCCGGCGCGCGGCTAGCCATTCCGCAGCAGGGTCTGGATGAGCATCATCAGCAAACAACGAGTGAGCAAAACGACGCCTCCACAGCGCGGCAACGGATTCTTGCTCTGCTTTGTCCAATGGCTTTCCAGTCATGTAGCGATAGGCGACGATGAGATAGGAGCGCGCGTAAGTCGACTGCACAATCCCAAGCTCTCCACCGGCGAATCTCGTAAGCGGAAAGTCAGGGTGCAGGCTAAAAGAAAAAATCACCTTGGCAAAAAAAGGGCCGCATGTCATTGCGGGTGGAGGTGAGACCACAAGCGCTAGAACGCATACCCAAACGCCTACTGAAGTCCGGATTCTTCGTGCCATCTTTTCAATGCTCCAATGGTTTGCTCAAGAGAGTCTTGGTCCCAAGCCCTGGCTTGGAACAAATAGACCCTCTTTTTCTTTCCACGGTCCGTCACTTCCTCTAGTTCCCCATTCAGAATGTCCTTCGAGAAATCCTCGTCAGTCGAGATGCCTAAGCTTCCGCGACACAGCGGAACAAGGAATTCTTTCCCTTTGCTCAGAAACGAAGTGACATTCGCAGTATCGGAACCCATCCTGAACAACATGGGCACGGCTTCGTTGATGGTGCCTGGAGGCAACTGCTCCAACCACGGATCACCGATGCACCAGGAAGCTAAGGCAGTGATCGAGATTGGCATCTGTGGAGGCAAGGCCCTCCGCAACTCGACCAACAGTGCTCGGTAGAATCCCCGCTGGCTTCGCGTTGCGTCAAAGTCAATCTGCACCGCCCGGACTTCGGGAAAAACAACCAGCCTGTTGATAAGCCACACGACCAGATGACGCTGGCCTTCCGTGTATGAATCGTCAGGCGGTGCACCTTCCGTTTGTTTCGTCGATGGATAGCTCGATTGGGGCCAACCTTGCTGCATCTCAATCCTCACAACCGCCATCAGTCTGGCGCCATCCGGCACGCGTAGCGGCTGCAACCTCGGACGCAGCACAACACCCTTCGCCAGGTCCTCATCGTCGTTGGGAGATACGGGTCGAAGGAAAATGGTTCCGGCCAGAAAGGCCACGCCAGCTTTCTTGGTGTCTAGCCCTCGGAGGTCTTCGGGGCGCTCCCAAGCCCACAACATCGCGTGCGGAACCTTAATTCCGTCGTAATCATTCTGAGTGACTAGGAAGCTCGCTTTTCTAGGGCCGTGGGCAATTCTCCCAAAGTCTCGAAGACTCTGAAAACCGATCCCAAGTGCGACCGCGACCGCGCAAAATGCAGCAGCCTGAAAGACGAGTAACGTCTTCTTTTGTCCCCTTAACCTAAGCCGCCGCTTAGTCATGATGATGTCACTTGGTTCCAATGGCGTTTCGGCCGCCCTGCGCAGACAACTACTAAGTTTGTGTCTTTGCGCACACGAGTGTTGATTGTGATACACACCTCAGCCCTCTATGCCCCACGAACTGGGCCGTCAAATGACCAATGCTTGATTGGAAGCAAGACGAAGACCCTTTCCGGTCGAACTAAGCATAGCCGTACTCTTCGTGAAGCAGCTCGCCCGCGATCTGTTCCGTCCTTACACGCCGATGACACGCCACGGTTCGCCACGAATCACAGGGCACGGCTTGCGTCATTATCGCGCAAGGTTGGAGGCAGTTGGAGCACCGCTTGACCTATGCGTGACGGAAGCCGATGCGCGACGGCGCAGAAAGCCCGCCGTTGGGGAGGGCACCGCCCTCCCCAGCGGCTAGCAAAACCACCCGTCCTCAAGGAGGTGCTGTAACGGAATGGTATAAAGGGAAAACACGCCTCCCCATATGGCGGCAAATCTCGACCTAGATTTGCCGCACGGTAGCACTTCAACGCGGTAACCACTTACGCTGCGAGCGAGTCCTCTGTGACTTCGGCGGCTCTCCAACATGACTGCGCACGGCGGGTGCCCCACTCCGATGCCGATGACCGTCAACGCGCCCCAGGCCTTCAGCGCATAGTCGCCCCGCCGCTGTTCTCGGGGCGAGCGGCATGGGCTCCAGAGTTGTTCTAGGTGGTTGCCGGTTCAGCAGATTCATTGCTGGCGCTTGCCGACTTGTGGGCAACGGCGGCGACCCTGTGGCGAATTCCAGCTGTGCTTGGATAAAACCCTTGGTCGTGACAGACACCATCTCGTCGGCTCCCGTATACCGAATCGCATGAGCCGTTACTTTGATCTTCGATAGTGAGGGCTCGGCCCGGGTTTCAATACGACGGCGAGGCATCTGTTTCGAAGACGAAGCTGTACCGCTGTCCAGGGTGCATCTTGACGACCGTGCCGGCAAAGCGCCACCGGATAAAGGTGGGGGCCCTACGGCCTCAATCGGCGGCGGCTCCGGCTTCCCTTTCCCGGGGCTGTTCTTCTTCGACAATGTTCCATTTCTCGACCTTCCGGACCAGTTTCCTCTCCCGGTCTTGATTCCTCCCGTCGGGGCTAAGATGTCCTTGTCAACGGAACCTGTCACAAAACTGACTCATCCACTTTCATTGCGCGACCTTCTCAAATTGTCGAAAAACGGGCAGAATCCATGGGTGCAGCTAAGCACGAGTAACGGCTAGACAATTCGGGATGAGAATCAATCCGCAGAGCTTCTTTAATTTTTGCGCCAATCACGCGCCACTGTTGAGCACGCTGGCGGCGCGCGGCGGGGACTTTTCCGAGGCGGAAGCCATGCGGTTGATTCGCGCCAATCCTGGCATTGGCGAGGAGTTGCCCGAAACAGCGTGGCGGCGACTGCGCGAGCTGCAGATTCTCATTCCCACCGAACCCGGCAGTGAAGTCTTCTTCATGGCCGAACCAGTGGCCAGACTGCTTAACTATTTGTTCAATGAAGCGAACCCTGCTACGCCAGAAATAATTTGCGGTTACGTCGCGTCACTCGAAACTGTCAATAAGCAACTCGCCGGCGCATTGGATGACGAGGATGTACAACGCATCAGTTCAGCTTTCGAGGAAATCAGCCAGACATTGCGACGAATCCATGCCGACCTGAATGAGACGCAGAGTGCGATTCTAGCTGAGGTCACGCGTTACAAAACCGAACGCCTCCGTGTTTCGGTGCGGGAAAAGTATAGGCGCATCGTTTATTGGATGGGCCGTTATGTTGAGCCCATGATTGAAATCGTCCGTGCCGACGGGCCGCTGCGCACTGCATTTGACGAAACCGAACGACTGCTTCATCGCGCCCGCGAAGAGGCGTTGTTCAACGACCACCCAGCACTCGCGCGCAACCTGCGCTTCCTCCGGTTGGTGGGCGCACACGCGCTCCGCGTCTTCACGCAATGCCGGAAGGAGATTCAGCCGCTGTACGAATCGCTTCGCCGTTCGAGCTTTATCGCCCAAGGCGCGGCTCGGGCGCTAGAACAGTTACAGGCGGTCGGCCTGTCCAGATGGGGCAACGAGCACCTCATCGGAGTCGCTGCGTGGCGCTATCAGAACGTGCCGAGCGACGCGGCGATTCTGGTGACCTTACGGCGTGTCATCGAATTTCCGCCTGAACTTCCGCCCGTGCTGGAATTGACGGCAGAAGAGGAAGCGCCGGATGGCCTGGTTCGTCTGCTGTGGCTGGAGTCACTGCCAACCCGTGTGAGTGAAAATCTACCTGTTCAAGATTTGGTGGACTGGCTCGCGGAGAATTGTTCAGGGCGGGGCATTTCAGATGTGCTCGCAGCTTTCAGCGTTTTGGTGTTTTACCCCGACTTCTACGCTACGTTCACTGATCGAGAACCGCGCACTTACGACATCGCCGGTGGTGAAATTACGGCTTCGCCCGTGACCCTAACTTCCACATGAATACGCTTCCGCATTTGACGACCATCTTCGACCGCCTAAGGCGGGGCTACCATCTCGGCCCGGACGATGAGCCTGAGTTTTCCCGCTTGTGCGAGCGGTTTGACGAATATGCCGCCTACTTCGCGGCGCTCGGCATTACTCTGGTCCGCCACGAACGCGAGTTTTTCTATTTCAACGCGGAGAGCCCAGAAACCGTGCCGGATACACTGCCGCGTATCGCGGTCTTTTCCTACATTATGATTGACCATGCCGCTAACCAGGGCCGTCCGATTGATGAATTCATCTTCGGCCAAAACTTCCTCGTGACGGCGCTACCGCATTTCACGCTCGACCGCTACACGGCGTTACTAAGACAGGTGGAAGTGCATGACATGAGCGATCTAGAAAACGTCCTAAATCACATGGAGCGAATCGGTTGGGTCAAATGGTTGTCCAATGACGAATTCCGGTTTCTCCGTCCATTCCACCGCGTGTTTGGCAAGTGTATCGAACTGACGCAGACTGCCCAAACTCCATCGGCTGACGAATCTGATTCGGCAAGCACGACTGAGGAAAATCCCGTAAATCGTGAGTGATAGGTGCCCATGCCCACTGGTCCACAGCGACTCATCCTCATCCGCTCCGGTTGCTACGAATACGCCGAGATCGAACTGACCGGCGCGCTTCAAATTGTTGGCCCGAATAATACCGGAAAAACCGCGCTGATCAATACGCTTCAATTTCTCTACCTGGACGACCGCCGCCACATGGATTTCGGTTCATACACTGCGGAGCAGACACGCGAGTTCTACTTCCTAAATCAATACAGCTATGTTCTATTCGAGTGTCTTGGGGCGACTGGTAAATGTGTTATCGGATGGCGCGGCCAGAGCAAGACGAGTGGTGGCGAGCCAGAACGATTCTTCCACGTCGGCCCCTTCGATCGCTCTGATTTTCTTGATGTAAGGAATCAAGTCCGCGAGGCACGTGAGGTGAGCGCCAGGCTTGCGTTAAAGCAGTTTCGCGCCATCAAAAGTGCGCAAGAACACAGGGAATTGTTGTTGCCCGCCGCCAACGGCGACGGACGGGGCCTTGGCGTAGTGGCGTTGCATGATATTGATAAATATCATCACTTCCGCGAGACACTAAAAACCTTGCTCGCCTTGAGCGCAATCTCGCAGGAGCAGATGCGCGATCGTCTACTAATGCTGGCCGACATCCCGCCCGACCGCACGGCATTCGACGCGCGCGAATTGTTCGGTGACGATTACGACCTCATCCGCAACCGGCGCGAGCAGTTACTGAAATTCAAGAAGAACCAGGAACTGGTGGAAAACCTCGTAGCCAGATTCGCTGAGCGGGAAACGGTTCGTGGCGAATTGGTGTGGCGCTGGACTGACTTGCGAACGAAGTGCCAGAGGTTCGAGAAAGACAATAAGGATACGCTCTTGAACCTTCGGGAAGCGAAGACCGAGCAGGAAACGAGAATGCAGGATCTCGAAGCGGAAGCGGCTGAGCGGCACAGGAACGTGACCACATTGTCGGAACAAAAAGGCCAATTACTTGCGCCACTCAAAAGCATCGAGGCCCAAGACACCGAATTCAAAGGGTTTCCGGAGCAATTGGAACGCGCCGCACTCAGCAATCTCAAGCAGGAGGTTCGGGAGCTCGAACTGCAGCTTGCCAGCGCGGAAGGTGAATCCCGTGAGAAAGCCAAGCGCAATTTCGACGCTCTCGCCGACCGAGTGAAACAGAAGGAATACGCCATTGCTCGTTTTGACCATCTTGCGGTCACGGCCCTCCGCAAGCATTTTACGGATGAAGAACTGAACACCATTTTCCGGTTACTCAATCGCGATCTGTTGGAGATACCGATGGGAAAGGGTGGTGTCACGACTTCGCGGCAGGATGAATTGCTTGAGAGGTTGCGTAACTTGCTGGCATGGGTTCGGAACGGAGTCTATCGGGACGCCATCGTCTCTTTTCCTTTGCCCAAAGCCGGAGAGCCCCTAGCGGGACTGGAAAACCCGGACACTGCTCGCGATCAACTGGTTGAATACCAGGCCGACCTCAAAAGATGGGGGAAAATCCTCGCCGCTATTGAACAGCGTGAGAACCTTGGGTTTCAATTTAAAGCCAAGCTCGCGGAGGTCGAGGCGTGCGAAAAACGGCTCTTTCGATTCGAGGAATACCAGAAAGCTAAAGCAGGCGAAGCACGCCTGCGCGCAGAGCTCACGAAGGTTGAAGCCAACATCACGGCGGCCAATGAAAGCATTGGCAAGCTTGCCTCACAACGCAAAATCGCCGAGCAAACTAAATCCGATGTGGAAGCCGCCATTAGGAAACACGAAGACGTTTTCGGCAACGTCATGGATAATTTCCGGCGATGCATCTTTCCTGAATTCTCGGCTAAGCCGCAGATAGCCGAGGGTATCCCTGATGATTTTAATGCTGCCATTGCGCTGTTCCTCAAGCAGCAGGAGAAGCAAGTCAAGCTGACCGACGAAGTTGCGAGCCTTCTCATGAAGACCGAGCTATGCTTCGGCGACGTGTTTCGCGGCAGTGACGAATACGAAACGACCGCCGCTTTGCAGGCGGAACTGGAAGCTCTGGCCGAAAAAGAAGAAGCTCTGGCGCGCGACTGGAACGCTCACATCCACGGGCTGAAAGCGACGTTTGACATTGTTCTGAGAAACCTCGAGGACGTCCGCAGCGCCGCCACAAAAATCAATCGCGCTTTCGCTAGGATTCAAGTCTCAAACCTCAAAGCCGTGAAGCTCGAAGTCGTCGAGGAGAGTGACTTGGTGAGCTGGATAAAACGTCTCGCCGCGTTCGAGCCGGGCGGGTTATTTGATGCCGACCCGCAGCAGGAGTCCGCCATCGCCAACTTCCGTCGCAAGATTCAGGACAATCCGGTGATTCGTTTCACGAACCTGTTCATACTTAGTTTCACAGTGATAGGCGCGGACAACCAGCGGCACACTTATCACGATTTCCGGCAAATCGAGTCGCATGGCACGACTATCACCCTCAAAGTGCTGTTCAATCTGCTTCTGTTGAAAGACCAGTTGCGGCGCGATGACTGCGCCGTGCCGTTTTTCCTGGACGAAATTCAAACGCTCGATCCGGCCAATCGGCATGCAATTCTCCGCACCGCACGGCAGCTCGGTTTTATCGCCATCACCGCCGCTCCCGAAGCCGTCAGCGAGGTAGACACGCTCTACTTCGTACAACCGCAAAACGGTCGGATTGTCCTGCGCAACAAACATCGGGTGACTGTCAAGAGGGCTCTTGCCGCCGAAAACCGATGAAGCTTCAAGCCCAAACTCAAATCAAACTGCGTGACTTGGCTGAAATTGGATCGTTGCCGGAGAGTCAATGCGGTCGCGCGTTTCTGAAACTCCTTGTGCCGCTGCTCGACAGTGGAGTCGTGTGCTGGCAGCGATGTGGCGTGGGGCGCCGATTGGTCGTGAATGACGCCGATACGTTGAGAGACTTTTCCCGGCAGCGCTTTCCCAACGCAGCCTTGCCGAGCGGCGCGGGAAGCCGCGTTGCCAGCGTGGGCCGTTTCCGCGACACAAAAGCACTAACAAACAGCGAAGACGAAATTATTTCCCTTCGTGTCTGGCAGAACGAAGCCTTGTTGAAAAATGGCAAACCCTTCGACGCAGCACCACTTACCGTCGCACACGGCGTTTTCTCATTTCTGTTCACGCGGAATTGCCCCTACGCATTGGTCGGCAGGTGCGCGTTGACAGAAAACCCGGCGGTGTTTGTGGCTGCCGAGCAACTCAATCTTGGCGTGGCCGCGGTGATTTACGGGCACGGACGCATTTCCAGCCGCGCATTGGATTGGCTGGCTTGTACAGCGGATTCCAAGTTCAGTCTGCTGCATCTGCCGGACTACGACCCCTCTGGCCTGTCCGAATTTCAGCGGCTGCACGCACGCCTGGGAAAACGAGTCGCCCTCTATTTGCCGAGCGACATGGAAGCGCGATTCGCTCGGTTCTCAAACCCAGAATTGGTCACAAGAGCCAACAGCCAAGCCATGCTTGCGCAACTGCGTTGCTCGGAATTGGCGGCGATTCGCCCTGTCGTCGAACTGATTGACCGCTACAATGCCGGACTCGAACAGGAAGCCTTGTTGATTCCCTCCTGATTGTAACTGCGACCCGACATTGCCAAGCTGTCATCGGTTCGAGGCTCAATGGCGTCAGTCACACTCGGAAAATGGCAGGACTTTGTTGCGGACACGGTGCCGCTTGTTTCCAGTATAAGCACCTGATATAAATTGTAGTTATGGCGATCGTTGGAGAAGACAAAGTGCCGGACATTTCAGCTGACTTCGCGGTGGCAAAGGATCGCGGGGAATCCCCTGCCGAAATGGAGCCCTTGCTCATCGGGGAAACGTCCCGGTTTCGTGGCTCCTTGACCGATTTTGCGGTCGAACTGGCACAAAAGGCTGCAGGGTTTCGTCGGAGTTTGCCTGAGAGTCTTCTGAAGTCTCTGGCTGATCTTGTTCGCTCGATGAACTGCTACTACAGCAATCTAATCGAGGGACACTACACGCACCCTATTGACATCGAACGAGCCCTGAAGAACGACTACAGCAAGGACGCAAGCAAACGCGACTTGCAGCTCGAAGCGAAGGCCCACGTTGCTGTCCAAAAAAGGATTGATGAAGGCGGGCTGAAAGGACGCGCCGTCGAAACCGAAGGCATTTGCGAGATTCATCGTCGGTTTTGCGCGGAGCTACCGGAAGCATTGCTCTGGGTGGAAGACCCCGAGAACATGGAACGAGTTCGCGTCGTGCCCGGAGAATTGCGTAAGCGGGACGTGAAAGTCGGCGGCCACGTCGCGATCAGCGCTGGTGCTGTGCCGCGATTCCTGAAACGCTTCGAGCACGTGTACAACCATCTCGGCAAAACGGACTCTATTCTGGCCGCTGCTCCCGCGCATCACCGGCTCTTGTGGATTCATCCTTTTTTGGACGGCAACGGCCGTGTCGCTCGGCTCATGTCGCATGCGTCCCTGCTTGAGACTCTGGACAATGGTGCTGTTTGGTCAGTGGCACGCGGCCTAGCTCGCAACGTCGAGGAGTACAAGAGGCACCTTGCCGCTTGTGATGCACCTCGGCGTAACGACCTGGATGGCCGCGGGAATCTGAGCGAGGAGGCGCTTGCGGCGTTCACGGAATTTTTTTTGAAGACTTGCATCGACCAGGTGAGCTTCATGGAGAGCCTGATGCAGCCGGATCGTCTCCGTGCGCGCATACTCCTCTGGGCAGAAGAAGAGATCAAGCTCAAGAATCTTCCTCCGCGCTCTGGGCGTGTGCTCGAAGCGTTGCTCTACCGGGGAGAACTGCCGCGTGCCGACGTGTCCAGTGCCGCTGGCGTGGTTGAGCGCCATGCCCGACGCGTTGTGTCTGCGTTGATGGCTCGCGGCGTACTCGCTTCAGACGGCCCGCGTGCGCCCTTGCGCCTCGTCTTCCCTGCGGCACTTGCTTCTCGCTGGATGCCTGGGCTATTTCCTGAGCGTCCCTAATTTGACCAGGAGAAAACGGCTGGGATGGCCGCCTGGTTCTCCAAGCGCTACCCATTCTGACCGCCTAGAACCAAAAGTGCGGCTGCGCAAACCCGAGGTCGCAAGCCGTGTGGGACAGCAACGCGAACGAGCTGTACTCATACAGCTAGCGAGTGCATTCAAGGAACTAGGCTGAAAGCGCGGCTTTCGGTTCGCAGATGTCCATAGAGTTTGGCTCCGACCTCGTAGTCGGTCAAGGTGGCCTGGTAACCCGGCTTGGAGAGAGCTACTTCGTATCCAATCCCGTCCCGGTCAACTACGAGAAAACAACGGGATTTGCCGAAGTACGCGAGCGCACCTTGCATGAGCGGCCCGAAGCGCGAAAGCAGTTCAGGACGGTCTACTCTCTTGGAAGAACCGAAAATGTACACCCATTCGGGTTGCGAATCGAGCCGCATCGCTCTGTAGACAAAGCCCTGTGATTCGCTACGCAGCTTCTCCGCCGTGTACTCAAAGGCGCGTCCCAATTCAGCACGCTCGCGGAGTCTCAGGTTGGCAAGAACGCTCTGAATCCTGATGTAATTCTGCCTTTGTTCGACGGGGTCGAACGCGGCCAGCAGGCCAGGGGGGAGTCCCGCAGCATAGTGGGGAAGCCGGGTCGCCAATTCATTCGCAACATGCTCCAGTAGCCCACTGAAACGGTCAGACTCAAGTTTCCGCCTAAGCCTTTCCTCAAAGCGATTTTTCTGTGCGGCAACTGCAATCTTAGCGTCGGTAATTCCCAGGCAGCCAGCGAAGGAACCCTCGTTGAGAAGGTAGAAAGCAAAGAGCGACCGTTCTTCACCGATCGTGCGAAGGTCGGCGACAGGCAAGGCACGTCGGCGATCAAGGTACTCAACAATTTCCGGCACTGTACGCAACTGGACACAGAGATTAAGGAAATCGTTGAGCGAAAAATAGCTGATGGGAATGCCGTTGAATACCAACGGAAGCTCATCCGATTCTTGCCGCAGGGTGACCGGATCAATGACCTCGATGAGGACGATGCCGTGTGCAACTGCTGGAAGACCGGTATAGAAGTCCACCCTCCCTCGCCGGCGATGCTCACACCACATCGGTCTGCTCGCACCGGTGCGCAGTGCTCCTATTAGCTGTGAAGCCGCCTTCTTCGCCCGCTTACAGGCCCACGCCTGCAGCTTTCTTGCAGTACGGACAGTTGGGTCTTCCTGGCACTTTTGGGAAACAAAATTCCGGGCGCGTCGCAGGTGACGAGAAAATCGGCCACTTCGCGCTGACTTCCATCCACCGTCTGTGGACTGCGGAAAACGAACTCCGACACGAGCGGCAGCGAAAGGAATTCCTCGACTTGTCGCTCCGCCCAAAGTGTGCGCGATTGCAAATGTGCCGCCATCCATCTGCTCCAGAACCAGCATTGCTATTTTGCCACCACTGTGCCAATTCCGCTTGCATGGCGAAATAACGACTCTGACCATGAAACAGTGCCCGCAACCTAGTGGTATGTCCCGTTTATAACTTTACAGAACAGCCGTCTTCTTTTCCCCCCTGGGCTGGGTGGATCCCGGTTTGATCTGCTCCATCTTGACCCGCGCGCGATCGATCTTTTTGATGATGTCCTCAACCGTGGCGC
>WNFQ01001162.1_pt1 | contig 30203 bp, 28 predicted proteins | sample 5400171 | NCBI WGS metagenome assembly WNFQ01 (sample SAMN13153356, study PRJNA577476) | soil metagenome | isolation source: 20 cm soil under Madrone tree | place: USA:California | collected 2016-06-14
TTAATACGCGCTCGTTCGGCGAAGATCCCGCGCGCGTTGCCGAATTCGTAAAAGAATTCGTCCGCGGCGTCGAAGAAAACGGCGCGCTCGCCACCGCAAAACATTTTCCCGGCCACGGCGACACCGCCAGCGACTCGCACATTGATTTGCCGGTAATTCACGCGGACCGAGAACGCCTCGAGCATCTCGAGCTAGTTCCATTTCGCGCGGCAATCGCCGCCGGAGCCAGCAGCATCATGACCGGCCATCTCTCTGTGCCCGCACTCGAGCCCGATCCCAACACGCCCGCGACTCTTTCCTCCCGAATTCTGACCGGTCTGCTCCGCAACGAACTGCACTTTGAAGGCCTCGTGGTTACGGACGCCATGGACATGGGCGGCATCACCGTGCGATACGCGCCGGGAGAAGCGGCGGTGCGCGCGTTTGCAGCCGGGGCAGACGCCCTGCTAATGCCGCCGGTGCCCGACGCCGCGTTCGAGGGCTTGCAGAATGCCATGAAATCCGGGCGCATCTCGCGCGAGCGACTCGACGCTTCCGTGCGCCGGATTTTGCAGGCCAAGGCGCGAGTTGGGCTGGAGGAGAATCGCCTCGTCGATGTGAACGCCATCAACCAGAAATTTGGGCATGTGGCGTGGCAGAGCGAGGCGCAGGACATTTCGGATCGCGGCGTCACGCTTCTCCGTGATACCGCGCATCGCTTGCCGCTCGATGCCACGAAGCCAACGCGCGCGCTGCTGCTTGCCTTTTACGCCGATCCGGAACCTTACCCGGGAGAAGATTTGGAGCGCGAACTGCGCTTGCGCTTTGATTCGCTCACCACGCTGCGCGCGGACACCAAGTTCGTCAAAGCCGACATGCTCAAGTTGCCTCCGCCCGACTCTTACGACGTGGCGATTCTCGCGCTTTTCGTGCGCGTCAGCGACCGCAAGGGAAATGTCGATGTGCCCCCGGAGCAGGCCGCGCTGGCCGAACAACTTTTCAAGACCGGCAAGCCGGTGGTCACCGTCGGACTCGGCAGCCCGTATTTAATCGAGCGATTCCCGCAAGCGGAGACGTGGCTGGCGGCCTTCGGCATCAGCGACGTGGCCCAGATCTCCGCGGCACGCGCGCTCTTCGGCGAAATTCCCGTGCGCGGACATTTGCCGGTAACCATTCCGGGCGTGGATATGAAGTTGGGTTTCGGCCTCGAGCTGGCGGAAAATCCCATGACGCTCCAGCCCATGGACGTCCGCGGCGAGGCGCAGTTGCAACCCGCGTTCCAAGTGATCGAGCGCGCGATCCAGGACAAAGCTTTTCCCGGCGCCACCGTCGCCGTCGGCTATCGCGGAAAAGCTTCGCTGCATGCTTTCGGCAATCTCAGCTACGCCACCAATGCGCCGGCCGTTGACACGCACACGATGTACGACATCGCTTCGCTCACAAAAGTAGTGGCGACGACCACGCTGGTAGCGAAACTCGCGGAAGGCGACTTCCCTGTTCCGCTCGATCTCGACGCGCGCGTCGAGCGTTACTTGCCCGAATGGGCCAGCGGACCGCAGCCCGAATGGCGCCATCAGGTCACGGTGCGCCACTTGCTCACGCACACGTCGGGCTTGCCGGCCTTCAAGGAATATTGGCGCACGTCAAAGAGCAAACAGGACACGCTCGCGAAAATCTTCGCCGAGCCACTGGAATACGAGCCGGGAACAAAGGAAATTTATTCCGATCTCGGCATCATCCTCATGGCGGAAATCATCGAGAGACTCACCGGGCGCACGCTCGACGACCTCGCAAAGACTTATATCTTCACGCCGCTCGCCATGAAAGACACCATGTTCCGCCCGCCCAAAAAACTTTGGCCGTGGATTCCTCCGACAGAGATTGATAACAATTTGCGGCACCGCCTGGTGCAAGGCGAGGTCCACGACGAAAACGCCTTCGCCATCGGCGGCGTCTCCGGCCACGCCGGACTCTTCAGCACCGCGCCCGATCTTGCTGCCTTTTGCCAAATGCTCCTGAACGGCGGCGTCTACGCGCATCACCGCATCCTGCGTCGCGCCACCATCGCGCAATTCACTACGCCGCAGCAGCTATCGAGCGGGACGCGTACCCTCGGATGGGCCGTCCCCACCGAAGGCGGCTCCAGCGGCCATTACTTCTCGCCACACGCCTTCGGCCACACCGGCTTCACCGGCACCTCGATCTGGATCGATCCCGACCGCCAGGTCTTCATGGTATTGCTGACCAACCGCGTCCACCCCACACGCGAAAACCAAAAAATCGCGCAACTCCGTCCCGCTTTTCACGACGCCGTAATGCAAGCGTTGGGATTTGCGACGGCGGCGGCGCCGGCAAAGTAAGCGAGTTTTCAGTTCTTAGTTGTTAGAGAACCTTTTGTTCTGAATCTTGGGCGGCTTGCTGCAGATCGGCTGGTTTGCCGAGGTCGCGCCAGTAATACTCGTCCGCACGAAACGCGACAATACTTTCCCCTTGGCCGGCCAGCCTCAAATATGAAGTAATGATCGAGAAAACGCCCTCTTCGGTCATCTTGCCCAGCAGCCGAGGCGAAATAACATGGATGCCGGAAAAGGCCAGCGCTTGCGTTCGCGGCGAGGGTCGAACGATCTCCTGTTTCTGATCGCGCCCGGCGCGCCGACCACACAGCTGAAGCTGCTCGTCGAAGAGCAGGTAGCGGCTCGTTTCCCGCTCTTGCACCGCCAATGTCGCGAGCGCCTGATGCTGCTTGTGAGATTGCACCATGCGATCTAAATCGATGGTGCTGATGACGTCGACGTTGTGGAGCAGGAACGGCTCTTCGCGGATGGAATCTTCGAGGAAAAACCACCCGGCCTTTTTCAGCCCGCCGCCGGTATCGAGCAACACATCCTCGCGCGAGACTTCAACGCGCATCCCGAAGTTCTTCTTCGCCTTTAGGTACTCCGCAATCTGGTCCGCATGGTGATGCACGTTGACAATCACTTCGCTAACGCCGAATGTCCGCAAGCGACCAAGCGTAATCTCCAACAGCGTGCGCCCAGCGACCTCCACCAAGGCCTTCGGGCGATCATTCGTGAGCGGCCGCAAGCGCGTGCCGAGCCCCGCGGCCAGAATCATAGCTTTCATTGCGGGGCTTTCATCGGGGCGCCTTCATTTGCCCAGCTTCTCCAGCTCCAGATGCCGCACCGCCACCTCTACTCCATTTGTGGCGCGGAAATGTTTCGCCAACTGCTCGGCCAGATAGACCGAGCGGTGTTGGCCGCCGGTGCATCCGAAGGAGACCATCAAATTCTTGAAGCCGCGCTGCCGGTAGCTACTCACGCTCGCGTCCACCAGCGACATCACGCTGGCGAGAAACTGGTGCACACTCTCTTGTTGATTGAGATAGTCGATCACCGGCGCATCCTTCCCAGTGAGCGCTTTAAAGCGCTCTTCACGGCCGGGATTCGGCAGGCTGCGGCCGTCAAAAACGAATCCGCCTCCGTGCCCGCTCTCGTCCCTGGGCAAGCCGCGGTGAAAGGAAAAACTGAAAATCCGCACCACGAGGTTTTCCGCTTCGTTCGCCAGGCCGTGCAATTTCTCCGACGCCAGCATGCTCTGGAACGCGCCCATCAGGGTCGGCAGCGCAATGGGCAGCTCCACGTGATGCAGCAGCCAGCGCAAGTTTTTCAACGCGTAGGGCACGCTTTGCAGGAAGTGCGCTTTGCGCTCGTAAAAGCCGCGAAATCCATAAGCGCCCAGGGCCTGCATGATGCGCACGTAAACGTAGGCGTAGTAGTGCCGCGTGAACGCTTCGCGGTCGAGCCTTATGTACTGACCCAATACGTCGAGATAATGATTGAGCAAATCCTGACGCAGCTCCGGCGGCAGATCGGCCTTGGCATCGAACAAAAGAGAGGCAATGTCGTATTGCAGCGCGCCTTTGCGGCCGCCCTGGTAATCCACAAAGAACGGCTGGCCGTTGAGCAACAAAATATTTCGTGATTGAAAATCGCGGTACAGAAAGTAATCGCGATCCGCGGTCATCAAGAATTCCGTCAAGCGCCCGAAATCGTTTTCCAGCGCTTGTTCGTTAAAGGGAATGCCCGCGAGCCGGAGAAAATAATACTTGAAGTAATTCAGGTCCCAGGCGACGGACTGGCGGTCAAAACTGGCGATCGGATAACAAACGTCGTAATTCAAATCGCGCCCGGCTTCCACCTGAAAACGCGGCAACACCGCGACCACTTTGCGATAAGTGTCCGCCACGGGCGGAGCGATGGTCTCCGCGCTGCGATTTGTGGTCAGGAACTCAAACAGCGTGGTGTCGCCCAGGTCCTCTTCGAGATAAGCTCCGTGATTCAGATCTTCGCCATATATTTCCGGAACCGGCAGTCCATGTTTGCGAAAATGCCTGGAAAATTCCAGGAAGGCGGCGTTCTCTTCACGCACGCCGTACAAAATGCCGATCGCGCTGGAGCGTTCGTTGGAAAGCCGGATGATCTTCCGCCCCGACCCGCCGAGCTCTCCCTGCAGCGGCTGAATCCGCTTCACCGGCCAGTGAAAATGCTCCTCAAACAACCTGTTGAGAACATCCATGACGGAATTTTCCAGTAATTCTGTTTTGTACCACAGGTGATTGGCTAGAAGGGATTTGCTTGCAGAGAGGTTGCCATCCCGAATCAGAGGGGGACGCCTTTGGCAGTCTGACCAGCCAGCAGAAACGTCTTGGGATGCGAACCGTGGCCGCAAATCTTGAAGGAACTAAAGTCCTTGTACCAATCGCCTTCCGGGACTTCGGGATTCGACTCAATCCAAATACGAAGCTGATTTAGGTCCGTGAGACTGATCGCCCTTTCGTTCATTCGTTCCGTCAAATGTTCGCGCACGCCCACGGGCAGGTCTTTCCAGCATGCGATCCGTGGCATCAGCCGCCAAACACCATCTGGCCTAGTTTGTCCCCGAGCCGCTTGGCTTCCTCAGGATCCGTGGCATTGCGGAAGCGCTCGGCAAGATCGAAGAATTCCTGCTGCCGACGCTCCTCGGCTTCAATCCCATTCTCGATGAGCTCGACAAGCATCCGGTTCGAGCTGACTCGCCGAGTCTTGGCCAATGTGCGAACCTGCGCAGCTGTCCTCTCAGGAAGGCTCACGCTTTGACGCACAGTCTTGTTTGCAGTTTTCATAGCACCAGTATGCACCATAATGGTGCTGCCACACAAGTGGGGAACCGCGTGCTCACTATTGACGATCTCACAGCAACAGTTCTCTTCTTTTCTGCGTGCGCCCCTGAAACCCTTCAGCTCACGGCTATAATTCTATGATGCCCTACCAGCCCAAGGAACGCAGGCGCAGCGAGCAACGGAACGCCGCGTCGCGAAATCTCGATCGCATGAGCGCGATGCAGATTGCGCGCTTGATGAATCGCGAGGACCGCAAGGTGGCGGCCGCGGTCGGCCGGCAGCTTCCTGCTATCGCGCGCGCGGTGGACGCCATCGTGAAGGCCATTCGCAACGGCGGCCGGATGATTTATGTCGGCGCAGGCTCAAGCGGGCGCATGGCGGTGCTGGACGCCGCGGAGTGCCCGCCAACCTTTGGGACTTCCCCGAAACTTGTGCAAGCATTGATTGCCGGCGGCAGGCCCGCGGTGACCGGCGCCGTGGAAGGCGCCGAGGATTCGCCGGCAAACGCCAAGCGCGATTTAAGGGCAAAGAAACTTGCCCGCCGCGACGTACTGGTCGGGATCACCGCAAGCGGCACCACGCCGTACGTGCTGGCAGCTCTTAAATACGCGCGGAAACGAGGCGCGACGACCGTGGCGATCACCGTAAACCAGCACACGCCAGTAGCGCGGCTGGCGAAGATTCTGATCGCGATCGACGTGGGCCCGGAAATCTTGACCGGTTCAACGCGCCTCAAAGCCGGGACTTCGCAGAAAATGGTGCTGAACATGCTTTCTACAGCAGCGATGGCGCGGCTAGGGCATGTCTATGAGAACTTAATGATTGATGTAAAGCCGTCGAATCAGAAGGTTTCTGCGCGAATCCTGCGCATTCTCGCCGAAGCCAGCGGCAAGAGCCTGTCTGCGGCCGAACACGCTTTGCGTCAGGCGGGACACAATATGCGTGTCGCTTTAGTGATGTTGGAGCTGGGCGTCAATGCGCAAGGGGCGAAAAAAAAGCTGCGCACGGCAAAAGGAGGTGTGCGTGAAGCGTTGGGCGAGTAAAAGGCGCTTGTCCATCTCCGCGCAACTCCGCGTACTCTGCGTCTCTGCGTTATCCTCTTCCGCAGTTCGGGTCACATGGACAAATTTTTAATCAAAGGCGGCAAACCCCTGCACGGCACGGTGAGCATTAGCGGCGCAAAAAATTCCGCGCTGCCGCTCATGGCCGCCGCTCTGCTCACTTCGGACCAAGTCTCCGTCCACAACATCCCCAAGGTCCGCGACCTGATCACCATGAGCAAGCTGCTCGCGTTCATGGGCGCCAGCGTTTCCGTCACAGAAATTCCTGCCAGTGATTACGTGATCTCGGCGCCCACGCTGAACCACGCCGAGGCTCCCTACGAACTGGTGAAAACGATGCGCGCTTCCATTCTGACCCTCGGCCCGCTCATGGCCCGCCTCGGCGTCGCGCGCGTTTCCCTGCCCGGCGGATGCGCAATCGGCGCGCGGCCCATCGATCTGCATCTCGCCGCGCTTGAAAAAATGGGCGCCGAAATTACCATGTCACACGGCTACATCGAAGCCAAAGTCCGCAATCACGGCCGCTTGAAAGGCGCGCACATCATCTTTGAAAAAATCACCGTCACCGGAACCGAAAATATTTTGATGGCTGCCGCGCTCGCCGATGGCGAAACCATTCTGGAAAATGCCGCCCGCGAGCCGGAAGTCAGCGACCTCGTCATCATGCTTCGTAAGATGGGAGCCTGCATCGCGGGCGACGGCACTTCCACGCTGCACATTCGCGGCGTGAAGGAACTGCACGGCGCCGAGCACACCGTAATCCCCGACCGCATCGAAGCCGGCACTTTCCTCATCGCCGGCGCCATCACCGGCGGCGATCTGACCATCGCCAACTGCGCCGCGGACCATCTCGGTGCGGTCATCGCCAAGCTGCAGCAAGTTGGAGTCAACACCGACATCGTCGATGAGGCCACGCTACGCGTCCGCCCCTCAAGAAAACTCATCGCCGCCGATGTTATCACCGAGGAGTATCCCGGCTTCGCTACCGACATGCAGGCCCAATACATGGCCCTGGCCACGCAAGCCGAAGGCACATCGGTCATTACCGAAACGATCTTCGAAAACCGCTACCTCCACGCCAGCGAAATGGTGCGCATGGGCGCCAATATTTCCGTCGACGGCCGCCGCGCCGTGGTGCGCGGCCCCGCGCAACTTTCCGGCACCACCGTGCAAGCCTCCGACCTCCGCGCGAGCGCTGGTCTGGTCCTCGCCGCCCTGGTCGCCAGCGGCGAAACCATCATTGACCGCGTTTATCACATCGATCGCGGCTACGAGGGCATCGTAGAAAAGCTTCGCACCATCGGCGCCGATATCACGCGCGTGCACGGCTCTGGGTTATAATCCCCGATTCGTTCAGCAGCAGACTCCTCTGGAATCTGGTACAATCTCCCGCTCAACCGCCTGCGCTGTCTGCGCAGGCTGGAGGCCGTTATGGCTAATGCCGAACTTCTTGCCCAGCTGGATGCTGCAATCGCCGAGAAAAATCTGCTGAAACATCCCTTCTATCAGGACTGGCAAGCCGGCAAGCTCAGCCGCGAGGCGCTGCAGCTTTATGCCGCGCAGTACTACCGGCATGTGGAGGCGTTTCCGAGGCATTTGCGGGTGCTCGCCGCCCGCACCGAAGGCCCGCTGCGCGACACCGTGATGGAAAACCTAGAAGAAGAAGAAAATCCTAGCGCTCCGCACCCCAAGCTCTGGCGCGATTTCGCCGCCGCACTCGGAGTCGGCGAAGACGATATCACCTGCTGCCCCGCGCTTCCCGGCACGCAAACCGTCGTCTCCACCTTCCGCGAAATTTGCGGCGATCGCCCCGTCGCCGAAGCCGTCGCCGCGCTCTACGCCTACGAAGCGCAAGTTCCTGAAGTCTCCAGCACCAAGATCGACGGTCTCCGCAAATTCTACGGAGTCAACAAACCCGCCGCGCTGGCCTACTTCGCCATCCACGAAGAAGCCGACAAAGCCCACCGCGAAGCGTGGCGCACCTGGCTCAACGAACATACCGACGCCAGCAGCAACGACGAAGCCGTCGCCACCGCCAAAGAGGCCCTGGCCGCGCTCTGGGGCGCCCTTGACGCCGTCTACCACACTCGATTAGCCGCCAAACGAGCCGGCGCGAGCTAAGTAACAACCGCCCTTAGCCGCGCGGGAAGAGATTAAACGAAAAAAAGGCCCGGGAAACTGCCGGGCCTTTCTATTCTCTGCGAGTCTCAGAGGACTCTGCGTCTCAGCGTTATCCTTATTTCTGGCTCTATTCCGAAGCTGCGCTAGCGCCGCCGGTGCTCCCACCACCGCCAGTTCCGGCCGCTTCCTTCTTCTGTTGCTTCTCGCGCGCTTCGCGAATCAGCGCCTTGCGCGACAGCCGGACCTTGTTACCCTCAATCGAGAGCACCTTGACCAGCACCTGGTCGCCCAGCTTCAGCTCATCGCGGACATCGCGAATGCGATGCTCCGAAATTTCGCTGATGTGCAGCAAGCCATCGGTGCCCGGGAACAGCTCGACGAAAGCGCCGAACTCCGCGAGCCGCACCACTTTGCCGAGATAGGTCTTCCCAATCTCCGCCGAAGCGGTCACTTCGCGCACCATTTGCAGAGCGGAATCGCCGCCCGCGCCGCTCGTCGAGAAAATGTGCACCGTGCCGTCTTCCAGCACGTCAATCTTCACGCCGGTAGCCTCAATGATCGACCTGATCTTCTTCCCGCCCGGACCAATCAAATCGCGAATCTTGTCCGTAGGAATGTGCAACTTGTACAGCCGGGGTGCGTATGTCGAAATCGCAGTCCGCGCCTCGGTCAGCGTCTTGTCCATGGTGTCGAGAATCTCCAGCCGCGCCTTCTTCGCCTGCGCCAGAGCTTCGCGCATCATACCGATGCTGATGCCCAAAACTTTGATGTCCATCTGCAGCGCGGTGATTCCGGCGCGCGTGCCGGCGACTTTGAAATCCATATCGCCGTAGTGATCTTCCGCTCCGGCAATATCCGTCAAGATCGAATACTTGTGCCCCTCGCCGACCACCAAGCCCATCGCAATACCCGCGCAAGGAGCCTTCATCGGTACGCCCGCGTCCATCAATGCCAGCGAACCGCCGCAAACGGTGGCCATCGACGACGAGCCATTCGATTCCAAGATGTCGGAAACCAGCCGCATCGCGTACGGGAAGTCCGCCTCCGGCGGAAGCAAATTCACCAGCGCGCGTTCCGCCAGCGCTCCATGACCAATTTCGCGCCGACCCGGCCCGCGCAAAAACTTCACTTCGCCCACGCTGAACGGCGGAAAATTGTAGTGCAGCATGAAGCGCTTGAACTGATCCTGCTCGAACAGCAAATCCAGCCGCTGCATATCTTCTTTGGTGCCCAGGGTCAGCGTCGCCAGCGCCTGCGTTTCCCCGCGCGTAAACAGCGCCGAGCCGTGCACGCGCGGCAGCAATCCCACTTCGCAGGTAATCTGCCGGATCTGATCGAACGCGCGCCCGTCCGGACGCCGCCGCTTGTTCAAAATGTCGTCGCGGAAATATTCCTCGCGCAACCGCTCGAAAGCCCGCTTCGCCAGCGTGCGCTTCTCTTCGTTTTCCTCTGGAATCGCTTCGACAATCTCGTCCTTCACCGCGTCCACCAGGTGATAGCTTTCCTTCTTCGGGTGCTTCTGCGTATCCAGCGCATCGTGCAGCCGCTCGCCATATTTCTTGCCAATTTCCTTGTATAGCCCCTCATCAAACGGAAACGGTTCGACTTTCACCTTCTTTGGATTAATGCGCTTGTACAACTCCCGAATCGCGCCCACAATTTTCTTGATCTGCGCGTGCCCAAACTCCAGGGCGTCCGCCACTGCTTCTTCGGAAACCTCCAGCGCGCCGGACTCCACCATCACGATGGCGTCTTCCGTTCCCGCGATCACGATGTTCAGCAAACTTTTCTTCTGGTCCGCGACAGTAGGATTCGCCACCAATTGCCCATCCAGCAATCCCACGCGCACCGCCGCAATCGGTTCCTCGAACGGCAAATCCGAGCAGTAGCAAGCCGCTGAAGCACCCGTCACGGCAATCACGTCGGGATCGTTGTCACTGTCCGCCGAAAGCACCATGCTCACGATCTGCGTCTCATTGCGCCACGATTCCGGGAAGAGCGGCCGCATCGGCCGGTCAATCAGCCGCGAGGTCAGAATCTCTTTTTCCGAAGGGCGTCCTTCGCGCTTGAAGAATCCGCCGGGAATTTTTCCCGCGGAGTAAGTGTTCTCGCGATAGTCCACCGTCAAGGGCAGAAAATCGCGGTCATTCGCGGTCGGAGCCATGCAAGCGGTGGTCAGCACCACAGTATCCCCGTAACGGGCCACAATCGCGCCGTTCGCCTGCTTGGCGATTTTGCCCGTCTCCAGAATCAGCGCGCGTCCGCCGACCTCAACCGTAACTTGATGCGGAGCAGGCGTAACATTGTTTTCAGACATAACTCATTTTTCCTTTGGCTCCGTCTCAGCGGAGCATTTCTGCGGAGACTGTCTCCGCTCATTTGTGAATTGAAAGAGATGAGAAGTTTCGCGAGGGCTGACGCTAACGCCGGACTACACCACGAGAACGCCGGCCGTCTTACGGCCGATTGCGTGACAATTCACTTCCGGCCACAAAGCAACGCGCCGACACACTCCCAGTGGAACTTGTCACTAAGTAGAAACGCAGTGGATGCCGCTGTGTAAATCCGCGGCTACTTGCGCAGGCTAAGACGTTCAACAATCTCGCGGTACCGATCCGGGTCCCGGCGGTTGAGATAGTCCAGCAATCGCCGGCGTTTGTTCACCATCATGATCAATCCGCGGCGCGATGCGTGGTCTTTTACGTGGGACTTGAGGTGCGTCGTCAGGTAGTTGATCCGCTCGCTTAGAAGCGCGATCTGCACTTCCGGTGAGCCTGTGTCCTTTATATGTGCTCGGAACTGTTCGATCAACACCATCTTGGCTGTGCTCAAGTGCCCCTCTCCGTCGTCCCCTGAATTTTTCCTCTTCTCTTCGACCAATTCAGGCTAACACAATACAAACAAAGCTGTAAAGCAATGAGAATCGTCACGGAGGGCCTCTTTTGCGCACCGTCGACCTCTACAAACGTAAATTGCGCGCGTCTAATTTTCAAAAGGGGGCGAATTCTACCGCTACGATTCCGCCCCGTGATAGAGTTCCCCGTCGGAGGACACACTATGCGTAAACCAATTATTGTTGGCGCGGCCTTGCTTGCAACTCTCACTGTCGCTGGCGCCATACTTCTCGCTCAGCAGGACAAATCCAGTCGCCCCAGCCCGCCAGCGAAAGCCGAATGCAAACTTCAAGGCGGCAAGGGCATCACCATCGACTACTCCAGCCCGCGCGCGAAGGGACGCAAAATTTTCGGAGCCTTGGTTCCTTACGGACAAATCTGGCGCGCGGGAGCCAATGAATCCACGACGTTCGTAGTGGGCTCCGATGTGACCGTCGGCGGCAAAGCTGTTCCGGCTGGCAGCTACACCATCTTCACCATTCCCGGCGAAGACAAATGGACGCTGGTCATCAGCAAGAAAACCGGCGAGTGGGGCACCGCCTATCCCGGCCCCGACAACGATCTTACCCGCATCGACATGAAAGTCTCGAAAACTTCAGGATCAAAGTGGAAACGGTTGCACCCTGCGCATGGAGTGGGAAAGCACTCGCGCGTCGGTCAACATCAGCGCGAAGTAGTTCGCAAGCGTCCTCAGCTCCGCGCCTGTAGTTGTGTCGTGCCGCGGTCGACGAGCACCACCGCTCCAATCACCATCGCCCCAGCCAGCGCCACGTTCAACGTCACGGCCTCGTGCGCCAGCAGCCATCCCAGCAACACCGCCACAATCGGGTTCACATACGTATGCGTAGCCACCAGCGTCGGCGAGTAATGCTCCAGCAGCCAGTTGTAGGCCGTAAACGCAATCACCGAGCCAAATAAAATCAGGTACGCCAGCGCCATCCACGAACGGTGCGACACGGCGACAAAATGAAAACCGCGGCTCTCCCCGGCGACGGTGCCGGCGATCAATAGCATCAGCGAGCCCGAAAGCAGCGACAGCGCGGAAAGCAGCAATGGATGGCCGGAGAGGTGTGATTTCCGCGAATAGACTATCCCCACGGCCCAGGAGACCGCGCCGAGCAGCGTGACCACCGCCGCGGTCATCATTCCCGGTCCAGACATCAGTGAATTTTTCCCGAACAGCAACGCGACTCCGCCCAGTCCCAGCGCAATCCCTGCCAACAGGCGAGCATTCATGCGCCAGCGTCTTTCCGCGGCGGCGGCGAGCACGAAAACAAAAATCGGCTCCGTTGCAATCAGAAGTGAAGCCAGACCTGAATTGATCCGCTGCTCCGCCCAGTGCAGCGCGCCGTGCCCGCCGAGAAAAAATAGCGCGCCGATGATGACGCTCGCCTGCAGTTGCGCGCGCGTTGGCCGCAACTTCTTCCAAAAACACCAGAGCAGCAGAATGCTGCCGGCGACCAGGTGCCGGAATCCGGCGGTGTACAGCGGAGGAATCGTCTCGACCGCGTAGCGGATGGCCAAGTACGTCGAGCCCCAGATGATGTAAATCGCGAAGAACGCCAGCGCCACTTGCACGCGCAGCGAGCGCGTCCTGCTTGCAGGCAAAGCTCCAGCCGCGGAAACCCTGGTGATTGCAGGGGCGCTCATGATCGGCGCCTTGCCGGCCCGACGGCGGGGGGCATGGCCTCTCGCGTGTAACGGCCTATTTGTGTTATACTCATTACATGAGAGTAGCGCAGCTCGCGTAACGAGTCAAGTGGATTTATATCATTACCATGATTCACACCTTGCACGACTATCGCCAAGCCGGATTCGGCAGCCAGTTTGCCTGGCTCGACTTCGTCAACAGCCAGGAGCGCGACGGCTTCGGCCGCATGACCGACCATCTCCGGAACCCGTTCTGGCTCGTCAATTTCTCGCATCATTTTCATCTGGCGGATCCGCTTCCGCCTTCTGCTCCGCTCCGCACGCTTGCCGATCTTCGCGAGTTCCTCCGCGGCGTCGCCGAAAATCTGGCTGCCGGCCGCACCCTCAGCGCCAGCGATATCCGCAGGCTCAATGACGCGCTCATGGTGCCCGCCCGACAGAAACTCTTCCAGCACCAAAATGGATTTCGCGCCGAGCTCTTCCCCTTGCGTTCCGGCTGGCCCTGGATTTTATCGAGGATCGCCGCGTCACTCGCCGATACGTTGACCCACTACGACCGCGAGCGAGTGAAGATTTGCGCCAACGACGGCTGCCGCTGGGCCTATTACGATGTCACCAAGGGAAATATGCGCCGCTGGTGCAACGATCGCACGTGCGGCAACCGCGACCGTGTCCGCCGCGCCCGCGCCGCCGCAAAACGACGACGCCGTTAAAGTGGGAGGCCAATCCGGACTGCGCACAGGAGCTGCTTGTAGAGAATTTTACGTTGAGCTCCTTCGGCTACCCTTGCCGGGCAGCCTCAGGATGACATCGTTCGCAAATTTTCGTGCCTGAAGGCCGCGGACGCGCGCTCCGGTCAGCTCTTCTTGCCCACCAAAGCCAAAAACTCATCCCGCGTCTGCTTGTTCTCTCGAAACGCTCCGAGCATCGCGCTAGTCACCGCTTGCCCGTGCTGCTTCTCCACCCCGCGCATCTGCATGCACAAGTGCCGCGCCTCGATAATGACGCCTACTCCCTGCGGCGCGATCTTGTCTTCCAGAGCGCGCGCGATCTGGTTGGTCAGGCGCTCCTGAATCTGCAAACGCCGCGCATACATATTGACCAAGCGCGCAACCTTGCTCAACCCAATCACCTTCTTGTTCGGCAAATACGCCACATGCGCCTTCCCGAAAAAGGGCAGCAAGTGATGCTCGCACAAGCTGAAAAACTCAATGTCCTTCACCACCACCATCTCGTCGTAGCACACGCTGAAGGTCGCGCCGTTCAGCAAGTGGTCCACGTTCTGGTGATACCCGCTGGTCAAGAATTTCAGCGCCTTTTCGTACCGTTCCGGCGTCTTCTTCAACCCTTCGCGCTCCGGATCCTCGCCAATCAGCGCAATCATCTTCCGTATTAGAGATGCCACGCTCTCCGGTTTCGCGACCTCGTTGCTCTCAGTCAATAGAATTTCTTCCGTTGGTTTGCTCACAACCGCTCCCTTCCATTCGCTCCTAGATACTCAAAACTGTTATTCGATGTCTCCTGCACCCGCACGCGCTCCAGCTTCGCGTTCGGGAAACTCTTTAACCGCTCATAAATCTCGATGCACAAATTCTCAGTAGTCGGCACCACGTCGCGAAACGCCGCCACGTCCTCATTCAGCGAATGATGATCGAACACCGCAATCACTTCGCGCTCCACGAAAGGGTCCAGCTCCGCCAAGTTCGCGATCATTCCCGTCGCAGGGTCCACGTCGCCCGAGACGCTGATCTCCAGCACATAGTTATGCCCGTGCCCGTAAGGATTCGCGCACTTCCCAAACACCCGCGCGTTCTCCCCCTCGCTCAACTTCTCCGTATGCAAGCGGTGCGAAGCCGCAAACTTGTACCGTCTTCCGAGCTCAATCTTCACTTCCATTAGCATGCTGCTCCATTCCGGTAACAATCCGCGAACAAGTCCGCCGACTCATACAGTCGCACGCGATGCAATCTCCCCTGCTTAATCTTCGGATCAAGCAAATCCCAAATTACGCGCGCGATATTCTCGCAAGTCGGAATTTTTCCCTTCAGCTCCGCGACCTCATAATTCAAAAACCGGTGATCCATTCTTTGCATCACTTCGCGCTCGAGGATCTCCTTGAGCTCCTTCAAATCCAGCACCATCCCGGTAACCGGGTCGGGCTCGCCCGCGACGGTAACTTCCAGCGTGTAGTTGTGCCCATGCCCGTGCGGATTATTGCACTTCCCAAAGACGCGCCGGTTCTCCTCCGGCGAGAAAGCCGGATTGTGATAAAGATGCGAAGCGGAAAACTCAATCCTTCGCGTAATCAGCACCATATCATTCTCACTGCTCTGCCGCTTTCACCGAAATCCGCCGCCCCTTCCATTCCACAACTCCTTGCGCATGCGCACGATAGGACGCCCAAAGCACACCTGCATACAACGCGACGGCCGGTACGTAATACAGGATGTACATGACCCTGAAATGGTTACGCAAGAGTGTGCTCGCGTACATGGCATGCCGCGCCACCAGGAGCCCCAATCCCGCCACAAAAGCAGGTGGCGCTTTCCATCCGAAAGCGAGTAATGCCAGGGTAATCCACGGCAACACCCAAACCAGCTCGCGATACACTGCGCCGGGCGTCCCTCCCACCAATAAATAGAGGTTCTTTTTCCAGCCCTTCCACATCTCATTAAACGACCGGTACATCCGTACGCGCACCACTCCAGCGCCCGAACCAAACCAAATCCGGTATCGCGCGGCTTTCGCGCGCTTCGCCAGCGCCACATCCTCCAACACTTCTCCCGCAACACTTTCGTGCCCGCCAATCTTGCCGTAAACGTCTTCGCGAATCATCAAGAATTGGCCATTCGCCGCCGCCGCTCCCGACTGTGCATCATTCACCGCGTCGTACGAAAAGTGTTTCGCTAGCCGGCCGTACACAAACGGAATCAGGGCCTTTTCGTACCAAGCCTGGGTGACCTGCTCCGGCGAAAACGACACCAGCGCCGCGCCGGTCTCCCCCGCGATGCGCAACGCCCGCGCAGCGGCTGCATCCAGCAGCTCCGCATCGGCATCCGTGAACAACAACCAGCGGCTCGTCGCGCGCTTGGCGCCCTCCCACACCGCATAGTTCTTCCCCAGCCACCCTGCGGGAATCTCCCGCGCCTCCAGCAACCGCAAATTACGGATTTCGCCCATCAGCCCGCGCACAATTTCCGCCGTGCGATCCGTCGATTGATCGTTGACCACAAGGATTTCGGCAATCTCCGGTTGGCGCGCCAGCGACCTCACGCACGCCTCAATCGTCATCTGCTCGTCGCGCGCCGGCACAATCGCTGCAATGCGTTCATTGGAGGCTGGTCCAGAAACAGCGGCGGCGGGTTCGCTTTCAGCGAAAAGTGTTGGCATTGTGTGTTGGAGCGACCGTTCGCGATTAGGAGCAGTTAAGTTAGTATAGCATCATGGGAACGGGCCGAAGATTCCTCGCCTGGGGCGTACTAGCTTTCGGAATCGGCATTATCGTCGTTTTCGCCATGCCCAGCTACCGCCAGGGCGAAGCCTCCATCGCCGGTAGAACCGCCCGTGATTTCCCCTTGCGGCTCTCCGGCAAGCCTATTCGCCTCTCCGACTTACGAGGAAAGGTCGTTGTCCTCGACTTCTGGGCCAGTTGGTGCCTGCCCTGCGTTGACGAAGCCCCTTCTCTTAACCGCCTGCAAAAGTACATCGAGTCCCGCAACGCCATAGTTCTCGGCGTGGCCGCCGACGAGAACGCTTACGCCTTCTCCAAATTCCTGATCGACCAGGGCGTTACCTTTCCCACCTATCGCGATCCGGGCACCAAGGAACATTCCTCCCCGATCGCCCTTTCTTACGGCACCTCAATGATCCCGGAAACGTACATCATCGACCGCCACGGCAAGATCGCCCGCAAAGTCATCGGCCGCCAGGAATGGGACTCCCCCGATATGCGCGCTTACTTCGACGCCCTCCTCGCCGAGAACTGAGCTGGACCGGCTGCTCATCACGCCTGGGCCGCTGATTTCCAGCGTCATGGCGCCGACAACAAACAGCAGCGCTGCGCGATTCCAACCCGTAGAAATCCGCATGCGATTCACAGCGCGGCTTTGCGGAGGCGGAGGGCGTTGGCGATTACGGAGACAGAGCTGAAGCTCATGGCGGCGCTGGCCAGCATGGGGCTGAGCAGCCAGCCGAAGAGCGGATAGAAGATTCCGGCGGCGATGGGGATTCCAACCGTGTTATAGAGGAAAGCGAAGGCGAGATTTTGGCGGATGTTTTTGATCGCGGCATGGCTCAAGCGCCGAGCGCGCACGATGCCGCGCAGGTCGCCTTTAACCAGGACGATTCCGGCGCTCTCGATGGCGACGTCGGTGCCGGTTCCCATGGCGATGCCGACATCCGCGGCCGCGAGGGCGGGAGCATCGTTGATGCCATCGCCGGCCATGGCCACAATGCGGCCTTGATCGCGTAAGCGCTTTACGATCTCGGCTTTTTGCTGCGGCCGGACTTCGGCTTCGACCTCTTCGATGCCGAGTTCGCTCGCGACCCTCGCTGCCACAGCTCGGCGGTCGCCGGTGAGCATAACCAAGCGAATTCCGTCGGCACGCAGCGCGCGAATCGCTTCTGGCGTGGAGGGTTTGATGCGGTCCGACAAAAAAATAACACCTGCCGTACGGCCGCCCACCGCTACGTACACGGGCGTCACAGCGGAAGAATCCTGCTGCAGATCGGGCGTTTGTTGCTCTCCAGGAATCTCAATTCCCTGCTCGCGCAAAAAGCTCACCGTTCCTGCGACAACTCGTTTTCCAGAGACGAAACCCTCCACGCCGCGCCCGGAAATAGAGCGAAACTCGCTTGGGGTGGCAAGGGGTAGACGCTTTTCCTCCGCAGCGGACACCACGGCGCGAGCAAGAGGGTGCTCGCTCGAGCGCTCGAGGCTCGCAGCGATGGAAAGCAGCGAATCGTCGGTGAAGTTGTTTCCCGGAAACACATTGATACGCGTGACCCGGGGTTTGCCTTCGGTCAGTGTTCCGGTCTTGTCGACGATGAGCGTGTCCACTTTGGCGAGCGTCTCGAGAGCTTCGGCGTTGCGGACCAGCACGCCGGCGTGCGCTCCGCGGCCTACGGCTACCATGATGGACATCGGGGTGGCGAGGCCGAGGGCACACGGGCAAGCGATGATGAGAACCGAGACAGCGGCGACCAGCGCGTGCGCAAAGCGCGGCTCCGGACCGAACAGCAGCCATCCGAGAAACGCCAGAACAGCGGCGGCAATAACCGCGGGCACAAAGTAGGCGGCGACTTTGTCCGCCAAGCGCTGCATCGGCGCGCGGCTGCGTTGCGCTTCGCTGACCAGCTTCACGATTTGCGCCAGCATAGTTTCGCTGCCGACGCGTTCGGCTTTCATGACGAAGCTGCCGCTGGCGTTCAGCGTGCCACCGATGACTTTCTCGCCGACGACTTTGTCCACGGGCATGGGCTCGCCAGTTACCATCGATTCGTCGACCGCGCTTGCGCCTTCAAGAATCGTGCCGTCCACGGGAATGCGCCCGCCAGGACGGACGCGCAGGCGATCGCCGCGCTGTACTTCGCTGAGTGCTATGTCTTTTTCCGAGCCGTCGGCGGCAATCCTGTGCGCTTGCTGTGGAGCCAGATTCAGCAATGCCCGGATTGCTCCGGAAGTACGCTGGCGCGCGCGCAGTTCGAGCACCTGGCCGAGCAGCACCAGAGTGGTAATTACTGCCGCGGCCTCGAAATAAACGGGCGCTCCTCCGTGCACATCGCGGAAAGATGCGAGAAAAATGCGCGGGAAGACGGTGGCGATTACGCTGTCGAGATACGCGGCGCCGGTGCCCAGGCCGATCAGCGTGAACATGTTGGGAGCGCGATTGACAAGCGAGGCCCAGAAGCGTTGAAAGAACGGCCAACCGCCCCAAAGCACGACCGGAGTGGCGAGCACGAGTTCGATCCAGTGAAGAGCAGCGGGCGCGACGTGCAGGCCGAGCGACTCACCGAACATCGCAAGCACCAACAGGGGGGAGGAAAGCGCGGCGCTAACCCAGAAGCGCAACCGCATGGAGTCATATTCTGGGTCAGCTTCTACTTGAGCGAACACATCCATAGGCTCAAGCGCCATGCCGCAGATCGGGCAAGAGCCAGGTCCGATTTGGATGATTTCCGGATGCATTGGGCAGGTGTAGCGCACTTGCTTGTCTCCGGCAGGAGGTTTTTTTGAGGTTGGCTTGCGCTCCGCTTGACCCACAGCGGACGTAACGAAAGCTTCGTGTTCTACCTGCTTTGCCTCTTTGGCGGCAGGCGCTGCGGCCGCCCCAGACGGTTTCGACGCGTTGTGCAGATTCACTAACCCGGGTGAAGGAGTTTGCGTGTTCCCGGGTCGCAAATATTTTTCAGGTGCTTGCTGGAACCGCTTCGCGCAGCCCGGCGAGCAGAAATAACAGGTTTTTCCCGCATGCTCGACTTTCGCCGCGGCTCTAGTCGGATCAACGGTCATGCCGCAAACTGGATCGCGCTCCAAAGTGTCCCCTCACGTCCCTTCTGCACTACTTACTTCGTTGTTTTTCCGGTTAGCGCAAATGCGCGTAAATCAATTCGAGCAGCTCGTCGTACATCGCCTGGGATTCTTGCTTCCTGCCGCTGCGCAGGGCTTTCGTGGCGCAATGGCGGAGGTGATTGCGCATGAGGTTGCGCGCGACACCGCGCAACGCTTCCTGCACACTGGCGATTTGGGTGATGATGTCCGGGCAGTAGCGGTCGTCTTCGACCATTTTTTGCAGGCCGCGGATTTGGCCTTCGATGCGGCGAAGCCGGTGACGATTGGCAGCTTTGATTTCAGGATCGACGGCCGCTGCTTTGTGCGCGCCGGTGTCGCACGCGCAAGCAGCACTTGCTCGATGTCGCCGTTCACCGGCTGCAGGCATCTCGTTTCTCCTAAACCATCATATACCCCCTACCCCTATACGGGCAAGCGCCTTCATTGGACGACATCGGACAATTCGAAAGAACAGACTAAAGGCCGTGCCGCTTTGGGGGCTCGTGCTTTTGCGAATGCTTCGAGACGACGCTGGCGGGGCCCGGACGGAAGTCTGTGCTACTATGCGGCGCATGACACTTGTAGAAGCAACTTACGAATTGCAGAAGCCACTGGCGGAGGAACAGCTGCGCGCGTTGGGAACTTTTGCCAATACCTACGGTTTGAGGCGCTTCCGGATCGACGACAAGAATCATTTGTCGTTCGAGTACGACGCTTCACGCTTGCGGGATACAGAAGTGGAACACGTGCTGCGGCACCTGAATATTGCAGTAACGAAGAAGGTCAATTAGCGCGGGCGATTTCTAGGGACATTCGGATTGAGGCGGAGGACAGACAGAAATGGCTGTCCTACTTGTTTACGAAAAGGGTGGGCAAAAAAGTGGGGCCCTTGCTTGGGAACAAGAGCCCCTGAGTAGCGCGTCTCCATTGTCAGTGTCGTTTTCACACCGACGCGTGGGGTCATCCATCCTAGCTTCCCTCTCAGAGGCAGGTGGGAACGAACCTTAAAAAACGGCGAGCAAGCCCCTTCCCCCTCGCTCGTCACTCTTCTTGATTCGTCATCGGAAACGCGCCAACGGTCGGGGGACAGTGCACGAACAGCGCCACCGCAACCGTGACAGTTAATTTAGATAAATGTTCTCTTATGTGTCACTTAGCGTGACAACAAGTTTGCGGCAAGCGGTCCAAATCGGTCCCCGAGTTCACTTTGGAACTGGCTCGCGAAACATTGGCAGAACCGAAAAGCTGGCCGGGAGCTAGTTCCAGGACCACGGTAACAAAATTTTCAGCCATCCGGCGCTATCGGTTTTTTCCCGCAGCGGCAACAGAATCCGGCAATGCATGGGCTTCGCACACCCTACGCTCCGCCGAAGACGCTGCTGTGGAGATTGCTGCTGCTGGGCACTGTGCTTTTGGCGGCGTCCTGGGGCTTGTCGGCGGACACGCCCGGCCGGCTGCAATCGACGCAAGCCGGGGGTTGTTACTGCCATTGCTCCAGAGCGAAGAGCCCGGGAAGCTGCGTGAAGATGTGTGAACTGCCGAAATACGCGTCGCGCTGGTGGGCGACGTCTTGCGCGAAGTCGCGAAGCCATTACAGCGGAGAGAATCCGGGCGCCGGGCCGCGGTTGCGGCACAGGGATCGCGCAGAGCACGCCCGGCTATAAGTTCTAATTCCAAGAAATCCAGCGTTTAGCTTACAGGTTGCAAATTTCCAGCGTCGTGTTCAGGCGTTTGCCCACTTGCGGACTGACGAAGAAGTTTCTCGAGGATTTCCGGGATTTCGAAGATGGCGCGATTTTCGAGGGCGGCGACGTTCTTGCGGAACTCCGCCAAAGCGGCAGGCTCGAGCATGCGCTGGACGCCGCTGACCACTTCGCGAAAGTTGCGCAGCACGATGCCGACGCGCTTTTCCGCGACCCATTCGGCGTTGTAACGTTCCTGCGGCAGCGTCCAGGCATTGCATTCGACGAGTACGGGCAGCTTGCGCACCATGGCTTCGGCGATGCTGCCTGGTCCGGGCTTGCCGATGAGGAAGTCGGCGGCGGTCATCAATTTGTGGATTTCCTTTGTGAAGCCAATCACTTTTAGCGGCGTGGGCCACTGCTGGGCGTTGAATTTTGCGGCGAGCTCTTCATTGCGGCCGCAGATCAGAATGAGCTGCAGAGGGAGTTGCGCGGCATCGATGCGACGCGTGATGTCGTACATTACTTTGGAGCCGTGGCCTCCGAAAAGGACGATCGCGGTGGTGAGATCGGGGCGCAGATCAAACTCTTTGCGCAATGCGATGGGGTCGGAATTGTCCGGCGCGTAAAAATCGGGGCGCAGGATCATGCCGGAAGTGCGGAAGATGTGCGCGTCGTCGTGGCCGAGAGCGCGAGCTTGCTCGACGGCGCGCTCCGTGCCGGCGATTACGTATTGCTGCGGGAGTGGCTCAATCCAAAAGCGCGGCGGAAAATCGGCAAGGTCGGTGATGAGCGTGACGAACGGGCGGCCCGGATAGACCTTGCTCCAGCTCTGGCACAGTTCGCGATTGAAATGAGGAATAACGGAAACGAGCAGGTCGGCGGGCTTTTCACGCCAGAAATTCTCGAGCAGGCGCACGAGCGGGCGATGGAAGGCGCGAATAGTCGCCTGCAGCAGGCGGAGAAGATACACGCTGCCGAGTGTCCAGCCATTTTGCAGCAGCACGTTGTATTGCTCTTGGATGCGAATGCCGGTTAGCTTGCGCAGGACGTCGAGCTGATCGGTGAGTTCCTGGAACTGGATGAGCTCGACCTGCCAGGGGCGTTGCTGTTGGGCGACAATGGTCTGCAAGGCCACGGCGGCATTGCGGTGGCCGCCGCCACCGTCATGGAAGACGACGTGTATTTTCTTCATGGCGGGCATTGTGTCATACGCCTGAGTTTCGCCGGGAAGAGCACCCTGCATGCCATGTGGATAACGGTGGAAGTCTCATGTGTTCAATGAGTTCCATGGGCACATTTACCCAGAATTCGCGGCTTCTTCATAGATTGTTCATATCGCCCGCTCAAAATGAAGCCATGCGATGCGACCTTCATGTTCACTCGGTTGCTTCAGGAATGTTCGACGCCCCTGTCTTGAACCGCGTCTGCCGCGAGTCGTACAACGACCCGACGGAGGTGTATGAGCGGCTCAAGCGCCTCGGCATGTCCATTGTAACCATAACCGACCACGATTCGATCGATGCGGTGGAGACGTTGCGCCGCTACCCTGATTTTTTCCTGAGCGAAGAAGTGACCGTAAAGATGCCCAGCGGGACGCTGATGCATCTGGGCGTTTACGGAATCAACGAACGTGATCATGCGGAAATTCAGCGCCGTCGAAACGATTTTATCGCACTACTGATGTATCTGACGGAGCGTAAAGTTTTCTTCAGCGTGAACCACGTTTTTTCGGGGTTGACGGGCAGCCGCGATGAAGAAGATTTTCGCTGGTTTGCGTCGTATGTGCCGGCGTTTGAGGTCCGCAACGGACAGATGTGGGCGCAAGCGAATGAAAGTGCGGAAAAATTGGCGAAGCGGCTGGGAAAAGTGGGAATAGCCGGAAGCGACTCGCACACGATTGCCGGAGTGGGCCGCACCTATACCGAAGTTGCGGAGGCGCGAACGAGGGAGGAATTTCTTGCGGGGCTGCGCGCGGGCCGCGGAGTGATCGGCGGGACGCATGGGAGTTATGCGAAGCTGACCGCGGATGTGTACCGCATCGTGCTGGCGCTGCTGCGCGATCAGCCGTGGACACTGCCGCTGATGCCGCTGGCCGCGTTTGTTCCGGCGTTCACCGCGGCGCATTGGCTGAACGAAATTCGCTTTTGCCGCAAGTGGTCAGCCAAGCTGGGCAGCGAGGAGAGCCAGGCACGTTTGCTCTGGCAATTGGATGCGGGCTTGGAGAGCAATTTGGCGAGCTGACATTTTGGAGTACGGACGAAACGAAATAATGGAGTGACGCGATGACCGTCACGCGAACCGTCTGGGGATTCATCGAACGACGCGACCACCGCCTGATGCGGCGGATGAACCGGTGGCGCGCGCCGCGATGGATTCGTTACTGGATGATCGCCGCCACGCGCATGGGTGACGGCTGGCTGTGGTACGGGCTGGGCGCGATGCTGCTCGTTTACGGCGGGCCGCAAAAATTCGCGGCGATTGGCGCGGCAGGCTCGGCGGCCATTTTTGGAATCATCGTGTTCAAGCTGCTGAAAGGGCTGAGCCAGCGGCCGCGGCCCTGCCAGTTGGAACCGCACTGCTGGTCAAGAGTTTTGCCGCCGGATAAATTTTCGTTTCCTTCCGGGCACACGATGACGGCGTTTTCGATCGCGCTGGTGGTCGGTTATTTCTATCCGTCGCTGGAGGGGGCGCTGTTTTTTGTGGCGCTCAGTATCGCGGTGTCGCGCATCGTGCTGGGCATGCATTTCCTCAGCGACGTGCTTGCCGGCGTCGTGCTGGGAATAGCGCTGGGGTGCGCCTCGATTACGGCATTCGCTTCGCTTGGTTTGGTTTAATGCGCGGGCCATAGCGGTGGCCGGCCAAAGCTGGCTGGGACACGCCCTTCCGTACCTCAGGGTAAAGTGAAGCGCGACCTTACAACAACTTGCCGTGGCGTCACGCCAAAATTCGTTAGAGCGGTTTCGGGTGCGCGGCGAGCGCTTCGCGGAAGGCCGCGAGGTTGGTCTTGTCGACGATCGCCGTGCCTGTATCGACCCAGGCGGGCAGCGGAGCCGCGGGAGCGGTCCGCCAATCCTTAAAATCGTGCACCGCGTTGTGATGCAGGTCGTCCAGGAATTTCACGCCGTAGTACGCCATCACATAGGGCTTTTGCACGACGGTGGCGTTAATGCCACCCCGGTCGATCCAATCCAGCGTCTCGGGATCCTTGTCGAATGACACGATCGCGATTTTTCCAGTCATGTCCACGCGGTGCAGCGCGCTGGCGGCGCCGGCTCCGCCGGAAGCCTCCAGACAGATAATGCCATCCACCTTTTGCTTCTTGGCGGAGAGGACAGCGTTGACACCGTCGAATGCATTATTTGAATTGCCTTTGTCGTCGATGGTCTGCACGATTTTTATTCCAGGATATTTCTTCAAGGCTTCGTTGACACCGCGCACGCGTTCTTCCAAATTGAGCTGGCCGGGAATGGTGACGAGCAGGATGTCGCCGTGGCCCTTGAGGATGTCCGCAATGCGCTTGGCGCTTTCCTGTCCGGCGCGGAAATTATCCGTGCCGATGAACATGACGCGTTTGGAATCGGGCGCGTCGGAATCGAGGCAGATGACAGGAATGCCGCTGGCAATGGCGGCGGCGATGGGCGCCTGAAACATTTCGGGACTCGCCACGGAGACAAGAATTCCGGCGGGATGCGAGGAGACAGCCTTTTGGAAAGCGTCGACTTCTGCCTTCGGGTCATACGAGGTTGGGCCATCTATTTCTCCCTTTACGCCGAGACCCATTTCCTTGGTGACATCGCGCAGGCCCGCATCGGCTTCTTGCCAGTAGGGCAAGTTGATATTCGCGGCGATGAGCACGTAGCGCTCTTCCTTTTCGTGATAAGACTCCTGGCAGCCGGCCAACGCGGCGGTCGCGAAGACCAGCAGCCACAGTGTGAGCTTGGCAACGTTTTTCATGGAACGGTCTCCTTTGCGCTTCCGGCCTGGGGCTGAGCCAAGCAAGAATCCGACCGACACCCGGAGTATGGTGCGCAAGCCTATCAACAAGGAATGGCTGTGACAAGCATCACGCGGCGAGACTCGCGCAGCATGGGATGACCTTGCCAAGTACGAGACGGAAAGCAAGGAAGCGAATGCCGAGAACGAGATTGTGTAGTCTTCTGTAGGAGCGATGGAAACAGCAACGATTCGGGCGCCAGTGGCGGCTTTGACCAAACGAACGATCTGGTCGGAGCTGATATTTCTCACACAGGTGTCGCGACCCGGCCTGTGGACCACCACGGCGCTGTTTTATTTAATGCCGCTGGGGCATCGCGCCTTTCTCCGCTCTTGGAATTTTTGGGTGGGGCTCTTCTACGTGCTGGTTCCGCTGGGACTTGTGCTTTACGGCGTGAACGATATCGTGGACGCGGATGCAGATGTTTACAATCCGCGGAAAGGCACGTTTCTTTTTGGATCTTTGGGCGCGAAGGAGCAATTGGCTGCGCTGCGGTGGAAGATTGCGGTCGCGCAAGTGCCGTTCTTGGTGATTTTCCTGGTCCTTATCGGGACGAAATTTTTGCTCTGGGATGCAGCGTTGGCGGCCGCAGTCGCTCTCTACAATTCTCCTCGCGTGGGATGGAAAGGGCGCCCTCCGTTTGATGTGCTGATCCAGGCGAGCTATCTACTGGTATTTGTGCTGAGCAGTTGGCTGAATCATGTGCCGCAGCTTCCCTGGCCGACCTTTGTTTGGGGGGCCATGTTCGCGATGCATTCGCACATATTTGGCGAAGTGATGGACATCATGCCGGACCGGCGGAGCGGACGACGAACAACCGCAACGCAAATCGGCGCGGTCCGCGCGAAGTTCCTGATTGCCGCGTTCCTGTGTGTCGAAGTGGGAATGGTTTACTGGTTTTTCCACGACGCGATCATTAGTGGATTCTTAGGTGTGGGCGTCTTGTGGTTCGTTGTGGACTCCAGCGTGCTATGGAAGGAACGTTCGTATACGCCGGGGCAAATGCGCGCGTTCATGTGGGCTTGGAACGGCGCAGCGGTCCTGGGCATGTACTGGAATTGGTTGACGGCCGGCTTAACCAACGTCCATTGAGCGAATGGCGGCGGTATAAGCAACACAAGGGGGTTCCCTATGTTGCTTATGCGCTGGCTACGGCCATCAGCATTTCGCGCGTAACCACCGGCGCGCACTTCCCTTCCGACGTTTTCATCGGCGCAGTCACAGGGTTCGCCATCGCCCGCTTCGATGTATTGCGGCACTAATTTCCGGCAAAATGCCGGCGCTACCAATGTTTCAGTCGGCTGAAAGTGCCGCTACGCTTTTTGGGCGTGACGGCGCAGGAATGTCGGCACGTCGAGGTCGTCCGCGGGAACTTCGCGGCCGACTTCGCGGACATTTTCCTGGACCTGGTGCACGACGTTTGCCTGATGAGGCTGTGGCGGCGGCTCAGGAACCTCGCGGCCGGCTTTCCATGTTTTGGGTAAGAAGGATGGGCGCTGCTGCGTTTGTTTCCTGTTGACGTCCTTGAAACCGGCGGCGATGACCGTGATTTTCACGGTGTCTTTCATCTGGTCGTCCTGCACCGCGCCGAAAATGATGTTGGCGTTTTCGTGCGCGGCCTTCTGGATGACCGAGGATGCTTCGTGAACTTCGTGCAGAGTGAGGCTGGAGCTGCCGGAAATGTTGATGAGGATGCCTTGCGCGCCCTGGATGGTATTGTCCTCGAGCAGCGGACTGGCGATGGCGCGATTCGCGGCGTCGACGGCGCGGTTGGTGCCAGTAGCGACCGCGGTACCCATCACTGCGTAGCCCTGGCCGTGCATGATGGCCTTAACGTCGGCGAAATCGCGATTGATGATGCCGGGCACGGTGATGATGTCGGAGATGCCCTGCACCGCCTGGCGCAGTATGTCGTCGGCAATGCGGAAGGCGTCGAAGAAGCTGGTGCCGCGCTCGACGGTTTCCATCAAGCGTTCATTGGGAATCACGATGACGGTGTCGACCGCGCTGATGAGCTCTTGCAGCGCCTGCTCCGCTTGCAGCATGCGGCGCTTGCCTTCAAACGCAAACGGCTTGGTGACCACGGCAACGCTCAGCGCGCCGAGTTCACTCGCGAGCGAGGCCACTACCGGCGCAGCTCCGCTGCCGGTGCCCCCGCCGAGGCCGGCGGTGATGAAAATCATGTCCGAGCCTTCGAGCGCTTCGATAATTTTTTCCGTGTCTTCGAGTGCAGCTTTGCGTCCAACCTCGGGGTTAGCGCCTGCGCCGAGACCCTTGGTGAGTTTCGCGCCGAGCTGCAGCTTTACCGGAGCTTGCGACAGCTTCAGCGCCTGCAAATCAGTATTGGCTGCAATGAACTCGACGCCCTCCACTTTCGCCCGAATCATGCGGTTCACGGCATTGCAGCCGCCGCCGCCCACGCCGATGACTTTGATCTTCGCCGGCTGAAGCTCCTCGCTGAAGCTCATCCGGATCCCCGTATCTTTATTCATGCGCCCCTCGTTCTTCTCCAAACTCGCCGCGCGCCGCTCGGGTGGGGTTCACGACGCGCCGGCAAACATGGACTTCAGTTTCGATACCAGGTTCCCGGCGCGCTGCGGCGCCGCCCGCCGCGCCTTCGCGCCGTACAGCACCAGGCCGACAACCGTTGCATATTCCGGCTGGGCCACCTGCTCGGGCATATCGGCGAGGCCTTTCGGCTCCGCGATGCGCATGGGCAAGTGGAAATACTGTTCCGCAAGATCGATGAGACCGTTGAGCTTTGCGCCGCCTCCAGCGAGCACGAAGCCCGCGGGGATTTGTCTGTCGAGGCCGGCGCGCCGCAGATCCTCGCGAATCAAGGCGAGCAGCTCCTGGGCCCGCGGCTCGATGATGTCCGTGAGCTGGCGCGCAAAGATGGTGCGCGGCGGGCGGTCGCCGACGCTGGCGATTTGGAAGGGATGGTCTTCCTGCAACAGGGAAAGGGCCGCGCAGCCGTGGTGGCGCTTAATGCGCTCGGCTTCGGGAATGGGGGTGCGCAAGCCGACGGCGAGATCGTTGGTGAAATGATCGCCGCCGATGGGCACGGCGCTGGTGTGGCGCACGACTCCGCCGCCGTAAACGATGAGCTCCGTGGTGCCGCCTCCGATGTCCAGCAGGCAGCAGCCGAGGTCGCGCTCGTCTTGCGTGAGGCAAGACTCCGCGGAGGCGAGCGGCTCGAGCACCGTATCGCTGATCAAGATTCCCGCGCGATTTGCAGCCGTGACGAGGTTTTGCGTCGCGGCAATCGAGGAAGTAACGAGATGAACGTTGGCTTCCAGGCGCTGGCCGACCATGCCAACGGGATCGCGAATGCCGTCTTGCGCGTCGACCAGAAATTCGTGCGGCAAGACGTGCAGCACTTCGCGGTCGGGCGGCAGCGTGATGTTGCGCGCGGCGTCGATGGCGCGCCGCACATCTTCACGTTCAATGTCGCGCGGGCGGTGGCCGACGCTGACGCCGCCACGGCTGTTTACACCCCGCACGTGGCTGCCGGCCACACCTATCACCGCGGATTCCACGGGAACGTTGGCGACGCCTTCGGCTTCTTCCACGGCGCGACGAATGGAGCTTACTGTCGAATCGAGGTTGACGATCAAGCCCTTGCGCAGCCCTTTCGATTCCGCGGCGCCCAGCGCGAGAAATCTCACCTGTTCTTCTTCGACTTCAGCGATCAAGGCGCACGTTTTCATGCTGCCGATATCCAGCCCAATTAAATACTTGTCCTTCTTCGTCAAACGTGCTCCTGGTCTGCTGCTATCTCGTTTTCGTAGCAGGGACGCTGCTGGTGTCCGGGTTCAGTACAACCTGCTTCGCGTACTGCAAATCGATGGAGTGGACGCGGCCATTGCTGGCCTGCCACTGCGCAAAATTTTCGACGACCATGCGGTATTTGCCGGTGAAGTCTCCCGCACCAAAATGAATGGTGACTGCTTGCGGATCGCTGGCGCTGGCGATGCCGGTCATTACCGCGCGAAGATCCTTCGGGTTGGCGAGGTCCACTTCGCTGACGCGATCCGACGAGCCGGAGCGCACCAAGTCGATGTCATTCATGAACTCTTGGTACGTTTGCATGCGCTTGCCGCGTTCTTGGCGCGGCATATTTTCCGAGAGGCCGGTGACTATTGGAAATTGCAAATCTTCGCCGTGCGGGCGGTCGAGAATCACGCCGTGGGCATCGATGAGAGCAAGTTCGGTGCCGTTGCGGAGGAAGGCGACGGGCGTGCGCTCGGTCAAGTCCACGCGAAGGCGATTGGGGAGAATGCGCTGCACGGTGGCGGACTCGACCCAGGAAATTTCTTCGAGCGCGCTGCGCCGGGCGTCCAGCGGAACACGCAGAACGCTGCGGCCGCGGTCGTGCACAAATTGCTGCAGCACCGCTTCGCGGCTGACGATGTGGTTGCCGTTGACCTCAATCTGCTCTGGCTTGATGAGCAGCATTTGCTGCCCATAGAGCAAGAAGCGGCCAGCCGTCCATGCGGCGGACAAGCCCGCGATTCCCACAACTCCCAAAACCAAGACGCGCCGGTAAAACGGCCAGCTCCGCCCGCTGAATTTCTTGCGCCGGATTTCGACGGGCTTCTGGCGCCGCAAATAGCGCGGCTCATCATCGCCCAGCAACTCGGGCCGGTACGTCTCGGCATCCGCTGCGGTGGCGCCGCGCGATATGGTCTTCACGCGTTCCAAATCACTACCTCGTGCTCCAGTTCGACACTAAACGCCGAACGCACGCGCTCGCGAACGTTGGAGATCAACGCTAGCATGTCCTTTGCGCTTGCCTTGCCGGCGTTCACGAAAAAATTGGCGTGACGGTCGCTGACGCGCGCATCGCCAACGCTCAGCCCTTTCAGGCCAAGCTCATCGATCATGCGTCCCGCGGACGCCCCTGGTGGATTTTTGAAGATGCAGCCGGCGCTTTTTTGGCCGAGCGGCTGGCTCGACCGCCGCTTTTCGTTGCAGATACGAATCCCTTGAAGAATTTCTTTGTACGGTTTGGAGGGAAGTTCCAGCTTCACCGCGAGCATCATATCATCAGGCGCAAACGAAGTGTGACGGTATTCAAAGGAAATTTGCTCGCCCCTGAGGATTTCTAT
>WNFQ01000668.1_pt1 | contig 30197 bp, 29 predicted proteins | sample 5400171 | NCBI WGS metagenome assembly WNFQ01 (sample SAMN13153356, study PRJNA577476) | soil metagenome | isolation source: 20 cm soil under Madrone tree | place: USA:California | collected 2016-06-14
GCCACACTGAGATGGCAAGCTGTTTGGACGTTGCCTTTTGGAAGGCTATCGTGTTCGGTTCTTGGTGGTTGGGGGGGAGAGGGGCTGAGGCAGCATCGCGGGCAAGGTCGATGCAGCGGCGTATGCCAGCGATCGAGACCTCCGAGGGGCACCATTCAATGGTGATTCGAGTGTTTCTAAAAACCGACAAAATCTGGGTCAGCGTTGAGCAAAAATCACGAGAGAAAGATTGTCCCGGGTGGGGACGGAGATTAGTGATTGCTTGGATTGCTGCTGGGTTGGTTGCTAGGATCGTGACGTTGGTGACCTGGTTGAGGTTGAGGTGGAGTTGGGCTTGGCTAGCTGCGGAGGCAAGGGCGCAAAGGTCAGCGTCAAAATCAGTGGCAGAAAACCCGAGTTGGCGTGTCGATTGGCCGATTTTAGCTTGTTTTACCAAATACATAATTAACTACTTCTAAGTCGAAACCCTTTTTAAGACTTGATAACGGCAATTGAACATACAAGTCGTATGCTCAATTGCCATTATTAGGACGCATGGAACCGTGATAGGGCATGGCGAGATGCGGTGAGCATGTAGTGTACGGTGGTTGCCATACTGTTGCCATTCTGCGCTTGAGCACTCTTCGTGCATTTGTTTCGCGGCGTCCCCGCTTAACAAACATTTACCCGGCAATTATCTTGGAGCATCTATGATTTCCATCAATCAAATGTACTCCACTAGTACTGCCCTGGCGCGTGCAAATATAAAAGCTTGTCAACTTCCCATGTTTTCACTGGCCTCTTTGCTCACCTTGAAGTTACACGGTACTGGATACCAGTGCGTGTGGCATTTTCTTTTCCTTCGCGTGTCAGTGCAAAGGGATAATCCATCATATTTTAGCCCCTTCCCTTTTTTATCCTTCTAGACTTTGTGCTCTTTCTCATTCTTTGACCACTGCACATTCACTGGCATTGTGACCAATCAGCGTATAATCGACAGCACATCCCACAAATGCATCAGAATAGGACAATTGTTCAGGCCCTCCTCATCCTTTCCATCCTCAACCTCGCGTTCGCGGCTCCTGTGGTAGTACAGGAGATACACGACAGGCGCGACGATGTGGTGGCGGCACTAGCGGAGAGTGTGTCAGAAAGGCGGGGGGACCCAGAACCGGGCGGGTTAGCACTTTCGCAATATCCGTCATCGTCTTCACCACCACCTGCGGACGCGTCACCTCCACATCATTCCTTGCCCTTGGAGGAGTCGGGATTTTTGCAGGGCTCGCCGCTATCGGACGGGTCAGCACCTCCGTCCCATTTGTCACAGACGGTCGGTCCTGCGCCCGTGCATGATTCGACAACAGAGGGATCCACGTCTGTGGCGCCCCAACTATCGGCGACGGACAGGCCGGTGCCTGAGCACGGTCCGGTGATTGAAGGATCGGCACCTACGCAGCATTGGATAGAGCCCAACATGCTGCTCAGGGTGCCACATGTCGACTCGCCCAGGGTGAAAATTTTCAAGATGGTCGCGGGTTTAACTCTCCTAACTACCGTCGTCGGCGGTATTGTGATCTGGTCAGCACTGAGTAACAAAAAGGACAATTGACTTTGGCGGGTCACGGTACGTTTTTGATTCCTCTCACCTTCCATGTGGACGCATAAACGTCCCGAGTCACAAACATTTTGACGTATGGTCCTTCTCAGTTCAACCGCTGGAGGATCCTGGCGCCGGCGCCTTTACTATCTGAATGACCACCTCTAAGACCAAGGGGAAATGCTGTCGCATAGTCTGGCCATTTTGAGGGAAGAAGATCTCTAACTACCGCTCGAGAGAATTGATTAGTTACTCTCTGAGGGAAAGCGAGGAATTATACAAGCTTAGTTGGTTTTGGTTTCCTCATTTGTACTACTTCGCCGGCGAATTTTCGTCCCTTTGGTTCTGGCATCATTAGCAGGGTCTGGTCGAAGGTCACACCCTGCTAGCAGAAATCGAGACAGATGACAAACCTGAGAGTACAGACGATTCTACTTGGTTATGTCCGAGTAGCATTCCAGTGGCTATGGTAGTACGAGCACCGTCGATATGAAAATACAAAGCAATAGGGTAAGTCAAGATGCAAATAAGCTGCGCCTGAGTTCGTATTCAGTGTTCTACCCGGGCCCCTGCACGCGAACTAAACCTAGTCATTTTGACCATACGACGATTCCTGGGACCTGGGTCGACTGCACCAACGGCAACTTCACTGGCAGCCGTGGCGCCGTTAGCACTACTGTAGTAGGTCGCATAGCGGTAGGCCCCACAGCGCGCTGCCAAACCTGGAAAAGCCACTGTAACAGAACCACCTGCCCTGGCACAGTGATCCGTGTACCGTGTACCGAGCTACACGAGTCTCGGCGTGCGTATATGACATAAATTGAAGGCTTCGATGTGAGGGAGTTGTATAGAGCCCAAACGAGAAAGCGAAGAGTGAGTCTGGGTATGCCTAGCGGCCCTAGCCCGTGGAAGTTGATGCATTGATGGCCGACCATTCCGGACCTAGTGGATTGACACTGCCAGCGCACTCGCTCACAGGCTGGCAGCTCGAGCTACTGATAAGAACGTCCCCGCAACCAAGCGCAAAGACATCTCTGCCGAAGTCCGTTCCGGAATCTCCCGTGAGTGCCGTTTCATTCGCGACTCCACCAAAAGCACACGATGACCGAGTACACCACCACCTCTCGCCCTTCCTCTCTCCCTCACACTTCGTACACCTACAGCAGCGCCCCCACCGCCTCTAAAATTCGGTGCCGGCCAGCGTTAGAAATTTGTAGTTTCGGGAGGTAAGGCAGCGTCTCGTATCGGTATTATAATATATAACTGACTTCGGGTCGTCGTTATACCCGACATAAGCGCGCCTTTTAGATTTTTGTAGTATTTTACGGGCCACATTTTGCCCTTGAAGAAGAACCCAAACGTTCGTCCCGAATTCCCGCAGGTGAGCAACGTTTGGCTTATTTCCGTGCCAACCTTCATACGGGGTTTTATTGTCAATTGTTACTGCGTAGGAACGGTTTCGAACGTAGGCCGCGTGCGCAACCGCGGTCTCCCATAGAAATTCGGGGAGTTTAGAGGCAGTGAGCATCGCGCGGGCGAGTTCGACTAATGTGTGATTCATCCGCTCGGCGACGCCGTTTTGGGAAGGAGAGTACGGAGCCGTTATTTGAAGTTCCATGCCCTTTTTTTGACACCAGGTTATCAATGTTTCGTTTACGAATTCAGTGCCGCGATCAACGCGTAGTGCATGGGTTGATATTCCCCTGACATGAAGATAAGCCAAGTGATATTGAATGTAATGACTCGCTTCGTCTTTTGTCATTAGGAAATATACCGTCACGTATCGCGTCGCGTCGTCCACCAAAAGAAGGTAGTATTGGTGTCCGTTAATTGAGGTTGTCTCGTATTTTCCCCAAAGGTCGATGTGGGTGAGTTCTCCTTTGTTGCGCTGTTTTGTTTGAGTTGCTGAGTCAAACGGCGTAACAGTCTGTTTCGCCTCGATGCAGCTTATACATGCTGGGATAGGCGTTTCAGTATTTACTGTGAAGCCGTCGACTAAATTTTTATGGAATAACAATTTCAATCCTTTATAACTGACATGTCCGAAACGACGATGCCACGTCTCCCAGCTCTGTTTGGGTTCGGTACATGACAGTGCGTAGCTTTTATTTGATGCTTTTGTTATTTTATTTGGCGTAAGCCGAAGCTTGTATAAGTGGGATGTAAGCTTTTGTCCTGTAAGGACTGGAGTGCCGCGACGGTCATAAAGTGTGAGCGCGCCGTCGGTTGCTGTATATTTTCGTCCCTCGGTATCCCATCTTCCGAGAGCGAGGATATTATATTTATTTCCTGGAATGTAGAGTACCTTCTCCAGGTTTATGGTGGTCTTACGCTCACCATATTGGGCGTTGAGGGATATTACCCCGCGTCCCAATGCTTGGGTCACGTTATTGCCGATTCCGTATATTATCGCGTTCGGCGTAGATTCATATTTTATAAATAGTTGGCGTTGATTGGTGATGTGGGTGGTTGATCCACTATCGGCCAGCCAGTCATACATGCAAGAGTCGGCATTGACGGCAGTATGAGCCTGATAGTCTTTTTCATCGTCGATAAACGGATCATCCGGCAGCGTGAACTCTGCTGCGGTAGCGATCATCGTAGTTTGGTCGTCGGTTATCTCGGCGATGTGAGCCTTGGGCTTTATCACTTCGGCAACCAATTCGTCCTTTTGTTTATTAGAACCTTCAGACTTCGCTTTGAAACGACATTTGTCCTTTTTGTGGCCGAGCCTTTTACAATTTCGGCATTTCGGTTTACTGATATGATAGCAATTGTCGATCGTATGGTTGTTTCGGCCGCAATGGGTGCAATGCTGGCGTTTCGCGTTTCGATTTTGGTTCTGACTTTGGTTCTTATCGAGGCGATTGATAAGCGAGGGTTTCGATGCGTATGCTGATTGGCCGTTGTTGCCCTCTTCATTATCGCGTTTCAACCGTCGCCGATATTCTTCGTTACACTCTCCAATAAATACTTGGATCACCATGTCCTTTTTGTCTGGCCCGCGAGAAAGTTGCCGAGTGAAGTCGTCGCATGACTTGGGAAGCGAATAAGTGAGAATCTCCTTAAACGACTTTGTCGGAATGGGAAGCCTGTCTTGACAGACAAGCGTAGCGCGATCCCATACCTGTTTGAGCTTCGCGAGGTGCTCGACGATATTCTCGCCATCCTTCGCTTTCATACCAATCAACTCCCTCATCAACTCGTTCTCAATGTGATCGCCACGCGGCTGATGGATAGCTTCAAGATTCTTCCACATTTCGTTTGAAGTGTCGCAATTAGTCGTGTGGTACTTTTGACCCTCACTGAGGCGGTCGCGAATAACCTTTTTGGTGTACCTGTCGTTATACTTCCAGTTGCTTTCGCCTACTGGATCAACCTCCTTTTCAGGGCACTTTTGAAGGCCATGTACGTAGTCGAAGAGGTCGCAAACTCGGAAGGTCAAATAAATGTCGTCCCTCCAAGATTGCCAGTTGTCCTCCCGAAGGAGGTCGTATGCGTTGTGTTCGCCCGCGTAGTCCTCTGGACGTATGCGCGTGACACTAGGTTGTGCAGTCAAGCCGCCATCCGGTACAGACGGCCCTACCACACTTTGTGTAGCTGTCGTCGACATCGGTGGGATTGATAGGGTTACCCCTATTTGCAAAAATCGGAACGTTCGGTGTTTTTAGCAGTTGCGACGTGTTTTATTCTGAGGCTTCTAGGCAACAGGGCCCGTAACCTCTAAAGGATGATGGATTGTTTAGGTAATTGAGGGTGTAGTGAGAGTGGAGGAGAGGAGGAGCGAACGCTATTCTTCTCCGGATGCGTTACAGTACTGTCCAAGACGGAGGTATTACATTATGTAATTACTCCACCCACCGTGCCTTAGACCGCCCCGCCCGAACCGCACGAACCAGAACTCGAAAGCGCCCGAAAGCGCCCGAAACCCACCCTGAGACTGAGGCCGCCGCCGCTGCGCTCATACGGACTGCTCCGGAGCGTCTTAGTTTCGACCTCCTTCCCGACGCATCGATTCCTCGCCATGGATTGCTGGACTACTCATTGCAAGTGTGCAGCATGACTCGACCTCAATATACCACACGCGCGCACGATTTAGCATACTTGTACATTCTTGGTCACGCGCCATGGGACGGTTTACGCGTCGACTTGGACCATTTTTCTTTTACTTCCTCCAAGTCCTATGGCCTGATGTCTTCTCATCATCCCCTGGACCTTAGGTAGCGGTAACATGTATATAATTGCTACCCAACACTCTACACTACAGACCCCTTTCAGTCTCACTTTCTCTACGTGCCGACCATCTCAGGATGATTTCCCTTTTCTCTTATCTGCCAGCCTACTGTATCGAGCCGACGAGCCGCCGTACCTTGACCTAGCCATTTATGTATTGATGACTCCTCTCCTCTATCCTTCCCGAACTCACGCCACCCGATGGCGTTACACTCAGCCAAGCGCAGTTTCTCCGCCTCTCTCTCACGCGCCCCCGTCTCCTCTTTAACCGTGAATGTACGAGGAGGTGCATCGTGCAGAGTCCTACATCGACTCCCTGGTACTCGTACATGTACTCGCGGACATCGTAGCAGAACATTTGAAAGAGGATAGTGCATGTGACCGACGTCTATGAATGGTTCACACTGCCTGGCTGTTCGAATGCGACCTCATTATAGTAAGCAGCACGCGGAAACGCATAAATAAGAAATTTCTACGGTTTGGCCGCTTGGCCAACTACGACGATGGAATGACGCAGATTTGGATGAGGAGGCTCTGCGAGGGACTTGGAGGAGGTGCACGGCTCTTAGTCTCTTGCGCGATGATCGTTGTGCACAGTCGCTGAATTCAAAGTTGCTCACTGCCAGTGGTTTTCATACGTATGTTCACGGACATCGTAGCGCAAAGTGAAGGAGAATAGTGCAGGGTGCACCGCTGACGACAGTGAGTGGCCCTCCTCGAATACGGCGGCGCACGTGCCAACGAACGTTCGATCTAATGAAGTCCACGATCAGCCGAGTCCTTGCCGAATGAAATTTCGACCACTCGATCGATCCCATCAATGTAGTAAATGCCTCGGATGCCCGCATCCAGAGGGTTAAAATTGGCCAGCAAAGCAGTACGAACTTCGTACTAAGCGACAAAGCCTGCATCACTCCCGCGGACCTCTTAGGGGCCCCTTAACTGATCACGGGCCCCGAGCATGCAACAGCATTCCTGTCCTGGTCTTGAAGGTGGTCATTGAAAATTTGACAAATAGTGAAAGGAGCAAGTCAGAGATCCCAAACCATTTACCTGAGCAAAGGCATGAGTCAGAATGTCCGCCACTTGAGCCGTTAAGGTGTCGGCAGGGGAGGTGGGAAGAGAAACGTACCCTCCGGGGTCAACTGTCGCTTTTGTCTTGTCCCAAAACGTGCAGATCCACGATACCGAGGAGGGCGATAGCGATGGCACCCACAGCCGCAACCTTCTTCACCGCCTTCGCCTTTTCAGGCGTCCATATCTTTGGCCTGGAGGATGTCTTCCGCGAAGGCGCGGGCGGCGGCGGCGGCGCTGGTGGATCCGATGAAGGCGGTCCATTCGAAAAGACTGCAGACCAGCCCGACGCCGGTTCCGATAAAGAGTGTGAAGACCCGTCCGACTCTGGTCTTATCGATGAAGAGCGTGAAAACCCGTCCGACTCTGGTCCTATCGATGGAGAGCGTGAAAACCCGTCCGACTCTGGTCTTATCGATGAAGAGCGTGAAGGCCCGTCCGACTCTGATTCCGTTGATGAAGTGTGTGAAGGCAAATTCGGTCTCGATGGATAGCTGTGTGAGCCGTCCGATGTGAATTCATGCTCATCATAGCCCGGGTCCGATACAGCCGCCACGCCCTCCACAAGGACCCGGACCATCACATTATCGCGTGCTTCGTGTATCTCTTGTACTGCAGGAGCCGCGAGGACCAAATTGACAATGGAAATAATGAGAAAAACCCGAGCAACTATCTTATGCTGATGCATGCTCGTGGGATATGTAACGCAGATTGTACGACCTTGGTGGTTGAGTGATCAAGGCGGATGCGCCGTCGTCAAAAAATATGTGAAGGGACACAAAGTCCAGAAAAAGGTTCAAAAAACCAAACGAAAAAAGGCTAAGATTCGGAAAAAATAACGGATTAAAGCTAGTCACAAGCGAGAGAAAAGGCACACGCACTATCCAGTACCAAGTAAGCTAAAAGTGAGCAGAGGAGCTGGAGCAACATGGGGAGTGGACAAGCTTTTATATTTGCGTGCATCAAAGCAGAGGAAAGTGGCTGATGGCTAATGAAAAGGTTAATGATGCTTATCAAGTAAGAATCACCGCAATACAGGCAGGGACGTGAATATAAATAGATATTGTTAGGCAGCGGCACTGCCTAGCAATATCTATTCCTTCGCGGCAGCTTTTCCGCAGTGGAGTTAGTACATATGATTGGTTGCCTCAACCGGCGATAAAACGCAAAGCCAGTCTGGTGACGAAGCGAATGAAAAATGCACAGGTATGTGCGTTAGAATCGCGGTACAGTGAATGGGACATGCCAATAATGGGGGTCGCAAATAACGCACGTGTTCACTGGTACAAATGTTTCCAATTGCAGTGCGATGAGGACGCATGATACGATGTGATGAGACAGCATGATCAATTTTAAAACGACATGATTACGAACGTTTATTGATGTGATTATCGTCTTTGGACTACACATAACTCTGCTACGTGGCCACCATTTATCTCCGCAACTTTTATGAACCAGCCGAGGGTTGAGGACGTTGAGGATGAGCGCGGCAACCTAATGAAATATCTGCAGAGGTCGGCAAAGGCGAGTCCGGCCCGTTCGAGGGCGCAACGTTAGCGACGTGAAAAAAAAAAAAGGAAAGTAGCAGCCCAGTTTCTACAACATTGCCTCCACTACCTTTCTGAAACATTTTTGGTCATTTCTTGTCGAGATGAAGGGGGAGTTGGTCAGTGGTTGAGGCACTGCGGAAGAGACGTACCGTCGAATGGCATTCTGGAAAATAGAGTTGTCGTTTTTGCCTATCCTTCGGCAATCGTTGGAGAAAGTATAAATGGATCACCTCGTACTTCTACGGGAGCCATATTCAAGGGACATATTGGAAGATATCAAGGTGCAAGATGGGGTAAAGCATGCAGCACTCTAGGGGGCTGCAGCCTGAGGCCTGAGGCCTGAGGGGCAGCGCAGTAGGAGCCTGAGGACTGCAAGTTGTAATGGTGGACAAAAGAACGCATCCGCAGTGTTGGCTGTCACTGAGCGTCGAGTCCGAGCAGGGAGGAGCAGTGGCCCGGTGTGCTTGCTGGAGTGTTTGCCGGTCGAAGAGGGCGGAAGGAAGGAATGCGGTCCCGTATTTTGCGCCCTGCTCACACAGGCTTTCATAAGACAAGTTGGGCTTTAAAAACACCCTGAAGCCACGGACTGAGTCCGCTATATATCTAACTTTCTTTACACGCAATACACCAGACACAATCACCATTGCTTGACTCGGACTCGGACTGCCAGTGGTAATGCCCTCGATGCATATCATGGCAGCTCGCTCATATGTGCGCATCGTGGTACATGACGATGACGGGAATTCTCTTCTAGGTGTCCTCTACAGGGTGTCCCTTATCTTTATTAGGTTAGGTGACATGGTGAAGCGACTGCCAATGTGGTCTCCAGGACAGGCCACGTGCGGCGGGGACAGCGGCCCGGTCGTCCCGAAATGGTAACCTACCACCTTCTGTTTTGAACGCTGTCGAACGACCCTCCTCCCTCCAAAAATACCGTTCTCCAAAGGACCACAGTCCTACTAGTCGAACACTGCCTCTGCTGCCTCTCCTATCACGTCTATTTGTTAGTCACAGTCTTTTTGTCATCCTTTCGATGGACTGTTGGTAAATGATCCCCCGGGCTCTGCGGAGGATATTCACCTCCACGCCCTCGGCCTCGGTACGATTGCCTCAGATGGCGCTGTCCATTCATATTCTAGCACTATCGTGCCAATTGTCCTTACCCTCTCTTTTCTTAGCTGATCTTTCTATGAATGTTCCGTTGGCTCACCGCGCTCGTTATCGGTCCTCGGACGTCCGTTTGTGGTCCGAGGGATGTAATGCAAGGAAGATGATCCTGTAAATCAGTGATGTTTATACCGCGGTATAAGGACCCGTGTCGTTTAAACAACCATATCAAAAACGTTCGTTGTTGTTGCTCGGATATCGCGGGTTTTGGGCTTATTAATAATTGACTGTGACAGTACGGATTGAGATTCTGTCGCCGGAGAAAGGTCCTGGGGCCCTTCAGTCCCCCCTATTCATTACACGGGGCCTTGGAAATTGGGCGGACAAGGAATCAAAATCTCGATCAGCGGCAACACTAGCAAACTACTGTAATCTCAAGGTTGCGCACATACCCTGATGTAGCGAGCATATGGTGAACACAGGGTTGTCGATATGCGTACTCCTCGCTCAGTCTGTCTCACAGCTTAATGGATCAATTACACGTAGCTCTGCTGCAGAGCAAGTTACTGACCCTCGTGATCGTCGTACTTGCATCGACGTAATTTCTGCATAATAAACTTTTACCTGGCACTGAACTTGAGTAGCATCTGCCGTGTGGTTCCATCAACAGCCTGTGTCTACTGCTTTGATTGTGCGAATATAGAGCTTCTCAGCTACCGATTTTTCCTCCGGCTCCTTAGCTCACCTTGAATTTTCAATCACAGAGGTCTTATCATTGACAACTTCGTGTTCGCGGCCCCTATAGTAGCGCAAGAGGTATGTGAGGAACGTGACGATCTGTTGGCCCAGGACCTAGCTGAGGACCCGGACCTGGCAAATGTGCCTGAGAAGCGTGCCCGGCCTGGCCCCGACGATGAATCGAGATGCCAGCGTTGGAGATTGACACGGGTTCGTCATCGGACCACTGCTCTCCTGCCGTCGGATAGCATGCGGACCCTTGACGTCGGGTAGCGTAAAGATGCCTCTGATGCCATCGAATAATGTGTTGACCTCAGCTTTTTTTTGGAATCTGTTTTTATATACCGCACGTGTACCTGAGACACAGAAGCGGTCACAGATAGGCAATACTGTCTAAGAGTGTATAGTAATCGTGAGGGGTGATCCGGTGATCATGTATGGTATGTAGAAAGGTAGGGCCGATCTCAACCGAGCCCCAATCCGGAGCCTAGCTCCAATCTGAAAACTTTTGCTGCCACCTCATCCTGGCTCTCAAGTGGTCCGTGGTTTGACACATACTCGTGTCTCCTCGAGACACCGTACCAGGGCTATGCAACGCTTCGGGCTATCGAAAAGTTTCCGAAGCGAATCCGGCAACCCGTCCTCGGATAGGTGGCGTAGGCACTGATCGTGTGTGAGCGGGCAGTGTCGGAGGACGTGCACCGTGTCTTCGGGGACGGCCCCGCGGGCACAGGTGATCTCTTCCTCTGTCGCCGGTGGGAGGTTTTTGTGTTTGATGCGAGCGGGAATTGGAGCAAAGGTCATGTCTACTTTTACAGACATCATCAGGGTAACCTGGGCCTGACCTATTTTCCTTATCTGTTACGCTACACTGTCCGCGAGCACAAGTATGAATATCAACGAGCTTAGTCAAAACTGAGGTGAAAAGTCATAAGAACACGTCCTTAAATACACGGAATAAGTAAATGCGTTCATCATACGAATATTCTGCAATGATGTAGGAGTGAATGAAGCTTGTATCAATCAAAAGGTCGTGTGATCTGATTTATCTCCTTTTTGATAGAACAGCAACGCAAAAATTTACGCGCATTGGCACTTCGAGGTACAGAACCCCATTTAGCGCTGCCGGTATCTGTAGGGTAAACTACCTTGCGTGATTCCGATGGTGTGTAACACAACACGTGAAGCTGCTTCCATAGTTCATGCCATCGTTGGCGTACGGTGTCCAGTGGGTGTGTGTTGAGCGCAGAGGGCAGATTGGACACTGGGGGTCACGGTTGCGCACACAGGCTTGCTGTAGCCTGTAAGTGTATCGCTTGTTATGTGGGATCAGTGACCCATGATACCGGCTTCCGCGGTCCAATTTATAGACCTTATCGGAGCGAACAAGGACTAGTACAGAGTACTGGCAGTTGAACGATAAGCGCGAGATAATAGTAACAGTAGTCGCGTGAGTCGCGTAAAGTCCGAGACGGCCCGGGCAACCCCCAAACACCACACTTTCCTAGAACGGTCACCATCCGACTACACTTCTTCGTAAACACGTTGGCTACTGGTTGGCCCCTAATCTCGAACGCCTACTGTCCTCTTGGCCATTTCTGGAAGTGACGACGATTAAACCAACGAACATACGAGTCGTATGCTCAATTGCCGTTATCAGGACGCATGGAATCGTGATAGGGCATATGGCGAGATGCGGTGAACATGTAGTAGTGTACAGCTGGTTGCCATTCTGCGCTTGAACACTCTTCGCTCAGTCGGCTATCTGGGATTACAATGTCTTTGCATTTGTTTTGCGGCGTCCCCGCTTAACAAACATTCACCTGGCAATGATTGGAGCATCTATGATTTCCATCAATCAAATGTACTCCACTAGTACTGCCCTGGTGCATGCAAATATAAAAGCTTGTCAATTTCCCATGTTTTCACTAGCCTCTTGCTCACCTTGAAGTTACGCGGTACTGGATAGTGCGTGTGCATTTTCTTTTCCTTCGTGTGTCAGTGTAAAGGGCTAATCCATCATATTTTAGCCTCCTTCCTTCCTTCTTCTTCTAGACTTTGTGTTCCTTCCCATTCTTTGACGACTGCACATTCACTGGCATTGTGACCAATCAGCGTATAATCGACATCACATCCCACAAATGCATCAGAATAGGACAATTGTTCAAACCCTCCTCATCCTTTCCATCCTCAACCTCGCGTTCGCGGCTCCTGTGGTAGTACAGGAGATACACGACAGGCGCGACGATGTGGTGGCGGCACTAGCGGAGAGTGTGTCAGAAAGGCGGGGGGGAATAGAACCGGGCGGGATAGCACTTTCGCAATATCCGTCATCGTCGTCACCACCACCGGCGGACGCGTCACTTCCACATCATTCCTTGCCCTTGGAGGAGTCGGGATTTTTGCAGGGCTCGCCGCCATCGGACGGGTCAGCACCTCCGTCCCATTTGTCACCGACGGTCGGTCCTGCGCCCGTGCACGATTCGATGACAGAGGGAACGACGTCTGCGGCGCCCCATTTATCAGCGACGGACAGGCCGGTGACTGAGCACGGTCCGGTGCTGGAGGGATCGGCGTCTATGCATCATTGGATAGAGCCTGACATGCTGTTCAAGGGGCCACACGTCGATTCGCCCATGGTTAAAAACCTCAAGACAGGTGCGGGTGTTCTTATCCTAGGTGGCATCATCGGCGGTCTTGTGTGGGCGTCGCGGACTCACTCAAAGGACGATTGACATTCGCGGGTACGTTTTGCTTTCTCTCACCTCCCATTTGGGCGCATAAACGTCCAGAGTCACAAACATTTTAACGTATGGTCCTTCTTAGTTCAACAGCTGGAGGGTCCTGGCGCCGGCGCCTTTACTATCTGAATGACCACCTCCAAGACCAAGGGGAAATGCTGTCGCATAGTCGGGCCATTTCGAGGGAAGAAGATTTCTAACTACTGCTCGAGAGCATTGATTAGTTCCTCTCTGAGGGAAAGCGAGTAATGATACAAGCTTAGTTGGTCTTCGTTTCCTCATTTGTACTACTTCGCCGGCGAATTTCATCCCTTTGGTTCTGGCATCATTATCAGGGTCTGATCGATGGTCACATCCTGCTAGCAGAAATCGAGAAAGATGTCAAGCCTGAGAGTACGGTCTGCAGCAAGACAAGATATGGCCCGGAATAGAATTTTAGTCTCATCCATGTCGCCCCTTCATGCAAAGAACGATTCTGCTTGGTTATGTCGCATTCCAGTGGTCATGGTAGTACAAGCACTATCTATACGAAAATACAAAGCGATAGGGTAAGTCAAGATGTAAATGAGCAGCGCCTGGGTTCGTATTCAGTGCCCTACCCCTACCCGGGCACTTGCACGCGAACTAAACCTAGTTATTTTGACCACACGACGATTCCTTGGGACCTTGGGTCAACTGCACCAACGGCAACGTCACTGGCAGCCGTGGGGGCGCTGTTAACACTGGGTCGCATGGCGGTAGGTCCCGCAGCCCGCAGCCAAACCTGGAAAAGCTACTGTGACAGAGCCACTCGCCCTGGCCCAGTGATTCGTGTACCGTGTACCAAGCTACGCGAGTCTCGACGTGCGTGTATGTGACATAAATTGAGAGCTTCGATGTGAGGGAGTTGTATGAAGCCCAAACGAGAAAGCGAAGAGTGAGCCCGGGTACGCCTAGCCCGTGGAAGTTGATGCATTGATGGCCGACCATTCCGGACCTGATTAGCATAAAAGAAACAACAAGTTCATTATTTAATTACGAACGTCAAGGCCCCAAATTATCCAGAAGGTGACTTGTCAGGAAAATCCTGAATTTACTTATCCGTACTCAAAACGGTTCGACAGATGTCAAGTTTCTAAGCCATGGTAAGCCAGTGCATACATCTGGCCATTTTCGTCTCCAAGTTTTCTTTTATGTTTCTTTCGATCACCAATGGGAGAAGGAGACCAGGGGTGGGTGCAACGGTGTGATAGTACCTGTAGCCTGATACATTGGGTGATCTTGATCTGTAAGAGGTTGAGCAGCTTCACCGTTCCTCTCACGGGACTCAGCAGCCGGAAGTAACCAAAGGAGGTCCAAGGAGGGTCAAAATAGAGGCTGTGTCCTTGGGGGGAAATCTTAGAAGCGCCCATAGGATCCTAGGGGCGATCACGTTGGTAGCTAGTATCTGCCTGCGTCGGATACTGTATCAGAACATTGACAGACGACGGCCGAGCTGATCCTGTGTTAGCTTACTGCCGACGGAAAATACCGTAGCTAATAAGCCTAATATCCATCGGCCTACGGAGTAGATCTTGTGCGCCTTTTGATCGAGAGCCTTATGGCCCAGGCAAAGGTGGCAGCCATAATAGAGAGTGACATTGTGGTGTTCGTCCATGAAAATTGGGGTCGCCAAAAGCGTTAATTTTCCCATTCTTGAACAGTATGGAGCGCCGTCATGAGGTACCATCATTCACATGACAAATTAATGACATTTCGCTGGTCCAAGCACATTGACACGGCCTCTTCCCCTGGGACGCCTCTTGCACACTATACTGTGTATGTAGGTTATCGCTGCCCTCACCTTTCCGGTAACCCCGAAAAGGCAGTCTGATCCGAGGTTTCTCCGGGTAGGGTTACCATGTGATAGTTGAGGTTAGGATCTTGGGGCGTCCACCTTCGGAGGTTAGGCCGGTTAGGTCCCGCTCCGGGTCCGCGTTCAGTCGTCTGAGTCGTCTGAGTCAAGCAGGACACGCTTATTCAAAGTGCTCATTTAAAGAGTTTTGGAGGTCATGGACCGCTCACCGAAATATCTGACGGTCAAGGCATCTGGGTGGGGGATGGAGACGGGCAGCGTAAGGCACCGTGACGTGTACAGCCTTATTGTTCCCTCCTGCTGACTTTGGCGTCATATTAGTGGCGTCAGTTGTGGCGAGTAAGTTAGTGGACACATTTTCGTAAGTGAGCAGGCCCAAGTTGGCCGCCCAACAGACCATGACTATGATTGGCACCCACTGAGGAGGCGTAGATATAAAACCACAGAAACAGTCCCCGAGTTGTGTTAAGACTTCACAGAGAGCCACAACCTTCCAACCTCTACTCATCTCAATGTTCTGTTCCCGTGATACAAACACTTCCCAAAATGAGGCAACGCTACCTCAGAGGCAACAGTCAATGCACCCCAACAACGCCAGAGTTTCCGTCCACCCGACGGGAATGGGATCTGGCCATAGATACTACCCAGATGAATTGAACTTGGGTCGTCTGGTAAGCCTCGATCAACCTACGCAGAGAAGTGTGCTCATTATAAGATTGATCAGCCTGAGCAGAATCGCCACCACGCCAACCCCCAGGCGGGGTTCCACAATACTATTCTCGGAAATTCCGAACGAAGCCACCCATCTGAAGTCGGCGAGGTCAACCCAGTAAGGCCCTGCCAATCCATGGAGAACGGTCTGCTCACCATGAGATTATCAGCTCAGCCTGACTTTTGACCGAATCCTCCAAGCAGGCGGGTTTCACATTGCCACCCAACAACCTGCCTCAGATGTAGTCGGTTGTTATCCTGTTGTAAGTCTCAGCCAAACTGCACAGAAGGGGGTGTGCTCACCACAAGACTGATTAGATGGACCTAAACCATCAAACAACCCCCGAAGCAGACGTCATACATGTGCCTAGGCCTTCCCGGAACCTCGTGAGTTTCCTCTTTCTGAGACACTACGCCTGAAGTTCATGTCGAGTCACAGGTATCCGAACGGCCGCCCACGGGCAATATACCACCCATCGCCAACTCTAATGAAGACGTTCTTCGAAAAATGTTATATGCCGACGAGGCTTGGGCCAAGATTACAAGGAACACAGTGGAGATCGGCCTGGCACCGCAAGAGGAGTGGCAAAGGGCATCTAATCCCAGGCCTCAGAAGCGACTGCGTTCACCAGAGCCAGATCTGGGAGAGTGGTCAAGCTGGTGGATGGCAAAGTCCAAAGATCGTGGTGGCGTGGACCTGCCAATCACGAGACCCACAAAACGAATGAGGGTGGCCAAGGAGGAGAGAGAGACTGGGGACAGGGCAGTCGCCCAGAGGGGTGAGACCCAAGAATTGCACGCCGGAAGGTCCCCAGGTAATATGAAGAATATATCCAAGCTTGGCAACATAGGACTCGGGAAGGAGACACTTGTGGTACCGCCACAGGGATTATATACTTCATCCTCACTGGGGATCACGGGGGAAACCCTGGGCCCCGCTGAGTTTGGAGTCCAAGCTTGGACCGAGAAGACACACATCTCCGAAGGGACAGAAGACGTGCAAGAGAAGGGTGAAACCGAAAAGGAGAGGTTTGTGCGTCTGATGTATCGGGAAGGAGGGAAATGGAAGTGTAGAGAGTGCCAGGGAGGGACATTCTTCGATAAGGCCACCCTCCGAAGGCACTGCAAGACGGTGCACGGGAATGACGAGTGGGCATGTTCACTGTGTCCAAAGATTTATGGGCGCAGTAGTAATTTGAGGAGGCACATAAAGCAGAAGCATCAGGGAGGGATATAACGTAGCTCTCATCGCGTTCCTTATAACTAGCCCAGATAGTAGGCTCACCGTCATCAAATTATCCACTTTTGTGTTCCGCATGTTTCCGAGATGAGGAAGTTTGATGGAAGCGATAAACGTGGCATTGTCGTGTAAGTGTCGTTCAGACACACTAGGGGTATTTGGAAGATGGCGGATAAGAAGAGGAAAACTTCTGCAAGTTCCGAGTCTGGAGTGTCATGTTTTCTGGACGACACCACGGTGCACACGCACGGCCGAGCCGCCATCGATACGCAATTGTCTCCGTGTCCAACATCATACAATAGACAGAAATTTTCTGCCATATATAGCATGACAATTGCCAGATGGCGGCCCGCCAAATTTTTGCAAGTCCACTCGTGCACGTGATGTTTTGGTGGCGAGTCCTTGCGCGGCCGCGGATCCACCTCAACGACTCGTCAGGTCAATCGATTCAAAGATCGGTATAGATATTAGGAGGTCTTATGATTGCTGTTGCCCATCCAAGCCAGTTTTCTTCGCTTGCTGGAGTAAATTTCGGGGGAAAACATCTTTCAGTTGGATCGAGGCGGTGCTTCCCGCCTTGCGCCTTGCTTCCTTTGACACTTTACAGCATTACTGTACTCTACTGAGCATAACGAAGGATAAAAATTTCAAACGTCGCCGTCGCCGATCAGGGCTTCATGATAACAGCAATCAACAATCGTCAATCGAAGGCAGTGCCGAATTGCGAGGACATCTCAAGTCGACAGTTCCCAGAACCCGCGCGAGCCCAACAATTGAATCCCATATCGATCGCAGTTGAATCTCATATCGATCTTTGGTGTCGAGCCAGCCAGTTTTGTTGTTTTCACGTTGCCTTTTCACTCCCAAAGATCATTCGCTTTGTACCTGGGATAGGACATCATTGCTGGACGTGTCATCCCAGAAGCTTTTTTCTTCTTATCTGCCATCTACCTACGGTGTGTCTCCGACTCTCCGAACGACACTTACATGCCCTTGCCACGCTTGCGCTTATCTCTTTCATCACAGCATCCTCATAACATACGGAACACATGGGCGAAGTGGACAATTTGATGACTACTATTCAATAAGAGCCTGACGAGAGCTGCGTTCGCTACGTCCCTCCCTCTCTGGTGTTTTTGCTTCACGTGCCTGTCTAGACCACTCTTGCGCCCATAAGACTTCGGACACAGTGGTGGGCATTTCCGTTTGTCACATTCGCTCCTGTGCACGTTTCGCAGATGCGACTCTGGTGTGCAAAAGTCACTTCTGAGGCGTGTGGTTAGATGTTCTCTGCAACTCCTCTCGCACAAGGCCAATCTCTAATCGGTCCCTTGCAATCTTGGCCACACCTTGTCAAGATATAGCATCTTCTGAATGGCTTCAGTGGAGTTGGGGCTGTTAGTGATGGCCATGGGTGGTGTATTGCCAGTGGGCGTCACCGGCCGCTCGAATACCTATTCGATATGAACTTCAGGCGTAGTATCTCAGAAGGAGAAAACTCACGAATTTCTGGAAGGCGTGGATACTTGCATGACATACTCGGGCCCGTCTGCGTTGGGGGATCGCCTGATGGTTCGGGTCCACCTAATTAGTCTCGTCATGAGCACACTCTGCGCAGATTTGCTGAGGCGGGTTGTTGAGAAGGTTTTGGAATAGCAATGCCACACTTGGCTTCTTGGAGGATTCGGTCAAAAATCAGGTTGACCCAATAAATCTCATGGTGAGCAGATCCCCCTGCGAGGATCGACAGTGGGCTTACTGGATTGTCACTGATTTCAGACTGGAAGCTTTGTTCGGAAGTTCCGAGCATTGCGCTTTTATTGTGATTTTTGTGGCGGATGCGTGAGATGACGAAAAGCTTATCACTGTACTCTGGTAAAATTCGACGAAAAGACCGCTGAAAAAGACCGCTGAATAGCGTCTCCGACCACTTTGCGATCGAATCGAAAATCACAAGCCGTCGACAAGCGTGCTCTTCCTTTCTGGATAGCTTTCCAAGGTTGTGGGACCCGGCTGTTTGGGAGGTGTGTGATGTGACTAGTGATTCCGGTCAGGCCGATCAGTCTCGTAGTGAGCACACTTCTCGGCGTAGGTCGGTCTATGCTTACCAGATGAACCCAAATGGTGTGTAGCGGGAGTTTTGGCACAGAACGAGACGAAAAGAGTGAGAGGAGGATGATTCGGTCACCGCGCAAGGCACACGGGATGGGTTTCGAGAATAGGACGAGTCCTTGGATAAACATTATGCAATAGCTATCCATGTCTTATATACACGCAACCAACTATCTACTCATGAAGGGTCATCCTAAATGGAGACCAAGGATCGTGTCTGGTGAATGGGAAAGAAGTGATGAAGGAGAATAAGCTGGGCCTCGAACTCGAGCCGCAGACGTCTTGTAGGTAGCTTGAAGCGTGCAGTGGTCGGGGTGACTTGTAACCGGGTCGCAGGTTTGGGCGTTGCACATGCATATGCCCTTCAGCAGTCTCAATGTCAGTTACGAGTCGAAAAGAAGCGTGTCCGATCCAAAATCTGTTGCATCGCCGGCCCGACAGGACCGCCTCGGACCTCACGTGTCCGCTCTTCGATATGTACGATTTCAGGCCAATGTATCGTCCACGAGAATATCCACGGCGGGATAATATAAAATTGGATGCGAGGCGAGGCAACGCCTTGCAGCATGTCAGAAAACAGGTCTGGGACGTGTTTCTGACTCTCTGGGTAGTCGATCAGCTGATATCGAGGTGGTAGGCTCAAACCCGGAGGGCTTACCAGGTAACTTCGAATCTTGTAGGATCTAACCAGTTTGCCATTGAGGCTGAAATACATCCTATCCGATGTGGTGCATGGTGTGTGGAGGGGTAGTTGCTGTATGTGGCGGATCGATTATGGGACAAGGCCGCGTAGGCACTATGGCGCCGCCTAGGTACTCGGGAAACGGAGATACCGTTCCTGGGCAGCGCAATGTCGGACTATATGCGCATAACATTGAAGCAGTCGACCACAGATCCAATTGCGAACATTCCGTCTCTTATGTCGATGCTGACAAGGGGTTGCAGCCTTGAAAGATGTCATGGGTGGCATGGAGATGGTGAAGCCGTACCTGGTACTTGCATGCTGGGGAAAGCCGCTACCCACTGGAACACAGAAGCCAAGTTGTCCCTTCAGACATGGCAGTCCTTTAGGCGCGTCGTCCGTGTGCTTCGAAAAATACCCCTACTCCTGGAAGCCCTACCTCTGAATACCAAATAGGGAGACCCAGTATTCGGAGCACTGGATGCAGCCCAAATCTCGCCTTTCTTTGGTAAAAGGGATCACTTCTTCTGACACTTTTCTTATCAGATGAGTCGATAGAAGCTCGTTAGAAATGGAAGAGAAGCCTGCGTGAAGTGCTTAAGTGCAGGTTGAGGTGACATACGGGCGCCTATTGGGTGTAAATTTAAGGATCGGCATAGGCGGCCCGGGCAGGCCTAACGTATGTGCACAGGTGTTTGACAAAAGACAATTAAAGTCTCTCTCTCTTGTGTAGAGATGACCACCCCAAGCACGCCTCGTCCGTCGCCCACAGATGCATACCCGACAGAAACATCGGACCTACAGGGCGAGACAGAGAGGATCCTCCAGGGTCAAGTCCCGCTCGACAACAGTGGCTCAGGCAGCGGCAGATACATCCTGAACAAGAAAGCGCACCTGGAGTTGCTTGTGCGCAACTTTGTCCAAGGATTCCCAGCGCGCTACATGAGCCAAGATGCGAGCCAGCCGTGGCTCATGTTCTGGACGCTGCAGTCGTTGAGCGCATTGCAGATAGCCATCGATCCTGATGGCAAACAGAGGTGCCCAACCCGAGCTTTGCCTTGCCTGTACTCCTCCACGTTCTGAAAGCCTTTACATTTGTGCGTAGGGCAATCGATACTATCATGCAGTGGCAGCACCCAGATGGGGGGTTCGGTGGTGGGCCAGGACAGGCTGCACACTTACTGCCGACGTATGCGGCAGTGTGCTCTCTCGCGATTGTTGGTCGCCCTGGTCCTGGAGGTGGGTGGGACCAGATAGACAGGTGCGCTCAACGGTCACATCGACACAACATCCTCCTAACGCGTCCCGAAGGGATAAGCTGTACAAGTGGTACATGTCATTGAAACAATCGGACGGATCTTTTATCGTTTCGGGCCATGGAGAAGTCGACGTCCGGTATGGTCGCACCTTGCTCATGAACGGATCCTCGTTCTCACTCTTTCTGATGTGGACAGGGGCATCTACTGTCTCCTCATAGTCGCACTTTTGCTTGACCTTCTCACCCCCGAGCTCGTCAACGGCACCGCGGCCTTCATCGCCTCCTGCCAGACATACGAAGGGGGCTTCTCTTCTGCGTCACACCCACACATCTCCGGCGGCATCCTCGCGGCTCAGAGACCAAGTCTTGGCGAAGCCCACGGAGGTTATACGTTCTGCGCACTCGCATCCTGGGTTTTATTACAGCCGTACATCTCAGCAGATGAAGACGCGCCGCAAGTGGACTTGCGCCGGTTGCTACGATGGCTCGTGCACATGCAGGGCTTGGAGGTAGAACTCGGCGGGTTCAAGGGACGCACGAACAAGCTCGTCGACGGATGTTATTCATGGTGGGTCGGCGGTGCGTTTTCACTGCTGGAAGCGCTGGGACTGTCCCCGAATATTCCTTCTCCTGCGTCGGCACATGAGGGCGAAAAGGCCGCATCGGCGGAAAACGGATGGGATGACGCAGATGGTGCGCCGTATACGTCAGCTGATGCGTCCTTCGCGTGCTCATTGTGAACCCCAGATTCATTTTTCAATCGTCAAGCCCTGCAGGAGTTCATCCTCCTTGCCGGGCAGCATCCAGGTGGGGGCCTGCGCGACAAGCCACCGAAGTGTGTTTGGCTCTTGCCAACAAATTATACTTGTGTTCATCTTTTCATCCAGGAACCCGGATGCCTACCATACCGCATACTGCATCTCCGGCTTGTCGGCTGCACAATGCCATGTATACCCTTCGCCTTCGAGGCGGGAGGAGGTGCGTGCTGCGTGGGATGGCGAAGATGATGTACGTGCTGCGGCCTTTGCCGAGGCTCTCTGCTGGACAGAGGAGGATGGTGGCTCTCATATTGTCGGCCCAGCTTCCAACCGAGTTGTAAGCCTTTCTCCGCCTTTGGATACATTGCCTGTTTTCTGAACCATTTACAGAATGCTACGCACCCACTATTCAATTTGACAATGACGCACACCGAAGGAATAATTGCGCATTTTTATAAGCAGACTGTGCCGAAACGCACAACGAAGCAACCACGTTGACCCAAGTGTTGATCGTTGCGGAGGGAGTTTAGTTCATCCTGGTGTTTTGAGTTCTTTGTATGTTAAAGAAAAGCTGGGAAATTATAGTTGTATCTCTAGTCCTATCATCGAGGCGAGTCAAGTATGCTTTGTGGTCACGTGCTCTGCTTGCTACGGCTTTGATGGCGTGTCTTCTACGGCAGCTTAACATCTCCCTAGTGACTCCCTTCGCCTCAATTGTCTCACCATGTCCTACGACCCTTACGAAGAAGACTCTCGTTTCCTCTCTGCCCCGTCCTCATCTCCAAGGAAATCAACTTTATCTCGCAACAGGTCAAACGCTTCCCTCCGCGGAGGCACGTCATCTCTCGCACACGAACTCGCCGCGGCACTCTTACCAGAGCCTACGACCGGCTCGAGGCTCCTTGCAGAAGAATTCGGTATCGAGTATGACGAGGGGGCGGAGGGGATTGACGGTTTACCGCCCGAGGACGTCAAGGGCGTGCCCACGTTTGCCGTTTCGGGCGACCTGGACCCCTCGATGGTTCCCGATGGCGTTACCTCAGACTCAACCACGCCAGCTGCCACCGAAGATGACGACGATGAGGACAATGACGAAGAAATCCCAGACGCGGCCGCCCACACCCACACCCTACCACCACCGCGCACGCGGCGTGGCCAGCGGCAACAACCACCCGAGCAAGCGCAAGCGCAGCAGGTAGAAGGAGACGCCATGGCGCTCCTCTCGCAGAACCTCGAATCGACAGAAACATTCATCGCGCACCTGCGCCGACTGGATATGGACGGATCGGCGCCGCTCGCGCTCGAGACGCTCGCCGTGGACATCATCAGCCGGCTGAACGAGACGGCACGCGATCGTGAAGAGCAAGTTCGCGAATTACTCAAGTATGAGCGCGAGTTTCAGCGCATCGCCGGGGAGGTCGGTGGCTCCGACGCTCTGGCGAGCCTTGACGCGCTCGAGGACCCCCGAGGACTGCTCGCTGACGCGTCCTTGTCCTCGTCCTCCGCGCCACCCGCATCCACATCCACCTCTGCATCTGCATCCTCATCGGCACATGAATCAACACGCACCACACGCCATCTCGATCCCGTCACCGAAGAGGAGCCATCCTTCACGCATGACTGGGAAGTCGATCCAGACACGCATCTCCAGCCCGACGGCGACCCCGACGGCCCCTCGGCCGACATAGACATAAACCTAGACCTAGACGGCATGGGCGGCAGCAGCAGTGCCACCTCACCCATCAAAGACGATTCCTTTGCGACTTCGCCGACGTCTCTGCCACCCCTGCCCATAAATTCAGAAAGCGCAGCAACACCCGCAGGTGCGATCCCGCACTTGGCGCACCTGCGCACGCACACTGCGTCGCTGGTCTCGAGCTTGTCCTCGCTCTCGGAGCATGCGCAGGTCAACGGGGCCGCTACGACCGAGGCGGGACGTAAACTCCGCGCTCTGAAGAACAAGCTCGGTGGATGGCGCACGGACCTGGATAGCGCTGAGCGCAGCCGCTTGCGCATCGAGCGATGGGAGGCGGACGTTGATGCCGAGGGTCCGCGTCGCGTGGATGGCCGTGATGTGGTGGCAGAGCATTTACGTGAGTTTGAACGCGTTCTGTTCGAGGCGAATGCCAAGGCCCAGGCGATCATGGCCCCGGCATAGCTATACGACCCCGACATTATACTATACTTCCGCTCCCTACTTCAGTTTGTAGTAGATGGTTTGGCTTTTATTCCGCACTTTCCCTTGCTCGATCTGCCTTGTGGTTTTTCTTTGCTCCGCAACAATGATGCAATGGTACAAGACTTTCGATACATGTATACCTGTAGCCTACAAATACTCTAGCTCATGGTGTCCAGGGAAGGGACAGAGCCACGGATTGGATTAGATTCATCCGACTGCGGTCGCTCCTACAGTAGCAAGACGGGTAACGTTGTCTAACCGGAGTACGTAAACCAGTTTGTCCTGCGAAGGTAATGTGAATATAAGTGGAAGGACATCAAGAAGAGATTGGTTTCACGGACCTGGCGTCGACAGCCTCCTTACGCACTGCACGTTTGGGGTCGTCCAAAGCTTTCGTAAGCTCGCGTAGCACCATCGCCTTCTGCGGGTGAAGAACGTCGTACCGCACAATCTTCGGGAGTATGGCGAGGTACTTGAGCGCGCCTATCCGTACTCTCTGTCCTTCGACATCAACAATGGATAGAACTAACGCCAAGGGGCAAAAGCAGGGCAAGCGCACCATATCGGGCATTTCGGCGACAGCGCTATTCTGCAACATGGCCTTGGTAAGACTGACCGCATGTTCCGAAACGACGCTGCCCTCTTTTGATGTCTTTGATCCGGCCTCGAGATTGACCTGCGCCGCAGAGAGGAGCGTGTTGATGACACCCGCGCGAAGTGATGGGTCGGGCAAGGAGAGCCCGCGAAGGAGAAGCGGCATAAGCTAGGGGACGTGTAAGCGAACAAAGGCGCGCCTGCTTGGCCACATGCTAAGAATCGAACCTACCTTTGGTAGTTCATGCGCGTACGCAGCCCTCGAGATCACCTCGACGAGCGCTGCGAGCGCAACGAGGTACGTAGTCTGCCGTGATTGTTCTGCCATTGGGAAACTTAAGTAAATACGCGCAGACTTCCTCGATAATATGGACTGACGGGTCGAGTCATTCATTCCCTGAATGATCTTTGGGAGGATGCTACTTGCATACTTCTGTGCATGAAGGACCTGATTATCTGAGGTCAGCTAATATTGACATCTCACGTATGGGAAAGCGAACCTTGATAACCGCGTGGTTCCGTTTCGTGAGAACTTTGTCGACCGTACCTGCTTGGCCAATGGCCCGCGCGGCATCCCATCCCACCTCCGTATCATCAAACAACTCGAAAAGCCTGTTGACGAATGGCAGAGCCTCTGAGTGATTCCTGACCAAGAGCGCCCTTGAAATCTGCAAGAGGTTTAGTGATACGGTCAAAGGTAAGCGAGGGGATACACACCCATGCCCATGCTGATATAGCACGACGTCGAGTATCAGGGTCGGGTGGCTTGGCAATCTCTTTATCCCAAAATGTGGTAAATGTTGTCTTGAGAAAAGTGTCGAGACCTTGACCTATGGGTAAGCAAGACTGCGGGCTACTGAAAATAACCGTTAGCTACCCGCTGAATGTTTGTTGACGATAGCAGCAACGATGTGCCAAGCACATTCTAGCTGCCTGCTCGTCTTTGCATGTCGTATACCCCAGTTCAGAAGCTGCACTAACAAAGTGCTCTCATCGTCGACAGGGGTCTTGACCTAGTTGGAGAGTTAGGAAGCAGAAGGCGAAAAGATGCACATACGGACCCCTGGATGGAAGGCTATCACACACTCCGAAAACAGGACGACGAGATTAGCTTGGCTCTCCGGCGCGGCGGGCTGGGAAACAAATGAACCTGGAACGGACACCGGAACGAACAGTTAACTTACATCAAAAGGAGCAAAATATCCATCTTCTGGCAGACTTAGGTCGCCTACAGTGAGAGGGATAATATTGCCCTTCAAGTATGCAGCGAATAGCGTCTCGGCGAACGTTTCCTGCTTTCTGTGCCCAATCAGTAACATCAGGGGATATATTTTCTATCGGTGACTCACTGTACGGATAACGACTGAGTGACCAGGTTAACTAGGCGTCCTATTACATCGATGACGCGCGGATCGGCCACTCCCGTGTTCCCAGCAGTCACGAGCGCCCCATGTGCGGAAAGGTTGAACAACCGCGGAACTAGTCGGTCGACGTACTTTGGCACATCCACGTCCCCATTCTCGACCTTGCGTGTTAACACATCTGCGAGTGTCGTTAATAATGCATGGGCGTATGCCGCTGAGGGCTCGGTGTCCTCGGGGACTGTCGCAGGCGCGTAGAGTAGACTTAGGCGCACGGAGAGCCGAACGATGAGTGTCTCAAAGAGATTAGGTTGAGCGCATAGGTGTGACAGCGCAGAAAGACCCATGCGATACTTCTCACGTCCTTCGGCATCATCCCTTCCTGGCGCTTGGTCCGGAAGCGCCGAGAAGAGAAGCGGAAGAGTCATCTGTGCGATATGAGATGGCGTATTGGTTGAAATGGTTTTGAGTAGATCAAGGGCCGCATCTCTAGTGCGTTATGGTGAGCGAAAAGCCTGAAGACAAAGGTGAGAAAGAGCACCTTGTGCCGAGAAGGTCCTCTTGTTGACTAGAAATGACGTCATTGACTTTTTGCACCACGAACCCGATTTCCTGGTCGTCGAGAAGGGCGGGAGTGGTCACCATACCATTCAGTCCCTCGAGGGCAGGACGCAAAGATGACTGTGCCTTCAAACCAGAAACTAAAACACCCAAGACTGCATCCTTAAAAGGGAGGAGGAAAATATCTTCCGCGTTATCTGCCTTAACTGTAGAGTCGCGTGCAGCAGCGATGAGAGATGATAAGAGTACAAGAACTGGCCCTCTATTTGGGAGCTCGTCCGGGTCTACGAAAAGCCCCGTAAGGTGAGGGATCGCATGGGAGAGCGTGTAGCGGGAAACGGATGCTATGTAGATTGCCGTGAGGTCCCAGGTCGCAGAAAGAAATGGGTTACTACTGACGAGTCGTCGACATGAAGGCGCACAAAACTTTGATTGCCGGTTTTGCTTGACTCTTTTCTGGTTCTTTCAGAATCTGAATGCATTCCGCGCAAGCATCTTTGGCGAGACCGCCGAGATCGGCATCCGTAACGTCTTCTGCATATATTGTCTTGATGACGACCTGGGTTGTTTTGAGAGCCTCCCCTTCCGTCTCTGGATCGGTCGGCTGAAAGATCTCGAGCTTCAGGGAGCTCCAAAGCTTTCGTGCGGAATTTGCCGCGATTGTCGACCCATACACAGGAAGACATAAGGCAAGAGTTTGAAGGGTATCACGCTTTTGTTTATCAGTTAGCCACGTGTCGCAGGCCGAAAAATGAGACTGTACTTTTGTCGCAGGTGAACCAGCATTGACTTTATCAAGAAAAAGAGGGATGATAAGGTTGCCAAATAAAGGGCTCGCACTTAAACATGATCTAGGAAGGTGATTAACGACACCCCCTAGACGCATCGGGTACCAAATCTTACCGAAGAGCGCTCTTGAGATCATCTGCAGTAATCCCATAAGGGTCATTTGTAGGAGTTTTGAATGAAATAGGAAAATAACAGAAAGTAATATTGAAGAGGTCCTGGAGCGCGATGTCAATTTGAGTGGGGAGAGCCAAGGGAAGTGATTCGCACCTCAAACTTGTTGGAGATGTCAAACTCTAGGGCAAGTACCCTAGCTATTGCGAATGCGAGCATGAGATTCCTGGGATCCTTTTCTCCATCTGCCAAAGCGATGTAACCAGAAAGAAACCGGTCGCCCAGGCTCTTTAACACTGTTGACGATTGAGGACCCCTTAGAATGAAGAACGCAAAACGAAAGATGTCCCACCATCTCTATGCGATGCTACAAGAGAATCGAAAATGGAGAAAACCGTGTGACGCTGCGCCTGAACGAGTGCTTGCATCTTCACATTGGCAAAGATCCTGCGTATGTATATGCATCGTCAACATATGCGAAACAGAAAGCATCTCACGCTGTGCATATATCAATAACGTTTTCGGGAACCAGAACTGGGATGCAGGTGATCGCGAGAATGCCCTTAAGAGCGGGGATTATCGTTTCGGTGTCCTCTAGCTTGGACACAAAGAACGCGATGAGAACCTTGACTGACTCATGGGATCACTTCGGCGAGCTAACATCTGAGCAGCATGGCACGTACCAGACTGCAGATTGAAATTCTCCAACGGGCATTTACCAACCACTAAAGCCAGAAACTCCACACCTGTGGAATAATGTCGGGAATGGGAGACCCTCTAGTCGACAAACGGATGCTCACCTTTATTCCTGAGATCACCCTCGTCCGATGTTAGATACTCCCCCAACGCCTTCACGATATGTAGCAGTTTGAATTGCCCATTGGCAACACCTAGAGGCTCAGAGAGACCTCAGGATAACGGCGGGTAACTCAGGATCGGCTGCTGTCCCATACCTGATACAGTGTCCTCGATTTCTTTGTCTCTGGGAGCAGCGACCCATGTCCGAACGCAACGTTCTGCTTCCTCCATCGTGCGCAATGGATACGAGACGTACGAGCTTATTATAAGCAAGGCAATCCGTGAAATCATTTCCCCAAATGGTCAATCGGGCGCTCCCGTTTGCGTTGTCCGGACTGACCGACCAGTTCAAAAGTCTCAAAACACACCAGCTCTCGCCCTCGCCTGCAAGAGCCAACCATCCTTGCACGGCTCATGCGCCATCTGGGGACCCTCGTCTCTGGAGTACCTATTATACGACGCCGCTGCTCGCCCAATCCATCGACACCCGTGCTCTACAAACCCGCACGTTCCTTCACACCCACTCCGCTCACGTCCAGAGCTGGGAAACCTCCAAAAGACAGATTCAACTACAACCCCGAAATATTCTTCGATGAGGCACCCGATCCCGAACACACAACATACGCGCGCGTCACGTCGAACGACCTCGAACGGCACACGAAACCGCCAACACGCGTCAAGATGCTCGTGCGCGATTTTATCGAGGACTCGCTGTACAACCCCCACTATGGGTATTTTCCTCAGCAGGCAACCATCTTTACATCCGCAGGGGATCCCATCTCCTTTCGTGCCATGCGCGACTCGGTAGAGTTTCAGAATGAGGTTGCGAGGCGGTATTCGACGTATGGTACAGACGATGAGGGACCAGGCAGACAGATTTGGCATACGCCCACGGAGCTGTTCAAAGTACGTGCTACGCCTGACAAGCCGTCTATCCATGCCAGCAATTCTCATGTGCACGTAGCCTTACTACGGGCAGGCCATCGCTCAATGCATAGTATCGGAGTATCTCCTCAAATACTTCCCTTACCAAGATCTTGTCATCTATGAAATCGGAGCAGGGAATGGCACGTTGGCCATGGACATCCTTGACTTTATTCGGAGCGCATATCCAGAAGTCTACGAGCGTACCCACTACAACATCGTGGAGATTAGTGGTCGTCTAGCGCGGTTGCAGGAGGAACTGCTTGTCCCGCGACATGCCTGTGTCAGCATAACCCACAAGAGTATATTCCATTGGGATCAGCGAGAACCAGCTGCGTGTTTCTTCCTAGCGATGGAAGTCATCGTGGGTCGTCTGTTTCCTTCGCTCTCGTTCGACCCGTTCATCCCACGCAGGACAACTTCGCACACGACATGATTCGCTATGACTATCGCAGCTTAGAGCCATACCAAGCCCTAATCACTGTCAACGCCAGCGGCGACTATGGCATATACTACACGCGCGTCACCGACCCGCTCATCGCCTCTTTCCTCAACCTCCGACGCCGTCTCGGGCACCCACCACCACTTCCATCCATCCTAAAATCACCTTCCATGCGTTCGATATACAACCGTATTCCCTTCGCTCCGAACCTCTCCACGCCAGAGTACATCCCTACGCGCATGCTTAGCCTCCTGCGCACCCTGCGCACACACTTCCCTCGACACCGACTGCTTCTCTCGGACTTCAGCTCGCTGCCAGACGCGATACCCGGCGTGAACGCACCAGTCGTGCAGGCGCGGGTGCGCGGGTCGGCGGTCGCGTGCTCAACGTTGTTCGTTCGTCCGGGCCTGTTCGATATCTTCTTCCCGACGCACTTTGGCTGGCTGCGCGACATGTATGAGCATGTTCTTGCGCAGCCGCGCGCCGACGATGACCACCCTCCTGTCGCATCATCCCCGCTCGCGAGCAGCGCGTCGCCGCTGTCCATCGGCGCGAATTTCTTCTCTTCCTACCAACCGCAGAACCGTCGTACTCCAACCGATGGCGTGGCAAGCTCGAGCGGGTTACCCGTCGGAGAGCGCAAGTCGAACGTGTTCACGCATGCAGAGTTTATGGAGACGTATGCAGATCTCGAGAGCACATGTCTGCAGAATGGGGAGAACCCACTTGTGGACTACTACAAAAATGTAAAATTCCTGTTCTGATAGTTCCATACATTGCTTTCTCTACACCCTTTGCATGCGATACGTGATCAACTGGCAACG